>Ga0315282_10010211_pt1 | contig 14774 bp, 9 predicted proteins | sample YL17G07_20_MG_FD_203693 | JGI IMG/M metagenome (GOLD analysis project Ga0315282, IMG submission 203693) | Sediment microbial communities from Yellowstone Lake, YNP, Wyoming, USA - YL17G07_20 | ecosystem: Environmental > Aquatic > Freshwater > Lake > Sediment | place: USA: Wyoming | collected...
CGACGCCGCTGCAGGCCAAGGCCTATCAGCTGCTCGCTTTGTTGCCAGTAGCTGGAAATTAGATTTGCTGCTATCTCTCGGCGAATCAGCAAAATACTGTCTGAACAGCCTAGGAACTTCGGGTTAGAGGAACACGATTGGGACCCACACCGAACGCTCTTTGGACCCTGCTGCTCACAGCATAGATTATGGCAATTGACTTGCCTCGCGCGCGGAAGTTCTTGCATTTCCCATGGTTACTTCGCGCTACGAAGAGAACATGGTTTTTCTATATCTACTGTCCACGGCGCCCGGGAGTGTGGAGTCGTGGAAGACCGTCGCCGCCGGCTACTGCGTGACCGGTGCTACGAACTGTGCCGTGTCCGGAGGTGTGGGCGGCAACTGGCGCGCGTCAACGGAAGCGGATCTGTCTCATAGCTAAGCTAGCGAGTCGGCATGGTCAACTCATGCCATAACTCGAGCATCGCCGCGCATTCGCTGCGTCCGGATGGATAGACCTCCGGCCGCAGGATGCAGCGAGCGCCAGTGCTTTTGGTCGCTTCGGCAATCCTGCGTACATACTGCACCCAGTGCTCTCCGGCTTGCGCCGCAACTCGGCTGTACAGCACCGTCCCGCTCTCAGCGCAGCGTTCGAACAACCAATGTAAGTCGTAGAATTCGCTGTTGCCAAGGTCGATAGCGCGGACGAACGGGCTCTTGCACAGTGCTTTAAAGAAGAAATTGTGCCGGCCGCAATAGTGAACAAACCCGCCGCCAAACGCACCTAGCGCTCGCTCGATATACGGGAGCACGAATTCTTCGAGCATCCGGGGCGACAGCAGAGTGGCCGTGTCTTCGCTGATGCGCACGCCGGCATGTGGGAACCAAACGCCCTGTGGTGTACCATGACCGTGGAACATCTCCCCGACAGGTTCTCCGAGCAGTTTCTTGACGTACCGGGAACCCCGGTGATAGAGGTCCAGGCTGATTTCGAGTAGCTCGTGCACCCAGGCCGGGTCATCGGTCACGTCGTAGAGTATCGATTCCCCATAGAGCAGGTGCGCGATGTCGAAAACACCCTGTGTGTCCGGCTGATAGGCGATCACATCATCATTCGGCGCCTGGCCCTGGTGGATGGCATAGAATTCGGCTGCCAGGCGCATCGTCCTCTGGGTGCTTGTATCGACGCCAGAAATCTGCCGAATCTCTTCCTTGCTCAATGGCTTGCCGGGCCACGGCATTTGGCCGGGGTGAATCTCGTATCCCAAGCCCGCCATAGCGGGAATGAAGACGACGCCCAGGTTCGGGCGGATGGTCGAAATTCCGTCGGTCGGCCAATCCACAACCCTAAGCGCCCGCTCCATTTCAGCTTGATACATCAGCAGCGGGTTCGCGAACCGCGCCGGGTAATCGTCTGTGTGATACAACGCCATCTGCTCGGTGGGGATGAGGATTAGACAAGGGCCCTCGCCCCGCCAGAAGTCCCGGTGGATTACCTGCTTGGCAAGCGTCGTCATTCCCTGCTCTTCCCGTGTCATCGCAGTGTAGCCGGATCCACCACCGAGTCGCGAAGGCTCAGTTTCCGAAAGTTGCGGATGCGGTGGAACGTCATGAAATCCGCGTCGTGAAAGTTGTGGGCGCCGCCGGATTCATCGTCCCAAGCGGTGCGGGAAACGGCCGCGATGTCGTTCTTGTCAAACTGCCAGTCGAGGTATTGAAATGCGTGTTGGTCAGGGTCCGGGTGATGCAGCAGCAAGCAATCGAGTGTCCATTTTTTCAAATCGGCCGAACTGACTAAAGCGACTGTGTTCCGCACGCTCGCCGCTCGCCGGGAGGCGTAGCGGGGCGCCGCCCAGTTGACCAGCGAGAAGTAGCGGCGGCTCTTGGGGTCTTGGCGAATGGTGAACTTGGTTGCGCCGCCGGGCAGATCGATCCAGCCGGTTTGCGGATCGAAGGTCGCGGTCTTGCCATCCTCACTAATCGATAGAATCGCGGCTTTTTCACCAGGCGGGTAATCGACGCGCAGGATATCGACGACTTGCCTGCCCGGCGTCACGACGGCGTTGCCTTCCAACCATCCGCCAAACTGCCCATTCAGCCAGGAGGCCTCCCGGCCAACGGGATTGGTGACGCGCCAGTTCTGAGCTTTCAGCAAGTCGGCGTCTTCGGAAGCCGACGTCATAAAGGCACGGAAGTGCTTGCCCCATCCGCCTTCGCCCATGGCGTCCTCCATGGCGCGCCAGATACGGCCGTTATGCAGGATCACCGGCTGCGGGGCGCAATGATAGCGTCCGCGAAGCAGCAAACCGGTGTCGCTATCCTTCGGTTCGGTCCAGGTCGATCCGCCGTTGACGGACTTGCGGATGATGGCGTCGCCGTACTCGCGGGTGGTGCCGATCAGATACAACACCTTCCGGTGTACGAACAGCGTGCTCCAGAACTGCGGCCGGATGTCGGTCAAGTGCCGCCACGAACGGCCGCGATCGGTGGAGCGGAAAACGCGCGTCGTTGCTTCCTCCCTGTAGCCGGATTTCGGGCCGAACAGATCGTGCGTGGCCACGTAGTGCCCGTTCGGCAGCATCGCGATACTGGGAGAACCGATGTACATTCCGGCCGATTGCGGCACGTGATCGATGACGACACCCGGCACGGTCCCGGCGACCGCAAGCGCCGAACCGAGGCAAGCAGCTAACACGCATCGAAACCAGTTGCGAACGACGAGCATGAACAAACACCTCCGCACTTCGTGCTGTTACCGGAGCCGTCCGCTCTCCTGGAACTCCCAGCCCGAATACAGCGGCAGCAGCGTATCGAGGCACCACGACTGCCGCGAGCACTGGACGGTGCGTCCCTCGACCATGTCGTATTCCGACGGCGATTCGTCGAAGTGGTCCGCGCGCACCGGCAACGGATACGGGTCTTCGGAAGCGAACGCCCAGTCCAGCAGCAGATCTTTCAGCCGGCGTTTGACCGGCGAGCCATCCAGCTTGTCCCATAGATTGCGCCGCTCGTCTGGATCCTCGGCAAGATCGTAAAGCTCGCCATACGGCTTGCCCGGGTAGTACACCATCTTGAATTGGCCGTGCCGCACCATCCGGCCAAAATGGTTCTCGGAAAACACAGCCTCGCGATGGGTGTATCCCGCCTCTCGGTGGAGCAGCGGCGCGAGGCTCCTGCCCTGCCGCCCGCGTCCAGGCCACGCTCCCGCCAGTTCGCAGATAGTGCTGAATATATCAATGCCTTCGACAGGCGCCGCCACGGTGCCGGAACCGAACATTGCCGGCGCGTGCGCGATTAGCGGAACCTTCACGCTTTGCTCATAAAAGCATTGCTTGTAAATCAAGCCGTGGTCGCCAAGCAGGTCACCATGGTCGGAGGTATAGAAAATGACCGTATTTCGGTACAGGTTCTGCTGCTTCAGCACCTCGACAATGCGCCCCACCCAGTCGTCGATGAGCGCACAAGTGCCGTAGTAATAAGCCTTCGTGATTTGTAGCTGTTCGGGGGTGAGCTCGTCGGTTTTGTTCGGCCACTTCAGGCGGTGATTGATGTAGTTGTAGGCTTCCTTCGGCTTGTCGGCTGTCTCGCCTGGATACATGTTCCGTGGCGGGAACTTTGCCTTCATGAAGAGGCGGTCGTACGGCTCGGGAGGATCGTAGGGATTGTGCGGGCTGAGAAAGGAAGCGAACAGGCAGAACGGCTCGCGAACCACTCGCAGATATTCACAAACGCTCCGCCCGACAAAACTGTCGATGTGCAGTTCCGGGGGCAGCTTGGACTTCACCGCCGTCGCGTTTCGCAGGTATTCGGGGCTATCCAAGTCGTAGAGGCGCCGCCGGCTGGTTCCGTGCTTGCGCAGGAATACTTCATAATCGTCCGGGCAGTTGACGGCGAATTTCGACTCGGCAATGATGCGGCCGCCGAAGCCGAACACGTCTTGCCAAGGGGTGAAGTGCATTTTGCCGATCAGCGCCGTATTGTAGCCGGCCCGCGCCAACTGGTGCCCGAAGCTGGTTTCTCCGTGCCGGGGAGCGTACCAGTTCGAGCGCACTCCGTGGCTGTGCGGGTAGCGCCCGGTCAGCATGCTGTACCGCGACGGGCAGCAGAGTGGGTTCTGGACATAACAGTTTTCGAACCGCACCCCGTCGCGGGCCAGCCGGTTGATATTCGGGGTCATGGCGACCGTGCTGCCAAAGCAGCCCAGCGAATCGGGGCGCTGCTGGTCGGTCATCAGAACCAGGATACTGGGTGGCGCCGGCTTGGCAGCCCCGGGCGCTGCCGGCGCCGAGGCCGCGGCCGCTGTGCCGGCGGTCGAAGAGAGCAGTTGTCTTCGCGTCAGAGCCATGCGCTCACTCCTTCGGCCTTGCGGCCAACGGATCGGCCAGATCCGCAAGCGTCCGGAGCAGGCTCTCGTTAAGTTGCTTGCGTATGTTCTGCACCCGCGCGTCTGGCGACCCGATCAGGTTGCGGTGTTCTTCGGGGTCGTTTTTCAGGTCGTACAATTCGTCCCTGCCGGTATTGCGAAAATCGCGAACGATTTTCCATTCTGGCGTGCGCCACATGCGCAGGTCGGCCGGTGTAGTCTGCGGGCTGACCGTCTTGTACTCGGCATACAGGTCGTTGTTCCAGCGCGGCGATTCGCCCTTGAGCAACGGGAGGAAGTTGCGCCCACGAATGGTAGAGGGCGGCAATCCGACCCCGGCCATTGCCAGAATGGTCGGGAACCAGTCCAGGTTGGTGATTGTCTCGGCGCGGACGGTGCCCGGCTTGATCATGCCCAGCCAGCGCACCACTGCGGGGACTCGCAGGGAGTTGTCATAGAGGTTGATCCGCTCGGCGCGATTATTTGTCAGGATCCACCGTCCGTTGCCCTTGTGCCAGATGCCGTTGTGGCCGATGTTGAAGCCGTTGTCGCTGCTGAAGATCACGACGGCGTTGCGCTCCAGGCCAAGTTCCTCGAGCGCGGCGAGCAGGCGGCCGAGGTTGCGGTCGATGCTGGCCACGCTGGCCAGGTATTCGCGCATCATCCGCTTGACGCGGGGAACATCGAGGTCCGGGTAATCCGGATTCGGGATCTGCGGGTCCAGGTTACGAAACGGCGCCCAGTCCTCGTCCGGCATCGGCAGCCAGGTCCTCTCCTTACTATCGCTCTCCGGAGCATTGGAAGCGTGAGGTTCGCGCAGATTAAGGCACAGCGAAAACGGAACTCGCTGGTTGCGACGGATGTAATCAATCGCCATGCCGGTGAGGATGTCCGGGGTGGAACCGCGGAACTGCTTCACCACACCGTCGATCTCCAGCGGCGGGTCCATCGGCCCCGTCGCTCCCGTGACGAAACCCGCGAAGTACTGAAAGCCGTGGCGGGTGGGGTGATGTTCGGGCAGGCTGCCCAGGTGCCACTTGCCGATCAGGCCGGTGCGGTAGCCGGCTCTCTGAAGCAGTTCCGCCCAGGTGACGAACGCAGGACTCAGTCCCGCCTTCTCGCCTTTCTCAAACGAGAGAAAGTCGGTGACGCCCACTTCGGTGGCATAGCGGCTGGTCAGCAGGCTGGCGCGGGAAGGGCTGCAGACCGGGGTGGTGACGAAATAATTGCGCAGCTCGGCTCCCTGGCGGTACAGCCGGTCGGTATTCGGTGTGTGCGCCTGGCGGTTCCCGGCGGCACCGACCGACCAACTGGCCTGGTCGTCGGTGAGAACGAACAGGATGTTAGGCCGTTGGGCGGACCATGCCCGCCTGACCGGAATTAACGGCAAAGCGGCTGCCAGCAATTCGCGACGTGTCAGTTTCGTCATGAATCAATCCACCCGGTAGTTGATGAACTCCATGTTGGCCAACCGCCGGAACTGCCGCACGCGGTGGAACGTAGCCGCGTTGGAATTGTGATGACCGGCGGTTTGCGGGCTGACGGTCTTCTCCGTCAGCGGGCTTTCGACGTGGGAGCGCGCGATCACCAGGAGGTCGTCGCGGTCCGCGATGAAATGAGGGTAGTGAAACGAATGAACCCAATCGGGGGAATAGGCGATCAGCCCGGCCATGAACCAGTCGGCGCAGTTCCGGCTGTAGAACAGCGCGAGGTTGCTGCGTTCCTGGCCGCCGCGCACGCGCGCCATCGCCGTGCCGGACAGATCCCGCGTGCTCTCCCGTGTGACGTTCGACGCCATCCAGTACAGCTTGCTGGCAGGGTCCCAGAGCAGGCAGCAGTGGGTGCAGCCCAGCCCGGGGTCGAAGGCGTACCGGTCGAAGCGGCAGCGCAGGTCCTCGCCGGAATCGTCCACCTCGATTCGCGCGGAAATATTCGAGGTCACATCGTTGGCTACCCGCAGCAAATTGAGGATCCGGCCGGAAGCACCGGGGTGCTCCATGCGCACCAACACCCCTTCCAGCCAGCCGGCGTAGGTCCCGCGAAAATCGAGCCCGAACAGCTCCTTCAGCACGCGTGAATGCGTGTACGCCGGATTGCCAACCAGGTTCGACCTGCGCCAGGCAGCCGGATCGCACAGGTTGGCCCGTTCGTCGGCGTCCAGGGCCACGACCAGGAAGTCGCGGTTGCTGCCCGAAGTAGAACTGACGAGCCGCAACTGTGATCCCGCAGGGAAGTTCCAGGGCGCCGCAGAATTGGCGGGCGCGTGAGGCTCGTCGGTGCGGCGCTCCCATCGCTCGGGCCGTACGGTCAGCCGGTTCCCATCCGCTTGCAGCACGCGAAGACAGAGCGCCTGTTCTCCGCCCGTGAGCGCCATCAACGTGTGGGGCACGCAGCCGGCGCCCTCCTTCACTGTCAGCACGAAGGACCGCGACTCCAGGTCCTTCTCGGAAACAGCAAAAGGTTCGGTCGTTTCCGTGCCCGACAAGCGAGACGAGCGTACCGGTACGACCTCGAAGGCGCGTGTCACGCGACCGCGCGATACCAGCACGCCCACGTTGCCGGTGTGGATGGCCAGGCCCTCTGTGAGCCGCACCGATTCGCTCCAGGTGCGCCCCTCGTCGGTGCTTCGCGAAATCACCACGTGGTTGGGGCCGGCATGGTAGCGGCGGTCGGTGCCGATCACGTATAGGCCCGAGGCGCAACGGAACAACGACGGCCAGAACATCGGCCGCAGCTTGCCGAGCGGCCGCCAACTCTTGCCGCCGTCCTCTGACGCCGTGAAGTGGGCAGTATCCATCACCGACTCGTCCCTGCCAAACAGGTCGTGGCAGACGAGCAGGCGGCCCGACGCGGTGCGCACGATCGAGGGGCTGCCGATCCAGGGCGCGGCCCGCCAGTCGTTGGGCGAGCGGACCACGCGCACGTAGGGGTCCGCGATTACCTGGGGCTGCGGCCGTGCACCGGCGCCGGCCGGCAGCGTCTGCGCCCCTCCGGCCGGCAGAATCCCAGCGCCGGCCAATGCATTAAGAAAAGTTCTGCGTTTCATCGCTCAACTCTTCGGCGCGCCGTCGAGCGCGCGGCCGTTTCACGGAACTCGGTAATTGATGAAATCCTTGTTAACCAGCCCCCGGAAATCCCGGACGCGATGGAACGTCGCTGCGTTCGAGTCGTGACGATTAGCCATACCTGGTTTTGTAGTTGCCTCAGTCAACGGGCTTTCGACATGCGCGCGAGCAACGACCAACAGGTCGTCGCCATCAAGAATGAAATATGGATAGTGGAACGAATGCACCCAGTCGGGCGCGTAGGCTACCAGTCCTGCCATGAACCAGTCGGCCGCGTTGCGGCTGTAGAAAAGCGCCAGGTTGCTGCGCTCCTGGGTGGCGGGCATGCGCAGCGGGGAACGGCTCATGTCGCGCGTAGTATCACGCGCGACGTTGGAGACCATCCAGTAGAGCCGGCTCGGGGCGTCGTATTTCGCAAAGCAGTGGGCGATGGCCAGCCCCGGATCGCTGGCGAAGCGTTCGAAGCGGCAGGTCAAAGCTTCAGCGCTGTCATCAACCTCGATGCGTGCCGAAAGGTTCGCCGTGACCTCGTTGTGAAGCCTCAGAATGTTGACGATCTTCCCGGACCCGCCGGGGTGCTCCAGGCGAAGCAGAACACCCTCCAGCCAGGTGCCGCCGCGCGTTGTGAAATCGAAACCGAAAAGCTCCTTCAACGCTTGTGCATGACTGTAGGCGGGATTGGTGACGAGGTTGGATCTGCGCCAGACAGCCGCATCGCGCAGGTCGGCGCTTTCGGGTGCGTCCATCACCATGGAATGAAACCGCCGCGCGCCATCGGGCGGGACAGTTTCCAGGGCCCGGGTGACTCTCCCCTTCGAGATCAACACGCCGGTATTCCCGGTATGCAGCCAGAGTCCGGAAGTCAGCGGGGAAGGCCGGCTCCAGGTCCGCCCGTCGTCATCGCTCCGCGATATGACCAGATGATTCTCGCCCTTTTCGTAAGCGCGATCGACGCCCAGAAGATACAGCCCCGAGGCGCAGCGAAACAGCGACGGCCAGAACATGGGTCGGACAACGGCCAGCGGCGTCCAACTGAGGCCTCCGTCCTCAGACGAGGACAGGTAGGTCGTGTCCATTTCCGACCCCTTGCCAAAGTAGGTGTGGGAAGCGAGCAGGCGGCCGGAGGCGGTCTTGACCAGGCTCGGGGCGCCGATCCACGGCGGAGCGTGCCAATCGTTCGGAGACCGCGCGAAGCGAACATAAGGCTCCGCGACCACCTGGGGTTGCGCGACCAGAATGGCGTTTCCCTTGCCTTCGGCCGCCAAAGCCGGCAGCGCCGCTCCCATCCCCGCGGTTGCTTGGAGGAACGTCCTTCTTTTCATCTTTCTCGGCAACAAGCGATCTAAGGAATCAGAACCAAACTTTCAGCGCAAATTGAAAGACCCGCGCGCCGCCCGCTGAAGTAACGCGGCCGAAGTTCGTAGTCCCGAACTGCCCGTTCGGCTCGTTGAATTGCGGGCGGTTGGAACAACTAAAGCACTCGGCACGTAATTCCAGCTTGGTCTTCTCGGTCAACTTCAAAGGAATGAAGCGGATCAACGAAAGGTCAACATCAGCCACTCCCGGCCCCTGGATGTTGGGGTGCCTCGGGCTGTTCCCGATAGTCATGGGCGGCGGCGCCTGGAATACCGCGGTATTGAACCAGCGGTCGATGGTCCGCTCTCCGGGCGGCAACACGGGGTTGGCCACAAGATTCGGGCGGAATTGCTGGCTGAACGTGCGGGAGGTGTTGGTTGGCTGCTGGATCCAGACCTGATTACCGCTCTGGGCCACGAAAATAGTCCCCAGTTGCCAGCCGCCCGCGACCTTGCCAGCCCACCCCGTCCGGAGCAATTGCCGGTTCTTTCCGAACGGCAGGTCGTAGACGGCGGAAGCAACCAGGCGATGAGGGAAATGCACGTAGCTGAGGCACTTTTCCAGGCGCAAATTGTAGGCATCGATCGGGAAAAACTGGCTGAAGTTGTCCTCGGTATCGTCGATCAGCTTCGAGAGTGTGTACGAGACCAAGAACATCAGCCCCTTGCTGAAATGCCGCTCGGCGCTCAGTTGCAGCGATTGGTAATTGGAGTTGCCCCGCTCGTCGTGCGAGTAAATGTCGAGGAAATCCGGGTACGGGCGCATGTCCTGGGTGCCGCGTCCCATGGCCTGCACCTTTTCGATGGGAATATTGTTGTAGTGAGTGTAAAGCAGGAAGTGGCTGCCCTTGCCGGCGGCGTACGAGGCCTGAAACCGCACCTGGCCGGGCAACTGCTGCTGAACGTCGAAATTCCACTGCTGGTAGTAACCGGTGGGAGCGTGCTGGTCCTTGTAAAGGAAGTTCTGGCCGCGTGCGTCGTTGCTGGCGACCAGTGCGGGTGTCTGTGAGAGTATAAAGGCGGCATTGATGCCGTCGCTGGCGGCCGCCACCGTCTGCTCTTTCGGGAAGCGAGCGAACGCCGAGGTGGCCCGGCCCGTGAGCGGAATGTAGAAGATGCCGTAGTGAGAGCGCACCACGGTGTTTCGGCGGGCGAACGGCCGCCAAGCGAACCCCAACCGGGGCGCAAACTTATTCCTGTCGGTCAACTGCACGCGGTCCCGGCCCAACTCCTCCAACGTCAGCACGCGCCCGCGGCTCAAATCGAAGGTCGAGCCGTTCCGCCGGATTTCGCTGGGCGGTTGCTCGACCTCGTAGCGGACACCGGCGTTCAGCGTGAAGGACGGGCTGATCTTGTAGTCGTCCTGGAGGAACAGACCGCCGTAGCTGGAACGGTGATAGAAGCGATTGCGGCCCGTCTGGTTCTGAAACTGATCGATCTGGCCGAGCAGAAGACTGGCGATCACATGGCCGGTGCGCGCATTGGAAGGATCGCCCGTCTGGAGCGTGCTCAAAAAGTAGCGGCCGTTGAATCCCGATTGCAGGTCGTTGACGCGGAAGCGGCGGACATCTGCTCCGGTCTTGATGATGTGCTTGCCCCGCACGAAAGTGACGATGTTTTGCGCCTGGTACTGCTCCTGTGTGGGGTTAAAGATCTGGGCGTCGCCGATGAAGTCGAAACCCGTCGTCTCGAAGCGAGGCAGGCCCCAAGGATCCAGGTTGGGAATGCCCAGCGCCTGGGCGTTGACGGGGCTCCAAATGCGTTCCAGGTTGCCACGGAAGAAGCTGATGCGCGCATCGTTCAATGTGGTTGGCGTAAAAGTGTGCGTCCAGTTCGTGACCCCGGTCTTGTACCGGTTGAAGTTGGCGTTGGAGGAGCCGGTCGAGGAATAGGCATACGGCCTTCCGGCCAGCGCTTCCTGGTTGTCGAGCGAGAACCGGCTGCTGAACTGGTTCCGATCAGTGAAGCGGTGATCGATTCGGACGTCAAACTTGTTGATGCTGCTTCCCTGTGGCCGCAGCACGCGGAAATTCTGCGACAGCCCCGGCATGTTCGGATCGACATACAGGCTCACGATCTTGGCGCCCGCAGCGTCGAACCGTCCTGACGGCACCACATTGCCGGGGAACGGGTCGCGGACATACCTCCCATTGGCAGCCCTTCGCGTGGTTCCGGGATCGAATATCTGGTTCAACGCGACCGACCGCTCCATCGCGTCGGTACCGATTGCGTTTCCCAGAACGCTCGAAAAATCGCCGCGCTTGAAGGCGGGGATGGGAAGCGTCAGGTTGTAGTTGGATTCCGCGCGGGTGCGCCGTCCTTCGTAGTCCACGAAAAAGAAGGTGCGGTCACGCTTGATGGGGCCGCCGAGCATGCCGCCGAACTGGTTCTGCACCAGCTTGGGGACGGTGCTGGAGAAGAAATTACGCGCGTTTAAATTGTCGTTGCGGAGAAAGTCGAACAGGTTGCCGTGGAACTGATTGGTGCCGGACTTGAGTGTGGCGTTGATGACCCCGCCCATCGTCCGGCCAAACTCCGCGGAAAGACCGTTGGTCTGTACCTTGAATTCCTGGATGGCGTCCAGGTTGGGCTGCGTTTGAATCTCGCCGCGGCGCGGCTCGGTGATCGACGCGCCGTCCATTACGAACTCTCCGCTGCGCGAGCGCCCCCCGCTCAGGCGCGGCTGCTCGTCGCCGCTGCGCTGCTGCACGCCGGGGACCAGGTTCGCCAGCGCGAAGGCATTCCTCCCGCTAAGCGGGAGCTGCTTGATGGTTTGTTCTTCCACCACCTTCCCCAGCGTGGTGCTCTCGCTTTCCACCAGCGGCGCCTGGGCCGTGACCTCGACCACCTCGGCCACCGGCCCGACGCTCAAGCGCACGTCGATTCTCAGCCGATCCTCGACGCGCAGCGTGATTCCACGCTGCACGAACCGAGTGAAGCCGGACGCCTCCGCCTCGAGTTGATAGTTGCCGGGGCGGAGTTCTCCGATGAAATAGACACCCGCCTGATTCGACTCACCCGAGAGGGCAACCCCGGTGTCGGAGTTCCGCACCATGATCTTTGCCCGGGCGATGACCGCCCCCGACTGGTCGGTCACCGCGCCCTGGATCGTACCCAGAAACACCTGGGCGTTGGAATTGAGACCAACCAACAACGAGTAAACTGCGATCACATGGATCAGTTTGCACATACACAGCTCCTCTCTCGAGCACGCGGCTCGCGGATTCTTCACACCTTCAATCGCGTTCAATTGGGAAAGAGCGGCCGCGATCACGTTCCGCTCGGTTTCGCCAAAGCGGTTTTCACCGCCGCCTCCATTCGAGCTGCGTCCCGTTTCACAAAGAAAACAATGCCGGTAAGCAGCAGCAAACCGGCGGCTATGTACACGAATGAAGCGAGGGCAATCGCCACGCTAAGGCCGTGGCCTTGAGCGATAATCGCGATGACCAGCGGCGCGCTGCCGCCGCCGGCCAGCCACCCGATCGCGTTCATGAAACCGACGGCGGCCCCGCGCACTTCCGGCCGGACTACGTCGAAAATGGAGGCAAAGATGTTCGCGTCATAGAGTCCCTTGAACAGCCCCCAGGCGGTGAGGGCCACAACGAGCCAGGCGACCGACTGGGTAAGGCCGCACACCACGACGAACGGCGCGCCGCCGAATACGCCGATGGCCTGCACGATCAGACGGCCGCGAGGCGTGAGCTTTCTCAGCGTGTCAGCCAACCAGCCCCCCAGCGGCGAGCCGACCATGCTCGCCAACTGCACAAATACCGTTGCCGTCAAGCCGGCCATTGCCAGCCCCATGTGGAACTTGCTGTAGAGGAATTTGGGCATCCATGAGAGCAGCACAAGGGCCACGAAATTGGCGCACAGAAAAGCGCCCATCAGCACCAGCGCGGTCGGAATGCGCCAAATGAGCTTGAAGAACTGGACCACGGACAAGGGCGAAGCGAGGCTGGCGGACGTTTGGCTGCCGGCATCGGCGCGATCGGCCGCGCCCCGGACCGGTTCCTTCAGAAAGTTATTCAGCACCAGCCCGAGCAGCATGCCCAAGCCGCCAAAGACGATGAACGACCAGCGCCATCCGTAGTGCTGCCCGATCGCCCCGGCGAAGAAGCCGCCCGCGATCGTGCCAATGTAGACGCTGGTCTGATGGAACCCCATGGCGCGGGATCGGGTCGCCTTGCCATGGTAGTCACTGATCATGGACATCGAGGCGGGAAAGTAAAAGGTCTCACCCATGCCCTCGGCCGCGCGAAACAGAAACAGGTGCCGGAAATTGCGCGACAACGCCGTCGCTACGCAGATGATGCTCCAAATCTGGAGGCCGGCCAGAATGGCCGCCTTGCGCCGCACCCGATCGACGATCACACCCGCGAACGGCGCGCCCAGACCATACACCCATGCAAAGGAGGAACCGAGCAGCCCCAACTGCACCGGCGTCAGCCCCATCTCCTTCTCGAGCAGGGGAAACACCGAAAAGATCGCCTGGCGATCTGTGTAGTTAAAGAACGATATCATCCAGAGCATGGCGACCAGGTGCCACTTATAATGGTTCGTCGGGCCGGATTGGGCCGGCAAGGCCGCCACTGTAGTCGCGCCTGAATGCAGCATCTCTCTTGGCGTGCTCGCGCGCCCGGCACTCGCCCGCCTTATTCCCGGAACATCAAGGCGGCACAGGCGCTCGAAATCATCCCTCAACTGGTCATCTGCTAGATCAGAACTCGTAACGCAAACCGAACTGCAGTTGGTGCGCCCCCTCGGCCGACAAGGTGCGCCCGAACGTCGAGCCAGAACCGGCGACAAAAAGCCAGTGAAATCGAAGGCGAAAGAACAATTCTTCTGCTGCTCACAGGCCACGTCCTGCCGCGGTTCCTGGTTGCACATCGCCCGCTGCAGACTGTGCGGATTAGCAGCTGTCCACCAGTTACATACAGCTTGCATACCGGATTCCGCAATGGCGTGCGATTATATTGCAATGCGTCGGAAGATTGTCAAGTAAAATAAAACCGCGTTTCATTTTTTTGCAATTTGATTGAAAACGGCACAAATCGCGATTAGAATCTTTCGCAGTTTATGATAAAGACTTCCGTGTCGAACCCGGCGGGTCGGGTTGCCAAAGGAGAAAAAAAGACGGGGTCTCGCGCTCTAGCAAAAGGGCTGCGCCTGCTTGAGGAACTGGCCGTAGTCCGCCAACCGATGACGCTCGGGCAACTGGCCAAGTGCATCGAATTAGGGAAGGCCTCGACGTTCCGCTTGCTTCAGACTCTCGCCTCGACCGGTTACGTGGTACAGCACGCGGATCAGCACTACGGACTGAACCGCATCTGGACGCCTGCCCTGACGCAAGACTGGCTGCGCAGCCTCGTCGAAGTCGCCCGTCCGCACATGCACCGTCTGAACGCCGAGTCGGCTGAAACGGTGAGTCTGGCGGTACTGCTGGAAGATCACATTCGTGTTGCGGAATCCATCGAGAGCCCGCAACACGTGCGAATGTCAAATTACAAAGGCCGAATCCTAGCGCCGTATGCTTCCTCTTTGGGAAAGGCCATTGCCGCCTTCCAACCGCCCGACCGTCTGCAATGCTTGCTGAATATTTATGGCATTTATCCGACGACGGAAAAGACCCTGACCGACCCCGTTCTCATTCGTCAGGATATGGCCAGAACCCAGGAACGAGGCTACGCGGTGGAGTATGGAGAGACGGTGCACGGCGGCTGTTGTTTCGGCGCACCCATCTTCAGCGGCGACGACGTCGTCGCCGCGTCGATCAGCGTTTCCTTTCCGACCGTCCGCCTGACGCAGGAACGTGAAGTTCAAATACCGCGCCTGCTTCGCGAGGCAGCCAGGCAAATCGCGAAGCAGATGAAAAACCACGCGGCAAGTGCGGAGACAGTCAAAGCCTCCGCCGGTTCTTATTCCAATTCGCGTTCAAGATGATACTAATTTATGATACAATGGCTTCATGTCGAGACCCCGTCGCACCGATGCGAAGCTCGTGGCGAAGGCGCA
>Ga0315282_10010212_pt1 | contig 14774 bp, 15 predicted proteins | sample YL17G07_20_MG_FD_203693 | JGI IMG/M metagenome (GOLD analysis project Ga0315282, IMG submission 203693) | Sediment microbial communities from Yellowstone Lake, YNP, Wyoming, USA - YL17G07_20 | ecosystem: Environmental > Aquatic > Freshwater > Lake > Sediment | place: USA: Wyoming | collected...
TGATGGATATTCTGACCTCCGCTTCCCGGGTCGAATCTTTCGGCCGGACAATCATCGAGGCCATGGCCGCCGGAGTGCCGGTCCTGGCCGTGCGGACGGGCGGCATCTCCGAGATCCTCCGGCACGGAATAAACGGATTTCTCATCGAATCGGGCGAGCCGGAGGAAATGGCCGCCGCGATCGAAAAGTTCTTTGCCCTGGGAAAAGCGGGGAAAGAGGCCATGGTCCGCGCCGGCCGACGGACCGTCGAGGAGCGTTTCCGCATTGAACCTCAGGTGAGAAAACTTGAGCGCATTTTCAAGAATGTCCTCGAGGAGGCCGGGAAGGAGCGGCCGGTCCGTGCCTGAGCTTTCGGTCGTCATCGTCAACCGCAACGGCGGAGAGCGGCTTGCGGAATGCCTGGCCTCGGTCGAAAAGGAGCGCGCCGGCGGAGACTGGGAAGTCCTGGTGGTGGACAACGCCTCTGATGACGGCAGCCCGGACACGGCCGCCAAGCGTTTTCCGGCCGTGAAGCTCGTCCGGAACCGAGAAAACCCCGGGTTCGCTAAAGCCAATAACCGGGGCTTGGGGCTGAGCCGGGGCGGGTTCGTGCTTTTTTTGAACCCCGACACCGTGATCTTTCCCGGCGCATTGGACCGGCTCAGGGATGCGCTCCGCCAGGACGCCGGCCTGGGAGCGGCCGGCCCCGCCCTCCTCTGCGGCGAGAATGCTTTTCAGGTTTCCTTCGGGGGGAAGGTTAATTTCTTCAGGGAGTTGATCCAGAAAAGCGTCTTGAACGCCTGGTGGCGGCGCCGCTTGCCCGGTTATAAGAGCAAGCGCTCGGCCGCCTGGGTCAGCGGCGCCTGCCTAATGACCAGCCGCGAGGTCCTGGAGAAGACCGGCGGGTTCGACGAGAAATTTTTCCTTTATTTCGAGGATATCGACCTCTGCTACCGGATCAGGGAGCAAGGCTTCCGGGTGGTTTTCCTCCCCGAGGCGAGGGTCTTCCATGCCGGCGGCGTCTCGGCCTCCGGTGTCCCGTTTTTCAGCCGTTTGGAATATCGGAAGAGCCAGCTTTATTTTTATGAAAAGCACAACTCGCGCTTGTCGCAGGGGCTGCTGAAGATCTATCTGCGGCTCTCGGCCCGGCTGGGCGGCGTTTTCGGTTCAAAGGGGGAGGAGGCCAGGGCTTTCCGGCGGGATTTGCTGGGTCTGCTCAGAGTCAAGAGGGCGGCACGGCAGTGAAGAAGACCATGCGGAAGATCAGGGTCCTGGAGATGATCGATAAGCCCTTCCTGGGCGGCGGGCAGAGGACCGTGCTGCTCCTGGCCCGGAACCTCGACCGGCGCAAATTCGAAGTCTCCGTCGCCTCGGCCCCGGCCGGCCCGCTGGTCGAGGAGCTCCGGAAGGCCGGCGTCCGCCATCATCCCCTCAAGCTTGATAAGACGCTGAGCCTCAGGATCCTCAGCGACATCCGCCGGGTGCTCGAGGAGAACTCCGTCGAGATCCTCCACACCCACGGCGGTGTGGCCGGGCTGTACGGCCGGCTGGCCGCCCGCAAGAGCCGCGTCAAGGTCGTCCACACCGTCCACGGCCTCCATTATCTTCATTACCGAAACCCGATTTTACGCCAGGCTTACATCGACCTGGAGAGGCGACTGGGCCGCTTGACCGATGCCCTGGTTTTTGTCTGCCGGGCTGACCGGGAAAAAGGGAAGGGACTCCGGCTGGCCCCTGAATCGAAGATGCATGTCATCAGGAACGGAGTCGACCTCGGCCTGTTGAAGCCCGGAGCAGAGGCGAAAAAATTGAGGATGGAGCTCGGGCTTCAAACGGCCCGTCCCCTGATCGGGACGGTCGCCCGGCTGCACCGGCAGAAAGGCCTGACCTATCTCATCCAGGCCGCTCCGCAGATTCGCAGCTCTTTTCCGGGGGCGAAAATCGTTATTGTCGGCGGCGGGCCTCTTCGTCGGGAGTTGGAGCAGGAGGCCGTCCGGCGCGGCGTCGGGGATGTCCTGCTCTTTCTGGGCGAGCGGCCGAATGTCCCTGACCTCCTCAACCTCTTTGATGTTTTCGTCCTTCCTTCTCTCTGGGAAGGCCTGCCCTATGTCCTGGTCGAGGCGGCCTACCTCCGCAAGCCCATCGTGGCCACGGCCGTGGACGGAAACCCGGAGGTCATCGAGGACGGGAAAACGGGGCTCCTCATCCCTCCAGCCGACCCGTCCGCTCTTGCGGCGACGGTCATCTTGCTTGTTCAAGACAAAACCCTGGCCGGGAGGCTGGCCAAAGCTGCCCGCTCCGCCATCCCCCCGCGCTTCGGCCTCAAGAAGATGATCGGTGAAATCCAGCAGCTCTACCAGGATTTAAATTCGGTGACAGTCAACTAATTACCGAAATAATTAAGTGAATATGTATCATTTCAAGCAGAATAATTGGGACAGGTTCTTCTGGAAGGTCAACACCGCCGGCAAAAGGGTCTGGCGCTGCCGAAACGGCGTTTTCTGCCGGCCGGGGGGTTCGGACGAGCTGCTTCACATCAAGGTGGGGGTGACCCGCTAGTCCTTGGTCAAGGAAATCCTCCGGACAAGGCCTTGCTCGAAAAAGGCGAGGCCGATCTTTCTAAAAAAAAGCGCGGTTTTTGTATGGGCGTTTTATGATATTAAAAGGTAAATTGGTATTGTGTCCCCGATTTTAATATAATCAATTTCCATGAGCGCGCCCAAAGTCGCCCTGGTCCACGACTGGCTGACCGGACAGCGGGGCGGGGAAAAGGTTCTGGAGGTCCTGGCCGAGCTCTTCCCCGAAGCGCCCATTTACACCCTGTTCCATGTGCGCGGCAGCCAGATTCCCGACATTGAAAAGAAGGACATCCGCACCAGTTTTCTTCAGCGCCTGCCGTGGGCCAAGCGCAAATACCGCTCCTACCTGCCTCTCTTTCCCCTGGCCGTGGAGCTTTTCGACCTCCAGGATTTCGACCTGGTCATCTCCAGCTCGCATTGCGCGGCCAAGGGCATCATTCCCCGGCCCGACGCCCTTCACCTCAGCTACATCCACTCGCCCATGCGTTATGCCTGGAACCAGTATTTCGCTTACTTTTCCCCCCGCCGGCTGGGGCCGTTTTCCCGATGGCTCATCCCGCCCCTCATTCATGCCCTCCGCGTCTGGGACGTGGCCTCCTCGGCCCGCACCGATTCCTTTGTGGCCAACTCCAGGAACGTCGCCCGGCGCATCGAAAAGTACTACCGCCGTAAGGCGGAGGTCATCCCGCCTCCGGTGGATACGGATTTTTTCCGGCCGGAGAAGGAGCGTGGAATATCCGCTGGGGGTTCTTACTTTCTTATCGTTTCCGCCCTGGTGCCCTACAAAATGATCGACCTGGCCGTGGAAGTTTTCAACCGCCGCGGGCAGGAGCTGTGGATCGTCGGCGGGGGGCCTGAGTACCGGAAGCTGCGCCGCGCGGCCAAATCGAATATCCGTTTTCTGGGCAGCCTCCCGGCCGAGGACCTGCGGCAGGCCTACCGGGGCGCCCGCGCCCTGCTCCAGCCCTGGGAGGAGGATTTCGGGATCGCCAGCCTGGAAGCCCAGGCCTGCGGCCTTCCCGTCATCGCCTACAGCCGGGGCGGCGCCCGGGAGACCGTCCTGCCCGGGAAGACGGGCCTGCTGTTTGATGACCTGAGCGCCGCCGGCCTTTCCGCCGCCCTTGACAATTTCCAGGGGCTCGCCTTTAATAAAAGCGCCGCCCGCAAAAACGCCATGAGATTCTCCCGGCCGCTTTTCAAGAAGAATATCTCCGGATTCATCCGCCGGGCCTGGTCCGAGTTCGAGAGGCTGCGGTGATCACCCGGAAACGGGTCCGGCTCATCGGCCTGTTCCTGCTGAGCGATGTGCTGGGCGTGCTGGCCGCTTATTTCTACTCCTACGCCTTCCGCTTCTTCGCCTATATCATCCCCGTGGACCCGGTCAAGGGCGTTCCGCCCCTGGAATCTTATGTCGTCTTCTTGCCCCTTTTCCTGGGTCTTCACATCCTGATTTTTTATTTCCAGGGGTTCTACCGCAGCCGGCTGCGGCGGACCAAGATCGACGATTTTCTTCTCATCAGCCTCAACGCCGGCCTGACCATTCTCCTGGTCCAGGCCATCCTGAACTACCTGTACGCTTACAGCACGGGCCCCTCGCCGCTCTTCCGCCTGACCTTCAAGCTGTCCCACGGTTTCCTGGCGGTGTACTTCGTGGCGGTCATCCTGCTCATTTCCTTCCTGCGCAACCAGATTTATTTTTTCATGAAGCGGCGCTATGCCAGGGGGCTCAACCTGCAGAACGTCCTCATCGTCGGCGCCGGGGAGATGGGCCGGACGGTGGCCCAGAAAATCGTACAGTTCAAGGACCTGGGGTTTGTGCTTAAGGGCTTTTTGGACAACGAGCATAAGACGGGCGATACCATAGACATCGACGGCGGCATCAAGGTCTGGGGGCCGGTCGAGTCGCTCGGTTCGGTCCTGGAAGGGGGCGACATCCAAGAGGTGTATGTGGCCCTGGACCTGAGCAACTATGCCCAAATTTTGGAAACGCTCAAGATCGTCCACAAGTACGCCGTGCGGGTGCGTCTCATCCCAGACCTCTTCCAGCTCTTGACCCTCAAGTCCAATATCCAGGACTTGGGCGGCATCCCGGTCATATCCTTGGACGAGGTGTCCCTGCGCGGGGGAAAGCTGGCGGTCAAGCGACTGATGGACCTGCTGTCCTCGACCATCCTCCTGGTCCTGCTCTCGCCCCTGTTCCTGGCCGTGGGGATCATCATCAAGCTGACTTCCCGCGGGCCGGTCTTTTACAGGCAGGAACGGGTGGGGCTGGACGGCGAAGAATTCGAGGTCATCAAGTTCCGGACCATGCTCTGCGACGCGGAGAAGGACAGTGGGCCGGTGATGTGCCGTCCCGGCGATGCGCGGATCACCCGCTTCGGCCGCTTTCTCCGCAAGTTCAGCATCGACGAGTTCCCCCAGCTGGTCAACGTGTTCCGCGGTAAAATGAGCCTCATCGGCCCCCGGCCGGAGAGGCCCTTCTTCGTCAAGGATTTCCGGGAGAAGATCCCCAAGTACATGCTCCGCCACCGGGTGAAGTCCGGGATCACCGGCTGGGCCCAGGTCCACGGCCTGCGCCAGGACACCTCCATCGAGAAGCGGCTGGAATACGATTTCTATTACATTCAGAACTGGTCGCTGGCCCTGGAGCTCAAGATCCTGTGGATGACCCTGCGCAAGGGGTTCATCGACAAGAGCGTCAAGTAGGCCGCCACCCCCCCCGGCCGGGCTAAGCTTTCTTTTTCCGGCGGCCCAGCCTTCCTAAAAAATCCCTCCAGAAATAATGCCCGCCCGAGATCAGAGTGGCGGCGAAGGTCAAGGCGTACAGAACCGCCAGAAAGGCCGCCGGCCGGAGGCCGAGGGCGTTGAAAAAAAGAACCAGGGTCAAGCAGCTCATTTGCAGGATCGTGCTGATTTTGCCCCATAGAGAAGGCCGGAAGCTTTTTCTGGAGGCCAGCCGCCGCAGGGCGAGCGCCCCGGCGGCGATGGCCACGTCCCGGGCGATGACCAGAATGACCAGCGCCGGGGGCAGGGCGTTGGGCGCGCTGATGGCGGGCAGGGCACAGGCCACGCAGGCGGCCGTCATGAGGAGCTTGTCCGCGGCCGGGTCGAGAGTCGCTCCCAGGGCCGACCTCTGACTCAGGGAGCGGGCGGCCAGGCCGTCGAGGAAGTCGGTCAGGCTGGCCGCCGCGAACAGGATCAGGGCGGCCAAGGGCCGCCGGCCGATCATGGCCCACAGGAAGAAGGGGGTGAGAAGGATGCGCAGCAGGCTCAGGACGTTGGGCAAGGTCCACGGCCCGTCCCGTCCCGGCCTGCCGGCGGGGGGGGAGGGGGCGGCCATGACGGACAGTCGGCCTTATTTCAACAAGGCCGCCATCAAATCAAAGATCTTGATGGCTTCTTGTCCGGAGACCCCTTGCTCAGGCCGGAAAGACTTGTCCGGGCCGAGCTCCATGAGCTCGAGCGAGACGACGTCGGCGATGGTCTGGTAGAAAACGTTGTCGGCCGAGACGTCGCTGATGTGGATCATCTGAGTCGGGTACTGGCGGATGAACCGGGCGCCTTTCCGGCTCAGAACTCCAACCAGCTTCATCAGCACTTCGGCCATTTTGGCCCGGGTCATGGCCCGTTGGGGCTCGAAGGTGTGACTGGGATAGACCTCCATCAACCCCAGGGAAGCGGCTTTGAGAATGAACTTGGAGGCCCAGGAGGTGGCGATGTCGATGATGACCGGCGGCTTCTCCGAGGTTTCTTCGAGGTAATCCTTGAGCTTGACCCCGATGAGGGCGGCCGTTTCTTCGCGACTGACGGCGGCCGAGGAGGGGATCATGTCGTACTGGCTGGGCAGCTCGAATATGCCCAGGCGATTCTTCAGGTTTCCCATCCGGCTCTTGTAGTCCTTGTTGCGGGGGTCGAGCTCGGCCAGTTTCTCATAGGCCTCCAGGCTGCGTCCCCATTGTCCGGATTGGTAGGCCAGGTCGCCGTACTCCTCCAGCACGGTCTTGTTCTTGGGGTCTATGGCCGAAGCCGCCTTGAGATGGATGAGGACATTCTCCGCCTGGTTCTCTTTTTTATAAATGCGGATCAGGTTCAGGTGGGCTTCCAGAGAGTTGGGCGAAAAGTGGAGGGCCTTGTTGAAAGCCGTCTGGCTCGGCTCCACCTGGCCCTGCTCGTAGAGGGCTACTCCTTCCCGAACCAGGGTTTCGGTCTGCCGCAGGCGGATGGCCTCGCTCTGCTCAATGACCCAGGCGTTCTCCGGGTCGGCCTTCAGGACTTCCATGTATTCATTGAAGGCCAACTCCTCCTGGCCCGTCTTCTGAAAGAGCTGGGCCAGGCCGAGGTGACTGATGCTCATGTCCGGATACTTCTGCAGGGATTCCTGGAAATAGTTTTCCGCCGTCGAATACTGGTCCTGGAGGAAGGCGACATAGCCCAGCCCGGCGGTGGTGAAGGGGCTGGCCGGGCCGAGCCGGAGGAACAACCTCTCGGCGCCCTTGGCGTCCCCCTGTTTGACCCGAGCCCAGGCTTCCTCGAGCATAATCCGCTGCTCAAGGGTCAGCTCGGTCACCAGGCGGGGCGGCAGGCTTTCCATATGGAAGGAAGGGGGTTTGAACGAGGTGAGGCAGGCCCAGCCGGCGGCCAAAACCAGACCCAGGGCAGCGATTTTTTTCAGCATGGCTCTTCTCCTTCAGCAGAGTCGGAAAGGAAGCTCCGGGCAAACTCCGGCCTGGCCACCAGGGTCAGGTCCACATATTCCGCTTCCGCGTCTTCATTGGCTTTGAGGATGACGCCTTGGCCGGCCAGCCGGTCGAGCAGGGCTTTTTGGCCGCGGGGCACTCGCAGATGATACAGCTTCAAGTCCCGGAAAAGCGTTTCCCGCAGCATCCTCTTCAGCTCCTCCTCGCCTTCTCCGGTCTTGGCCGAAAGATACACCCGGCGCTCTCCGGCGGCTCGCCCGTTGAGGGCCAGGAGTTCGTCCTTGTTGGGCAGAAGGTCGATCTTGTTATAAACGCGAAAGAGGGGAATGTGGTCGGCTCCGATCTGGGCCAGGATGCGCTCCACGGCCTCGGCCTGCTCGTCGGCCCGGGCCGAGGTCAGGTCGATGATGTGGCAGACGCAGTCCGCCTCCCGGATCTCCTCCAGGGTGGCCTGGAAGGAGGTGATGAGCTCCACGGGCAGCTTGCGGATGAAACCGACCGTATCGCTCAGGAGGAAGTAGAGGCCGTCGGAAAAATAAACCCGGCGCAGGACGGGGTCCAGGGTGGCGAAAAGCATGGCCGAGGTGAAGACGTGCTCTCGGGTCAGCGTGTTGAATAGGGTAGACTTGCCGGCGCTGGTGTAGCCGACCAGGGAGACCACCGGCACGGGCGAGCGTTTGCGGCTCATCCTCTGGTTGGCCCGCCGGAGTTGGAGGCCCTTGATCTCCCGCTTGATTTTGGCGATTCGGTCCTGAATGCGGCGCCGGTCTTCCTCCAGCTTTTTCTCGCCGGGCCCCCGGGTCCCGATCCCGCCGCCCAGCCTGGAGAGGGCCCCACCCCGCCCCACCAGACGCGGCAGGAGGTAGCTCAACTGGGCCAGCTCGACCTGGAGCTTGCCCTCGTTGCTGCGGGCCCGCTGGGCGAAGATGTCCAGGATGAGCTGGGTCCGGTCGATGACTTTAAGCTCAAGGCTTTCCTCCAGGCTGCGCTGCTGAACCGGGGTCAGGTTGTGGTCGAAGATGATCAAATCGGCCCGGAGGTCCTCGGCCATCCCGGCCAGCTCCTCGACCTTGCCCTTGCCGACGAAATACCGGGGGCTGGCCTTGGGCCGGGACTGGCTGGTCCGCAGGACGACTTCCGCCCCGGCGGCCCGGGCCAGGCCGGCCAGCTCCTCGAGAGAGTCTTCGGCCTCGGCTTTTTCCCGGCCCGAAGTGGACAGGTTGACCAGGATGGTGCGTTCCATGGAGCTACAGCTGGTCCCGGACATAGCCGGCCGCCGCCCGGCCTTCTCCGGCCTCGAACCAGACGATGCCCGTCATCTTCCGGAACCAGGTCATCTGGCGCTTGGCGTATTGGCGGGTGTCCTGCTTGGTCAGGGCCACTGCCTGCGCCAGGGAAATCTCGTTATTAAGGAATCGCCGAACGCGCCGGTAGCCTAAAGCCTGGAAAGGGGGAGCCTCCGGGGAAACATTCCGGGCCAGGAGGTTCCGGACTTCCGCGACGAACCCTTGTTCGAACATTCTGTCCACCCTGTCTTCGATCCTTTTGACCAGTTCTTTTCTATCCAATTTTAAACCAATTTTGATAATCTGAACATCCTTGAGAGAGGGCTCGGTCCGGCTGAAGTGGGCCGACAGAGGAACCTGGGTCAGATAAAACACCTCCAGGGCGCGGATGATCCGCACCCTATCCCGCGGTCCGACCTTCCGGGCATAGACCGGGTCCGTCTCCTCCAGCCGGCGATACAGGCTTTCCCAACCCTCGGCCTCGGCCTTTTCCCGCAGCCTGCGCCGCACTTCGGAATCGCGCCCCGGCCCGGGAAACAGACCGTCCAGCAGGGCTTTGAGGTAAAGCCCGGTGCCGCCGACGACGATGGGCATCCGGCCCTTGTCCAGGATGGCGGCGATGGCCTCCACCGCCAGCCGCACGAAGTCCGCGGCGTTGAACTGCTCCTCCGGCTCGATGATGTCCAGCAGATGGTGGGGCACCTTCCGGCGCTCCTCGGCGGACGGTTTGGCCGTTCCTATGTCGAAGCCTCGATAGACCTGCATCGAGTCGCCGTTGATGACCTCCCCCGCGAAGCGGAGGGCCAATTCCACGGCCAGGGCACTCTTGCCCACGCCGGTGGGGCCCAGGAGGATGAGGACTGATCTTTGTTCAGAGGGCAAGTTTCACCAGGAACCAGACGGCCAGCAGGGTCAGGAGGAGGAGCAGGCCCAGGAGCTGTCGCCGGGAGAGAGTCGGCCCTTTCATCGTTCCAGCGCTCGAATGAGGGCGGCCTCATGCTCGTTGCCCAGCGTCCTCTTGACCATCAGGACCAGCGCGGCCAGGATCTCGTCCAGGATCCGGCTGAGGTTCCGGGCGTCGTCCTCCCGGAAAAGCCCGCTGTGGGCGCGGAGGAACGGCTTGAGCTCGGGGCAGCCGTCGGGGTTAAGGGTGATTCTGGGGAAATTCGGGCCGAGCCAGGCGTTGACCTCCTCCAGCCCCTTGTTCATGATGCTGGCGGCCACCGGGCCGACCTCTTTGGAGATGTAGCGAAAAATGACGGCCGTCTTGTCTCGGAAAGCGGCCAGGATCTTGTCATAATCGACAAAGGAGAAATCCGTGGGCGTCTTGCTCCGGGTTCGGGGCAAAGCCGGGCCGGCCGCCCCCGTGCAAGCCAGGCTGTAGAGGACCTTATGGGTTTGGCTCTCGACGAGCTGGCTGAGCTCACCGAGTTCCTCCAGGCTTCTTTCCCGAGCCAGGAGGCTCAGGATGTAGCGCTCGTGCGGCTCGAGCGCGGCCGGGCTGAGGTGGGATGGGTAAAAGGCCTGCCAGGATTCGGCCTTTCGGCCGAGCCACAGGTAGGCCGCCTCGAGCCTGGTCATGCGGCGGATGGCCTGCAGGACGGCGTCCGGGGTGAAAATTCCGGAAAGAAGCAGGTCGAGGTCGAGCGTGGAGGCCGGGGAGAAATCGTATCCGCCGTCCGGCCATTCGAACAGCTCGGTCAGGCTTTCCAGGAAGAATAGCTCCATCTCGCGCCACACCAGAGGAGCCGGCAGCCGGCCCGTCTCGGGGAGGATCTTGAGGATCGTGTCGTCTTTCGATGGGGCCTGCATCTTGCACCGCCGCTGCAGGGCGGGGGTCAGCAGGCCCTGCCGGGTCAGAAACTTCAGAAACTCGTCCTCATCCAAGGCCTCTTTGGCCAGGGCCAGCAGCCCCTTGTGCAGGAAAAGCCTCCTGGCCTCCTTCCTGCCGCGGAGGACGAGACGGCCCGTTTTCTTTTGCTCCCAGAGACGATAGAGGACCAAGGGCAGGGGCGTGTCGAGGAGGCTGCCTTGGGCCGGGACTTCATCCATGCCTTAAATGTATTAAGGGCGCGGGCCGCTGTCAATCAGATATTGGAGCCTGGGCGAGTGCCTCGGCTCCCGGTCGCGGTTTTTAACGCCGCGGATTCTCCGACCTCTCCGGAGACACCTTCCTTTCGCCCCCTTTATTGCCAAAGGGGGCTCTGGGGGTTTAATAAAATTTTGGTTCAAAATTGGAGGTATCTCCGGCATATCCTCGGCGGCTGCGCAACTCGCCCCCTCTAGTGGCTCAGACATGCTCGCCTGCCGACAATGATTATGTCAGAAGCCCTCGAAATCCATCGACGATCGGCGCCTAGCCGATCGTCAGGGGTTCCAAGGGGAGACGTCCCCTTGGTCGCAGGGCGCGGCTGAAGCCGCGCCCGCGAAAGGGAGGCAGGGAGCGCAGCTCCCGTTGGAAGGGGGAAAGGCGAAGCGGGTTCCCCCTCCAAAGAGATTTCGTGGCTGAACCGCTCATGTCGCCTCCGGCACTCGCCCAGGCTCCTGAGGAGGAGTCCGTTGCTGTTTTCCCTAGACGTGCTCGTCTGGCTGCGCGCAGGCAATGCGTTCCATTAATCGGGGTTCCTTCGGAGACGGCTCGGGAAGGCTAAACCTTCCCTGATGGTCGCTGCAACCGTCCCGGTCATCTCCCCGGGGGGTGGGATCCCCTCCACATCAAGAAAAAAGAATATTTGGAGAGGAAGAGGGCAGAGCCCTTATCAGCGTTTCTTCTGCAGGGCCAGGCCCAGGCCGCTCAGGCCGGCAAAGATCAGAGTGAGAATGAACCAGGCTAAAAAGGAGATGAGCAGGGCCTTCTTCCTGTCCACTTTGAAGACGGCCGATAGGCCGAAGGCCATGATGATGACCGCCCACAGGCGGAAAAAGTCGAACTGGCTCAGAAGGACATAGGGGAAGGAGCGGACGGGGGTATCGGAGGGAAGCAGAAGGGCCAGGCTGGTGGATACACGGAAGGTTTTTTTCATCAAGACCAGGACCAAGCGGATAATGTTTCCCAGCAGGCTGTCCACCAGGCCGGCGTGCAGGTAAACGGCCAGGATCTTGCTGAAGTCTCCCTCCTGGGAGAAAAACCGCCCGACGAGGGTGATGATCCCGCAGGACAGGAAGATGAAGAACAGGATGCTGAACAGCCCGGCCACCCCGCCGATGATCAGGATCCATTTGGGCATCTGGCTGAGGTCGGCCGGGGCGGTGCCTCCTTGGGCCTGAAGGTTGGCCAGGGCGTCTTGGGTGGCGTAGGGCATGATGACAACGCTGAAGATGATCGTCGAGATCAGCGTGACGATGAGGACGTCCCACCAGACCGGTTTCTGGGCCACGGCCTCCAAGGTCGCCCGCGGGCTGAAAAAGACCCCCTCCACGCGCTGGAAGAATGTCATGGCCTTTCTACCTCCGTTCTTCTCTCTCGATCTGCCCATCCTTGATATGGATAATGCGCTGGGCCTGCAGGGCCACATCCTTGTCGTGGGTGACGACGATGATGGTGTTGCCCTGGTCGTGGAGTTTGTGGAACAGGTTGAGAATTTCGCGTCCCGTCCGGGAGTCGAGGTTGCCGGTCGGCTCGTCGGCCAACAGAATGGACGGCTCGTTGACCAGGGCCCGGGCGATGGCCACCCGCTGGCGCTCTCCGCCGGACAGTTCGGTCGGCCGGTGGTTCATGCGGTCCTTCATCTCCACCATTTCCAGCGCCCGACGGGTTCGCTCCTCGCGCTCTCTCTTGTGGGTTCCGCTGTAGATGAGGGGCAGTTCCACGTTGCGGAAAGCGGAGGCCCGGGGCAAGAGGTTGAAAACCTGAAAAATGAAACCGATCTCCTTATTGCGGATATCGGCCAGCTCGTTCTCGGACATGGAGCTGGCCAGCTTGCCGTTGAGGTAGTACTCGCCCGCCGTGGGCGTATCCAAGCAGCCGAGCAGGTTGAGCAGAGTGGATTTTCCCGAGCCCGAGGGTCCCATGATGGCCACGAACTCGTTGCGGGGAATAGTGAAGGTGAGCTCGCTCAGGGCCTTGACTTCCTGCTTGCCCAGCTGATAGGTCTTGGACAGGCCTTCGGTCCGAATGACGACGTTGTCCTTGCTCCCGGGCCTGGTCATCGCTTGGTTTCCGGTTTGGGCGCTTCCCTTTTGATGAGCGTTCCGTCCTTGAGCTGGCGCAGGGCGCTGTAGGGGCCGACCACCACCTCCTGGCCCTCTTCCAGGCCCGAGACGATCTCGATGTTGAGGTCGCCGGTGATGCCTTTGGTCACGGGCTTGAAAGACACCCGGCCCTCCTTGTTGACGACGAAGACGCCCTCCTGCTCGCTCTTCTCCTGGCGGCTTTTATCCTGTCCTTGCTTCTCCTGGAGGACGAGGGCGGATATGGGAATGGCCAGGGCCTTCTTTTTATTGGCGGTGATGATATCGGCCGAGGCGCTCAGCCCCGGCTTAAGGCTGGAGGGCGGGTTGTCCAGAGTCACCACGACTTTGAAGTCTTTGGATTCCTCGGTGCCGGCTGTCGCGCCTATTTTCTGCAAGGCTGAACTGCCGACCTCGGTCACCTGGCCGGCGATGGTCTGGTTGGGCAGGGCGTCCACATGGACCTCGGCCTTCTGGCCCAGCCGGACGTTGACCACGTCCGTCTCGTCCACTTCGACCTCGACTTCCATGATGGACAGGTCGGCAATGGTCATCAGCACCGTGCCCGGGTTGTTCATCGTGCCGATGATGGCCACCTCACCCTCCTCGACGCGGAGGCTGGTGATGATGCCGTCGATGGGGGCGCTGAAGGTGGTCTTGCTCAGGTTGTCCATGGAGCTGCGCAGCGAGGCTTGGGATTGCTCGATTTGGTGGAGGATGGAGCTGTGCTGGGCCTGGGAGATCTCATGTTGGACTTCGGCCGCTTCCAGCTGCTCCCGGGAGATGAGCTGGCTGTTGAACAGCTCTTTCTGGCGTTCCAGGATGGCCTTGTCCTGGTTCAGCTTGGCCGCGGATTGTTCCAGCTCGGTCCTGTAGAAGCTGATCATGGCCCGGTCCCGGTCGGCGTTGGCCTCGTACTGGGTCGAGTCCAGTTTGAGCAGGAAGTCGCCTGTCTTGACCAGGTCGCCTTCCTTGACCCCGATCTTGACGATGCGGCCGGGGACGTGGGCGCTGATTTCGACGTTCTTTTTGGGCTTGACCTCTCCCGAAGCGGAGATGATGGAGGTCAGGTCCTGCCGGCCGAGCTTCTCCACGTTGACCTTGACGGAAGGTTCGCTTTTGGAGCGGAGGTTGAGCAGGATGATGAGGCCCAGGACGACGGCGATGCCGGCGATGATCAGGGCTTTCTTATGGCGCTTGATAAAACTTTTTTGATTTGCCATGGCGGTGACCTTTCGAGCGCAGTATCATATCTTATTACGGCCTAAAAGGCAAAAAGTTGCCTTAATAGGGGGCAGACCAAATGAACTCAGTTGCTTGGAAAGACGGTTTTCCCAGCCAAAAGTCTCATTTAAGAATGGTTGATTCATTACAAAAAAATGCAAAGAATAATAAATTCAATAGATTAGCTGGTATAACCAATACTTGACCAGACAACGAGTGTCAAATTATGCTCGTTCGCCGATGCTCTATTTCTGGGCTGTCTCCGAACTATGCCCGGCTACGCAGTGCCAACGTCCAGCACGCTTGACCCAGGTGTGCGTCCATCGATACTGACCACTGACATCCTCGCCTTTATACGTTTCTTTGACCGTGCTGCGGCCAGTAACCACCGCCGCGTCTCCGTAAACGCGAACCTTCATCTCAGCGAGCACCCAGGACGTAATCACGTCCTTCCCAGACTTTACGAGTGCAAGGTCCTGGGCCTTGGTCCAGACGATGCCTTCGGGGGACGTCCACGTATAGTCATCTTCGATAATCCGGTCAAAGAATGCGACGTCGCGCTTAACCCAGGCGTCAGCCCACTCGTTCTCCAGTTTAATCAGCTCTTGTTCCACACCCCCGCTCTTTGTCTGTGCCAGGGTTTGCGCCTGGACGGCGACGGCGAGGGCCAAGACAACAACGCTGACTGCAATAGCAATGCGCTTCATTTTTCCCCCTTGATTTTGATGAGATTATTGGACTTCGCCTGACAGCACTTGTCAAGACGAGTTTAGGTCAGACCGGATTCAGTTCGTTCGCCGCTGTCCTATTTCTGAGCTATCCTTGAAACGTGCTCTGCT
>Ga0315282_10010213_pt1 | contig 14773 bp, 16 predicted proteins | sample YL17G07_20_MG_FD_203693 | JGI IMG/M metagenome (GOLD analysis project Ga0315282, IMG submission 203693) | Sediment microbial communities from Yellowstone Lake, YNP, Wyoming, USA - YL17G07_20 | ecosystem: Environmental > Aquatic > Freshwater > Lake > Sediment | place: USA: Wyoming | collected...
TCTCGGGTGACCTTCTTGTGTTGAGCGACGATTCTCAGGATGCCGTTCAATGTCCCGATCCGAAGGAAGTGATGATTGGGGATCGCGATTCGTTGGTGGGAGGGCTGGTCGGTTTCAAGCACCAGATGGCTTCCCACCTGATGAATCTGACGGTAGCCCCAATCCCGACAGAGTGTTCTGGCCAGGGATTCCCCGCTCAGGTTCCTGGGGATCTTCATCCGACGGCCAGGACTTCGTCCCGGATCAGGTGCAGGCGAATCTCCGAGGGTTTCGCTTGGTCGAAGAAATAGGCGTCCACCGCCTCCTTGACGTTGCAGCGGAGATCCTCCCACGTATCGCCCTCAGTGAAGATGGCTTCGGTGAGACACTCGGCCACGAACCCTCCGTCCCCCTCCTGACTGACCTCGAAAATGATTTCCTTCATGCTTTGAATTTACAATGATTTCGCCCGGCGTACAAGGGCAAGGGCGGCCGCCTTGCGAAATCCCCCCGCGCTCACCCGAATCCCCGAAGAGGATGAAACCTGAGAAGCCCGGGGCCCAAGCCCCGGGTGAACGATCCCTCTTACGTCCAACGCATCCGGGATCGGATGAGTTGACTCTGTTGTACAATATGGTTAATATGTACAAGAAGGTTGATTGGTACATTACGGACAGATCGAAAGGTGAGGCCATGACGCGCATCAACGTGGGGGAGCTCCGGAGCCGGCTCTCGGACATGATCAACCGCGTGGCGTTCGGGAACGATCGGGTGATCCTCCAGCGGCGGGGGCGGGACGTGGCTGCGGTGGTGTCTCTCGATGACTTGGCGCTTCTCCAGAAGCTCGAGGAGCGCATCGATCTCGAGGAGGCCCGCGCGTCGCTAACAGAGGCCCGGAAAAAGGGAACCGTCTCCTGGGACCGGATCAAGGCGGATCTGGACCTCTAGGCGCATGATCTACCGGATCGAATTCGCACCCAGGGCCGACAAGGCGTTCCGTCGCCTGCCCCGGGAGGCCCAGGTCCGGATCCGGACCAAGATCGACGGTCTGGCGAGCAACCCGCGACCTCCGGGATCCGTCAAGATGTCAGGGCCCGAAGGATTCCACCGCATCCGCGTCGGCGACTACCGAGTCATCTATTGCATCGAAGATGATATACTGCTCGTGCTGGTCGTAAAGCTGGGCCACAGGCGGGACATCTACCGGGGCTGAGCTCATGGGGAGGGGGAAATCATGTTCCTGCAATCAGCAAAACATGCCCGCGCATTATCGGGGCGTAAATGCCTTTGGTTGGCGCTCGCGGCGGTGTGCTTTCCGATCCTGATCTCTGGTTGCAACGGAGGCGACGGAGAGGTGAAAGGCGGCGGCCTGGACGCTGAAGCCGGCACATCGGAAACGGCAGGAGACGCGGACGTCGATGCAGACGCCGACAGCGACACGGACGGCGACGGCGACGCGGACAGCGACGCGGACGCTGATGCCGACGCCGACGCGGACGGCGATGTAGACGCTGGTCCGGAAATCGATGCGGGCATCCGCTGCTCCAGTGATGACCAGTGCACAGCCAAGGGGAAGATATGCAACGAGAAATGGGGCATTTGCGTGGTGTCGAGCTGCGATGGTATGGACGATTTCACGCCCTGCGAAACCTTCGATGGGTCCTACGATTTCTGCATCGACGGCGTGTGCCGGTCTCCCGGCTCCGGGGCCGACTGCAATGCGCCGGGCCCGCATTTTCCGCTCGCGGACACAAACCAGCGAAGCTGCTACAGCAACACAGGAACCATCACCTGTCCTATGTCCGGGCAGCCCTTCTACGGCCAGGACGCCCAATACGGCTGGGATGCGACGCATGATGAGTCCTTGCGTTTCACCAGAAGGAAAGGAACGTCGGACCAGTATCTCGTGCGCGACCATGTGACCGGGCTCGAGTGGCAGGGTTGCCCTGCCGGGTTGTCCGGCTCAGGCTGCACCAAGGGAACGGAACTCTACTACACATGGTCCGAAGCGCTCGTACACTGCGAGAATTTGATGTGGGGAGGCTATACGGACTGGCACCTTCCGGATCCGTACGAGATCGACTCCATCATCGATGTCAGTCGGATGGACCAGGAGATCAATGCAGCCGCGTTTCCAGGAGTACAGTGGTGGTTCTGGTCATCGTCGTCCTATGAATGGAATACATCTTACGCATGGTTCATGAACTTCGGCTTCGGGACCCTGGATAACGGCTACTGGTCCCCGGGCTCTTCGTATGAAACCGACAAGAGTCACCAAGGCTCCGTTCTTTGCGTTCGCAACGGACCGATGCATTCCAGGCGACTGATATCTTCGACCCTTTCGGGCGAGCGGGTCGTGCAGGACACGGCCACCCAATTGATGTGGCAGGGTTGCGCGGCCGGCCATGGAGGCTCCTCATGCGACGCGGGCGACGCAGGCCTGGCCGCGACATACATCTGGAAGGAGGCGCTCGCGTATTGCGAGGAGCTGTCATGGGCAGGCTTCGACGATTGGCGCCTGCCGAACAGGAAGGAGCTGCTTTCGATAGTGGATGAGAGGACGACGTCCCCGGCGATCGATACGGCTTCGTTTCCGAACGCTCCGTCCGACTTTTTCTGGTCTTCGACGTCCTATATCTTTGACGGCACAACGGCATGGGGAGTGTGGTTCTACTCAGGAGAGGTGTATGATCGAGACAAGAGCGCCCCGTGCGACAGGGACACGAGCATCCCTTGCGAGGTTCGTTGCGTTCGAGCAGGGCCGTGATTGGGTCTATGGACCCGCAAGGGGTGTCCGGAACAATGGACCTAGGTAAGCCGGGGGGACAGCCCCGGAGTCATTCTTCGGCGGCTGCGACCACCTGCTTTACGACCTTGGGATGTAACATTTTCCCGGATGGATTCGGCCTCGGATGCGGTGAGGCGGGGAATTCTAGGCAACCTTGACCTCGAGGCTGGACGTCAGGATTTCCCTGCTCAAACAGGATAATCGTTCTTCTTCCGTAAGGGTTTCCAGATAAAGCTCGGCGGCCTCGTGGATGTTGGCCATCACCTCCTCGAAGGTATCTCCCTGGCTCTGGCATCCTTCAAGCTCCGGGCAATAGGCGTAGTACCCAGCATCATCCTTTTCAATGACGATTCCGACCTTGTAGGTCATCTCATCTCCTCCCGCATAAACACGTCATCCTCTAGCGCCAGCGAATCCCGACGATACGCTCGATTCCGTGTCACGCGCCTTTGACTCTACCACAGCCTGGGGTCTCGAGAAACCCTATCGCGACATGCGCAATTCCGTTGCCGCTTTTCCCATCCCGATTTCATCCCACGGGAAAGAGGGCGCGGCGAGCGGCGCCCCTACGGAGATAATGTGATCCCGAAAAGCCGGCAGGCGTTTTGTGCGGTGATGCGCGCGATTTCGTCAAGGGAGAGGCCGCGGAGGTCGGCCAGTTTCTGTGCGGTGTGATGGACGTAGGCGGGCTCGTTGCGCTTGCCGCGGAGCGGGACCGGCGCGAGGTAGGGGGCGTCGGTCTCGATGAGGATGCGGTCGAGCGGGATCGACGCGGCGATGCGTCGCAACCCTTCGGCCTTGGGGAAGGTGAGGGTGCCGGAGAACGAGATGTAAAACCCGAGGTCGAGCGCCTTCTCTGCCATGTCGGGCCCGCCAGAGAAGCAGTGGATCACGCCGCCAACCTCGTCCGCCTTCTCGCGGGAAAGGATCGACAGGGTCTCCTCCTCGGCTTCCCGGCTGTGGATGACGAGCGGGAGCTTCAACCGCCTCGCGAGCCGGATCTGCTCGGCAAAGGCGATGCGCTGCGCGTCCGGGGTCGAGTGGTTGTAATGGAAATCGAGGCCGGTCTCGCCCACGGCCACGACGCGCTTGATCCTGGCCAGCGATTCCAGCTCCTGGCCGGCCGAGCCGCTCCATTGCGAGGCATCGTGCGGATGCAGCCCCGCCGTGGACCAGACCCGGGATTCGCGGGACGCGAGGTCGGCCGATTCTCGCGCCGAATCGAGCCCTCGGCCCGAACCCACGGCCACGATGGCGCACAGGCCGGCTTCCCATGCGCGCGCGAGGACGCCGGGGAGATCCTCTCCGAGCTTCGGGAACTCGAGATGCGCATGCGAGTCGACGAGGATCGGTTTACCGGATGAGCTCATGGGCAACCCGCAGCCTCGGCCAGGGCCTCTTCCATCTCTTCCCTGAGCGATGTCTCGCGGATTCCGCCGAGACGGCTCCGGATCCGGTCGCGGGCACCCGGCGTGTCCATCTCGAGAAGCGCGGCCGCTGCTGACTCGGCCACCTCGGAATCGCTCGAGCAGAGAGCGTCGGCCAGGGGATCGAGCAGGGCTTCGATGCCGAGCGTGCCTGTGGCCGATCTGGCCAGATGACCGTCGAGCCCTTTGCGGAGCATCCGATCCTCGAGAAAGCTCGCAGCCTCGGAGTCGCCCATGGAGGCTGCGGCCGCCGCAGCATGAATCCTGGCGGCGGCCGGAAAGAAGAACCGCTTGTAGACCCCTTTTAGGCGGTCGAGCGCGCCACGGTGACGAAGCTTTCCGAGATAGAGCGACGCATCCGGAGCCATGGCCCGATCCGAAAGCGCATCCACAAGCACCGGTGCGCCGTCGGCATTGCCGAGACGAACCAGGGTGATGGCCGCCTCGAAACGGACGCTGGCATCACGGTCCTCCAGAAGAGGCCTGAGACGGCTCGTGGATTGCGGGTCGCCGAGATCGCCCAGGGCGGACACGGCGCAGGCCCGCACCTCCTGGTCCGGGTCTTGAAGCGCGGCGTCGAGGCACTCGCCCGCCTCGGCCGGGTCGACCATGACGATCGCGATTACGGCCTGGAAGCGCACATCCGCGTCCGCATGCCTGAGCGCCTTCCTGATGCACGCGGAGGCGCGCCCGTCCTGGAGGTATCCGAGGGCGGCGATCGCGTCCTGGGCCGCGAGCTCGTCCGACTCCTCGGCGAGACGGATCACATCGTCCATCGCCTCGACCGCGCCGAGCCGGCCCAGAGAGAGCGCGGCTGTTCCGCGCACATCCGGCGAGCGGTCCGAAAGGAGCTTCCGGAGCGAAACGATGGCCTGCTCCCGGACCTCCTCGTGGCCCGTGAGATCTCCCAGGCTTGCCGCGGCTCTGGCGCGGAACGCAGGCTTCCGGCTGTTCACGTCCCTGAGAGCGGCGGGTATCGAGGGAGGGGGGAAAGGGGGCCAGAGGTCCACGTCGGCTCCTCACTTCTTCCGGTTCAGGGGATCCGGCCGTTCCGGCCGCGTGTCCTTGCTCCGATCTTGCTGATGCTGGTAATGGAAGCGACGCTCCTCTCCCAGCGGCGTGGGGGTCGGAGGGGGAGGCCATTTCGATTTCGAGGGCGCGGTCGGGCCGGACGAGGGGGGCCGGGAGGAGCGGTCAGGGGACCCGGGAGGAGGGCCGCTCGGTCGCGTGCCGTTTCCTGCCTGACGCGGAGGGAGCGATCCTCGTCGATCGTCCGGCCGACCCTGGCCGCCGGGCGGCATGGACGGCGAGCCGGGTCCCTGGGGCTTTCGATCCCGCCTTCTCCTCCGCCGGTGCCGGCGGCCGTGGCCCGGCGCTGATCCCTCGCCCGAGGGCTGGCCCGGTCCTTCAGCGTCGTGCACCCCTTCCTCCCCCTCGAGGTCTTCCCCCTTCAGGTGATCGTCCGGCTCGCGGTACGAAACCTCCTCGGGTTCCGCTTTCGCCGGCTCGGCCGGCTGAGATTCCATGGGCGGCGGAGGCGGAGAGCCGGCAGGTCGGATCCGATCAGCCGGGAAGCGTTTGATATCCTCGCCCCCTTCGATCTGGACCGCCACGATACGCCGGAGCACGTCGATCTCCCTCACCTTGCCCGGTCCGTCCGGCGTCTCCACGCTCTTGCCCACCTTGGGAAGGCCCCTCAAGCATTCCTTGTAGGCCAAGTCCTCGTAGGTGAGGCAGCACATGAGGCGGCCGCACACGCCGGAGACCTTCTGCGGGTTCAGGACCAGGTTCTGTTCCTTGGCCATGCGGATGGAGACGGGCGCGAAGTCCTGGAGAAAGGAGCTGCAGCATAGGGCATAGCCGCAAGGTCCTACCCCCCCCATGATCTTCGAGGCGTCCCGGACCCCTACTTGCCGCATCTCCATGCGCACATGGAGCCGCTGCGCCAGCTCACGGACCAGACGTCGGAAGTCCACCCGTCCCTCGGCCTCGAAGTACGCGATCGCCTTGTTCCCGCCGTGCAGGTACTCCACATGGATGAGCTTCATGGGAAGCCCCATCTCGCCGATGAGGTCCTTGCAGAGGCGCATGGCCGCGACTTCCTTCTGCTTGTTCCGCTCCTCCTGTCGGAGGTCGTTGGAGTTGGCCCGCCGCAGGACCCGGGGCCCGGTCGCGACGTTGAGCACGGTCCGCTTCGAGTCGGTCATGGCCTCGCCCAGCTCGATGCCGCGATCCGTCTCGATCACGACCTCTTGTCCTTTGGAGATGAGCAGGTCGCCTGCGTCGAAAAGGCTCTGACGCCCCGTGTGGCTGTACTTGACCTCGACCAAGTTGCGGAGCGTCCGCTTCCCGTCCGGCTCGTACTCGGGCTGGCCTTCCTCGAACGACTCGGAGTCCACGCGGCCGGAGACGAGGAACACGTTCTGCGACCTCGACGCCGGGGGAAGGTCGGTTCCCGACGTCTCGTCGTCGGCCTGCGGATTCGCCTCCGAGGCTTGCTGCCTGTCCGCTTCCGGCCGGCTTTGTCGCTTGTCGCTTCCCATCCGAATCCTCCTGCGGCCGGTTACCCCTCGGTCCGATCGCTGATTTCGCTCTGCATTGTGGCCAGCATCGCTTCGAGAGTCAACATCGGAGCCTGATTTCTCTCCAGCCCGTCCAGGGCCTCTTCGGCCAGCTCCATGGCCCTCAGGATCGACGCCCTGTCCCATGCCTTGAGCAGGTGCCGTCGGTCCTCCGGAGGGAAGAAGCCGCCGGAAAGGGCTTCGTGCCCTGCCCCGCACAGAAGCAGCTCGCGCAGGGCGAGGAGGAGGATCTCGAGGGAGAACGCCACCGTATCGCGGTCCTTCTTGGGGGCGAGCGCCGCGGCCAGGACCTGGAGCTGCGCCCCGCGCTTCAGCCGGTCCAGGACCTCGGAGAGGACCGGATAGAGCTTCGCGATGTCGTTGTCCAGGTACCAGAGGGCCTTGGCCACGCTCCCCTGCGATTGGGATGCGGCCGGGCGGATCTGCTTTTCCTCCTCCGGACGGGTTCCGGAAAGGATCCGCTCCACGGTCTCGGACGCAAGCGGCGAGAAGCGGACACGCTGGCATCTGGACCGGACCGTGGAGACCAGGGACCAGGGCCTGGAGGTCACGAGCAGGAGGTAGGTGGAGGGCGGGGGCTCCTCCAGCGTCTTCAGGAGCGCGTTCTCCGCGGCAGGGGTCATGCGGTCTGCAGGGTCGATGATGAGCACCTTGGCCACGCCGCCGGCAGCGCTCAGGGAGAGAAGGCTCTCCATCTCCCGCACGGATTCCACGCCGATGGTGCGCTTTCCCTCGGCGCAAGTGAGGTCGTGGATATCCGGATGAAATCGCTTCGCCATGAACCTCCGGCAGGAATCGCACTCCCCGCAGCCGAGATCCGGGCAGCACAGCGATGCGGCGAACGCCCTGGCCACGAGCGACTTGCCGACCCCTTCCGGCCCGGTGAACAGGTAGGCGTGATGTACCTTGTTGTTCCCGAGCGCTGCCTTGAGAAGCGCAATCGCCCGGTCCTGGCCGGTGATGTCATGGAAGAGATCCATCGGGGCATTATACCCCTACGGGGGCTGGTGAGAAGAGGCGGCCCGGAGCCGGCCCATCAGGAATCGAGCTGGCCGCAACCGAAGTTGCCCTTGGGCTCCTCCATGAAGCCGCTCGTGGGGGTGTCCATCGGGCAGATGTCGTTCGCACAATCGGTCGCGCAGGTGTCCCCGAACCCGCAGTCGGCGGCGCCCGTGCAGCTGTCCGTCCCGCAATCGGTCGGGCAGGTGTCGAACGGGCAGTTGTCCGTCGTGCAGTCGGTCGCGCAGGTGTCCCCGAACCCGCAGTCGGCGGCGCCTGTGCAGGTGTCCTGCATGCCGGAGCAGGTGTCGTTCTGGCAGTTGTCCGTGGGGCAGATGTCGTTCTGGCAGTTGTCCGTCTGGCAATCGGTCGGGCAGCTGTCGGTCTGGCAATCGGTCGGGCAGTCGTCCGATGTGCCGCACGTGTCCGACGTGTTGCATGTGTCCTTGGCCCCGCAGGAGTCGTGACCCATGCAGGTGTCCTTGGCCGAGCAGACGTCGGCGTCGCACTCGTCCACGCCGCACGGCGCGGCCGCGTCGCCCAGGTCCCCGGCGTCGCATTTCCCTTCCGTGTAGCAGAACTCGTCCGGCTTCTGGTCGATGAGATCCGCCTTGCAGCTCCCGCATCCCTGGAGCTTGAAGGCGGCGGCGCCGGCCAGGATCGCGGCGAGCCTTCCGAGGATCTCCCGTCTCGAGATCCCGGACGCCGGAGCGTCAGGGCACTCGAACGAGTAGGGGTAAGCTCCACCTCGATTCTGCCCTGAAAGAGGTGCATCCTCCCTAATCCTGTTCAATACCTCACGAACGATTGATTTCAATTCGATCCGATCAACCATTGGTTCATCCTCCTTGGTCGATTTTATAACCGGCCTGATTATAGTTCCATTGAAATCGAGCCGCAATCTTTTTTAGTAGGAAAATTGATTCGTTACAATAAAAACGTCCATTCTCAGTATCACGTCTGGTCCTTGAGCTTATCAAATGGTCATTGCGCAACCGACGAAATAGGTTCCCCTGGGCGGAAAACGGAGGACGCGGACAAGAGGCGAGGAGCCCATCTGCGGTCAAGGGCAGGCTTTTCTTTGTTGACATCACGACAAGTTCTTGGATAATCGCTTGGTTTTCGACTTGTACCCCATTCGAACGGAAGAGGCTGGACCATGAAGTGGAGAACCGACATCATCGAAACCATCGACCAGAAGGGGATGCGGGCCGATCCGCTTCCCGATTTCAGGTCCGGGGACACGGTCAGGGTCCATTACCTTATCCGCGAGGGGGACAAAGAGAGGACCCAGGTTTTCGAAGGGGTGGTGATCCGCAGGCATCACGGCCGCATCGGCGAGACCTTCACCGTGCGCAAGGTCTCGTACGGCGTCGGGGTCGAGCGGACCTTCCCCTATCACTCGCCAAGGCTCCAGAGAGTGGAGCTCAAAAGCCGCGGACGTGTTCGCCAGTCCCGGCTCTACTATCTCCGCAAGCTTCGCGGCAAGGCGGCACGCATCAAGGAACGCTGAGGAGGCGTCTTCCTTTGGTTCACAAGCTAGGGAGTCGGAGAGCCTCATCCATCGCCCTGGCTTGCGGGATCCTCGTCCTTCAGCTCTCATGCTGGAGCACTCCGAAGTATGCGCCCCTGAAGCGGGCCGAAGGGCTTCCCTCGTCTCTGGACGAGCTCGTCGATCTGTCCGATCGGCTGGCGGTGGAGGGGGCGGAACATGAGGATCTCCTCAAGGCTTTGAGCGCGCTCGACGTGGCCGAGCGGCTGGTGAAGGATCGGTCGCAGAAGCGGATGGAAGTCCTCTGGCGCAAGTCGAGGGTCCTCTATTTGATGGCCGACATGAACATTCCCCAGTATCCCAAGGAGCGATGCACGGACGAGGGGGAGAATGCAGCGTCCGAGGCCGCTACCATCGCGCCGGACCGGGTCGAGGGGCATTACTACTACGCCATCCACCTGGGTTTGAGGGCGATGGACGCCACGGTGGGCGCCCTGACCATGGTGCCCAAGGTGGAGGCGGCGGCGAAGAAGGCGGTGGAGATCGACCCGTCCTACGATGACGCAGGGCCCCTCAGGCTTCTCGGCATGCTGTACGTCAAGGCGCCGTCCTGGCCCGCAAGCATCGGCGACATCGACGAGGGGCTGAAGCTCCTCGAGCGGGCCACGCAGATATCCTCTTTCCCGCTCAACCGGCTTTTCCTCGGCGAGGCGCTCATCGAGGCGGGACGCGAGCCCGAGGGGATCCAGACGCTTCGCGCGGTGCTCCGGGTTCCCAGGCAGGGGCGGTGGGGGATCGTAGGCGAGAAGTGGCGCGAGCATGCCCGCCGACTCCTTCGCGCAGTGGGGCAAAAAGACTAACGCGGCAAGGGCCAGGTGGCCCGAGGCTCGATCCGCTCGACGGCCCGTGCTCCGCTCGCGATGCCGAGCGCCGCCTCGAAGGCCACCATGGCGCCGTTGTCCGTGCACCACATCGCCTGCGGAACGATGAGCTCCAGCCCCTCTTCGGCAGCCCGTTTCGACATCCTATCCCTGAGCGAGCGGTTCGCGGCTACGCCGCCGGTCAGGGCGATGCTCGGGATGCGGTGCCGCTTTGCGGCCGCGATCGATTTCTCGACGAGCGGCTCGATCACGGCCGCCTGGAAGCTGGCGCAGAGATCGGATAGGGCCTGGCCGGACGGGATCCCCTTGGCCTTCACGTGCTGCACCGCTGCGGTCTTCAGGCCCGAAAAGCTGAACTCGAGCGACCCGTCGCCCCGAAGCGCCCTGGGAAGCGTCACGGCGCCCGGGTCTCCGTTCTCGGCCGCTTTTTCGATGGCCGGCCCGCCCGGATAGCCGAGCCCGAGGAGCTTCGACACCTTGTCGAACGCCTCGCCGGCCGCGTCGTCGCGGGTCTCGCCGAGGCCGATGATCCGGCCCGGCCCGTCCACCCGGTAGAGACCGGTGTGCCCGCCCGAGGCGCACAGCCCCATATAGGGGAAACGGATGTCGTTGACGCGGGACGTTTCTTTCCCCTTGAGAAACGGGGCGAAGAGGTGGGCCGCCACGTGATGCACGCCGTAGAGGGCAAGATTTTCCATCCAGGCGAGACCGGACGCGATCTCCACGCCCACGAGGAGCGAGCCCATGAGCCCGGGCCCGATCGTGACCGCAACGCCGTCGAGGTCGTCCAGGCTGACGCCGGCCTTATCGAGACAGGCGTCGATGACCGGCGGCAGGGCCTCAAGGTGCTGCCGCGACGCGATCTCGGGCACCACGCCGCCGAACGGGCGGTGCTGCTCGAACTGATTCGCCACCGCCTCGCCGTGGACCAGACCGCATTCGTCCACGACCGCGGCGGCCGAATCATCGCACGAGGTCTCTATGCCGAGGATGAGCATCAGTCGTTCGAGGACAGGACCGATTTCTTGTCGACCTTGAACACGCCGAAGAGGGGCTTTTCGCCTCCGCGGAGGATTCGGACCTCCACGGACGAGTCCTCCATGAGGGAGATGACGACGAGGGCCTCCTCGTCGCCGGCGCCGCTCGTGCGCGCAAAGAAGAGGTAGCTCCGGAGCCGGCCCCCCGGGAAGTCGAGCTTGGAGAGCTGGTCGTGAGGGAGCTCGGCGATGGGCTCGAGCGGCGCGTCCTTGAACTGGCCGTCGCTGGTGCGCAGGATACCGGGGCCTCCTATGCCCTGGGAATCGGGTTTCTGGTCGACCCGGTCCACCCGAAACGTGAGCTCGATCTCCGTGCTGATGTCGAAGCCGTTGCGCACGAACTTGCCCTGGATGATCGAGCCCCGGTAGAGCTTGCCTTCGCCTGTCGAGAAGTCGTTGAGGTCCGTGCACGCGACAACCGCGAGCGCCGGGATCAGCAAGACGAGAGATATCCTTCTCATGGCCCGGAGGGTATCAAGCCGCGGGCGAGGCCGCAAGAGGCGTCCCGCGACGCACCGGCTACGGCAGTGCGTCGATCAAATCCGCCCATGTGAAATAGTTGCCGGATGCGTCCAGGAGCGGCGTCGAATAGACGCCATAGGGCGCGCGGTTGCCTTCGGGATCCTCTGGCCGTGTCGTGCCATCCCAGCCGGATATCAGGTGATAGAGTTTCAACGTGGTGCCTGTGCCATTGATGGTGTTCTCGATGATGAATGGACCGTAGCCCCTGTTTTGGGTCGGTATCTCACTGCTCCAGGCATCCGGTGTATAGAGAGACGAGATCCGCAGGAAGATGGTGTTCGTTCCTATCCGGTCATAGAGCAAGATCAGATAGGGTTCGCCGTTCGCATCCTCGGCGATCTTCACCGACTGGTCGCCGATGTAGGTATTGAGGGAGTTCCCTGGAATGACCTTCTTGGCTTGGCTTTCACTGGTTGACCAGATGGAACCGGTCCAGAAGTACTTCGCGTTCGACGACGCCGGGATGTAGCCGAGATAGAGCGGGCTTTTTCGGTAGGATCCGTTCTGCGCGGCGAAGAGCAGAAACCCATCCCCGGTGTCTCCGTGGTCGGAAAGTGTGTCCTGAAGCTTGCACATCGAATCGGTTGAATTCGAGACGCAGTGCGCCTCGATGTCGTCCCACCGGGCGTTCGAAATGTACACCGGCGCCACGTAGACGAATCTGGAATCGGAGAATACCTCGGGGGCGTCGCCATAGCACGTCGAGAAGCTCATGCCGTTGTCCGTGGAGCAGGCGAGGACGGAGACGTTGTTCTGGCCGTTAAACACGTCGTAGAAAAGCCAGATCTGGTCCTTGGTCACCACGGTCCAGCCCAGACCGCTCACATACTTGAGCGTGGAGAGAATGCGGGAGGATACGCCACACGGGACGTTGTAGTAGTTCACGTAGTCCGGTACGAGAAGGGTGGTGCCCTTCTTGTTGACTCCCGGAATGATGACTGGCGCGAAATGCCTGGTGGCCGTGTCCATCAGGATCTGCGTATCGATGCCGTCCGAGGGGTTGGTGTCCGAGGAGAGCAGGATCGCGTCGTCGCAGTACTTCGACTGGCTGGTCGTGGTCTTGCTGCAATAGGTGGAGGATGGGGCCCCCCAGGAATCTCCCATGAAGTAGATGGTCTTGCCCGCGTGTTGCAGGTACGTGCTGGCGCCCAAATCGGCCCCGCCAAAAGACAATGGTATCATCAAGTTGTTTACTTTCGTGAAAAACAGATGGGAGAAATAGAGGTCATACGGCTTCTCTTCCTTTCGATTCTCGCCGGCGAACCAGAGGTCATCCTGACAATATGGATCGACACACACGGCCCCTGCGCCAGTGGTCGGAGACGTCCTCGCCAGCTTGCGCACGGAATGATAGGTGTTGACGAAGGGGCTCCAGTACAGATCGGCCTTGGCCGCCAGGGCTGCAAAGAGAATGATCCATGCGCTCATGGCGGCGACCAGGGCCGGAGTTTTTGACCCGCATGGATTTTTCCAGACAGACGAATTTCCTTTCGAGTTCCGCATGATGGTTCCTCCTTTTCTCCCTTCATTTCCTTGTAATCCGATATCGTTCCCGCTGGATATGCCCTTCGCGTCAAATGTGACCGGCACGTGTGGACAGGAAAGTACAAGGCCTTGGAAAGGCCGCAAGAGGCGGCCTCTTCTTGACTCCTTTCGAATCGGGGATATATACCGCGAGGGATCTTGGGGGGGTGGAGAGACATGGGAAAACGCTGCTACTACGAAGTGCTCGGCGTGTCGCGGGAGGCGGACCTGGTCACGATCAAGAAGTCCTACCGGCGCGTGGCGCTCGATTGCCACCCGGACCGGTGCCCGGGAGACAAAACGGCCGAGGAGCGATTCAAGGAGGCGGCCGAGGCGTTCGATGTGCTCTCGAACCAGGAGAAGCGGGCGATCTACGACCGGTACGGACACGAGGGGCTGCAGGGCCGCATGGCCACCGGGTTCAGCGGCATCGAGGACATCTTCTCTCACTTCGGCGATGTATTCGGAGACATCTTCGGCATGGGTGACTTCTTCGGCCGCAGGACCGCGTCGCGTCGGCGGGTGGAGCGGGGGGCCGACTACCGGTACGATCTCGTGATCCCGCTCGAGGAGGCGGTCAGCGGGATCGAAAGGGAAATCGAGCTCGGCGAGGAGGCGCTCTGCGAGGCGTGCAAGGGCTCCGGCATGGAGCCCGGAACCTCGGCCGAGCAATGCCCGGATTGCGACGGCAGCGGCCAGAGCATGGAGCGCAAAGGCTTCTTCACGCTCGCAACCACCTGTTATACGTGCCGGGGCCAGGGCCGGATCGTGAAGACCCCCTGCAAGAAATGCCGCGGCAACGGACGCATGCCCGCAAAGCGGACGGTGAAGGTCAGGATCCCGGCCGGCGTGGACACCGGCATGCGTCTCCGGCTCCAGGGCCAGGGCGAGAAGATGCCGCCGCCGGGCGAGCCGGGCGACCTCTATGTCTTCATCACGGTCGAGGACCATGAGCGCTTCGAGCGGCACGGCGACGACCTCTACACGCTGGTCGATGTGAGCTTCGCCCAGGCCGCATTGGGCACGAAACGCGATCTCGGCGCCATCGACGGCACGATCGCCCTCGACATCCCGGCAGGCACCCAGCCCGGCGAGATGCTCCGCGTCCCGAGGTGCGGCGTTCCGCACGTGGACGGCGACGGCCGCGGCGACCTCTTCGCCCGGATCCGCGTGGCCGTTCCCAAGAAGCTCTCCAAGGAAGCACGGAAGCTCATCCAAGAGCTCGAGCCGTTGCTGTAAGGGCGACCCATGCCTCGGAAGATGCATAATCAAACGGATCGGGCCGACATCTTCGTGGCGATCGACTTCGAGACCGCGGACTACTACCCGGACAGCGCCTGCGCCGTCGCGGTGGTGCGGGTGGAGCGGGGACGAATCGCGCGACGGCTGGAGCGGCTCATCCGGCCGCCGCGGCGGCGGTTCCGCTTCACCCACATCCACGGCATCACCTGGCCCATGGTGGCGGAGTGCCCCACCTTCGGCGAGGTCTGGCCCGACGTCGCGGAGCTGATCGACGGCGCCTCCTTCCTCGCAGCGCACAAC
>Ga0315282_10010214_pt1 | contig 14773 bp, 12 predicted proteins | sample YL17G07_20_MG_FD_203693 | JGI IMG/M metagenome (GOLD analysis project Ga0315282, IMG submission 203693) | Sediment microbial communities from Yellowstone Lake, YNP, Wyoming, USA - YL17G07_20 | ecosystem: Environmental > Aquatic > Freshwater > Lake > Sediment | place: USA: Wyoming | collected...
CTTACGAGCGACACTTCAAGATTGGGGTAGGATCTCGCTGGAGCTTCGTGAATACCGGCGCCGACGAGGTCTCCAGATCGAAAACTTGGAGCGGCAAGAGTCCTTCTTATCTTAGCGCTTAAGGGCTTTAGCCCGCGCCCGGTGCCCTCTAACGCCAACACTAACGAGTTAAATTCCGTTGTTGCCGCAATCGTTGGCGGAGGGACTGGCATAGGAGTAGGAATCTGGGAGGCTACCAAGAGCGCTAGGTAAGTTTTTGCGGTAGCGCTGAGTAATCGCAAAAGGGGACATCTCGCCTTTCCAGATCCTTGCAGCGACTTTGGCTGTAGAGGCTGGAGAGGCGGAATGTCCGCTTTTTGCCTTTTCCGGATGGCCATCATTGTCCCGTGCGGTATCTCCGCAATCCTCCAGAAGCGAGGTTTCCCGCTCGCAACACGTCCAGCAACTCCTCTCACCATCATGACCTAGCGGATTCACCCGCTCGGGCTAAAGTTTCCCATCCAGCACGCCGATAACGCATGCGAACCGAACAGGGCAGGGTTAGCAAACCACTCACAGTCGAGTCCACCCAAAAACTCGCGTCGGAGAGGTTTACCCGGGAGAAACCAGAATCTCGGGAAGGGACTCATTGTGAGCAGAATAACATGCGTAGCGATTTGCCTGCTCTGGCTGTCCAGTGCAGTGATGGCGCAGGAAAAAATCGAGAATGTGGCGGCTAACAGTCAGGAAAAAAGCGACCCCGCTCAAATCGGCACATTGGCTGAGACGCCTATACGGGCTCCACTTGCCTTGGAGCGGCCCCCCAGGAATGTCAGTTTTCGTGCTGCGCAATTCCTTTTCGTCGGGTCCATAGCAGCGGATCTTGGATCAACCTGGAGTCTGCCGCCAGGATGGACCGAGGGCAACCCGGTGCTCGGCAAAAACAAGGCTCAGCAAGTCGCCGTGAGTGTCGGGCTGGGAGTGCTGACTCTGTGGGAGGCCCGCAGGCTTGAGAGCCATGGGCACACCACCGCGGCCAAGTTTTGCTTATGGCTCGGGACTGCTTTACATTCGGCCGCGGCGGCCCATAACGCGGCGATTCGATAGCCAATCGGCAAGTTTTCAATCGGATTCGCAGTAGCGGCGGGTCATGGAATTATGCTGATGTTGCGAGATACGGCTGATCGTTGGCAGCCTCGCGCTGCTTGTAGCTCGCAATCTGCTGGCGAGACTTATGATCTTGTTTGGTGTATGGCCGGCTAACTGGCTTGCGAAGCCGTCCAATCCGATCCAGCCTCCCGCTTTTTTCTGAGGCGCTCGCCTGCAATTGGGCGCGGCATAGCCGCAGCCGGAGAGTCTCACACAAAGGCGACAGGACGCGAGGAGGATCGCCAAAGGGCCCCCAAGAATAGCGGAGAATATACAGTTGACAGTTGCGATCGGGGACATTACAGTCGCTTCAAGCGTTGACCTAACGGGGCCGTGCTTTTTTTGAACAGTGTCCGTGAGGAGCCGGTTTCATGCCGAACAGCTCGTATGGTAAGCAGGCAGCCGTACTCATCCTGTGCATCTTGACAATTTCCGTAACGTCCCCTTTTTCTTCAGCCGAGGTTCTCGGCTCATCACCCATCGGCAAGCTGGCAACCGCCGGCAGTGTTTCGATTGGCGGCGTGGCTGCGCCCACGGGAACCGCCGTGTTCTCGGGCGACTCCGTATCGACACAAGAGTCACCGGCACTGATTGCGTTCCGCGAGGGGAGCAGCGTGGTGCTGGCCCAGCGCGCCGCGGCGACGTTTTCCCGGGAGGGGAAAAGGCTAGTAGTCCATGCCGACCAGGGTGCCATGGACTTCAATTTCATTCCGGGCGAAGACGTCAGCATCCAGGCCGGCGCTTACCAATTTGTTGCTTCCTCACGCGACCGCGCCAATGCCGGTGAACTTGCCCTTGTCGCCGACGGGCGCGTTGTCATTTGGCTCACCAGTGGGAGCTTCTCAGCTCTCGACACAGCGAGCGGGGCACGCTTCGATCTCTCCCCGGCATCGGCGCCGGAACCTCTGCCGCAGCAAGCCGGCAAGGGAAGCCTGACGAAGGGCGGCAATACGTTTACTGACCAGACTGCAAACTGGGCGGCAGACTCGCTCAAGGGCAGGACGATCACGATAAGCGGGGAGACACATAGGATCAAATCCAACACTCTGATGACGATCATAATAGAGGGCGCCTGGAGGCTGAATACCGGCACCTATGGATACTCTCTCGGAGCGGCCGTAGCGGCTGGCGCGGCCGCTGGGGCAGGCTTGAGTGCCGGCGCCAAAGTAGCAATTGTAACGGCGTTTGTCGCCGGAGCCGGCGTCGGAATAGGCGTCTGGCAGGCTACCAAGAGCCCCCGGTGAGTTCTGTTGCCCTCGTCACGGTTCTTGAATCGTTGCGGTTAACTTTCCCACTCCAGATGCGCTGCTCGCTCGTTCAGGGCAACAAGCAGGATGAACATTGCGGCGGCCCCAGGGATATAAAGGGAATAGTCTGTTATTTCCTGTATTGCGGTGGCGGCGAGGACCCCAAGGGTGGCCAAGCCGATGCCCCGGACCAGAGGGTCTCCGGCCAGCAAATTACGTACTGCGGATCTCCAGGAGATCAAGAAGGCCCAGATCAGCAGCGCAAATCCCACGATCCCGATTTCAGCCACGATCTCCAGGTAGTCGTTGTGCGCGTACATGGCCGGTATGTCCGGTCTCATGGTTTCGTACGCCGGGAATGTCCACATGAAACTGCCCAGCCCTTTTCCGAACCAGAGCGTGGTCGAAACCATGGGCCAGGCATCACGCCAGATCGGGATGCGATCGCGCTCGAAGTAGCCCGGTTGCGCAACGCTTGCATAGCGCTCCAATAATTTTTCCACGCCGACGTAAAGCCCCAGGCTGACGATAGCGAAGAGAACAGAAAACACGATGACGGCTCTGCGCCTCTGACCTTCCGCGAGCCTGCCGGCCGCCAGCATGCCGCCCAGGCATACGAACATGGCGATGGTTCCCATCCGTGAGAGCGAAGCGAAGACTCCGAAGCCGATGATCGCGAGCCAGACGACGATCCAGGCGAGCCTCGCCGAATCAGGCATGCCGACGACGCGCCGCAGATTGAGCTTTCGACCCCGCAACAGTTTCATCGAGCGCGTGTACAGGTATCCGACGCCCACGCAGATCGCTAAATTCAAGAGGAGAGCATAGTGGTTGGGATTCATCAAGGTGCCGCGGGCCCTGTTGTCCGCAAAGGGAACAGCCCAGATGTAATGAACGCCGCCCAGCGATTGGACCAGCCCGTAGATGGATTCAAGGACACCGAACCCGACAATTAGAACCATCAGGCGAGACAACCGTTTGCGCGAGCGAAAGCCTTGGAGAGCCGAAAGCCCGAGGGCGGCGTATCCGACCGCGAGCAGGAAGTACAATCCAGTAGTGTGGGGCTCAACCGTGCGTGGTAAAGAGCCCAGCGGAGCATCGAGGGCAATTCGGGGTGACAGTTGCTGCAGCCCGATCAAGGCAAGCAGACCGAATGCAGGAAGAAATAACCAACTCCAGAACAGCCGGAGTTGACCGCGCCAGGCATCCCAAATCAGCCGCCAGGCTAACACCAGCAGCGATCCGGCAGAAAAAACCGCGATGGCCCAGGGTTTGTTTGCACCCCACGCCATTGCGGCAAAAAGAACGAGGGCGACCGATGCGATATCAATCAGCATAATTCTGTTTCGAGCCTTTGCCTCCTGGTTGTAGTGAGAAGACCTCACCACCAAAGTGCAAAGCCACAAGCATAGCCAACCGTTTTGAGCGCCTCGCTACGGGAGGTTCCATTGGAGCGCGGCTCATGCAGACCGTTCGGTTGGTCCTGGGTTCGTATCGAAACCTTATCCAGCCAGAGAGAGCCCTTGAGTTGATTGCCTAACTTTTGCGAGGGATCGCGCCGGAGGACGATCTCGAGAGCCTTAGCGCCGGCCTTCACTGCGAATGGGAATGAGTATTTTTGCCAGTGAGATGATTCCGGGAGGAATTCTGTCTTCAATGTGGCGGCCTGCGTCTCGGGAAAACCCTGGATCAGGATGTAGGGCCTCTGATCCGTTGTGAGATTCTCCGTCTTGGCATAGAACTCGAACAGGTAGCTTCCGGGAACGAGTATCGGAACAATCTGCCTCAGATTCGATAGGTTGATGTTTGTGCCGCCAAAGGTCAGCCTGAGGCTCTTGAGCCCATCGATCTTGTCGCTCAGGTCGGTCGCTGACTCGACGTCGGCGGTTGCCGAATAGCGCCAGTCGAACCCTCCTCCAAGAATCTCATCTTCGAAAGATCCGTTCCATACAAGGTTCACAGAGGGCTCGGCAGGCCGGATGCCGGTTCCTTCCCATACGAAGCGGCTGTCAGCAAAGCTTTCATCGGCCTTCTGGAGAGCTTCCTTCCAGACACGAAGTGCGTCTTCAACGCGGTTGATTGCCAGGAGACGGTCAATCAAGCCGAAAGCCGCTGATACACGGTATCGGAATTCTTCCGGGACGGGATCGTGCAGGCTCCGCTGCCAAGTTTCGATCGCCAGATTCAGCTCGCCGCGGGCGACGAGGAAGTCAAGGTAGAGCAGTCTTGCGGGCAGCCTGTCGGGAATCAGTTTCTGGTCGATCTCGGCATGATTCGGATCGGCTTTCCACGCAATCCGCATCGCAATCCCCAGTTTGCCGATGTCGTAATCGCATGCCATCTTGAAGCACTCGTACATCTTCTCCAGGTTTCCGCGCAGCAGGTAAAAGTTGCCTGCCTGCCAGCGTATCGAGGGCGAGTAGGTCCAGACGCGGAGCGCGTTTTGCAGTGACTCCTCGGCCTTGGGGAGATTTCCGATACGCTCGTAGCAGTCGGCAAGGTCCACCCAAGCCTGTCCGATGCGCGGGTTGAGCGACAGAGCTTTTTCGTAGTCGCGAATGGCTCCCGGTATGTCAGTCGAGTCAATGTTGTATTGACGCAAACGACCCCGGAACCACCAGAGGGCCCCGTTGCCCGGATCATACTCGATGGCGCGAGAATAGCCGGCGACCGTCTGTTCACCGTGCACGGCGCGATCGGACTGGAGAATGCAGTAGGCACGGTACAGCAGAGGAGTGATTCCTGCCAGCACCGCCAGCGAAAAGAGGATGCGTCCCGCGGGGGTTCGCAGCTTGATGGTGAGGGAATGATTCTCGGCGCGGAAAATGCGCGGCAAAGCGAAGCCCTCGTTTCAGGCTCAAATCAAAAGTGTCGAAAAACTACATCCGTCCGGACAGCCGCTACACTCTAAACGCGGCCGGCCCTCAAAGGCAAGATCTTTAAGCTGCGACTGGCTATTGCTTGCGCTGCGCGCCGTTGCCCAGCTTCACGATCTTCCGCGTCTTCATGTTGTAGACGTCTCCCGCTGAGAGCACGTAGTACGGCTTCTCCCAAGGCTGATACAGCCGCGTATTGTCGTGCACCGTCACCTTCCAGGCCCCCATGACCTCGAAAGCGTCTCCCTTCACGATGATTGCAGTGTCTTCGGAAAGCCCGATTCCAAGCAGATCGGGAAACTTCTTGATGACCGGAATGAGATCGTCCCAGCGATTGCGCGTATTGATATGCTGGTCGATGGCGGAACGCCGCAAAAAGGCAAAACCGGCCTGGTGCTCCGGCTCGGGAGCCATTACGATTTCGCTTCCCGCCACCGCGCCCCTCACCAGGTACTGGCCCTGAATGGTCGCTCCGGCCGAAGATCCGCCGATCACTCCCCCGCGCTCCAGCACCTTGTGAAATTCCTTGAGGGTCAGCGTGTTCATATAGGAGTCGACGCAGTTCCATTGCCGGCCGCCGTCGAACCAGACGGCATTCGCCTGCTGCAAGTTCTTGACGAACTCCTCGGTGTCGGCAACCTTCGGGTCATGCGTGTGCAGCATGGTGACGTTCTTCAGCCCACGCTTCGTCCAGGGAGCAATTACATCTTCCTCCTTGTAGACCCGGATCGAACCGTCGGGATTCTTGTTACCGCCGGCCGTCGGCACAATCACGAAGTAGGCGTCTGGCCCCCCGGCAAGCTGGATGAAACGGTTGTAGATCTCTTGATTCCTTAAATTGCCGCCGGCGATCACCAGCGTTCCGTTCGGCGGGCCATACTCGGGAACTTCCTGGCTGAATGAGGCGGCTGCGATCAGCAGCGTCAGGATGAAGGCTGTCTTCAAGAGGCAAAGGCTGCGATTCTTAAGCATGAGGTCCTCCTATGAGATTGGAGATTGCCACAATATAACCGAGAAGACGCCAAGAGTTAAAGACGCCATGGGATCTGGGGTGTAATCAAGAGCGGGAGTCAGGCTCCATCCAGAGCGACGCGAGGTTGAGCCGGATAGTGGCGGTTTTTGCGGACCCGACAGACCGGCCGCGATACTGCGAACCACAAAGACCCTAAGACCTCCAAGAGTTTCTCCTTGAGGCTATGTCTATTAATTTGGAGCTCGGCGGAATGCGCTTCTGCGACCCACGCATGGGCCAGCGCTTCGCGCGTGAGCGACTGTGCCTGGGCGCGGTGGAAAAACGCACCCGTCCCCAAACATTGATTGCGCTCTTGAACATCCTGCGTTTTCCCACCGCGCCCAGGCACAGTCGCTGGCCGGAGGCCGCCCATGTGTGGTTTGCAGAAGCGTATCCCGCTGCCTTTGTTTTTTAGAGGTCTTGGTGTCTTCGTGGTTCGTTTTTCGCTTAAAATCGTCAGGCAGAAGCTGACGACTTGCCTGGAGTTGACTCCCACTTCCAATTGCATCCTGGAATCCGCCATCCTACTGTCCTTCAGTCTTCGCGTCCTTGGGTCTTTGTGTTTACGCTGTCGGAGCCGGCCGTGTGGTCCATCTCAACCGCCTTTTCTACAGCGTGAGGAAATTCCCTTGCGGCGGTTGTGGAAGAGTAGCTCCATGGAAGATCTGATGAATCAACGGGATGAGGCATGGCACTCGGGTATCCGGAGGGAAAATCACACGATTTCACAGGCTTTCAACAATTTTTCCACCGCGGTTTGGCAATGGCTGACACAAGACCAAGTGAATGCGTCGGACTTGCCATGATCATTAAAAAGGATTAGCGTGCCCACGAAGAAGTGAACCCTCCGTTTCCCGAGTGCGTAGAGGAAGATGCGGGCTGCGAAATTCCTGCTTCCTCGGGCCCAGGAGAGATGATGGATGCAGAGGCAGACAAGCGATTCGCGGCGCACGGCTACCGTGACTGATCCAGCCGGCACGGCAGCGCGCTTTTCGACACCCTTTCCGAGGTGGTGCATCCACCGGGCAGGCGCCACAGTTGAACTCCACAGCCCATCCAGGAATTACTGACGAGTCCGTCACCTGTGCCAGTGAGAACCTGATGGAGCAGGTCCGGCGGGGCGACATGCATGCGTATCAAGAGCTCGTCCGGCGCTACCAGAAAAAGGTTTTTCGGGTCATCAGCACTTACGTGCGCGACCCGGAAGATGCCGTGGAAGTGCTTCAGGACACACTGCTCAAGGTCTACACCGCCCGCTCGACCTGGGAAGGCGGGTTTTCATTCGCGGGCTGGCTGTATCGGATTGCCATCAACGCAAGCATCGATCGCTGTCGCAAATCGGACCGGGGGCAGACGTCGTCCCTGGAGGAGATGATGGAAACGCAGTTGCACCAATCGGCCACTGTGGGCCCGCCGCGCGATCCCCTGGACAAACTGCGCGACCGGGAGCGGCGGCGTCTTCTCGAGGGAGCCGTGCGGCGCCTGCCGCAGCGCCAGCGCGAGGTTGTCTCGCTGAGATTCTTCGGGGACCTGAAGCTGGAGGAAATCGCGGCCGTTCTTGGATGCCCGCTGGGCACGGTCAAATCCAATCTGCATAAAGCCGTGATCGGGCTCAAGGGGATGCTGCTTGCGCAAAAGGGAGTGCTCAATTATGAGTGACTGCGACGCCATCAAAGAGATGCTGGTTCTCTATGCCGACGGGGCCCTCGATCCGGTGGAAACCCGGCGGGCCGCGGAGCATCTGACCGGCTGTCACGACTGCCGCGCCGAATGGGCCCAGATCGTCAGGATCAGGGAGTGGCTGACGGACCCGGAACTGTTTGAGCCGGTGCAAGACCTGACGTGGCAGCTCTTGCCCGAGAAGCTTGCCGGCCGGGTCGCGCGGCTTCAAAGCAGAAGATGGACCCGCCTGAGGTTTTCGAAGTGGGCCCTGAGCGCTGCTGCGCTTGTGGCGCTTGCTTGCGGTTTGATCTGGACGATCCGCTTGCGAGCACCCGCTCCGCCGGCCGCGCAGCCAGCCTTGGTTGCCCCGGGCAACGAGGCGTTTCTCGACAAAGTCCGTACGGTGTACGCGCGCGAAGCCACATCTCGGTATCTCGCCGGTTGCCAGGGCCTCCTGCTCGACCTGGCGTGCACCGAAGCGAAATGCAATGGGGACCGCTACGACGTCTCGCTCGAGGTGGCCCGCGCGCGCCAGCTCCTGGAGCAGAAACGCATGCTCGACGCGGAGCTGAGCGTTCCTGATGTGGCGCGCGCCAAGGGCTTGTGCGACGAACTGGAGCGCTTCCTGGTCCATCTGTCCACGGCGCAAACGTGCGAGACGCCCGTCGCGCTTCACCAGATGGAGAGCTTGATCGAAAAAGAACAACTCCTGCTGCGCATCAAGGTGTTGCAGTCTGGGATTTCCTAGAGGTTTGCCATGAATCGTATGGGATTGCGAACTTTGGCTCTGCTGTTGGCGCTTTCGCTGGCGCCTCTCGCCCTGGCCGTCGCCGTCCCGGCCAAGGATCAGGAGATGCTCAATCAGGGAAAGATCCTGATGATGGAACAGAAGTGGGAAGAGGCGCGCCAGGTTTTCCAGCGCCTGATCCGCGACTTCCCGAAGAGCAGCCTGCTGCCGCAGGCCTACTTTCAGAGCGCATACTGCCTGCGGCTGCAAAAGAAACCTGAGGAGGCCATTCTCGCCTACGAGCGGTTCCTGCAGAAGTATCCCGACGAGCCCTTCCTGGCGCGTGATGCCCGGCAGACGATAGTGGACCTGGCGGCGTCGCTGGTCGCGCAGGGAAAGCCGGTTTACCTAGACCGGCTGATGGCGGCGCTGAAGGATCCCAGGAAAGAGGTGCGCTATTTCGCCGCCCTCCGCTGCAGCTCTCTGAAAGATCGCCAGCTCAACGCAATGATGGTCCCGGTTCTCAAAGAGATCGTGGCAAATGAAAAGCAGCAGGACCTGGTGACGCCCGCCTCGCTTGCGCTCCTGTCAATCGATCCAGCGGCTCTCGCCAAGCCCGAACCGCAAAAAAAGGCAAAGAGCGAATCCAAGAAGACAAACGCATCGGTCAAGATGTTTCACCTCCGGATCTACGAAGGCGGAGAGAACACCGAGCCGAAAGTTGAGTTGGACTTTCCGGTGAGTTTCGCCCAGCTTGCAGTAATGGCGCTCGATGAACCGACGAAGGCGGAGATGCGCAAAAAAGGAATCGACATCGACAACATCTGGGAGAGCCTGAATCGACTGGGCCCCACCAACATACTTACAATCCGCAGCGGCTCCAGCGTCATCAAGATCTGGATTCAATAAAGTGCCGAGCGCTGAGTGTGAAGCGCCGTCCGGGCTATCGCAGAGGCCCTCCGGCACTCGGTGCTTTTTCGTTAAGAAAATAGTTGCGATCTGGTTCCAATTGACTAGTATGGGCGCATCCAGGCCATCTTCGCACGCTGTCCACCTCAACTGACGTCCGTCCGGAAATGTGCCTGGAAGAAGAAGCGCCAGCCGCATCGATCCGCAGCTTCACGAGGGTCACGGAGCTAGAGCCCGACTCCTATGTGGGCTGGATGAACCTCGGCAGCAGCCTTCTGGCGACCAAACGGTTTAAGGAGGCGGTCAAGGCCAACGAGAAGGCCTTGAGCCTGGGTCCAGACGACGCCGTTGCGAATTCACAGCTCGGACTGAGCCATTACTATCTGCACCATCCTGGGGCAACGCCCCAGGATCAGGGTAGGCAGAGGTGGAAGGGCTGTAAGCCCTTCCTAAATACAGTGACGAGTGACGAATGACGAGTGACGAATGACGAGTGACGAATGACGAGTGACGAATGAAGAATGACGAATGACGAATGACGAATGACGAATGGCGAATGGCGAATGACGAGTGACGAATGACGAGTGGCGAGTGAACAAGCGGCCATTTGTCACTCGTCACTCTTCACCCGTCACTTTTCAGGGAGCGGTGGGTGCGAGCGCTTTCTGGAGCGCGGAGAGCAGCAGAAGGACGGTGTTTTCGGTGCTGTTCGCACCCATCAATCCTACGCGCCAGATCTTTCCCTTGAGCGCTCCGAGGCCGCTGCCGATCTCGATGTTGTGCCGGTTGAGCAGGCGGCTGCGCACGCGCGCATCATCAACTCCCGCCGGGATTCTGACGGCGTTCAAGGACCAGAGCCTGTGTTCGGGCGCGACCAGCATTGCGAGCCCCATGCTTTCGATGCCCGCTACAAAGGCCCGGCTGTTGCGCTCGTGCCGCTGCCAGCGTGCTTCCAGACCTTCCTCCAGGATGATCGCCAGCGCCTCACGCAGAGCGTAGTTCAGCAACGCCGGGGCAGTGTGGTGGTAAACCCGCTCCGAGCCCCAGTACTTGTCGAGGAGCTGCACGTCCAGGTACCAGGTCTGAGGCAGTTTCCTGCGGGCACGGATCTTTTCAAGCGCCCGTTCGGAGAAGGTAACCGGCGCCAGTCCTGGCGGCGCGCCGATGCCCTTCTGGGTGCACGAGTAGCTGGCGTCGATGCTGTTTCGGTCGATGCCAACCGGATGGGCGCCTAGCGAGGTCACGGAATCGACGACGATGATGGCATCGCGCACATCCCGCAGTGACTTCAGTTTCTCAATCGGGTTGCGCATGCCGGTGGAAGTCTCGGCATGCACCATGGTCACGATTCGCGCGCTCGACTTCTTGAATGCTTCCCTGACCTTCTGCATGTCGAGCGGCTCGCCCCAATCGGCTTCCACGCGAATCACCTTCCCTCCCCATCGTTCGGCCATTTCGGCCATGCGTTGGCCGAAGAAGCCGTTGACGCACACGACCACTTCTTCCCCCTCCTCGACGAGATTGGCCAAACAGGCCTCCATTCCTGCGCCACCGGTTCCCGAGACCGCGAAAGTAAGCCGGTTGTCGGTTTCAAACACGGAGCGCAGGAGTGCTTGAGTCTCGTCCATGCACTCGAAGTACAGTGGGTCCATGTGGCCGAGAAGGGGCGCCATCATGGCTTGAAGGACGCGCGGTTCGACGTTGCTCGGGCCGGGGCCGAGCAGGATTCTCTGGGGTGGATGGAATGATTTCGGCATGGCTTACTTACCTTCCTGACATGAGTTCGATAAAGTGTGCATGATAACACATGCTCGCGGGTAAAGAAGTCAGTAGTCAGAAGTCAGAATAAAAGAGCTTGGTGACGTGACTTGGGGCGGATTAACTGCTTGCAGGTAAACCATGGAGCTAATCTGCCTCTGAGTTTTTCTTCTGGCTACTGATTATTGACTCCTGGTCACTTGCCACAATTTCCTCCCGACAGCCTAGAGCTCGCCGTCAATATCGGTAACCGCGAAGTGGCGGTCTCGTTTGCGCTCGGCGTGGCGCTTCTTTTCTTGGAGGCGGCGCTCGCGGTTCACCGGCCTGGGCTGCGTGGGTACTCGCTTCTTGGGTTCCACGAGGGCTTGTGCGATCCAGTCGTGCACCTTGCGGCGAGCATCCTCCAGATTCCGTTGCTGGTCCCGCGACTGTTGGCTGGTGACCAGGAGCCTGCCGCTGCTGTCCAGTCGTTTCGCCACCATGCGAAGCAACCGCCTGCGGCTCTCGGCGCTCATCCCCTGGACGCGATCGAGATCCACATGGAGTTCGACCTTGGTGGCGACTTTGTTGACATTCTGTCCCCCTGGGCCCGAGGAGCGAACCGCGCGTACCTCGAGCGCGTCGCTCGGAACGAGTACGCCTCCTTCGACGAAAATCGGGTCCGGCATAGACCTCCTAACCCCCAAATGATTGAAAAAACTTGCTAATGCTATGACGGAAAGCCACCGATAAGTCTGATGTCCCGCTTAATCGCTACCCCCCGGCACCGGCCTTCCGGAGCCCATGAGTCTATAGGTCCGGGATGGTCGACCGAAGGACCTATGTCATTGACCGTTGGTGACACAGTGAACCCAGCCTCTCAGCAGGGTCCGGCGCGTCCCTCGGCTGTCGCGGGGGACCGGTTTCCGAAACGTCCTTCCGGTCAGCTGCCGGAAGGCGCGGATGTCGTGTCGAAGGTGAAAAGCCTGCCGTCTGAGCCGGAAAACCCGCTCGTGCGAACACATCCGGCCACCTCGACCGCCGACCCGCTCCAACGCTTGCCCGAGTCAGTCGAATCAGGCAGGCAAAAAAGCCGCGCAAGAAAAGGGGCGCCGGAGGAGGCGCCTGCGTCGCCGGATGCGCAGCCGCCTTCGCCGACGCAGAGCGTGCGGTGTCCTTACGATCCTGCACCGATCAGACAGCGCGACCTCGACGTGCTCGGCTAGCGACAATCTTCATTCCCGTGCCTGCTTGCCTCAAAATCACGGCCACGTCTCACGGTTCGTCATCGCTTCTAAAGCAGGTCGAACACCGAAGAAGCCTTGGGTCCGCGCAGCAAGGCGTGGAGGCGCAGCGCATCCATGTCGGTGAGGAGCGCGAGGAAGTTGCACACAGCGCGCGCTGCTTCCGGCTCGCCTCTGCCCATCGATTCCTCGGCTATCGGCCGGTAATAGCGTGGAAACAGCGCATAGCTCTTCTTCTCCACCAGCTCTCCGAGCAACAGGTAAAACAAGTCATGCAGGATCTCTTTCCCTTTGGTGGTCATCGCGGCGACCCGAGGATCGGTAATCACCGCTTCCCAGATAACGGCTTTGCACACAGCCGACAGAATTCTGGATTCGTCGGGAACAGCCAAGGCCCAGGCGTAGTCGGACCGGTGCTTGCCGGGCAGCGGCCGGACTGCGACCTCGATGACGAGTTCGTTAAGGATGTTGCGCAGCGCCTGCTTTCGATGAGCTCTCTCGTCGCCGGTCTCCGGCGGGCGGATGCGGCGCTTGAGCGCGCGCAACTGGCCGCGAATCTCGCTGCGGGTCAGCGGAGGAACCGCCTCGCTCTCCCGCGTTTCCTCGTAATATTGGGCGACGCGCTGAGCGAATCTGGCATCTGTGAGGTCGCCAGGCCGCAAGAACTGAGCTTGCAGCGCGTCTTCGACATCGTGAATCGAGTAGGCGCAATCATCGGCCCAGTCCAAAATCTGACAGATGAGCGACCTCCGGGGCTGCGCCCCCTTCTCGACCTGCTGGGCCGTCAGGAGCTCTCCTCCGCCGCGTAACGCCCAGCGCGCGGTCTCGGCGTCGGACGCGAAGATGAATTTGTCGTTTCCCGTATCCTGATCGTAAGGGTACTTCATGACCCCGGCCAGCGTCGCGCGCGTCAGGTTGAGGCCGGGATAGGACGGCGATTTCGGCTCGGCTGCAACCAGGACGTGGAATGTCTGGGCGTTGCCCTCGAATCGCAGCGCATCTTTGCCCCGCAGCCTCGCCCGCCGGCTGACGTCGCTCATGCACGCATCCAGGGTTTTCTCCCCTCCGTGACCGAAAGGCGGATGGCCGAGATCGTGCGCAAGGGCCACGGCCTCGGCCACCTCCGGAGTCAGGCAGCGCGCCAGCTTGGGTTCCTCTACGAGCATGTTGTTGGCGATCGCCCGGGCGAGCTGGGAGACTTCGATGCTGTGCGTCAAGCGGGTGCGATAGAAGTCAGCCTGGCCGATGCCGAAGACCTGGGTCTTTCCCTGGAGCCTCCTGAAGGCCGAACTGTGCAGGATGCGGTCTCGATCCCGCTCGGTAGGGTGCCGATGGTCCTTGGGAGACGGCGGCGGTTCCGGATACTGCCGTTCTAGCAGAAAGTCATCCATGATCTAAACAAGAAGCCAGGAGCCAGAATTCAGAAGCCAGAATGAACCCCCGGTCTCTATTCTGATTTCTGACTCCTATCTATTAGAGGTTCCAAATCCTAGTCAGTTCGCTCTTGAGGTAGTGAAACGCTTCCTCGGGATCATCGGAGCGATGAATCAGGGTCAGATCTTCCTTCGATATCGTCCCCCAGCGAATCATAGCATCCAGGTTGAGAACTTCGTTCCAGTACTCAGTGCCGTACATCAGAACCGGCATCTTCTTGCGCGATTTTTCGGTTTGAACCAGCGTCAAGACCTCGAAGGCTTCGTCCAGTGTCCCAAACCCTCCCGGAAAAATGACCAACGCCTTGGCCAGATATAAGAACCAGAACTTCCTCATGAAGAAATAGTGGAACTCGAAGGCCAGTTCGGGCGGCACATAGGGGTTGATTTTCTGCTCGGAGGGAAGGCTGATCGAAAAGCCGATCGACTGCTGGCCCAGCTCGCTGGCGCCGCGGTTCGCCGCTTCCATAATTCCCGGACCTCCGCCTGAGCAGATCATGAGCCGCTTGAGTCCTTCATTCAGGGTTCGCGCCCAGTCCACCAGCAGCCGCGCCAGCGCCGCTGCGTCCTCATAGTATCGCGACAGTTTGACCTGCTGCTCGGCGCGCGCGATCTCAGCTTGCAAGGACGCCTTTGTCTCAACCGCGGACCGGAGTTGGTTCCGCAGGAGATCCAAGCGGCTCTGCGACTCCTCGAGCGGCTTCGCGCGGGAGGAGCCGAAGAAGACGATCGTGTCTTCGACGTGCTGCCACCTCAAGCGGCTGGCCGGCTCGAGATACTCGCTGAGCATCCGAATCA
>Ga0315282_10010217_pt1 | contig 14771 bp, 17 predicted proteins | sample YL17G07_20_MG_FD_203693 | JGI IMG/M metagenome (GOLD analysis project Ga0315282, IMG submission 203693) | Sediment microbial communities from Yellowstone Lake, YNP, Wyoming, USA - YL17G07_20 | ecosystem: Environmental > Aquatic > Freshwater > Lake > Sediment | place: USA: Wyoming | collected...
TGGAGATTGACCGCTTGATTGAGCGAAATGAGAGCTGGACCAAGAGAAAGATCCAGGAACGCCACCCGTTTATGAGCTCCGGTTCATGAAGTATTACTTGGACGAAGATCTGAGTCCGAAGATTGCCCAGAACTTGAGAAAAAACGGAGTTGATGCCTCAAGCTGCCATGAGGTTGGAATGGTAGGGGCATCGGATATTGAACAATTGGAATTCGCAGCCAGGGAGAAGAGATGTCTGGTGACACGGAGTAGAGATGATTTCATCAAGCTCACGCTCCAATTCTTCAACGACCATCGTCCCCATTATGGGGTACTCATCGTACCTTATATTATTTCTGGAGATCAATTTTCCCGAATAGCTCGCCTTCTAAAGGCCTTCGCCTCCCGTCACCCCTCGGGCTTAGAACCCTATTCAGTAGATTTTCTCCATAATTAATCATTTGATTTTACTATCTCAATTTTGTAAACTCTTATCTGAAGGAAAGATTCGTATGAGAAAGCATAGTATTGAAGTACCTCAGGAAAAAATTGTGGATTTCTGCCGCCGTCACCATATCCGCAGACTCGCTTTGTTCGGCTCTGTTTTAAGAGATGATTTTGGCCCGGCCAGTGATGTCGATGTGCTGGTGGAATTTGAATCGGAGCATATCCCAGGGTTTGAGTTTTTTGGTATGGAAGAAGAGTTGTCAGGGCTCTTGGGTCGAAAGGTGGAGTTACACACCCCAAATTTCTTGAGCCGATATTTCAGAGATAAAGTTCAGGCAGAGGCCGAGACACAATATGCTGAAGGATGACATATGGGAGGATCTATGAACTTTTTATGGGAAATCACTCCTGAAAAGGTTCAGAACGTAATACAAAAAATCGTCGAAGTTAGTCGGCCGCGAAAGTTGATTCTTTTTGGCTCCTATGTCCGTGGAGACACGAACTCGAACAGCGATTTGGACATCCTTGTTGTAACCAGCAACAAGATTGAGAGTCCGCGAAGAGAAAGCGTTAGAATTAGGCGCGCACTAAAAGGAATAGTGATGTCCATGGATATTCTTGTCGTTCCGGAGAGCAAATTAGAAGACCTAGCAAGCGTGCCTGGATTAATATATAGAGAAGCAATTAAGAATGGGAGGGTTGTCTATGAATCCTCCGGGTAGTAAACATCTACCTGCTTCTCCAGATGAATGGCTGACGCATGCGCTTAGCGATCTGAGGCTTGGAAAGCTTGGGCAAAAGAACAAGGGTATCCTTCGTCAGCAGATATGTTTCCATGCCCAACAGGCAGCAGAAAAGGCCTTCAAAGCTGTTCTTCTCTATCACAAGGTAGATTTCCCGTTGACCCATGATATAGAAGAACTCATGGATATTTTCGATAAAGCGGGTATCTTATTGCCTTCTGATTTTCAAAATGCAGGTATCTTGACCCCTTATGCTGTTGAAGCTCGTTATCCAGGTTACTGGGATGAGATAACCGAGAAAGAAGTGAACGAAGCTATAAAACTTGCTGGCAAAATTGTGACCTGGTCCAAGAAGTATATTACAGAAAGGAAATGAATCTTAGGGGTTTTAGGTTTAAATCCGCATTCTGCATTCCGAATTCCGCAATTGAGTAGTCTCCGTTTCTCCCCATCTATTTTCTCAGATTCCGTACTCCCCTGCCTGCCGAAGGCAGTCGCACTTCAATTTGAAATTTGCAATCTGCAATTTGCAATCTGAAATCAGGATTCTCCCCCTCTCCGCGTCACCCTATCACCCCATCTCCCCATCTTTCTTTTCGATCCTTCTCCCGACGGGCAGACCGTTCTGCACGTATTGCAGACATAGAGTGAATATCCCTTGGGCGTAGTTAACTGAGATTTCTCCCTGCACAGTTTTTGTACGACTGATTTGCCATCAAGAGCCTTAGCCGGACATTTGTTGATGCAGGTATTGCAATCTTCCTTGCAGATGCGATACCTGGCTATGGGGTCGCCCTCCACTGAAACATTCAACAGCAAGGCGCCCAGAGTGATTCTGTTTCCCAGTTTGTTGTTGGTCAGAAGTGTGTTCTTTCCCATAATGCCCAGACCCGCCAAATAACCAGCATGCTTAAGGGAGAGAATACCTCTACCCTCATTCTTCTCAACATCCCAATACTCATAGGGTTCACTCGGTATTGGAACCGCTGCGACGCCGAGATCCTGTAGCCGCAGAGAGAGGTCGCACGTTATTCGGAAGACCTCATCCAAAACCACGTCACAGGTGAATTTGTAAGGAACCATGCTCCGAGAGAGCAATGCAGCTTGGGGCACCCTCTTGGCGAACACGAGCACCGACTTAGCAGACGGGTAGATGTCAGTGGGCCTAAACCCTTCAGGCGCTGCCCGGAATCTCTCGACAGGTGCAATCCCGCAAAGATCAACCCCAGACTTCATCGCCAGGCTCTTCAACATTTTCGTGTTCATGTTCCTGGTTTCCTTTCGCATTAGAGAATCCTCTAGGGTGTGGTTATTTTATTACATCTGTTTGGTTTTGCAAGGGGTTTAGCTCTCGCGTTCTCCTCATTCTTCCTGATGTCCTGATCTCTCATTTCCCCATCTGTTCTTTCCGATTCCGCACTCAGTGATGTCTCCTTATCCCCTTATCTGTGAAAGTCAGGATTTGACCTTGCAGACGTTGTCAAGTGTCATGGTGAGTTTTTCCTCAAATCGATATTTGACAGGTTGCTGCAAAAGAGGCAGATTTCATCCCGAAATCAGGTTTTAACGGTTCGAGGTGGTAACTGTAATGGAAACCGAAGAATAACGGAGGGACTTCGTTGCTATCACCCCTTGCATGACCTACTTGGGCTAATGTAAACTATAATATGCTCCTCTTAATAAATGTGATGGATTTTCTTGAATCAAGGTGAACCGTTTGCTAAGATGGTGTCGTTTCATAAAAAACTGGAGCAAACAAAGGAATGGTATTTGATGCACTCTGGGGTCTGTTTTCAACGGACCTGGCCATTGATTTGGGAACGGCGAATACCCTCGTCTACGTAAAGGGGAAAGGGATCCTCTTTTCCGAGCCCTCTGTGGTGGCCATTCAAATGGATTCGAAAGGGAACAAAAGTGTCCTGGCCGTGGGCCGTGAAGCTAAAGAGATGTTGGGTCGAACGCCAGGCAACATTTTCTCCATCCGGCCGATGAAGGATGGGGTCATTGCCGATTTCGAAATCACCGGTGAGATGCTTCGATATTTCATCGCTAAAGCGCATAATCGAAAAACTCTGCTCCGGCCCCGAGTGGTCATCTCGGTCCCCTCTGGCATCACGGCTGTAGAAAAACGTGCGGTCCGGGAATCAGCCCAGTCCGCTGGTGCCAGAGAAATTTATTTGATCGAGGAGCCCATGGCCGCCGCCATTGGAGTGGGGCTTCCGGTCACCGAAGCCTCTGGGAATATGGTAGTGGATATCGGCGGGGGGCAAACGGAAGTGGCGGTCATCTCCCTGTCGGGGATTGTAACCAGTCAGTCGATCCGGGTCGCAGGAGATAAGATGGACGAAGCTATCCTCCAATACGTCAAACGAAAATACAACCTCCTCATTGGTGAACGGACCGCCGAGCTGATCAAGATCAACATCGGGAGTGCTTACCCTGAAGAGAATCCTCAGAGCATCGAGGTGAAAGGGAGGGACCTTGTGACGGGCATCCCCAAAACCCTCGAGATCAACAGCGAAGAGGTCCGGGAGGCCTTGGCCGAATCGATCAATACGATCATCGATACCGTTCGGATCACCCTGGAAGGGACTCCCCCGGAATTGGCCGCAGATATTGTGGACAAAGGGATCGTGCTGGTGGGTGGGGGCGCGCTCCTCAAAAACTTAGACCTTCTTCTCCGCGAGGTCACCAACCTTCCCATTACGATCGCGGACGATCCGCTCTCGTCGGTCGTTCTGGGGGCAGGAATGGTTCTGGACAACGAGAAACTGCTTCATACCGTGACGTTCCAATACTGAAAATTGATGAGAATACGCGGTCTCTTTTTCTTCCGAAGATATCATATTCCAACCTTCATCAACATTCTCCTCTTGTTTGGTCTGGTCCTGATGTCGTTGAGGGTAAAACGGCGGCAGGGTGTCGCGTTCTTGGATGCCCTTCTCTTGGAGGTCACCTCCCCTGCCCAGAAGGTTGCGACCCCGGTCATCAAGATTGTGAATCTTGGAAATATTCAAATTAATAACAAAGAAGTCCAATTACAACCGTCGAAGTGTTCTTATCATTGAGATTTCGTAATGCATTATGAATTTGAATTAACGCCATGACCAAAAGGAGATAATATATGAAAAATGTGGAGATGAAGGTAGATGGCAACATCCTGACCATAAAGGTTGATCTATCTAAAGAATTTGGGCCGTCATCATCGGGAAAGACCATCATCATTGCGTCGACAGAAGGGAATGTCGCCATTGATGGGCATGAAGGGACGAAGATCGGGTTGAATGTTTATAGGAAGAAGTAGATGATCGATATATAGGACTCACAGGAGTCCTACTATCAACATTAGATCCGGACCGTAGTGGTTAAAACTCTGGTAATCCTTCGACGTTATTTCCTCCACGATCGTTCACTCCTTTCGGAACTGAGTCGTTGTGCTTGGGAGGCCTTGAGAGTGTTTTTCGTGCAGCCGGTCTCACAAAAGGGTTCAGTCCTGGGTATGTTTACGGCCATCCAGTAGAAATGTTTGTCACTTGCTTTCAAGTGTGTAATCAATAAATGTGGAAAATGTTTTCTGCATTTTTAGGGAAGGAATTCAAGACTTTTGTGAAAATTACTTCCCTGTTGGGCTTCATTAATAATGGGAGACATTTGCGAAACATGTTTTTGAATTGTCATGAATTATCATCTCTTTACAAGAATTGACATAAATGAAGGAATCGGAACCATTCGGCACGAGTTTTGCTCTTTAAACAGTATCATTTAAAAAAATCTTTAATTAAAAGGAATGGAGAAAAATGAAAAAGATAATCTTAGGTTCAATTTTGATCATTACATTGATCTCGTCTCACGCCTTTGGAATAACAACTAATTTTATTGATAGTCCAACTAATTATTTTTGGCCAGGTTATGGCAATGGGTCATCGGATGATTCCAAAGATACAATTGGAGTACCCAATTTCACCGGGGGCAGTTTGGAGTTGACAGATAACGGCTACTTAAAAAATATAACGTTCTATTATAAAGCGGATAATTATCTTAATATTTGGAATCTTTTGAAACCCGGCGATTTATTCATTGATATAGGGGCAAATAATAGTTGGAATTACGTAGTGAATACACTTGATCAAACGAATTCTGGTACTTACGGACTTTATTCTTCCGACACAGGATTCTCTGAATACATATTCTCCAATGATACGCGCGATTGGTCTGGATATGATATCAGAGATAACCACCCGGTGGGGATTATTAACCTGGGTGGTGATCATTTAACTGTTAATTTTTCGGGATGGGCAACGCCAAGTTCGACCGGGCAGATTGTGACCTCGACGTTTGATTTCTCTGGACTCCCCGGAGAAGGCCTTTTTATTGGTTCAGAAGATTTTATTATAAGTTGGACCGCGAACTGTGCTAATGATGTCATTTATGAAAACATAAATCCGGTACCCGAACCCTCAACCATACTCCTTCTTGGTTCAGGTTTATTCGGTCTTTTGGGACTCGGGAGGAGGGTTAAAAAATAAATCTTATTTAATTGTCAAAGAGTGAAGGCAGCCTCGTAAAGGCTCTGCCTCGCTATTTCCACATTTCAAACGGTAATTTTAAATACCCAAAGTTAGCTTATATTCAAGATTCGTAGGTAGGTGAAACTTTCAAATTGACATTTTGGTTCGCAGAATTTTGCGAAAATGAGGACTCCTTCCATGTACTCGTGATTTTTAAAAATCCTCTCTCAATCCAACATTTCAAGTCGAAATCGTTTACAATCTACCAAACTGATGATGGTGATTGAATAATTACCACATGAGACAAAACAGATCACTTTTTTGTTCTCTCCTAAAATTCAGATTTCTCAATAAATCTTTAAAAATCATTGGGTTTACATATTTAGTTCTTTTTGGCACTAAAATTGATATGAAATAAGATCCTGAAGGAAGATTGCCCATAAAGCCCACCATGAATAACCGTGGGACGGAAAGCCACGGGTCCTTTCTTTGACTTAGTAAGAAAATAATGCTATCAACCATAAAAATGTCCCTCTTACCGAAATCTAAAATTTGAAGAAATAGGAACCTTCAATATGGAATCTACCCATTACAAAATTCTTGTGGTAGATGATGACGAACCAATGAGGAAGTTAATTGTGTCTCTGTTGTCCCCAAGGGGACATCAATGCGTGACCGCAAATAACGGTCGTGAGGCATTAGATAAAATTATGGAAACCAAATTTGATGCCTTAATTACTGACATTGCCATGCCCGAAATGGATGGAATTACTCTTACCAAGGAGCTTTCAAAAGATTATCAGAACATTCCTGTGATGGTCATGACAGGGTATACTGAGGAATATTCAGCAGAAACTGTTATTGCCTCAGGCGCACGAGAATTTATTAAAAAGCCATTCTCTATTTCTGAATTTCCTATCCGATTTGATATAATGATGCGTGACCATAAGGTAGAGGAGGCGTTGCTGGCTCTTTCCCTCACAGACGAGCTTACAGGCTTGTATAATCGGAGAAGATTCTTCGTTTTGACAGAGCAGTATATGAAGCTATCCGTTCGAACAAAGAAGAAATTGTTGCTCCTATTTATCGACATGGATAATTTAAAATGGATCAACGACCACCATGGACATAATCAAGGAGACCAAGCATTGATAGACCTTGCCAACATCCTTAAAAAGACCTTCCGTGAGTCGGATATTGTTGCTCGGATTGGAGGAGATGAATTTGTGGTTCTATCAGAATCTACGGATGAGAACGGTGAGATAGTTTTGACCCGCCTGTATGAAAACGTAAAGGATCATAATGCCAAGACGTCCCGATGTTATGCCCTATCCATTAGTGTGGGAACTACTCAGTTTGATCCTAAATATCCTATTTCAATAGATGAACTCCTGTCTAGAGCGGATGCCTTGATGTATGCTCAGAAACGGAAAAGAAGGAAACAAGAATCTCGGCTTGGGTGAGAAATGGGCAAGAAGATTTTTCAACCTGAGAAATACGGCATGGTAATCTGCTCGTGCTGTAACGGCCAGGGATATATTCAAAATCTTTTTAAACCGATTGGTTGACAAAGATATTCAATGGAAAATGAGGAAAAGGAAACTAAACCCCGTTACGGGATTGTGAATTTTGAAAAAAGAAAACATCCCAGATTCAATGTCGATTTGCCAATAGAGTATAGTCCCTCTGGTTTATTTTTCAGACATGGTAACGCTGCCAATGCTAGCGAAGGGGGTCTGCTTCTTTATCTTTCGGAGCCGATGGAGATTGGTCAAAATTTAATAGTGAAGCTATTCTTGTCCGAGGGTTCTAAATTGAATACTATTGAAACACTGGTCCAGGTTGTTTGGAAAGATATTCTCTCGGGAGAAGGTCGAGAAGGTTACCGGACTGGTGTGAAGTTTGCTTACATCACTCCAGAATATTTCGAAAAGTTGAAAAACTTCTTAAGAAGTCTTTCAGGATAAATTAGCAGAAAAAAGGTGATGTTATTGGATGGATCGTTCAGCTGTCCCCCATTCGGTTTTCATTCCCTACGCATTAGATATCAATAATGGTCTCGGAGTTTTATATGAAGTGTAACCACTGTAGCAATACCATGATCTACCAAAACTTCTATTGAGGTGAGCATTTGTAGTGTAACTTGTAGACAAGGCTTATCTTGACACTGTCCGTCAACTCAAATGCTGATCAGGACACCTCATTTTACATCCTGCCCGTTCACCCTGTTACAATCAATGGTCGAAATACTGATAAGTCTGAATTCTATTGAATTGTCACTCGCCTCTATTACTTCAATTTTCGCATCCTGAAAGTCTATAAGCTTTGAATTTTCTGGGTATGTAGCCTCAGCAACAATTTGTGTACGACTACCTACACGACTGGCTATTCTAATATAGTTTCCAGGATGAGTCCTTCCGAGATAGAGTATTTCCGTTGGCTGTGTGCATTGGTCCCGTTCCTCAAGTATTCTCTTGGCCTTCTTGGCTATTTCCTTCTGAGTGCTCCTTTAGTATCCTCCTATTCTCGTCGATACGACGTGAGATCTTCCTCAGGTTACCTGCCCTTGTCTTCTTGGTAGCCTGCTTCCACTTCCTAATCCTTTGTTTTTCGTAGTGCATAACAACCTCCTTTTAATTTTTGCCCCACAGTATCATGACTTTGGGGATTGTCAAGGAATGTGAAAAGAATTTAATTTAAGGAGAGAAAAGGCAGGGTGGCCTCCGCTCTGCCTTTTTTGTTTGTTTCTTTCGGTAATCGGCACCACCAAGATCAACTTACCACTCCAGATTTGTAAGTCGTTGGAAGGGTTATCTTGACACTGTCCGTCAACTCAAATGCTGATCAGGGCAGTAACTTGTAGACAAGGCTTATCTTGACAATATCCGTCAAATCAAGTACTGGTCAGGACACCTTGTCTCCTCATCCCCTCATTTTTTCCATAATCTCCGCTTGACTCTCTATCTTTTCAGATTCCGCACTCCCTGCCTGCCGGCAGGCAGGCGCGTTCCGCAATCCGCAATCAGTTGTCCCCCATGCCCTCTGCTCTATGCTTTGGTTTGTTTTTGAACCGGCCCCGTGCCTCTCTTGGCAGTAAGAAATTAAAGTGGCCAAGAGGGTTATTTTTTTTGTCAGATTGTCCCTCGAACCCTGGACCCCTTGACCCCTCGAACCCTTGATAATTAGTGGTAGACTTCTCCAAACAAATTCAATAGACTTAAGGCAACAGAAATGCCGCCGGGTTACGTGAAGACCATTCGAGAAGAAATTATAAACGAGTACACCAAACTCGTCTTGAGGTCCACTTATGGGTCACCAGAAAATCGTATGTGTCCCCATTTTAAATACCAAACCTAATGAGGAGGATGGAGATCTATGGCAATTCTAAAAAGTGAGAAGATCGAGAAAGATGCTGTTGAAATGGGGGCCTCAATGATGGCACTCGCTGCAAGGACGGCGCCCAAGGGCAGAGGCATCGATGCAGTCAAAACTTTGATTCTGACGGGAAAGGACTTAGAACAATTGGCCGTCGCAATGGAAAAGAAGGTCAAAGAGAAATCGATTGAACTTCCATTTTTCAAGAGAGATGCCGATAATCTTAGGAATTCTGCGGCTGTCTTGCTTATTGGCGTATCGCGAGATCCTAAAAGGATGGAACTTCCGTTAAACTGCGGTGCATGTGGCTACAAAAGCTGTAAAGATCTTCTCGCTGCAGGCAAACGCGAAGGGGAGGATTTCACAGGGCCTCTTTGTATATTCCAGGCAATTGATTTGGGGATTGCTCTTGGGTCAGCCGTCAAATTGGCTGGAGAGCTAAACATTGATAATCGGATAATGTATAGCGTAGGAGCCGCTGCAAAAAAATTAAATCTTTTGGATTCTGACCTTATCATCGGCATTCCTCTCTCGGTTACGGGGAAAAATCCATTTTTTGATCGGCCCCAATAGAAGTGAAGCTGACCTACCACAGGCAGGCGCCTTACGATCGAGGATGCGCTATGCGATTCATGGGCTTTGGCTCGAGCAGGGGAGATGAGGCGAACATCAAGAAGCAAGACCTGATATGGTGACAAAACACAAAGATGGCTAAATTCGTAGACAGAGTAAGGCTTTTCACAGATGGTGGATGTAGGGGAAATCCAGGGCCAGGTGCAATTGGGGTTTTGATTCTGGATGCAGATGGAGACGAACTCTATACTTATGATGGGTGCATAGGCCAGACAACCAACAACAGAGCAGAATATCATGCTCTTATTAAAGGTTTAGATGCTTGTGCAAAGTTTACTCGCCGACACGTTGCATGCTACATGGATAGCCAACTCGTGATTAATCAGATGACAGGTGTTTGGCGACTCAAAGACGATGAACTGCGGACTCTTTTCCATCGAGCAAAGGATTTAGAGCGCCCCTTCGATGAGGTTATTTATCAGTATGTCGAACGGACGAATCAATATATTAAGAAAGTCGACAAACTCTTGAATGAAGCGTTTGAAGGTAGATAGAGCAATAATTTGAATTGGGGACACATACTTTTCTTGGATAAGCTGGCAAAGAAACGGGGGCAGTTCTTTAATCTCCCTGTTTTGAGAAATCAACTTAATTCTCCTGGCAGAATTTGGTGGAAAAGGGGACCGGTCAGAAAATAGACTTAAAAATTTGACCCTGAGGCCGCGACAAAATGAAAGGTGACAATTTTCATCGACGTTCCCCATCTGTTGATCCTGGCGATCGATTGATTCACCTGGGTTCTGGCCTGGCGGCTATTCCCGAACGCCTCCTTCTTGCGCATGCGCATGGTGAAGTTCTCTTCATCGCTGGTGCCGGCATCTCGCAACCCGCAAATTTGCCCGACTTCCGCGGTCTCGTGCTCAGAATCTACGCGCAACTTGATGCGGCCGTGCATGCTATCATCTCCGGCATCCCACCCACAGCCCACAATCAATGGAGCACTGACCTATCTGGCTTGACCGATCAACAAGCCGCAGAGGTCAAGAGATTTATCAACGGTGACTATGACGTTGTCTTGGGCATGCTTGAGCGGCGAATGGAGGGGCAGTCAGGTGCCAAGAGCCGCGTCAGGCAGGCAGTAGCAAGTGAACTACGTGCTCCCGGCGTTCGGCCAGCCCCAATTCACCGAGCGTTGATGCGCCTTGCCGACCGTGGCGGCGCGGTGACGATCGTGACAACCAACTTTGAACTACTCCTTGAGGATGCTGCGAAGAGGTTACGGCCGGCGGTTCAGACGTACGCCCTTGGAGGAATCCCAAGGCCGGGACGTAGTGACGATTTCACTGGCGTTCTTCATATCCATGGTGCGTTGGACCGTGATCCGGCCAGAACCTCGGATCTGATCGTAACCGATCAGGATTTTGGGGAGTTTTATTTGCGAAGGCGCGTCGTGCCGGACTTCATCTACGATGCAGCCCGATTGTTCAACCTTGTCCTCGTTGGGTACAGTGCGAACGACCCGCCAATGAGATACCTTTTGAACGCCGTTGCCGCAGATGTCATGCGCTTCGACGATCTCAAGGAACGCTTCACCTTCGTGGGAACCAGTGCTCCTGATCCCGTTGGCCTGGAAGACTGGAAGGGCCGGGGAATCACTCCCATTCCTTATGACGCAGCAAATGGCCATTCGGCGCTTCTCGACACCTTGGAGCGATGGGCAGCCTTGTCAGCCATCAACGGCAAGAGGAGCCTCGTCGATGCCGAGGTGAAGCGCATTGTTCGAACGAACCGAGGTGCCACGAGCGATGCTGACCGTGATCTTTTCGATCATTTGATTCGGCGTAGCGATTCGAACGAGCGTGTTCGGCTGTCTGCTCTGGCATCCAAACAGAGGGCAGATCTCGGCTGGCTTGACGCTATCGCCGCGATTGCTGCAGAGAACGATCGGGAGCGCTATTGATGAGGGTACGCTGGGCGAATCTCAATGAATTAGATCGAGCGGCATTTCGTGCCACGATTGCGTTTTTGAATGGTCGGCTCGAAGAGCGGGCGACAGTTGATTGGGCACTACGGCTAAAACCGAACGACACAATCAAACGTTTGGCGTTGCTCGACCTGATCGACAGTCCAGCCGGACGAAAGATCAGTGAGCCTTGGCGATCCGCATGGCACATGATCGAGGAAAGCTGGAAGAATCCGGCAGTCGAAGAACACACGTCAACTGGCGCATATGATGCTCAGCATCGACTACGCGCGGGGGAAAGATCGGGATCTCTTGTCGCAGCAATCGTCGAACTCGTCGCACCGCGACTCAAAGTCGAGCCGTTTTCAGCTTTGCATCCGCGTTTCCGAGAACCACCAAAGCGGCCGAAAAAGGTCGAGGACCTTTTCTCGACGGGGCTGACAAGCAGCAAAATCGTTCATCCCGACGTGCTGGAATTAGGAGGCTTGACCGATCATTCCTTCCTTGTCTCCCTGGCCCTTGCCTTAGATTCCGCTGTTGTTAACGGGCTTGATATCGCTCGGCGTATCGGCTGGGATGGGGAGCGCCGCCTTTGGCAGCTTGGACAGCTCCATCGCGTCTACTACGTACCGACTGCTGAGCGTGCTGATGGGGAGCATGAGCCCGATGAGTTTCATCGAGGGATTGCGCCATCGGCAAAGCTTCTACACGCGGTGGTCTCACGGCTCGTCGATATCAACATTTCCGGCGCGGTTGAATTTGTCCGCCGATGGAAGCTGACAAACTCGCCAGTTCACCTGCGGCTTTGGGCTGCACTATCGCGGGACTCTCGGGTTACACCCGCCAATGAAGTGGGCGCCTTGCTGCTGTCATTGGATGATTGGCACTTCTGGGACCTTCACGATTATCCCGAGATCGCTGAACTGCGAGCAATGCGCTTCGGCGAACTTGGACCAAATGAACAAGCAGCGCTAACGGCCCGAATTCGAAGACGCCCCCCCCGCAATCAGTGGCCAAGAAATACTGATGCCGATCGCGTCGAAAGCGCGCGGCTCTACTGGGCGGTTCGGGAACTGCGGCGCATCGAGATTACCGGCGCCCTTCTGCCGAAGCGCGACAAGGCTTGGCTGGATGTGAAGATACATGAATTCCGGGATTTGGTTCAGATGGCTCGGCTCGACGAGGGATTTTTGGGCACCCCTAAAGCCCGGTGGGTCCCACCGAATCCGGACAATCGATATGACTTGCTTGCGGGTGAGGAGCGCTTGAAGGCTCTGGAAGCCGCTCTTTCGTCGGCGCGTGGTGGATGGGATGACGATCCTACCAGACGCGCAGTGGACTGGATCAAGCAGCCGGGAAAACCCGTCCAGATCCTTGTCGATTTTGAATCCATCCCAGACGGCGGAGCTGTCTTCGCAAAAGTCTGGGAGCGGTTTGGTTGGGCGCATTCACCGGAGGTGGGACAAGGCGAAGATGCAGCACAGCGCGATCTGCCCGCGGAAAGCGTTCGTGTTCTATCGCTCCTCGCCAAGCTGCCGGAAGCCACCGTCCGTCAAGCCATTGATGGTATTTCGCATTGGCTCTCTTCCTGGGAAAGGCAGCTCATCGTTCTACCTGAAGGACTCAGTGTCTGGCTCAAGCTCTGGCCAATAGCTGTCGAGGTCACAAATACGGAGCAATCTGTTGACGAAGAGATCCACCTCAGCACCTTTGCGCAATCTTCAGATGACCGGGAGCCGATGGACCTCGATACGCTGAACACGCCAGCCGGGAAACTTGTCGGCGTCTTCCTGGCTGCGTGTCCGAACCTTCAAGCAGATGATCGCCCATTCAATGTCGACGGCGCGCCTCGTACGATGCGCGATACAATCATCGCTGCTACCGGTCGCTCGGGATTGATAGCTCGCCATCGGATGATCGAATGGTTGCCCTACTTTTTGCGCGCGGACCCGGCTTGGGCACATGAGTATCTAATCACGCCCCTAACCGCCGACAATTCGGAGGCGATAACTCTTTGGCGTGCGATCGCACGCCGGACCCATTTTTCGGATGTCCTCAAGATCATCGGCGGCCCGATGGCAGAGCGCGCCACCGACCCGCGGCTTGGCCGAGAAACCCGGCGTTCGCTCGTTTTCAGCCTTGTCATCGAATGCCTTCACGCGTTTCGCGAGCAACGCAAACCCGCGGTTCCCTACGCTCGCATCCAGCAGATGATCCGGTCGCTTGACGATGAAGTTCGTGCATATGGGGTGGGGGCGGTTCAACGTTTCGTCTATGATGTCTCCGTGTCGCGCGAGGGGGGGCAAACTGCTCCCTCACCTGAGCAACTCTTTCGATCTGCCGCCGCACCCTTCCTTCAGTTGGTGTGGCCGCAGGAGCGCTCGCTCGCTACACCGGGTGTCAGCCGGGCACTGGCCGATCTTCCAGCAACCGCGCAAGAAGCATTCGCCGAAGCCGTGGACGCAATCGAGCGCTTCCTCGTACCATTCGAATGCTGGTCTATGAGCGATTATGGGCTTTACGGCAAGGGAGATGGTAAACCGAAGCTTTCGAGCATCGATAATCACGTTAAGGCGGCCGCCTTCTTGCGACTTCTTGATCTGACGATCGGGACGGCAGAAGGGTCTGTGATCCCGTATGATTTGGCTGATGCACTCGATCAAGTCCGCAGAGTGGCACCTAATCTAGCGGAGAACCAAATATTTCGTCGCTTGGCGACTGCGGCTCGCCGGGGATAATTTGGCTAACAGTGCGGTGAATGGTCGTGCGGCGTAATTGATGCCGAAAAGTGCGCTGCCAAGGTCCCGTTTGGCCAATCTCAAGCCATTCGATGTCTGACCGCGAGTTCGTTAAAAGATGGGGACGTTCGAAAGATGGGGACGTTCGTGCAGAACGTGCTTGACATGGATAAGAGTAGTGCACTATGGGGCAGGTCTATTAATGTTGGCATTTCCAGAATTTGGTGGAAAAGGTGACCGCTAGCTGATGACAGTATGCAGAAGGCAGTAAGCAGAATGCAGGAATCAGCAAGCAACAAGCTGATAGCTGAAGCCTGTGGCTAATAGCTGACGGCAAAAGCAGATGACGGGAGGAAAGGGGTCAGTCCGTGAATTTAGGAATTTTCCGTAGAGAAAGGTAAAAGAAATTTCAGACAAAGGGTGAGTGCAACAAGCCCTGACAATT
>Ga0315282_10010218_pt1 | contig 14771 bp, 16 predicted proteins | sample YL17G07_20_MG_FD_203693 | JGI IMG/M metagenome (GOLD analysis project Ga0315282, IMG submission 203693) | Sediment microbial communities from Yellowstone Lake, YNP, Wyoming, USA - YL17G07_20 | ecosystem: Environmental > Aquatic > Freshwater > Lake > Sediment | place: USA: Wyoming | collected...
AACACGGCCGATGACGTCAACCGGAACCTTCCACTTAGCAAAAACCTTCTTTACCTCTTCCAGTCTGTTTTTGTCTATAATCACCAGCATTCTCTCTTGAGACTCAGAAAGCATTACTTCATAGGAGTTCATCCCTTCTTCTTTACGGGGCACCAAAGAAATATCTATCTCCATTCCTGTATTTGCCTTATACGAAGTCTCGCAGGTGGAACAAGTCAGGCCTGCAGCGCCCATATCCTGCATGCCAATCGCCAACCCCTTATGCATCAATTCTAAACACGCCTCTCTTAAAATCCGGCCCATTTTCGGATCGCCGATTGCCACTGCAGAACTCTTCTTAGCGGCTTCCTCATCCAACCCCGAAGAGGCAAAGGCTGCACCTTCTACTCCGTCCCTGCCGGTTGCGCCGCCCACAATAAGCACTAAATTATCTACGCCTTTGGCCCTGGCTTTGATTATGGCATTATTTTTCACAATCCCTACGGTCATGGCATTAACCAAGGGATTGCCTTCGAAAGATTCGTCAAAATATATTTCTCCACCCAAAACAGGAATTCCGGCAATATTAGCATAATCTGTAAAACCACGGATGATATTTTTGAACAAAAATTTCACGCGTTCTTTCTCTAAGCTGCCTAATCTCAGGGAATCCAAGAGGCCTATCGGCTTAGCACCCATAGTAAAAATATCCCGGATGCAGCCGCCTCCTCCAGTCGCAGAAGCCGCGTATGGCTCAACTGCTGAAGGATGGTTGTGCGACTCAATTTTAAAAACCACACCTAGACCATCACCGATATCCACCACTCCGGCATTCTCTCCTGGGCCCTGAATCACCTGTTTGCCTTTGGTGGGAAAAAGCTTCAACACCGGTTTTGAATTCTTGTAAGAACAATGCTCGCTCCACATTGCGGAAAACATCCCTAATTCTGTATAATTAGGCTCGCGTCCTAAGCGTTTTTTTATCATCTCATATTCATCCATGGATAAACCCTGTTTTTGGACTATCTCTTTTGTGATAACAATAGTGTTATCAGGCATATCAAACTCCTTTCTTAAAATACAAGCTGTTCATTAAATTGCCTTAAATAACATTCAACTAAACGAAACCCCACATCATTGTAGATATCTAAAGAGCCCTGCGTCATTGAGGGACTTCCTTCGGTCGTCGCGAAGCGATTTTCTTGTCTAAAGGCGCGGTACATCATCTTAGTGTTTATATTTAGGGGTTTAGGGAAGGATTTAAACTATACCCGTTTTTTATAAGCCGACCTTTTTAAAAATCTTATTTACGTTACGTAAGTAATAATCCAGATCAAAAATTCTATCTAAGTCTTCTCTACGCAGGTAACGTAAGACCCCTTTATCTTTTAAAAGCACCTCTTTAAAATCTATAGTTTGCCGCCAAGTCTTCATCGCGCATCTCTGAACTATGTCGTAGGCCTTTTGACGGGTGAGACCTCTATCCATCAATTCCAAAAGTACCCTTTGCGAAAATATCAAGCCTTTTGTTTTTACTAGATTGCGAAGCATATTATCCGGATAGACAATCAGGCCATCAATAACCTCGATAAATTTATTCAGCATATAATCTAAAAGAACCGTGGAATCCGGCATAATCACCCGTTCAACTGAAGAATGGCTGATATCGCGTTCATGCCACAAAGTCACACTCTCCAAACTAGCTAAGGCATTAGCCCGCAAAATACGGCTGAGGCCGCATATCCGTTCGCAGATTACCGGATTCCTTTTATGCGGCATAGCGGATGAACCTTTTTGGCCTCGACCAAAAGGCTCTTCAACTTCTAAGACTTCAGTTCTTTGCAGATGCCTTATCTCGGTAGCAAATTTCTCTAAAGAAGAGCCGATGATAGCTAAGGTGGCCATATATTGGGCATATACATCCCTTTGTATAACCTGCGTAGAAATTCGCGCTGGCTTAAGCCCCAGTTTCTTACACACATAGGCTTCCACTTCCGGCTCAATATGAGCATATGTACCTACAGCACCGGAAATCTTTCCGATGGAGACAGCCTCTTTTGCCTGCAATAATCTATCTAAATTACGTTTAGTCTCATCAAACCAGAGCGCCAGTTTCAAGCCAAAGGTAGTAGGTTCAGCATGCACTCCATGGGTTCTCCCGATACAGACCATCTCTTTATATTTCCTGGCCTTCTTAGCCAGTAAATTCATCAGCTTATTTAAGTCCGCGGTTAATATCTCGGATGCTGCTTTGAGCTGTACCCCTGAAGCAGTATCTAAAAGGTCTGAAGAGGTAAGGCCGAGGTGCAAATATTGGGCATCCGACCCTATATTTTGTGCTAAGTTAGCGACAAAAGCCACCACATCATGTTGTGTCTTGGCTTCTATTTTTTTAATCTCGGTGAGATTAAATTTTGCCTTTTTCTTAATTCTCCTGAATGCAATTTGCGGTATCTTTTTTTGTCGGCTAAGTGCCTCTAAGGTAAGCAGTTCTATATCCAGCATAATCTTAAACTTGGATTCTTCCTCCCAGATATTCGTCATTTGAGGTAAACTATAACGTTCAATCATACGGCCTCCTTATGCCTTAAAAAGGAACTCCATTATAGCAGAAACATTAAATTTTGGCAAATTAATCAAGGCGGTGTTGACTTCTGCCCTCTGGCCTGTTAAAATTATCCTGATATCCGCTCCTTTAATCTGCGTAAATATTTTAAATCATCCAAATCCTTGGGTCTACCTGCTGCGCGTTTCATTTTTATAAGACTATCTAATGAGGCAAAATAAACAAAAGTATTGCCGAATTTAGCTCTAACTTTATTTTTCCAAACCTCTGCAAAACTTATACCTTTAACAAATGGATGAATATCAGTCTCTACTGCATATTGTCTGATAAGTAATTTCTTTTTAAGCAAATCTTCTATTTTGACATCAGTTACATCGTATCCAAATGCTTTCAATGCAAACCAAGTCCTTTCAGCGTTAACCCGGTCCGGTCTTATAAAAATATCGATATCTAAAGTTGCACGGGCATACCCATGAACCGGAAAAGCAGTTGCACCAATTATGACAAATTTAACCTTATGTTCTTTTAATGATTTTAAAAGACCTTCTGTGCCCACTTTTCTCCAATAGATTAATCATCTCTTTTGTCTTTTTAAACAACATCTCAAATCTTTGTTTAACTGAAAGAGACTTAAGATATTTTAACTCGAATTCTATTTCTTTTCTCTCGTTATGTCTGTTTAATTTTAAAATATGTGTCACTCTATTATAATGGTTAACTGGTTAATTGGTTAAATGGTTCTTTGCTCCTAAAATAGAGCCTATATTCTTCCAGCTGATAACTTCAGCGAAAGACCTTTTTTGATGCTCCTGCCCGTTATAGACCAGATAATGCCGGCCGCTGGATTTGCCTGCCACTTTATTCCAGTATCGTAGGCCACTAAAGAAATCATCTGCAATTGTCTTTGATGATTTTACCTCAATACAAAGCAACGCACCGAAGGCCTCTACAATACAGTCAACCTCGTTACCGGTCCTATCCCTCCAATAATAACAATGTGCATCAAGCCCCTTATTGAGTATATATTTAGTTATCTCTGACAAGGCAAATGACTCAAACAAACTACCTCCTGAATAGTGCGCGGCAAGCTGCTGTTTGTTCTGAATACCCAAGAGCGAACAGGCAAGGCCGGTGTCATAAAAATATAATTTAGGCATCTTTATTAAGCGTTTATTGAAATTCCTATAATACGGCCTAAGAAGAAAAATAATATACGTCGACTCTAATATTGAGAGCCAAGCCTTTACGTAAAACCTTTGACTCTTGCATTAGATTTACCTCCTTTTTTTTGCAGCTGACAGGATATTTAAATCTACCTTATCCTCTTTACGTTTTAATATTTTTTTATTTTTTATCAACTCATCTATTCCGATAAAGAAAACTTTCTCCTTACCATAAATACCTGTTTTTTTATTCTTCCAAACCTGTTCAAATGAGCATCCTTGAATTGAAGTTAGAATGTCTACTCTTAAAGGTTCGTATCCCAGCTGTATAATTCTATCCTTTAGACTAAAGTCTTTTTCTGATAAATTTAAACTTTTAAATCCGAACTCATTAAGGGCCTTAACAATTCTTTTACCGTTTTTAAAATCTGCCTTAATCAAAATATCCAAATCTTTTGTATACCTTGGCAAAGCATGAAAGGCGACTGCATATGCGCCGATGATACAATATTTCACCTTATTTTTGTTGAATAATTTTAACAACTCTTCGTAATCTTTCTCTATCTTCATTTTTTAATCCTTTTTTAATTTTAAAATACCATTCTCTCAATAACTGCACTGTTTCCAGCCTCTCTAATGCATTCATCTTGAGATAGTAATCCCTGTCAAACTTTTTTGCAGCTTTAAATGACTTCGCTTTATTGACCCAGATTCTTTTCATTCTCTTTAATTCCTTTTATTAACTTATATTCGCTTTGCAGGCGATAACCGATAACCGATTATAACCTTTTGCAATTTTCTCTCTAAAACCGCCATCTTCTTCTTAATCATCCGCAAGCCTTTAACCTTCCTGCCTTTTCTCAAGCCCAATCTCCTGGCTCTATCAAATCCTTTTTTGAACTCTTTATATCTTAGTGACACATATTTAATTATATCATCCTTTGCCTTGATATAACAGGAAATTTTTAAAAGAGTAAGTATATTAGCGATAATCAGTTAAGGTATATGAATTAAAAACCTCTGTGTATAAAACAAAACCCACCAAAAATTCTTGGCGGGTTTTATCTGGTTGCGGGGCGAGGATTTGAACCTCGGACCTTAAGGTTATGAGCCTTACGAGCTACCAGACTGCTCCACCCCGCGGTTGTTACTATAACACTAGTAACCCTACAACGCAATAACTATTCTTTCTCGGGAATTATCTTGATGGGGATTTCGCCTTTGCGCACTATCCCCATCTTTTCTCTAGCAATCTTCTCCTGATAAATAGGGTCGCTTTCTATGCGCTTAAGTTCCTGTTGCAAAAGCGCATTTTCTATGTTTAAGTGTTTGATTTTCATCTCTAAATCGCGGTTCCTATCTTTGAGTTCCTGTAGTTTTGTGTAGCCAGGTAAAAATATAATTAATAAAAAAAATATCACCCCAAAAAACCAAAATGCCTTCTTGAGTATCATCCCTTCCAGAGGCCCCCACCATAAACTGCCTGAGAACCCAGCTCCTCTTCAATTCTTAAGAGTTCATTGTATTTACAAATCCTGTCTGTACGCGATACCGAACCTGTCTTAATCTGTCCGCAACCGCAAGCCACTGCTAAATGCGCAATAGTTGTATCTTCGGTCTCTCCTGAACGGTGGGAAATAATCGCTTTATATTTATTTTTCTTGGCAATGCCGATGACCTCCAGGGTCTCTGAAAGCGAACCAATCTGATTTAACTTTACCAAGATAGCATTACCTAAATTTTCCGCAATACCTTTTTGAAAAATTTTAGGATTAGTCACAAATATATCATCACCTACCAACTGCAATTTATCGCCTAATTTTTGAGTCATCTCTTTCCACCCTGTCCAATCATGCTCAGAAAGGCCGTCCTCGATGGATAAAAGAGGATATTTGCTAATCCAATTTCCGTATATACTGATTAAATCGGAAGATGCTTTTTTAGAATTCTCGAAACCATATGCACCGTCTTTATAAAATGAACTGGCAGCACAATCTAAAGCTAAATAAATATCCTCACCCGGTTTATACCCTGCTTTTTCGATTGCCTCTAGTATCAAACTTAAAGCCTCTTCATGGGAATTAAGGTTTGGAGCGAATCCGCCCTCATCGCCTACTGATGTAGATAACCCTTTGGATTTTAAAATTGATTTTAAATTATGGAATACTTCGGCGGCATATCTTAAAGCTTCGCGAAAACTTGGCGCACCTATCGGCACAATCATAAATTCCTGGATATCTAAGTTATTATCTGCGTGCAGGCCGCCATTTAAAATATTCATCAAAGGCACAGGCAAGATTTTTGCGGTATTTCCGCCTAAGTATTTATATAAAGGCTCATCTTTAGATAAAGCATCTGCCTTTGCTACTGCTAAAGATACGCCCAGAATAGCATTAGCACCTAACTTAGACTTATTTTCAGTAGCGTCCAAATCAATAAGGACTTCGTCAATTTTTTTAAAATCCGCTTTTAGCCCCTTTATTCTTGATGCAATTAAGGTATTTACATTATTTACTGCTTTTAATACTCCCTTACCTAAATATCTTGTTTTATCGCCGTCTCTTAATTCCAGCGCCTCATTTTCTCCTGTGGAGGCACCCGAAGGCACAGCAGCGCGGGCTAAGATACCGGAATCTAAGGTTATGTCTACTTCTACCGTAGGATTACCCCGTGAATCCAAAATCTCGCGCGCTAAAACCTTTTTTATTTTTGCCATAGCTTAACTCTCCTGTTAGGTAAAATAGTATATCGTGAACTATCCATTCCCTAAATGGAATAGGCTTCTTGGTTCGTAGTCCGCTCCATTGAGCAAACTCCCCAAGCGTTGATTCCCGTAGTTCCTACGGTATTCTTCTATTCCCAGTCTCAATATGTTCAGGGACGCATTTTCGTCCCTATCCATATCCAAACCGCATTTGTTACATTTATGCCTTCTGGTCCACAATGCCTTTTCAACTATCTCACCACAATTACTACATATCTGCGATGTGTTGCGTGGAGATACTGGCAGGGCGTAAGCGCCTCGTTCCGCTGATTTATAACGTAACATCTGGCAGAATCCATTCCACGATACATCGCTGATTGACTTGGCAAGATAGCGGTTTTTTATCATATTCTTAACTGGCAAATCTTCGTAAGCAATCAGGTCATATTCATTAACCAATCTTCGGCTTAATTTATGAGAGAAATCCTTTCTCTGATTTTTTATTTTGTGATGGATTTTAACTAATTTTTCTTTTTGCTTTGTTCTATTATTAGACCCTTTTTTCTTTCGGGATAACCGTCGTTGTTGTCTGGCTAATTTTTCTTCCGATCCCCGAAACCATCTCGGATTATCTATCTTTTCCCCATTACTCAAAGTAGCGAACGAAGCTAAGCCTAAATCAATACCGATAGCAGTTTTTATCGGTCTGTTTTCTATCTCCTTGTTTTCTATTTCCGAAGAAAAACAGGCATACCATTGATTACTTTCTTTTATTATTAAGCAAGTCTTTATTGTCCCCTTAATGAACCTGTGAAGTTTGATTTTAATATTGCCTATTTTAGAAAGATGGAGTTTATTGCCTTTAATTTTAAAGCCAGATTGCGGATAACAGATAGAGTTATAGAAATCTCTGCCCTTGAAATGAGGGAATCCTGCTTTCTCACCTTTCTTTATTCTTCCGAAGAACGCCTTAAAAGATTTATCCAATCTCCTTAATACATCCTGCTGTGTTTGAGAATGAACCGATTTGTATTCTGGGAAAGACTCCTTTAATTCTGGAAGTTGCTTTATCTGGTCATAACAGGAAATAGATTTACGAGATTGTTTATATGAAATTATCCTTTGCTCTAATGCAACATTATAAAGACAGCGACACAGTTCAATATCCGATAACAATTTCTGTTCCTGTTTCTTATTAGGATATATTCTATATTTGAGAGCCTTTGTCATAGATTTTTCTGTTCCGCAATATATTTCTTTATTGTCTCTGATGTTACAGTTCCCGCAGAGCCTATGAAATATGTGCGAGTCCAAAGTTCATCTTTTATTATTTTCTTTAATTGCAAAAACTCTTGTCTCATTTTTCTGCTTGAATACCCTTTGATTATATTAACTATTTCTGACGGAGACCATCTAGGCGGGGCTGAAACAAAAAGATGAATGTGGTCAGGCATTATTTCTAATGCTAAAACAGAGATATTATTTCTTATACAAGATTCTCTTATTATTTCCCCTAATCTAAATTCCATCTGACCAGTAAATAGTTTTCTTCTGTATTTAGGGATCCAGACAATATGGTAATTTAGATTGTAAATACTGTATCTTGTTTTATTAATATTCATACCTATATTGTATACCTATTTAATATTTTGTCAAGTATTTTCATAATTCTATTTTTTAATAAGGGCTCGTCCGCCATACCGCCTTACTACCAATTAAAAAACCGCCTTACAGGCGGTATGCCGAGCCTCTTGCGGGTAGAGGTCGTAAAACTCGAAAGTGTAATCCTGAAGATTCCTAGAATGCTATCAAACTAAGGTTATTACGGAAATAATAAAAAGGGTTAATCTTATTGTTTAATTTCTTTTAGTATAAACTTTTTTCCATCCCAAGTCCATATTTCCCAACCTGGCTCCTCAGAAAACCTCCAGCCTGTTTTCGGATCCTTCGGAACTCCGACTTTGATTTCTGCATTTCCATCCTTATCTATTCTAAAACGTTGCTCAACAAAGCTTTCGTTTTCTCCTTTATCCCAAAGAAAAGCATATTTCCCATTTTTCCAACTTGCTATTTTGAGATGTCTCCAATGAGGTATTTCAAATCCGCTTGCTATAACGTCCTTAATTCCATCTTTATCCACATCAGCCAGCTGAAAATCCGGAGAGTTCTGTCCCACGATCATTTGGCATTGAATTGTCAAATCGTCTCCCCTTTGTTTGCAGATTAAAACATAACAATATGGCAAATCGGGTAAGTTTTCAACTACATCGTTAGAACGAACTAAAGTCGCGCCAACCTGCTGAACCGAAATTACAAACTCCTTTTTACCGTCTCCGTCAACATCTTCTCGAACAACTTTCTTTATCCCGGCATATTCGTTCTTTTTCGCCGGAGGAAAAGTATAAATAGTGGACCCAGCCTCAAGGGTGATCTTATCGCCTTTCAAATATAACTTAAGCTTTGGGTATTGATAATATGGCTCTTCCGAGAAGGCAAAGAATGGGAACAAAGAAACGAAAATAACTAGTAATAACAATCTTATTTTTATCATTAAATTTTAAGTTATTTTAAGGCTATTTATTTTCTTATTCAAATACTCCCACAAAGAAACATGCATAACAGTAAATTGATCAACTAATATGGCCGATAAAATATCTTCACCAAATATGTTGTTTATAGCCTTCCTTGATAAATGCCACAGCGGACCTGCGCCTTTATTGTTTTGTAAGGCTTCGTTGTATTCATCGCATCTGGCCTTTATAGTTTCCAAGAAATCGCCGGCTTCATTTTTATTGTTTCCAAATTTAGCTAAAAAATGAGTCTTAATATGTTGCAGAAAACAAGAGGCAATCGCATCTCGTTTTAGCGGTTCCTTAACCTTTTGCTCAAGGATGTATAAGATCGAAAATACAAGAAACATTGGAATTTCTTCTTCGAAAAATTTCGGCGGTTTTTCAAAATCAAATATTTTCTTATAGCTATTGCTTGCCCTCAGTTCTTTCAAAAACAGCTCGAAAAGTATCTTTGCGAAACATTCGCTAGTGACGTTCTTTCTTAAGAAAAGCATCCTTAAAAGCCTCTTTCCTAACAATCCTCAATTCTATGCAGAGAAAAAAGCTTGCTCCATTTACAATTTGGCTTAAACATCTCGTTAAGCCGTTCACAAAGCTTCTTCCTATGAAATGGTTTCAAAACAAAAATATAATCTCTAACAGAGATAGGATGCCATCGCACGTAAAATATGTTTTGAGCTTGGGGAATATAATCTTTTATGCTTTCGAACCTCCTTAAGTATTTGTCCGCTGGCTCCATAGTTCGGTGTTGATAAATTATCAAGCTTCGACCTTTCCCCTCATACCAGTAATCCTTTAACTCGTCATAATAAACATATTTCCCGCTTTTCTTTTGGTTTTTCTTTGTGCTGAATTCCCTTTTCTTATCATTATAAGGTGGAAATCCGTTATCGGGATCGAAAAATACCACATCACAATCTTTCAGTTGCCCAAAGCCTTTTTTAACCCATTGGTTTCTTTCTACCTCAAAATTTCTACCCGTGGCTTTAGCTTTATCAAAATCCAATTTCTCGCTATAAAAAATAGTAGCATTTGAGAGTATTTTATTCTTCTCAAATTCCGATACAGCTCTTTTCCCTTTGCTTACGATTTTTCGGTCTTCCATTTCGGGCTTCACTATTTGTTGAAGTTTCTTATAAAGGTCATCAGAATCGCAATCCTTAAACCTTTCGTTTTTATCATTGATATCAAGCAAATATTCGATCTTCATGCCGTCAGCATTGCCTTCTTCATCAGGCACAAGATACCAATTAACACCTAGTCTGAAATCAGTTTCTGAGAATAAGAACCTCAGTAATCCCAATTTTCCAAAATCTCCTATATCGCAAGCGTAGCGGTCTTGCATTAGCTAACTCCGAACCTATCCGTTGTTAAATATTCTTACCATTCTTATATCAAATTCATCCATGCTTGAGAAAATGACCATTTTGTTCATAATTTCAAGGCTCTTGACGTATTTATTCCCATAACTTAAAAGAAATTTCCTTTTTTCAGTATTTCTTTTGAAATACCACAGGCTAATAAAGTAAGCATAAACTAGATACTCAACAAAACGCGAATCGATGTCTTCGAATCGTATTCCCAGATAGTATTTAATTATTTCGGAAAAATGCTTTTCTTCGTCCTGAAGCTGGCCTGTCTCTACCAACCCAAGCCAAATATTCATCACTAAATCGCTTTTTAGCTTTGAGCTTTCCGGTACAAGCTCAACACCTGTTTTTAATACCCTGTAGCTTGGCAGATAACCACTTTTTGCCTTCAAAGTGGCTGCGACAACCCCAATGCACTCCTCAATTGAGGAGTATCCAAACTCTTTCTTAAATTCTTCTAACAAGTCTTGGAGGATATCATTAAAGTAGGGTTTAATTTTGTGAGTAGCTGTCATCGGCGGAGGCGAAAAATATTCTATCAATAAACCCACCAAAAGTTCATATGTGCCTACCGAGAAGGGAATTTTGTTTTTTAGGTTCTCTGCTTGATCAGCACTCAGAAAATAAGGAAGCGATATATCTCCGGAGACTGTAAACTTCTTGGCAATCTCAGAGTTTTTGTCGAAGATCTGCCAGACAATCGAATGACCCTTTGATTCTTGTATTATCGAAAATACGGATTCTGACATTTGCTTTAAGTCTTATCTATACTTTGGGCAGGGAGCATGTTTGTTTGGAGTAATATCATCGAGATTTATGTTTTCTCTAAAGATATACATATCTCTTCCAAACAAATGCTCGCTACAATAAAGAATCTTACATTCTCCGTATTTCATTATTCTTTTGAATACCGTTAAATTAAAGGGAAATAACAAATCTAAAGAATCGACATCGTGTTTCTTCAGCGCATTCCAGATTTTGTATTTACTAATGTGATTTATTCTTTTTTTAGTGATTAATTTTGTTTTGAGATTGGCACAGTTCTTACAAGAATAAAGGGGCATTTTTTACCTCCCAGTTATAAGCTTATTGTAGTATTGTTAGACAGTGTTTGTCAATAGAAGTTGCCTTTTCATCTTTACCGGTTTTAGCATTCTTACTACTCCGTGATGTAGCGGCAAGGAACAATTGCACTCAAGAGGCTCGGCATACCGCCGTTAGAAAGCGGTATTTTTTTGTCTTAGGCGGTATAGCGGACGAGCCCTTATTAAAAAATAGAATTATTGTTTTCGTGTCGTATAAAACTACAAAACAAAATCTTAAATTAAATTAGAATTTCAAATCTTGATATCGATTGACACAGCTATAAAATTATGGTATTTTGATTTGGGATGATAAATATGAACTCGCGAAAGATTAAGCTTTTTTTAAAATTTCACTGGATTGGTATTATCGTAACAGCCCTGACCGTTATTCTTGGTATTTCTTTTATATTTTTCCTGCGTAATGCCATTATGGCCTGGTCTACTTCTGAATCTTATTTTAAAAAAGCCGCACTTGCCCAATATGGCCTATTCTTTTATATTTTCCTGGTCCTACAAGTTATCAGTCTCCCCTTAAGCGGCGCACTCTGGATTTGGCTGATGCGCGGCGGGCATATGAAATTTACCCAATTGCAAAAAAAGGCAGTCGAAGGTAAAGATATCAGTATCCATTGGTCGGATGTCATTGGTATGGAGGAAGCAAAACAGGAAGCAATGGAGGTTGTCCGGTTAGTGCTGGACCGGGCACAACTGCAACTTATAGGAGGAAAAATCTTAAGAGGAATATTAGTGATCGGCCCTCCTGGTTGTGGCAAGACATATCTTGCCAAGGCTATTGCGACAGAGGCTAATCTGCCATTTCTATCTGTGTCGGGTTCGGAATTCGTAGAGATGTTTGTAGGCGTGGGAGCGAGCCGCATCCGTAAACTCTTCAAACAAGCCCGGCAATTGGCTTATGCCGAAGGTGGATGCATTATATTTATCGATGAATTAGATGCTGTGGGTGCGCAACGCGCTACAGATAGAGGTTTTGGCGGACAGACAGAATCCAATACGACCTTAAACCAATTACTGGTAGAAATGGACGGCCTAAAAGAAAAAGACTATAACGTGGTCTTAATCGGAGCAACCAATGCACCGGAAAGCTTCCTGGACCCAGCATTGCTAAGGCCCGGCAGGTTCGACCGAAAGATTTATGTGGATTTACCCAATTTGGAAGAAAGAGAGAAAATATTCCAGTATTACATAAAAGATGTAAAATACGACGCTTCCTTGGACATACCGCGCCTCGCGCGTATGGCAGTGCGTAAAAGCCCTGCTGATATCTCCAATCTCATCAGAGAAGCCGCGCTCATTGCCGTGCGTAACAAAAAAGACAAAATTACGCTCAAGGAAATTACAGAAGCCATGGATAGGGTGGAAATGGGCATAAAACATAAGGTTGTCTTTAGCGAAGATGAGAGAAAGAAAGTTGCTTATCATGAGGCAGGACACGCTGTTGCCACATATTTCCTGCAGCCTTTCCATGATGTATTTAAAGCCACCATTACTGCAAGAGGAGGCGCTTTAGGAATGGTGGTGCCGCATCCGCGCGAAGAATTACATGTCCATACAAAAGAGGAGTGGCTGGGCCAGATAAAATCCTGTCTGGGTGCTTATGTCGCGGAAAAAATAGGTTTCGGAACAACTACTACCGGCGTATCTGAGGATTTCCGGCAGGCAATGTGGTATGCCCATCAGATGGTCTGGCGTTATGGGATGGGAGAATCCGGACTAATCGGTGATTATACATTATTAGAAACTTCTCACTCAGAATATGGCGTATTCCGCGGAGAAAAAGTATCCTTTCTCTCAGAGAAAATAAAGGAACAACTGAATCAGGAAACCCAAGAGATTTTGCAGGAATGCCTAAAAGAAGTTGAGGACCTTCTTATAAAAGAAAAACCTGTCTTAGACCGTTTTGCTGAAGAATTACTTAAAAAAGAAGAACTTGATTATGATGAGATTGAAGCTATCTTCAAGGAATTTGGTAAAAGCCGCCCTCCTGTTATTTAGCTTTTCCCTTTACATAAATTTATCCGGTTGCCAAAACTCGCCTGAGCCCACCTTCAAGGAAGAAGACATCCCTTATCTTGTAAAACAGATATGTAAAGACGAGTATAAATTGGATGTAATCACGCAAAGGTCAGAAACCACGCTCTGGATTTATGTACCCTTGGCAAAAATTCTGCATAAAGACTATGGGATAAAAGAAGGCAAAATTTTGGATGAGGAGATGACGGATAAATTAAGAAATATACTAAGTACGGTTGGCCGGGTTGTCTTAAGTTCTAATAACGCGCCGGAATTCTTTGCGTTATGGGCTTCGGATATCAATATCGGCCTAGACTACATTATCATCGGTAATGTGCTGGATATAAAAAAATCTTATGCCGATAGCCTTCCTTTTACCGAGCTTAATAAAAGATATGTTATGAAATTCACCATAAATCCAGAAGCTATACAAGATACAGTAGGCCGACATCTAAAATTCTATAGTATCAGATTGCCGGATTTTCTTACGCAACAGATAATACAGAGAATATCCGTTGAATTTCAAGGGGAAGGCCTGAAAAAATATTTTAAGGTGGAAAAAATTGATGGGATTTTCAATAATGATACATTCATCCTGGAATACTCCATAAAACCTCTTGCCAAGCCAGATAAAACTATAGATGTTACGAAAGAAATATTAAGTACCATAACTTACTGTATAAAGATATATGATTTTCAGGATTTTTCTCGGGTCCAGATAAATGATTTGGTGACGCAGGAAAAGCTTGTTCTAAATAAAGCAGCGATTTTGGCAGAACCCATGCCTGTCAACTAGAAATTCTGACTTTTCTTCCTTCCAATTTTAGTTTCCCTTCTACATATAAACTGATAGCTTCGGGATAAAGATGATGCTCTATTTTATGAATCTTCCTCTCTAAGGATTCCAAGGTATCATCTTCTTGTATCTGGACTGCCTTCTGTAAAATCGCCGGGCCGTGGTCCATTTTTTCATCCACAAAATGCACCGTAACACCCGTAACCTTTACTCCGTAATCAAAGGCGTCTTTTATCGCTTCTGTGCCTTTAAAGGAAGGAAGAAGCGCGGGATGAATATTTAAGGTACGGCCGGCGTACCGTCCTACAAATTCAGGTGAAAGCATGCGCATAAAACCTGCCAAAACAATTAAATCAATTTTATTCTCTTCTAAATGCACAATGATTTTATTTTCAAAATCTTCTTTATTGGCAAAATCCTCTCTCTTTATCAGAGCTACTTTTATCCCTGCTCTCTTTGCCCGGCCAATAGCACCTGCTTTGGGGTTATCGCAAACTAATAAAG
>Ga0315282_10010219_pt1 | contig 14767 bp, 12 predicted proteins | sample YL17G07_20_MG_FD_203693 | JGI IMG/M metagenome (GOLD analysis project Ga0315282, IMG submission 203693) | Sediment microbial communities from Yellowstone Lake, YNP, Wyoming, USA - YL17G07_20 | ecosystem: Environmental > Aquatic > Freshwater > Lake > Sediment | place: USA: Wyoming | collected...
TTGAGAGGCTCGGCTTTCTCTCCGGATCCCTTGAACCCCTCTTGGGATGAAACTCCCCCGGCCGAGTGACTCCCTTTTAAGAAAGGCCATTGCCTCCATGCCTTCCTTCTCTTCTTCCACAATCAAATATTGCAATCGCTGTCCTAAAACGGCTTCGAGAGGAATCTCGTATTTCGGGTCTGGTTCCAAGATGTCCGCCACGGCCCCCAACATCCCCTTCCACTTCTCCTCCTCTTCCTTCTTTCGCAGGAGAAGAGACTTTACCCCTTTTTCATAACCTTCATAATTCTCTTGAAGCTCTTTGAGGGAGTGGTAGCGAGAGCGGTCCTGCCTCAAGGTCTCCTCCAGGTCGGATCGCCGTGTTTGCCTCGCGCCTAAATCCTCTCTTAACCCCTCGATCTCTCCTTCCCATCGAACCTTCTCCTCCTGATAGATCGACTGGATGGAGACGATCAGTTCTTTCTCTTTTATTTTTTCAAAGGTAGCCTCTTCCAATTGTTTGAGCTTCCGGCTTACGTCTTCAGATTCCTCTCCATGGGACCGGATTCGTTTCTGAAGATCTTCTTTCCTCTCCTCAAGGTGGGCCAGGCGGTTTTTGAGAGAGGTCAGCTGAGTGAGCGTATCAATCAATTTACCCTTTTCAGCTTCCAATTCTTCTGAAAGCTCCTGGTAAGTTTCCCTAGAATCACCGAAAACGATCTCCAGTTCTTTCAATATTTCTTCGTTCTCCCGTCGTTCTTCTTCCAGATCCTTCCGAACCTGTTCCATTCTTTTTCGTTCTTTTCTCGTCTCTCTCCAAGCGCGCAGGAATTCTATGACTTCTTGAACCCATTGATTCTCTTCTTTTTGAAAACTCCCTTCTTCTCTCTTGAAAAATTCAATATCGTTTTCCGTCTTTTGAATTTTTCTACCCAGTTCAAATATTTCCTGTTGGAGGCTTCGGAACTTTTCTTCTTCCTCTATCCCCTTCAGCCGCTTCGTTTCGACGAAGGCCTCCTTCTGGGCGTTTTGGGTAGAAATCTCCATCTCCCGGTCTCGAAGGGCTTTGAGATAACCTCTTGTCGCCTCCCCTTTATCCGAAAGTTCGGCGTATTCCTGGAGGGCAAAACGGATTTCGATCTCTTTGACCTCTTTCCGTATGGCCTTATACTCCTCTGCCCGCTTCACCTGCCGTTCCAGAGTGACGATCTGTCGCTTCACCTCAGCGATGATATCCTGAATTCGGAGAAGGTTCTGCTGCGTGGCCTCCATCTTCATCAGAGCGAGTCTCTTTCTCTCCTTATACTTGGCAATACCCGCCGCCTCTTCGATCAAAAAACGCCGATCCTGGGGATTGGCATTGATGAGATGTTCCACCCTCCCTTGTTCCACAATCGAATAACCATTCACTCCGATACCGGTATCCAGGAAGAGATCGGTGATGTCCCGCAATCGGCAGGGCACTTTGTTAATCAGGTATTCACTTTCTCCCGATCGATAAAGCCTTCGGGTGACCGTAATCTCACTGTACTGCCCATATTCTTCGGAAGCCAATCCATCTTCATTGGAGAACGTCAAATTTACCTCTGCCATCCCCAAAGGTTTTCTGCCGTCCGTCCCGTTGAAGATGACGTCCTCCATCAACCTTCCGCGTAAGTGTTTGGCACTCCGCTCGCCAATGGCCCAGAGCACCGCATCCACGAAATTTGACTTCCCACAGCCGTTGGGACCCACGATCGTCGTAATCCCGCCCGGAAAGGTAAGATGGAGGCGATCTACAAAGGATTTGAATCCAATCGCCTCAAGTGATTTGAGTTTCATGCGCTCATCTCCGATGAAAAATTCCAATCACCAAATTCCAAGTTTCAAATAATGACTTGTAAGCAAGAAACCCAAGAACATGTCATGCTGAATTCGGTTCAGCATCTCTGAGACCCTGAAACAAGTTCAGGGTGACAATTTCCTTTGTTTTCATTATTGGTTCTTAGAAATTGGTTATTTAAATTCAAATCATTTCGATTTTTCAATATATTCGATCGCCTTGCCGAGCCTTTTGATCACCTCATTCTTGCCCAGAACTTCCATCACCTCATCAATCGGAGGACTGACGCTTCTACCGGTTAAGGCCACCCGAATAGGTTGGGCAATCTTTACCAAAGGCTCTCCTCGCGTTTCAGCCAATTGTTGAATCAGGCGATGAACATTCTCTTTTCCTAAAACCGATTCGTTTGAGAGAGAAGTGATCACCTGCCTGAACATCGGAACCGTCCCCTGACTCAAAAATTTCTCGGCGGCCTTCTCATCATAAGCGATCTCTTCACAGAAGTAAAATTCTGAAAGGTCTGCCATCTCCACTAAGGTCTTCACTCTCTCTCTGAGAGAGCGAACGGCCTTTCTCAATAGATCGGGATCGATGTTCGAATAACCCTTCCCTTCAATAAAAGGGCGAACCCTCTGAACCAGCTCATCCAACTCTATTTTCTTGATATACTGTGCGTTAAGCCAATCCAACTTTCCGGGATTGATCGCCGCGGCAGATCTCCCCACCGCCTCCAGGCTGAATTTCTCGATCAGCTCCTCACGGGCGAATTCTTCCTGATCGCCGTGGGACCATCCCAGGCGGACCAAGTAGTTGACGACAGCTTGAGGAAGATAGCCCAGCTTCTTATACTCCATGACCGACTGCGCCCCATGTCGTTTAGAAAGTTTTTTCTTGTCCGGACCGAGGATCATCGGGACATGACCGAATTTGGGGACGGGGTAACCCAGGGCTTGATAAATCTGAATTTGGCGGGGGGTGTTGTTCAGATGGTCGTTTCCCCGGATGACATGGGTGATTCCCATGGTGGCATCATCCACCACCACCGAAAAATTATAAGTAGGGAGCCCGTCACTTCTCAGGATGATGAGGTCATCCAATTCGGTATTGTCAAATTCAACCTGCCCCTGAATCATATCTTCCACCACTGTCTTCCCTTCATCCGGAGAGAGGAAACGGATGGCAGGGGGTCTCCCAGGAGGTAGGGATTTTCGGTTCAGACAAGTTCGATCGTATTTGGGCTTGGTCCCGGCCTTCAGGGCAGCTTCCCGCTTTGTCTCTAATTCTTCCGGCGTACAGTAACATCGGTAGGCCCTCCCCTCTTTCAGGAGTCTCTCTGCGGCCTCCCGATAGAATGCAATCCGTTGAGTCTGATAAAACGGGCCCTCATCCCAATCCATCCCCAGCCATGTCATGGCATCCAAGATCACTTGGGTCGATTCCTGGGTGGACCGGGCCGCATCCGTGTCCTCGATCCGAAGGATGAAGACCCCTTTTTCATGGCGCGCCAGGAGCCAATTAAACAAGGCGGTCCGGGCTCCCCCGATATGGAGGTCGCCCGTCGGGCTGGGTGCAAATCGTGTCCTCACCTGTATCATTGTTCCCTTTAGTCTTCCCAGGTTAAAAGGATTCAAGGGTTCCAGGGGTCAAGTGATGTGGACTTAACCACTTGAATCCTTGACCTCTCGACAGCTTAAATCCTGAAGTTTTACCTTATAAAAAAATCCCCCTCGCCCCCCTTTCATCAAGCGGGGTGGGGGGATAGTGTTTCCCGTTGAAGGATTTAAATGAGATCCTCAATCGCCTTAAGGGCCTCGTCCAGTTTCTTAGAATCGGTCCCTCCTGCCTGCGCAAAATCAGGGCGACCGCCTCCGGTCCCTCCAATATGAAGAGCAACCTTTTTAATCAACTCGCTGGCATTGAAACGGTGGGTCAGGTCCGAAGTCACCCCCATGACCAAGGAAACCTTGTCCTGGCTCTGACCTCCCAGAAGAATGATGCCTGATCCAATCTTTCCCTTCAACTGGTCCACGAACTCCCTCATTCGCTTGACATCCTTCCCGTCCACCTTGGCTGATAGGAGTTTTACGCCTCTTATCTCTCTGACAAAAGGAATAAGATTCGAGAGCTCTTGATAGGATAACTTATCCTGAAAAGATGAAAGCTCCCTCTCCAACTCCCTCTGCCTCTCAAGCAACCGCTCTATCTTTGAAGAAAGTTCCCCGGGAACGGACTTGAGTGAGGAGGCGATTTCCCAAAGTTCCCTTTCCTCTTCTTTAATAAATCGATAGGCCCCTTCCCCGGTCAGGGCCTCGATCCTTCTCACCCCTGCCGCAACTCCCGATTCACTGACCATTTTAAAAAAACCAATATCGCCTGTTCTCGATGTGTGAGTTCCTCCACAGAGCTCAATGCTGAAGTCCGAGACCATCACCACCCTGACTTTCTCGCCGTACTTTTCTCCAAACAGAGCCATCGCTCCTGTCCGGAGGGCCTCCTCCACAGCCATGATTTTCGTTTTTACTTCTAAGTTCTCTCGAATCTTCTGATTGACCAATGCCTCCACACGCTCGATCTCTTCCTTTTTCATTGAAGTGAAATGCGTGAAGTCAAACCTCAACCGCTCGGGTGAAACAAGAGAGCCTGCCTGGTGGACATGGTCTCCTAAAACTTCTCTCAACACGGCCTGAAGAAGATGGGTGGCGGTATGGTTCAGGGCGATGGCTTTCCGGCGTTCCCGGTCCACCCGGAGAAGTACCGACATCCCCTCTTTCACCCTTCCCCTCTTGACCTTCGCCTGATGAAGGATCAACTCCTCCATGGGTTTGATGGTGTTCTCCACCTCCAAGGAGAAGGCCTCATGGAAGATCACCCCTCGATCCCCCACCTGGCCGCCTGCTTCCCCATAAAAGGGTGTCGTTTCCGTAAGAACTTCAATTTCGTCCCCTTCTGTCGCGAAAGGGACGATTTCATCGCCTTTGATCAACCTCAGGATCCTTGATTCAGATTGAATTTCTTCATATCCTAAGAAGGCCGTCCTTATCCCTTCATTCGCCAGCCGCCGGTAGATCTCTTTTGTCTTCCCCTCACCGATCCCCTGCCATGCCTGCTTGCTCTTCTGCTTCTGCTCTGCCATCTGGGCCCTGAAACCCGCTTCGTCAAAACTCATCCCTCTCTCTTGAAGGATCTCGCCGGTCAGGTCGAGAGGGAATCCGAACGTATCATAAAGCCGGAAGGCTACCTCGCCGGAGAGAATGGTCTTTCCTTCCTTTTGAAGTCCTTCCAACTCCTCTTGCAGGATCTTCAGCCCTGAATCGAGGGTCTCAGAGAAACGCTCTTCCTCATTTTGGATGACCTTGGAAACGAAGGCTTCCGTCTCCCGTAGTTCCGGATAGGCCTCCTTCATCAGGTCCACCACTTTGGAAACAGTCCGATAGAGAAAAGGACCATCGATTCCGAGCATCCTTCCATGGCGCATCGCTCTTCTCATGATCCGGCGAAGCACGTATCCCCTGCCTTCGTTGGAGGGAAGAACTCCATCGCTGATCAGAAAGGTAGCTGCCCGGCTGTGATCGGCGATGACTCGAAGGGAGGTGTCGGTCCGATGATCCTGCCCGTAAGAAATATGGCCGATCACCTCGATCTCTTTAAAGATGGGGGTGAAGAGATCGGTCTCGTAGTTACTTATCACCCCCTGAAGGACTGCAGAAATCCTCTCCAGGCCCATCCCGGTATCGATACAGGGTTCAGCCAGAGGCTGAAGCTTACCCTCTGAATCACGGTTGAATTGCATGAAGACGAGGTTCCAGAGCTCCAGGAATCGGTCGCAGTCGCATCCCACATGACAGTCGGGGCGGCCGCAACCTACGCCCTCGCCTTGATCAATCACAATCTCCGAACAAGGACCGCAGGGCCCTGTCTCACCCATTGCCCAGAAGTTGTCTTTTTCCCCTAACCGGACAATTCGGTCTTCCGGAACTCCGACTTTCCTCCAGAGGTGAAAAGCTTCATCATCATCTAAGTAGACGGTGAACCACATTTTCTCCGCAGGCAACCCCCATTGGCGCATGAGGAGATCCCATCCCATTTGAATGGCCTCTTTTTTAAAATAGTCCCCGAAGGAGAAGTTCCCTAACATCTCAAAGAAGGTGTGGTGCCGGGCGGTTTTGCCCACGATCTCTAAATCATTGTGTTTTCCGCCGGCACGAACACACTTTTGGGACGTCGCGGCCCGTTTATAGTCCCGGATCTCTTCGCCTAAAAAAACACTTTTGAATTGAACCATTCCGGCATTGGTGAAAAGCAGGGTGGGATCGTTTTGGGGAATCAATGAGGAGCTTCGAACAATACGGTGTCCCCTCTCCTCAAAGTAATTGAGAAAGGCCCTTCGAATCTCGTCAGAGGTCATTGTTTAAAGCCTGTCCCCCTTCGGCCATCCATTTTTGAATCCACGGGCTTCGCGACCTTCAACTTCTTCTCTTCCTCTTTAACCATCTCCTTCTCTTTCTCCAACATCTCAAAATCCTCCCAACCGGCGTCGCTCGCGGCGAGAATTCCCTTCACCCTCAGAGCAAAGTCATCCGGATTGGTGCAGTGTTTGAGGGCTTCATCATAAGTAACCAACTTCTCCTTCATTAAATACATCAGTGACTGATCGAAGGACTGCATCCCGTAGCTGGTGGACCCTCGGGCGATGGCGTCATTAATCTCATTGGTCTTATCCTTTTCCACGATGCACTCCCTCACCCTTGCTGTTGAGACCAGGACTTCCACCGCAGGTACTCTTCCCCTTCCATCTACCCTTGGCACCAACCTTTGGGAGATCACACCTTTCAGAACACCCGAGAGCTGAAGCCTCACTTGTTTTTGATGATAGGGGGGAAAGACGGAGATGATTCGGGTGATCGTCTCCGTGGCGTTTAATGTGTGGAGCGTGGACATGACCAGGTGCCCTGTCTCGGCAGCGGTCAAGGCTGTTTCGATCGTCTCAAAATCCCTCATCTCGCCCACTAAGATCACATCCGGGTCCTGCCGGAGGGCCACCCGCAAGGCACTGGAAAACGTGCTGGTGTCCGAGCCGATTTCCCTTTGATCCACGATCGATTTCTTATCTTCGTGGATAAACTCAATGGGGTCCTCAATGGTGATGATGTGGCAATTCCGGTCATTGTTGATGATATCAATCATCGAGGCCAGGGTCGTGGACTTTCCGCTTCCGGTCGTCCCTGTCACGAGAATGAGACCCCTCTGCTCTAAAGAAATGCTTCTGAGCACAGGGGGGAGATGAAGATCTTCCAGTCCCTTAATCTGGTAAGGCACGATTCGGAGGGCAATCCTGAGCTTTCCTCTCTGCTGGAAGACATTGACTCTAAACCGCCCCATGCCGTAGACCTCATAACCCATATCCACTTCGCGATTCTTGATAAACCGCTCCTTCTGCCAATCGTTCATCAGACCGAAGGCCATCTTCGACAAGTCATTATGATCGAAGGGCTTCGATTCATTCCAGGGTCTCAAGGTGCCATTGACCCTGAAGATCGGGGGAGCCCCCTCCTTGATATGAACGTCGGAGGCTTCCTGGGAAAGGGCTTCCAAAAGAATCTGATTTAAATCCATCTTCTTCTCCTTCCTTATCTCACCCTACCGACCCCGCCTTGGCGATGCGAAAGTTCTCAAGGAGTTCTTTCTCCATCTGCTCCAGGACCTTGGGATTCTCTTTTAAAAACTGCTTTGCGTTCTCCCTCCCCTGACCGATGCGTTGGCCGCCATAGGCATACCAGGTTCCGCTCTTCTCAATGATATTCTTTTCCGCAGCCAGGTCGAGGACATCTCCTTCTCTTGAAATACCCTCTCCGTGAATCAGGTCAAACTCTACCTCTTTGAACGGAGGGGCCACCTTGTTCTTCACCACACGAACCCTTGTTCGGCTGCCGATTACATCTTGGCCCTGCTTGATGGAAGCGATTCGTCGAATATCGAGCCGGACAGAGGAGTAAAATTTGAGGGCATTGCCTCCGGTGGTCGTCTCCGGATTTCCGAACATGATCCCGATTTTCATTCGAATCTGGTTAACGAAGACCACGATCGTATTCGACTTGCTGATGGTGGCTGTCAATTTTCTCAGGGCTTGAGACATCAGTCTGGCCTGAAGCCCCATATGGGCGTCGCCCATATCTCCTTCAATCTCCGCCTTGGGAACCAGGGCGGCGACCGAGTCGATGACGATCACATCCACGGCGCCACTCCGAACCAGAATCTCTGTAATCTCCAATGCCTGTTCTCCAGTGTCAGGCTGGGAGATCAGTAGGTCGTCGATTTTCACACCCAACTTCTTTGCGTATTTAACATCTAAGGCATGTTCTGCATCAATGAATGCAGCAACCCCTCCCTTCTTCTGTGCTTCCGAAACGACATGGAGGGCTAAGGTCGTCTTGCCTGAAGCCTCGGGGCCGAAAATCTCCACCACACGTCCCTTTGGCAATCCTCCAACCCCCAGGGCAAGATCTAAGGAGAGGGATCCCGTCGAGATGATGGGAATCTCTCCGAGGATTGCATCCGCACCCAATTTCATAATGGCGCCTTTCCCGTATTGCCTTTCGATCTGGGTGACGGCTAATTCCACTGCCTTGCCTTTACTCGAATCTACTTTGGGCTCTGCTTTTGAATCTGCTTTCATCATCAACGCCCCCTTATTTCAGATTTTAGATTTGAGATTTTTCAATCTGCAATCCGCAATCTGCAATTCATGAGCCTCCTAATTTCACATCTCCTAAGGGTGTATAAATCGGACCCGAAGGTCTCAAATCGCTTTTAAATAAGCCCACCCTCTCCACTCGAAGATCTCCAAACTCCTCCTCTTTATGTTTCTCCATTCTCCCCGCCAACTCCTCTTTCCCTCGGCTCGATTTCATCCTTCCCAGGGTCAAGTGAGGGTGGAAGGGGCGATCTTCAGGTTGAAATCCAATTTTTTCTAATTGAGTCTCTATCTGTTTCTGAAGCGAAGTGAGGGCTTCCCTCTCTTCAACCAATCCCATCCAGATCACCCTTGGGTTTTTCAATTGGGGGAAGGCCCCTACCCCTCGAACCTTGAGAGAAAATGGTAAGGTACTCCGGATGGGTTCGTCAATCGATTTGAAGATGGAATCAATCCTCGACTCTTCAATGCTTCCAAAAAATTTTAGAGTAAGGTGGATCTTTTCAGGACTCACCCACCGCACATCTGCGTGAGCTGACCTTAAGTCTCCCTGAACCTCCTCGATCTTTCTGAGGATCGGCTTCGGGAGCTCAATTGCCAGAAAGGATCGAATCAATCAAAAATCCTTTCATAGTCCACCCTCCCCCCTATAACAAGGGGAACCTGTGAAAAAATTGCTATTAAGAAAGGGAGGTCAGGCTGGGGTATCGGGGAAGCTTCACAGCGACACCTTTCTCAGCACTAATGACAAGGCCAAAAGCCTTGCGAAGTCGGTTAGCTAACGTGGCCTATAACCCTTGCCTCCAAATGATCGCTTGGTAAAGCTTCGGAGATATCCCTGCCCGACCTCCTACACAAGTCATTATATCACGCCTTCAGGGGGGCAAGGGGGGAAATATTGCTTTTGATGTTAACATACCCATAAAAAAAGTCAATCAGAAAAACCCCTTAGAAGTACTAATAAAAAGGCTTCTCCCCGGAACAAGGGAAAGGCCTTTTGTACCCTCTATCCCATACCATCAATCGATTATTTCCAATAGCGATCGTTGGAGAGACGCTCCTCAATATTGATTTTATAAAATTCCTGGAGAGGCCTGAGGACTTCTCTATCCTTCTCATAGACCTCTTTGAGAGCGTTTCTCACGACCTGCGCCCCCTTGGGCGTCATCTTTCCAAGGGGTGGACGGCACGGCCCAGATGGCAATCCGAGGCCTTTCATAATGGTCTTGATGGCTAATGGGTTTCTAAATTTACACGGGACGTCAAATCCTTCATAAGATTCGACGGTTGTAACCGTCACCACTTTGAAAAGGGGATCCAGAATATCTTTCATCCGATTGGCCCTCTCCATATTTCCAATCCGTATTGCTTTCACCATCTCACCGATAGGGCCTGGAACGATATTGGACGTCACTGAGACCACTCCAGAGGCGCGAATATCATTCCGGGTCATCATCTCAAAGGTCTTATCATCATCCCCGGAAAGAATATCAAAGTCCTCTCCGCACAGGGTTCTCGTCTTAGCCATCCGATCAAGATCTCCAGTGGCCTCTTTCACCGACCTCACATTCTTAAACTTGCGATGAAGGATGGTCAGGTCCTCCACCTCCAATTTCGTCCCTGTCCTTCCAGGGACCACGTAGGGCATGACGAAGGCCTTGCGGAACGCCTTTGCAATCACTTCGTAGTACTGGGTCCTCAGCTCGAGGGAAGAGGGCCCATTATAATAACAATCTACAAGCAGGGCTCCCTGGGCTCCGACCTCTACGGCATGTTTTGTTCCTCGAAGCGCCTCTCTCGTGGAGTTCGAACCTGTCCCTGCCATGACAAAGGCCTTCCCCTTTGCTAATTTGGCCGTCCTCGTAATCACGCGATCATGCTCCTTCCAGTCCAACGTGGGAGATTCACCCGTCGTTCCAGTGGGGATGAGATTCGCCCCATTCTCCATCTGGAACTGAACATTCTTCTCCAGACCTTCAAAATCGACTTCCCCTTTTCGATTAAAAGGTGTCACCATAGCTGTCCAACAACCCTCAAACCTCTCGAGTTTCATTTCTGCCTCCTCCTGTAGCGCCTCCATTTATTGGGGACGAATAGCCGTCGGCTACGTTATTTCTCTATTATGAAGCAAAAGAATAAAATTTCAAGAAGAAAAGATTCACATGGACAGACTGGCCCTTTCAATTCAAGACCGTCTGGAACGAACCAGTATTTCATATAAAAATTCGAGGCTTCTTTCGGTAGCTTTTTCTTTGATCTCTCTCCGGTTCCCTTTAAAATCTAATTTCTTTACCCACGTTCTTTTCCCGCTGGCAATTCCGATAAGGACTCTTCCAACAGGAGATCTTCTTGTGCCGCCGGTTGGGCCTGCCACTCCTGTGGTGGATAATCCGAATGTCGTATTAAAGGTTTTCCGGACTCCCTGGGCCATCTTCTTTGCCACCTGCGGACTCACGGCTCCGTGCTTCCTTATGTAATCTAGGGAAATCCCCAAATGTTTTGCCTTTGATTCGTTGCTGTAATTAACCATTCCTCCCATGAAGTAGTCCGAACTTCCTGAAACATCGGTGATGCGGTCACAAACCAGTCCTCCAGTACAGGATTCTGCGATGGAAAGCGTCCATCCTCTTTCTCTCAAAAGATCTCCGATGAGTTTCTCTAATCTCATGGCCAAGTCCAGTCCCCCCTCACCCTACCCCTCTCCCGGTAGGGGAGAGGGTGAAATAGTATGAGATAATTTGAAGAATGATATTGGCGTAGACGCCTGCTACGACATCGTCCAAAACAACTCCATATCCTCCCTTTAATCCTTTTTCCAGACGGCGGATGGGAAAGGGTTTGAGAATGTCAAAAAAACGAAAGAGAATAAATCCTATGATGATGAAGCGAGTGGTCTTGGGAATCCAGAGCATCGTGATGAGAAAACCGACTATCTCATCGATGACGATCCTCTGGTCATCTTTTTTCACAAAGAATATTTCGGCTTTTTCTGAAATCCAAACGGAGAGAAAGAAAAAACCGATAAGAGTAATTTCATAGAGTGGTGAAGGGATATCCGAAAGGAAGTAGTAGATAGGGATTGCGACGAGGGTTCCCAGAGTCCCTGGGGCAACGGGAGAGTACCCGACTCCAAATCCGGTGGCAAGAAGAAGGAAGAAACGATTCATACTGCACTCAGGGTTCGAGGATTCGAGGTTTCAAGGGTCCGAGTGAAAAGAAATTCATTATAGGCTCACGCTTGACTTCTTGAACCCAAGCCCCCTGGAACCCTTTGTTTACAATCGAACGACGACTCCTTTTTCTTTCAGATACGATTTGACTTGAGCAACAGTAAATTCCCGGTAATGGAAGATAGAAGCCGCGAGCACGGCGTCGGCCTTTCCGAGAACGAGACCTTCATAAAGGTGTTGGAGATTACCAACACCCCCTGAGGCAATGACAGGAATACTCCCCTGCTCCGAGATGGTTCGCGTCAATTCGATGTCGTAGCCATCTTTTGTTCCATCCCGATCCATGCTTGTCAGTAAGATCTCCCCCGCTCCCATCTCCTCCATCTTCTTTGCCCAATGGATCGCATCAATTCCTGTTGGAACCCTTCCTCCGTGGGTAAAAACTTCCCAGCTCTCCCCTTTTCTTTTTGCATCAATGGCGATCACAATACATTGGCTTCCAAAACGTTTCGAGGCTCTTTCTACGAAATGTGGGTCTCTCACAGCAGCGGTATTAATGGATACTTTGTCTGCTCCCGCTTTAAGAAGTTTCCGAATATCCTCAAGGCGCCTGATACCACCGCCGACGGTGAGCGGAATAAGAATTTCTTCTGCTGTCCTACGAACGATATCGATGAGAATATTTCTCTCCTCATACGAGGCCGTGATATCTAAAAAGGCGATTTCATCAGCGCCTTGTTCGTCATAAACCCTCGCATTCTCAACCGGATCGCCGGCATCCTTCAGGTCTACAAACTGAGTTCCCTTCACCACCCTGCCGCTTTTTACATCCAGACAAGGGATAATCCGTTTGGCCAACATCTTAGGTTCCTTGATTCAGAATCCAAAATACAGGAGCCAGAATGCAGAATGGCCCCGGTTTTTTCTATTCTGGCTTCTGGCTCCTGGCTTCTGACTTCTTAACTAAACGTATGGCTTCTGCCAAATCGAGGCGCCCTGTGTAGAGGGCGCGGCCTACAATCACTCCGATGACTCCATCCTGTTCTGAGTCCAAGAGACGTTCAATGTCTTCCATTCGCGAAACTCCTCCTGATGCAATCACGGGGATGGAAGTGGATCGAGCTAAGCTCTTGGTCGACTCAAAGTTCAAACCTGTCCCCATCCCGTCTCTCTCGATATCTGTAAAGATAATCGCTGAAAGACTCATCCCTTCATACTGCTTTGCCAGATCGATCGCTTCAAGAGAAACCACCTCATTCCAGCCCCGAATAGCGACGTTTCCGCCTTTGGCGTCGATTCCGAGGATCACCTTTCCAGGAAACCGATGACACGCCTCCTCAACCAAGGCACGATTTTGGAAAGCCGCCGTTCCTAAGACAACCCATCCCACGCCGGACGAGAGATAGTCCTCGATGGTGGCCAGATCACGAATGCCTCCGCCGACTTCTATCGGAATGTGGACGGATTGGCTGATCTCCCTGATCAGGGACCGATGAATAGGCTTCCCCATAACGGCTCCGTCAAGATCGACCACATGAAGCCTCTCCGCTCCCTTTGACTCCCATTGCTTAGCCATTTCGACAGGATGTTCTGAATAAACGGACTCCTGATCCATCCTGCCCTGAGAGAGCCTGACACATCTCCCATCTTTCAGGTCCACTGCAGGAATGACGATCAAGGCATTTCCTCCAATTCCTTCGCCCCCGGGAATTTTTTTAACATCTCGTCCATTCCTACACTTGAGAGCTCTTCTGCCGTCAGCCAAGAGGCTTTTCTTCTAAAGAAAGACCCTATTTTAAGAACGTTCTCGCTGAGGGGCCTTTGCGTCTCATCAAATTTTCCCGTCCACACTATTTTCTCATCCCTTAGGCGGATGAGATGAACATCGTAGCCCACCGAGGCCGGCTTCTCCGCACCGATATGAGACCCGATCCTTTCCTCAAAACGGAAGACAAATCCAATAAAAATAAAATTCATGTTCAATGTTCTTCCCAACTGGATGGACGAGCGCAACGGTTTTAGTTCAAACTGGCTCCTCTCGCTTTGAGAAAGAGCTTCTTCGACTTTCTCCGGAGGAAGAATTTTGAATATATCCATGGCCTCTATCTTCTCTTGGAGAAGACGGGTCAGTGTATTTCGTGATCCAGCTAATATATCCCCTGGCCGGTAAACCCCTCTACAAACGGGACAGACGGCCCCTCTTGTCGGGTCATCCACTTTCTCGATAAAGAACGGCAGAATGGCCAGGGAAGGCTTCGTCTCTGCCCTCAATGGAGCGCCCCATGCGAAAGTCATTCCCAATATGAAAAGCAGTATCAGAAATTTTTTCATCTCCCCCCTCCTTTGGATAATCTCTCCTGCCCCTTCATTTTCTCGTACCAATCTTTTTCGCATCCTCCAAGAATTGTGCAATCCCTTTATCCGTCAGTGGATGTTTCATCATCTGCTCGATGATGGCAGGAGGGATCGTCACAATTTCTGCTCCTAACATTCCGGCCTCGATGACATGAATAGGATTTCGGATGCTGGCGACGATAATTTGAGTTTCTATGCTCGGATAGTTGTCATAGATTCCTCTGATCTGCCGGATCAGTTCGAGGCCATTGAGACCGATATCATCGAGTCTTCCCAAAAAAGGACAGACATAGGTGGCTCCTGCTTTTGCAGCCAAGATGGCTTGGCTGGCTGAGAAGATTAGGGTTACGGTGGTCATGATCCCTTCGGAGGAGAGGGCCCTTACCGTTTTCAAGCCTTCGTGATTAATAGGAATCTTGATTGCAATCGCATCCCCCCAAGTCGCCATGACCTTGGCCTCTTTCACCATCTCTTCACAAGTAGACCCAGTCACCTCCACATTGACCGGCCCCTTCACCTCTTTCGAGATCCTCCGGATAAGAACCTCCGTTTCTTCCCCTTGCTTTGCGAGGAGCGTAGGATTGGTCGTCACGCCATCGACCAAACCAAGTTCTTTTGCCTTCCTGATCTCATCGAGGTTCGCCGTATCGATAAAAATCTTCACGCTTCGCCCTCCCTTCCTTATTAACCGCAGAGCCCAGAGCGCATGGAGCATAGCGTTTTGGTACTAACATTCCTCAAGACTTCGCT
>Ga0315282_10010220_pt1 | contig 14766 bp, 5 predicted proteins | sample YL17G07_20_MG_FD_203693 | JGI IMG/M metagenome (GOLD analysis project Ga0315282, IMG submission 203693) | Sediment microbial communities from Yellowstone Lake, YNP, Wyoming, USA - YL17G07_20 | ecosystem: Environmental > Aquatic > Freshwater > Lake > Sediment | place: USA: Wyoming | collected...
TAAACGCAGCAACGAGTGGATCTTTGGCCCGGAAGAACCCTACGAGCGGCGCGGGGATGTGGACAACGTCGTCTTTCCGTGCGGCCACACCATTGCTCCCGATGGCGACACCCTCCACCTGTATTACGGTGCGGCGGATACGAGCATTGCCCTGGCCACTGGCAGTGTTTGCGCCATTATTGAGTGGCTTGAACAACACAGGTAAAGAACCCTCTAAAAGCATGAGATCTGACTTATACCAATTGTTTGAAACGCGATCATGTTATGGCTATTTCAAAAAGGCTCGCGCCTAGCCCAACTTCGACATGGGGTGGCTGAATTGCCAGTGTTTTTGGGGCTGGGGTTGGTTTTCAGTCACTATGGGTGTGGGCCTCCCGGGTCCAGAGGAGGTCAGCGAACCGGGTTCCCTTGCTTGGCGCCCGGACGCGCGATTCCAAAGTCGCTCCGGCTTCTTTGTAGCCCGCGTGGCCGAACGCCTGAAAAAGGCGGTCTAGGAAGACCTGCGCTTCGCCCTTTTCGTCGCCCGACAGCGTCGAGGCGTATTGAACGAATTGGCTCAGTGTTTCGTGCAGAGTGTCGGGCATGACTTCCGCATCCCTATTCTCGGCATGTTGCAGCGCCGAACGTAGGTTCCCACGGTTCTTTGTTCAACAAGATTATGAACGACGCGACAAGCACATCATTTTCCAATAGAAAAAACGGGGGCGGTGTCAAGCAGCGTCTTGGTTGGGAATGCCCCGGTCATCCTGAGGGACCGCTCGCTTGCTCACCAGCGGAAGAAGCGATACGGATCATCCATCTCTTCCGGCGCATCGAGATACAGACCGTCCAGCCATCGCTTCTCCAATTTGGCTGTATCCACGGGGCTGTGAAATCGCGCCAGCAACGGCCCGGAACCAGCGACCCCCATGTCGGCCAGCAAGCGGGTCACGAGGAACGAAGCGCGCCGGTAGGTCCGCTTGAGATTATACTGCTGCTTGTAGTCGAACTGCCAAGGCGCGAGTTGGCAAAAGACGACGTTGGCGCTCTCCGCCCTGGCAAGGACCCCATTGCCGACGGCCGAGGCGCCTTCCGAGACGAGCGGCAGTTCGCGCGGGTCGCGGTTGTGCACGTCCGCAGGACCAATCCCCGCCAGAAGCGACTTGATCCCAAACGGCTCGAAGCAGGCGGCGATGTGTTCGGCCTTCTTCATGCGAACCTTAAACGGCAGGAATGCGTTCGCATTCTCTTCGTCAAGCCCGATTGCCAACAGGTGTCCGCCCGCCTTGAGCCAGTCGGCGATGGCCGCCGCGTTTGCAGACAGGCTCTGCCCGCCGCCGGGACCGACAACGAGGACCTGGTCGGCCGCCAACTTCCCGCCCTCGTAGGAACCAAGCGAAACGCCCGCGGATTCCAGATGACTCTTCCCAGCGGGATCGCCGACATAGAGGGCTTTCCGGCTCGGCGCCGCCTTCCACGCCGCCACGTATTCGAGGATGTTCCGGGCCAGCGACTCCGCCGCCGGATCGCGTTCGGTGCGTCCCGTCACGTCCATTTGGCAGAACAGAACCATCCCCTTTCCCTCGCGGTACTCCAGGAGCGGGCTGTATTGGAGGCTGAACCCGCCGTCCACGATCGGCAGGAAGTCGCCGCGCGCGGGCTTTTCGATGAGCACGGAGGCAACGTTGCCCCGGCATCCGCAGCGCCACACCCGTGTCACTTCGATGTTGCACCACTTGACCGCCGGCGCGCCGTTGTAACGGCGGCTGAGTTCGTACTTCAGGCGCGCGGGAAGGATCGTCGCCTCGCCGCGCCAGTCGCGCAGGTTCTCCGTGTCGAGCCCGGCCAGAATCGGGTGGTCGGGCACTCGCTTGAAAACCTGCCGCAGGCCGTACTCCTCCACGCGGAAGCCGAATCGCTTCTCCAGGACCTCGGAGGTCTGCTCGAACATGATCACCTTCAGGCCTTCGCGCACACGGCTCACGTCCGGTCCCGGCCCATCTGCGGTCAGCGCCGCCTTGCCCACGATGAGCGTATCGTATGCAGACAAATCGGCGTTCGAGTCCACCGGCTGACACTTGATCCCCATGCCATCGAGCCACTTGCCGGTCTCGCCCTTGGGATCGAAGAAAGCGATCCTGCCGCTCGGCTTGAGGGACGGCGTGCGCGGCAGGACGTGAACGGTGAAGGCATCTTCCTGGGTCTCGCCGTTCCCGAACTTGACGGCCGCTTTGAGTTCGTACTTGCCGGGCGCCAGTTCGGCCGGGAGCTCGAAGCGTAGCGGAATGCGTTCCTGTTCGCCCGTCGCCACGCTGACTTTCTTGCTCCCCGCGGCCGCCTGGGGCAGGCCGAACGACCACTGGCAGTCGCCCGTCACGGTTTCGCGGGAGTTGTTGATGACGATGAGCTGTTTCTCGACCGCGTCGCCCGGGCAGAAATTGTGGTCCTTGCTCGTAAAGCGGGCGGGCTTGCCGCCGATGTAGGCCAGGAGCGGCCGGTTGTTGCGAATCAACGCCTGACCGTCGGTCGTGGGGATCCAGTCCGAACGCTCGTAGGCCAGGTCCATCCGCTCGTACCGCTCGGCGATATAGTCGGGGCTGAAACCCGGCCGTTGCAGGTTGTCCCAATCCACCGCGAGGTCCTTGCGGGCGTTCCGGTTCATTCCCTCGCGCAGCTTCCAGAAGTGATCGTGTTCCCACGGAGAATTCGCCGACATTCCCCAGGTGCGGAAGGCGCGCCAGTTGTCGCTGAGATACATGGCAAACACCGCGTGCCGGTCATCGAAAACCTTCGAACCCACTTCGTAGGGGTAATCCCAGCGATACCACAGATTGCCGGCCCGGAACTGTTTGGACTCCCAGCGCAGATTCGCTTTCTCCATCTCGCTGATCTGGAACGCCCGATCGCCGAGGAACTGCGAATTCCACTCGGCGAAGCAAAACTCCCACGGCACCCGCGCGTTCCCGAACGACCGTTCCCCCTTGTACCAGCCGCGGTACATCGTCCAGTCCCAGGTGAACGGCGCGCCGTATTCGCACGTGAAGACCGGCTTCACCCCTTGCGTGGCCCAGTGCTCGAACCAGTCGGAGAGTTCCTGGATCGGTGCCCAGTTCGGGTAGAAATTGCTGTCATGCATCGGGCCCAGGTTGCCCGACGCGTGGTGATAGACGATGCGGCCGGGGTCGAAACGTTTCACGATCGCCTCGGCCCGCAACGCGAGCTTGGAATTGTTGCGGGCCCATTGGTCGCGGGGATCCTGGATGCCGTCTATCATGTCCGGGTTCATGTCTTCGTTGTAGCCGGTCGCGTTGTGGCTCATGGAGTAAAACACGACCGACGGATGGTTCTGCGCGGCGCGCACGTAGAACTCCGCGTGGCGTGCATAGCCGTTGTTTTGGTCGGCGTCGGGCGCTTTCCAGTCGTAGTGGCTGAAATGCGGCTGGGAAAAAGAGACGAGCATCCCCACGTCGTCCGCGGCCCTCAGGATCTCCGCGAAACTCAGGTGAGAGCCCGGCTCGCAGCCGTAATTGTGAGTGTAGACGAAGTTGATTCCGAAACTCTTGAGGCGCAACAGGCTCTCCTTTGCGCCCTCGTAGCTCGCCAGCGCCGCCCCGATCTGCGCATTATCGAACGGAACGGCGGACAGGAAGATGCGGGTGCCGTTCAGGTAGAAATCCCGGCCGGCGATCCAGAACTCCCGGAACCCGAAGCGCACGGGCTGGGCGGTGTCCAGCGCCTTGCCCCCGGCGTCCAGGAGCGAGACCTGAAGCTCATACGTATTCTGAGGCGTATGGAGGTCCCAGAGCTTCTCGGGCTTCCATTTCTCGGTCAGCGCGACGCGGCCGTCCTTGAGATCGCCTGCCTTGAATGCCTTGCTCGTGAATTCCCCGACGTTGCGGCCGTTGTCCCTGATCTGGGCGCGAAGGGCGTACTGTCCTCCCGCATCGAGACCCTGGAGCGCGACGTCGAAGGTGATCTCCCACTGGCGCACCGACGTATCCACCTTCGCGTCGGCGATCCGCGCGCCCGCAGGCGTGCCAACGAGGTAAACGTCGCCGCACAGGCCGCGTCGCTCCACCGAGCCCTTCACCTCTCGGGCCGAGGCGGTGTCGCTGTACGAAAGCATGACCCCCTTCAACGGCAGGGCCACGACGAGCATGCTGAGCACGTGCTTTCCGCCCGGACGGCACACCGACGTGAGCTCCACCTCGCCGCCCGGAAACCGCATCTCGCCCGCCTTCTTGCCGTCCACGTACACGGCGGCATAAGAGTTCAGGTATTCCGCGCAGGCCGAGATGCGGCGGCCGGTCCATTCCGCGGGAACCGTGATCTCCCTCTGGTACCAGGCCATGGCGAGGTTGCGCAGGCTCTCGCCCTTCCAGCTCGGATGAGCATAGACCGTCTGGCAGTCCTTCTGCAGGTAATCGCTGATTCCCGGCCAGCAGCCGGGGACCTTGAAATAGCCCCAGTTGTCCGCGGGCATCTCAGCCCCAGCGTCTCTGGCCGGCTGCCAGCGCCACAGCCCGTTGAGGCAGATGCGCTCGCGCGAGGGTGTTGCTTCGCGGTAAGCCTTAGCCAGGTCCCAAACGGCCTTCACGCCTTGCGGCAAGTTGACGGCAGACTGGGCCTGAGAGGCGCCTGGCATCACGGTCATCAAGAGGCATGCTGCCGTTGCGAGTGAAAGGTGCCAATACAGTCTCATGGCGTCCTCCTTAGGGCGTGTCTTAGAATTGCATCAACCTTTTCCCGTCATTGCGAGGAGCGGCTATGCCGCGACGAAGCAATCCCGCTCTTTCCTCGCGCCGTTGGTGAGATTGCTTTCGTCGCGGCGTAGCCGCTCCTCGCAATGGCGGAGACGGGGTGGGCGTTGCGCCTCAAATGGAACGATCTGTAAGACACACTCTTAGCGATACCGCTGCCACGCTCTAGTCCCAGTCCAGCCCCCGCCGCGGAACGGCTTGGAGGAGTAGTTGGGATCCATCGCGTTTCCCGCGAGATCTTTGACCGGGTTCTTGACCGTCAGGGTGTATGCGCCTCCCACCGTTTGGGCAGTCGTAGTCAGGCGATAAAGGGAACCGCTCAACCGCAATACACTGGTGACGATCACGCCGCCGGAGCACAGGTAACTTGACGCCAAATCCGCCCCACCGACCGGTTCATCAAAGGTCACGGTCAGTGTTCGGGTGCCGTTGGACACCGCCGATGTCAAGCGCGGACGGACGGTATCAATCGTGATCCCGTCGGAGACGTTTGACCACCGACTGCCGTTCCCCACTGCGTCACGGGCATAAACCCGCGCATACAAGGTCTGGCCATGCTGGCCGTTTACCGTTTTCGCCGTGCTGCTCACGAAGCCGTTGAACACGTTCCATGCACCGGGAGTTGTTCCGACGTTCAAGCCGTAGGTGGCCACACCCGAGCCGCTGTCGGTGGCGGCCGTCCATGCGAAACGGACAGCGGTAGAAGACGAATACATCCCAATGTCTGTTGGAACTCCCGGAACAGTCGGGGGTGTGGCATCTTGCTGTGAATTCACCACATTCGACCACGGCCCTTCGACCAGACCGGCATCGCGCGCCTTCGCACGATAATAGTACCTCACGCCGTCGGTCAGCCCGGTCGCCCGGTATTGCGTCGCCGCCGTCCAACCGCTCGTGCCGGCAATTGTGGCGAACGACGTACTGGCGCTCCACTGGAGGAGGCACGCCACGGAGCCGGATGGCGGCGTCCAGTAGAGAGTATTGGCCGTCGTTGAAGTGAAAGGCGGCTCGGGTGCCAGAGAGGGCGCTCCCACAGTCCCGATGCCCGGCGTCGGCGAACCGGCCACCCAGTTTGTCGGATCGTTGCCCGAACGACTCGCCGCCACGCGATGGAGGGAGAAACCGGTGCCGTTGGCCTGGTCGGTCCACGGCGCCTGATCGAAGTAGATCACTTCGTCCACGATCACCCAGTTGATCGGATCGGTGACAATCTGGGGCGCCTGGGGCCGCTCGAGAGCAATGCGCTCGCCGTGGTTGGCGAGGCTCCCGCTGGTGGGGCCGGCGATCTGCCCGCCAATCGCCGCCAGCCCGTAAGCGCTCTTGAACGCCGCCAGAGCGGTCGTGCTGGTTGGATCGAATTTGACCACCAAGAGATAGTCGCCCGCCGGAAGGGAGAGACCCGGCGGGAAGGTGAAGTCGCTTCCACCGGCGATCCGCCAGGGTCCCTGCGCATTGAACAGGTTGATGGTGTGGTTGGTGGGATTGTGCAGTTTGATGTATTCAAAAGCCTGGGAGAGCGGTGGGTTGAACATGAATTCGTTGATGACCACGTCAGCGATGGGGCTGGTGTTCCGGACGTTGCGACTGAGCGTCGTCGCATACCACCAGGGTGCGCCGTCGGGCGATCGGCCAAGCGATACCCCGTACTCCTGTCCCTTGAAACCCACGGCGTCCACGACCCGACTGGCAGGGATTCCCGGCAAATAGGAAAGGAGGACCTGCTCGCCGGCCTCGCTGAGCCCAAAGCCGCTGATGAGGGGATTGTGGAAGCCCGTGATCTCGTCGAAGCTCAGGCGGCCATGCGCCGGAACGGTCGCCGTGGTCGGGATGGCCCATTTCTGCAACACGGCGGGATCGTCCGACAAGTACCAGCCGCTCAAATTGACCGGTGAACTCGTGGGGTTATACAGCTCGATCCAGTCGTTGGAATCATAGCCCGGATAGCGCGGGTCGCTGAAGTGCGTGTGGGCCGCGACCTCGTTCAGCACGACCGTCGGCGGGAGAACCGGGTCGGGCCCTCCCGGCGAGCCGTTGAGGAAGGTGCTGAAGCGCCAGTTGCCGCCATAGTCGAGAGAGCCGCTGGTCTGGATGTCCGTGTCCAGCGGAACCAGAGAGTGGCCTGCGCCGGCGGCCGGCAGCGGCCAGCCCCGTGCGTCGCGATACTGGAAGGAAATCACCGGGATTCCTTGCGAAGTCGCCAGTGTGACCCTCTCGCCCGCGTTCGCCAGCTTCCCGCTATAGGGACCGAAGATGGGGACCGTCGGGCCGAGGCCATAGTGAGTGCGGAAATCGGCGAAGTCCCCCGCGATCGGGCCTCTGACGACAAGGCCGTAGCCGTTCGGGCCGAGCACCGACCCCGCGGGGAAGGTGTACCTGATCCCGTTGGTGAAGGTCATGGAAGTCAAGTTCACCGCGGCGGTCGCGCTCGCATTGCGCAGCTCGATGAATTCGTAGTCGCTGCCGGCGGGCGGGTTGTACATCACTTCGGTGACCTTCAACGGCTGCCCCGCGGGGCCGCCTCCGTCGCTTCGCACGGTCCAGGACTTCGACCGCGCGGGCGTAGCCTGCCACACGGCCGCCGAGCTCTTCCCGAGCACGAAGACGGTATAGCTGCCGCTGGTAAGGCCGGTCAGATGCAGGGGCTTCCAAATGGGTGTTTCCGGCCCATAGGCTCCGCCGTTCACGGCATATTTGTATGCGATGATGCCCGGGCCGTTGATAATCAATGTCGCTTCGGTCCGGCTCGTCACCGCAGGCGGCTCGCCCGAAATCGAAGCGCCGGCCGGCACGAGCGCGCCCATGTCCAACCCGTTCGGCCCGGTCTGGATGCAGGGCGAACCCGGCAGGAGCGAGAAGTTCAGGGCGGCCGGATTCGTAAACCTCGGGTCAAGGTCAATGTTCCCCGCGCCATAGCTGCAATACGTGGTCGGGACATCGGACTGGCTGATCCGGATGATCGGGTTCGGATCGCTGGTCTGGGAATACTGGTTCTCGAAGAGTTTCGCCATGTTCCGGAAGATGTTTCCTTCGAGGCGCGCCCCATAGCCATAGGGCACATTGCGGTTGCGCTCGTCGAAGTTGATCGAGGAGCTGGTCGCCCCGATGAACGTGTTGTTCTGGGCGGTCATGGACGAGCCTTCTTTGATGAGGACGTCGTGGTCGTTGTGATAGAAGATGTTTCGGCAGACGGTAATCACGGCCACATTGCCGCCGTACGTGCCGGTGGCCACCGCGTTGGAGCTGCTGGGACGCACGGCGTCCTGATGGAAGTGCTCGAAAATGTTCCCCTCGATGTGCGCATCGGTCCCGTCGAGGTCCAGCCCGTCGTCGCTGCCGCCGAGGAAAACGTTGTTCAGGACCTGGAAAATCGCGTTGGGACGCTTGCAGCCGGTGAAGTCAATCACGTCGCAGTAGCCGGACGTCCGGCCGAAGGTGTTGCCGTCAAAGATCAGATACCCGTTGGGTGGAAGATCAACGCCGTGGACGATTTCTACGTTGCTTACATTGGGGAATACGCAGCGCCGGACGAGAAGGTTGGAATTGCTGAGTTCCAGAACGGTCTTATCGCTATCCGTCCACGTCAGGTTGTCCAGAAGGAGTTGGGAGTTGTCCACCAGGATGGCTTGGGTTTCGCCGACCGCATAGTCCTCCGCGGTAAATGTTATCCGGTTGTCCGCGTGCGTGTTCTCAAATCGAATCCCGCTCCAATTCGCACCGCCGGCGGGAGTCGGACTCATGTGGATGCGGCTGAGATCGGTTCCCTCGCAAACGAGCCGACCGCGGACAATGAGGTGGGTGGCGGGATCGAAGAACACGGTCACTCCCGGCTCGACCGTCAGCGTGACGCCGACCGGCACGATGAGGTCGCCGGTCACATGCCACGGGCTTCCTGCAAGAGTGAGCGTCATGGTCGAGATGGTTCCTGAGAGGCCCGTGCCGACCGAGCCGTTGTCATACCAGATGTCAATGTATCCGCGGTTGACTTCCTTGCCCGTTCCATTGGGTCCGTCGAACGCTTGAACGATGAGGCGGTTGATGCCGGGGAGGAGAAGCACGCCGGATGTTGCTTCACCCGAACCCGACACTCCTCCCAATTCCAAATCCAACCCCAGATCCGAGCTGTTGAGGTTGCTCTGATGGACCTCGACGGCCAGCACGTTGGTCCCGCTCTGCAACATGCTGGTACCGGTCGTGTACTCGTACCAGCGGGTTTCATCGGGAGGACTGACATTGGTCAACGCGGCAGTGGGATAGAGAACGTCCCCCTGCGGCAAGTTGGTTCGCGCAGCCTCGTGTCCGTTCAGCCAGACCAGCGCGCCATCGTCGCGCGTGATCTGAATTCTCAGTTGCGTAAAACTCGAGGGGTTGGTGAGTGCGAACGGCGTGCGGAAATAGGTGGTCATGTACCGATTGCCCGCGGGGCCGCCGTTGATCGGGGTGATCTCGCCGTCGCCGCCGAAGCCGAGCCGCGCCGGGCCGGAGGACCACGATGTATCGTTGAACGCGGCCGGCCGCCAGGCGGTTCCCAGATCAATCCCGTGGTCATAGTAACGCCACCGGGAACCTCGCGGCAGGAGCACTTGCGCGGTTCCGCTCGACCCGCTGCCGATGGACCACGTGCCGTCGAACGGCGACCACCGGGCCGGCTGGCCGTTGACCATCACCGACTGCGTCTCGGCGGCGTTCGCCGTGCCGTAAAGGGCGGCCACGTTCACGGTGCTGCGATGATAGCCTCCCGATAGCGGCAGATCGCTGTGGATGGTAAACGAAGTGGGAATCTGCGAGAGGACGTAAGCGTTTCGCGCCGCAATGAACGACTTCATGGCGTTGATTCTCGAAGCCGGAATGTAACGGCCCAGGAGGCCGTCGAGCAATGGATCCATCTGCTGGGGCGAGAAGATGGTGTTCATCAGATCCACGAGGTGATGATAATAGAGCCCTGCAAATGCCGGATTTCTCATCAGGCGGTCCAACACGGGGATGTCCATCATGAGGCGGATGTCGGTGTTGGTGCCGACCGGCGTGTCGCCCATGCCGAAGACGGTGTCCAAATCATGCTGGATCAGGTAAGCTTGCCGGTCGTTTTCGCCGAAGAAGAGATAATAGTCGTCGCCGTCGCCGTTGGCGAGCGTCGTCTCCATGTTGGCCAACAGCGTGTTGACGGCCATAAAGCGCATCCACTGGTCCACGTTGAGCGTCCGGTTGACCTCGGAAACGTAAACGCTGTCGGCCGTGTTCGGCGACAAGGCGTAAGTCAGTCCAATGAGATCCGACCAGTCATCCTCCCCCTCGTTGGTCTCCTTGAAGTAATTGACGCGGTAGGGGGTGGGATCAGGCCCCAGGTAGCTGAGGTTGGCCCCTGGAGTGACCATTCGCATGCACCTGTAAACGTTTCCGTTCGCTTCGGTGGGGTATTGGTGTGCGGCAAAATCGCTGTCCGTGGTCTCGATCCGGACATAGGAGTCATACATGCGGCTGCCGGTTTCGGCCAGGTCGCGCCCGTTCACTCTCACGCGCACGGCCTCGGCATCGGGCGTGTGGAGTCCCGCCAGCTGAAAGAGCTTGCAGCTGGACAGCTGCAAATACGGGTAGCGGCTGTTGACCTCTATTGCCGTGACGCCCTTCCAGGGATGATCGTGCACGAAGTTCACCCGATAGTTGTTCGGGGGCCCGAGCCGGGTGCCATGGCCGCGGTTGCGGAGGCCCACGTTGTAACAGGCCTCGACGCCCTCCGGGTCTATGCTGATGAACGTGCCGTTCATTTGGGCGTCGCTTTCTTGATCGGTGTTGGGGCCGCCGTTGCCGATGTCGGCGAGCTCGGCGCGCTCGGCCTCGGTCATGATGAAATAGTAGATCGGCAGGGAGCCTGGCACCCAGGCCATTGTCGCAGTGGTCGCCGCCGAGTCATTCACGAGATAGAGCAGGTTGGTTACCTGCCGTGGTACCCCGCCCACCAATGCGGCGCTGGGAAAGGTGCGCGAACTGACGGCATCCCGCGCTTCAATGTAGTACTCGACAATCGTGCCGTTGGGTCGAGAGGGCAACATGGCGGCGAAGACGCCATCGCCAGGCCCGCCGTCGCCGTGCAGGCCGTCGTCGAGCATCGGCAGAGCGCTAAAGCTCGGCGCACCGTCCACGCGGTGATAAAGCGTTGCGAGGACACCGGCCGGAGGCTCTGCGACAAGACGGGCCGTCACCGTGGTCGGCTGGCCGGAGTGCGGGATCACCGGAGTGCGATTCACATCCACGATCATCGGGGCGATGTGGCTTTGCGCTGCCGAGTTGATCGTTCCAGGTGTGCCTTGATCGGTTTGGCTGGCCGCCCAGTTTTGGCCGTACTCGTTGGGCAAGGCCAGATGGATCAATTCCAGCGACCTGCCGCCGCCATCGTGCGCGTCGTTCCAGACCCACCCGCGGTGGCCGTGATCCAGAGGACCTTGCTCGCGAAACGACCAGTCGCCTTCGTCGGCGTAACGAACCCTGTTGACCACCGAGCCCAGCGCGTTGCGCAGTTCAATCTCTTCGCCCTTGTCGCGCAATCGCCCGACCCAGCCGCCGACCACATTGGTTACGGTGGGATACTTGGCCGTAAAGGAGGTCACATTGGCGGCCACCACGAGGTATTCATGGGAACCAAGCGTGCGGTTTGGAAAGGTAAAGTCCACGCCCGCAGTGATCTTCCAGCCCCCCAGGCTGACCGGCGTGGCTCCTCGATTATACAGCTCGATGTATTCCTCTTCTTCTTTCTGGCTCGAGGGGTGATACATGATCTCGGTGATGATCACATCCTCCGCCTGCCCCGGCCGCGTCACGGCGATTAACCCCATCGTGATGAAACATACACCCAGCAGTGTCCGCGCAACGGACCGTGTCTTGCACATCTCAATCCCCCTTCAAAATCGTCTTGGAAGAAAAACCAGGAACCTTCTGCGGCGTTCCCAGGCCGCGACCCGAAGAATGCCGCTGGACGTGCTCTGTTTCCCTCCGTATTTGTGGAATCGTAATGCCAAAAGCTCTGGGCCTTTTCTTACGGATTTCTGTGGGGTCGCTCGCCAAACTTGGAACGCCAGTATTTCCAGCGACTGGCTACCTCGGAGGCGTGTCGCAATGCTGACCCACTATGCGGACGAAGCTTCCTGCCTTGCGGTCGGTTCTTCTGCGTTCGTTATATTCGGCTTTTCGATTTCAGGGCGAGCTTATCCCCCCAATTCTTCCTCTACGCCTTCATGTGGCCATTTTCAAGAAGGAAAATGCGTGGTTTTGGATTCTGGATAGTGGACTCAAAAGGCTGAGGAATTGAGGGATCCCCAATCTGTCCAATCTGTGGTTCCTGGATTTTCCCGAATTCAATCCAAAATTCAAAATCTGAAATCGGAAATGCCGTTCACGGGTTTGTGGGGGTGACGACGGAGAGCGCGGACGGATGAACCGTGAAGCGGGCGGGGGCGGTGCCGACGGTGTCGCCGTCGAGCTGAAGATAGACGGGGCGGTCGGTGGACACCTCGACCGATTGGGCTTTGCGGTAAATCACGTCGGGATACTTCACGTGGGTCCCTCGCATAATCCCCAAAGCATAGCGAAGCAGATTCCAGCGGCCGGGGCGGCTGAACAGGCAGGCGTCCAGGTCGGGTTTATGGAACGATGCGTCAGGGGCAATCTGGAAGCGGCCGCCATACGAGCGGATGTTGGCCACGATCAGCTCGCTGCAAGAGACGGGCGGGCCGCCATCAAGGGCGACTTGCAGGCGGGGCGATTGGTAGCGGAGGAACAGTCGCAGGCCCGCGATGATGTATGCGGCTTTGCGTCCCCAGCGTTTGAGGCCCAGGTCCACACGGTGGCACACGTAGGCGTCGAAGCCGAGTCCGGCGGCGAAAAGAAAGAAGCGAAAGGATGAAGGATGAAGGATGAAGGATGAAGAAGAAAAGGCGGAAGCCGAAGGGCGCTGCGCCACGGGTTCTGTGCCGGGAAGGGGCTGATACTCGGCGCGGCCGATGTTGACACGTTCGATCTTGCCGTTGAGTAGGCAATTGGCCGCCGCGGTGGGATCGAACGGGATGCCCAGCTCGCAGGCGATGACGTTGGCAGTGCCGGCGGGCAGAATGCCGAGGGCGACCTCGCTGCCGGCGAGGCCGTTGGCCAATTCATTGATGGTGCCGTCGCCGCCCGAACCAATGATCAGCGCGACGTTGTGCGCGGCGGCTTCGCGCGCCCATTGCTCGGCATCGCCGCGGCGTTTGGTCCAGCGGATTTCGTGGATGGTCAGGCGGGATTTGAGCAGGGCAACGGCGCTGTCGAGACGACGCCGTGCGCCGTGTCCGCCGGCAATGGGATTGGCGATGATCCAGATGCCGCCAGAAGAAAGTTCAGAGTGAAAAGTGCCAATGGTCTCAGCCATCACCAGCGCGCGGTGTGCGCTCAGAATCCGCAATCCGAGATCTAAAATCCACCGTCCGCGAACGGGTCCACATTCATGGGTACGCCTGCGTCTAGGGGATTTGGCAATCCAAAATCCAAAATCCAAAATCAAGAAGTTCACGGGCTGACAGCCTGCGCTACTTCACCTGGCGGAAAAGCGTCGCCATTTCGATGGCGGCCAAGGCGGCGTCGGCGCCTTTGTTGCCCGATTTGGCACCGGCGCGTTCGATCGCCTGCTCGATGGTGTCGGTGGTCAGGACGCCCAGAATCACCGGAACGCCGGTGTCCATCGCGACGCGCTGGATGCCGCGCGCCATGCCATCGGCGATATACTGATAATGATCGGTCGCTCCCCGGATGACTGCGCCCAGGCAGATGATCGCATCGGGTGCGGGTTGGCGCCGGGCGAGGCGCGCCGCCAGATACGGGATTTCAAACGAACCGGGGACGCGATAGATCGTGAGGTTCTCGTCGCCGGCGCCGTGGCGGCGGAGGCAGTCGAGCGCGCCGTCGAGCAGGTGGGACGCGATGAAGTCGTTGAAGCGGCTGACGATCAAGTCCACCTTCAATCCCTTCGCGTCATAGTGACCTTCGAGCTGTTTCATAGGATTCTCCTCCTTTCGGCAAAGTGATGTGTCCGCGTTTTTCTGTGCTTCTCCGCGTTTTTGGCGGTTCAGCTTTGCTTCTCCGTTTCTTCGCCGCCATTCACGACCGACTCCGAAATGAAGTGGCCCATCTTGTCGCGCTTGGTTCTCAAGTACTCGATGTTGTGATCATGCACGCCCACCACCAAAGGAACGCGATCCACGATTTCGAGGTGATAGCCGCTGAGGCCGACCAGCTTGCGGGGATTGTTGGTCATGATCCGGATTTTGTGGAGACCGAGATCGGCCAGAATCTGCGCCCCCACGCCGTACTCGCGCGGGTCGGCGAGAAAGCCCAGTTCCTCGTTGGCCTCGACTGTGTCGCGTCCCTGGTCCTGAAGAGCATAGGCCATCAGTTTGGCTTTGAGACCGATGCCGCGTCCCTCCTGGTGGAGATAAAGCAGGACGCCGCGGCCTTCCTCGGCGATCCGCTCCATGGCCGCCTGCAACTGCGCGTGGCAGTCGCAGCGAAACGATCCGAGCGTGTCGCCGGTGAAACACTGCGAGTGGACGCGCACGAGGATGTTCTCTTCGCCGGCGACGTGGCCCATGACCAGCGCGACGTGGGTTTCGTTGTCCACCCAGCTTTCGTAGAGGTGGAGGTCCCACTCGCCGTATTGGTTGGGTAGGTGGGTCGAAACCGCGCGTCGGACCAACTTCTCGGTCCGCACCCGGTATTCAATGAGGTCGCGAATGGTGACAATCTTGAGGCCGTGGCGCTGCGCCAGATTCATCAATTCAGGCATGCGGGCCATCGAGCCGTCTTCGTGCAGAATCTCGCAGAGAACGCCCGCCGGATAAAGGCCCGCCAGACGGGCCAGATCCACGACGCCTTCGGTGTGGCCGGCGCGTTTGAGCACACCGCCTTCGGTGGCGCGCAAAGGAAACACGTGGCCGGGTCGCGCCAGGTCGGCCGGCCGCGTCTTGGGGTCAATGAACGCGCGCGCCGTCGCCGCGCGGTCGGCCGC
>Ga0315282_10010221_pt1 | contig 14766 bp, 8 predicted proteins | sample YL17G07_20_MG_FD_203693 | JGI IMG/M metagenome (GOLD analysis project Ga0315282, IMG submission 203693) | Sediment microbial communities from Yellowstone Lake, YNP, Wyoming, USA - YL17G07_20 | ecosystem: Environmental > Aquatic > Freshwater > Lake > Sediment | place: USA: Wyoming | collected...
TCACCATGGCCTTGTTGGGCGGAATCCGGATGTAGCACTTGGCATAGAGAACGAGGCCGCCAAGTATGCCGACCACGATGACAACGATGGCGATCACGACTTGTACGATGTCGGTCATTCCTTAGACCCCTGGGACGATTGCTTTAGAGAGTGTTGGGAATATTTAAAATGAATCAATGAGAGATTTAAGATGTTAAAAGAAAAGAATTAAAGAATAAGGCGGCAGGACCTGCCTACCGCCTCTTCCTTAGGATGACCAGTCCGACGCCGACCAGTGCCGCGAGGAGCAGAACGCCTTCGAAGCCCGGGAGGAAGCCCTTGCCTGGCTTCTTCTTGACCGTGATGGTCACGCTGTCCTTCACGGGGGTGCCCTTGCCGTCGCTGACCTCGAGCGAGATCGTGTGCGTTCCGGGCTTGAGCTTGCTGTAGCTGAAGGTCTGGATGTTGCCGCCGGGCAGCGCCGTCCCATCGGCGTACCAGGTGTAGGTCAGGGTGTCCTTGTCCGGGTCGGTGGCGGCCTGGGCGTTGAAGTCTATCTTCGCGCCCTCCTTGAAGGAGGCGTTCTTGGCCGGCGACAGGATCTTGACGCCCGTCGGCTGTCGGTTGACGTTGGTCACGGTTATGTTCCAGACCAGGGTGAAGGAGTTCGTGGAGACCTCGTTGTCAGTGACCTTGACCTGCACGGTGTGCTTGCCGGCGGAGTCGAAGTTCGGCTTGAACTGGTAGGACGCGGACACGGCCGTCGGGATGACGACCCCGTCCACCTTCCACTCGTAGATGAGCTCGGCAGGGAGGCTGTCCGGGTCCTTGACGCCCACGGTGAAGTTCGCGGAGCTGCCCTCGTCGACGGTCACCGTCTGCGATGGGGCCGGCGATGTCTTCGTCGGGTCCTCCTTGGGGGCGTCCGGGACCGAGAGGACGACCACCTGGAAGGTCTTGTTGGCGGTCAGGCCGAAGGTATCAGTGGCCATGACGTTCACGCCATTGACCACGCCGTTCCAGTTGGCCTTGGCGCCAAAGATGTAATGGCTCCGGTCCTTCTGCGTGACCGTGACGTTGCTGCCGTAGCCGGTGACCTGATACTTCATGGCGTTCTGGTCCGCGGCGTCCGTGTCGTGGATGTAATCATCGAAGTTGACCTCGGTGGTGTTGTCCTCGTTGAACTGGACCTTGGTCAGGGTGGTCTTCCAGTCGGGCGCGTTGCCGCCGGGCTTCCGGATCGAGACCTGCAGCTTGACCCGCGGGGACTTCATTATCGGTTGGCCGTTGTCGTCGGCCTCGAAGAACAGCGTCGCGTCATGGTCGAGCTTGGCGGTCTTGGCATCGTTCGATATCAGGATGTTGATGGGGCCCTTGTGAGTGACGAGGTTGGCCTCGAACGTGAAGCTGATCCTGATGGAATCGTTGACCACCGCGGCGTTCAGGACCTGCTTGCCGAGGACCGTTGTGTAGGACTTGGAGATCCAGGCCGGGTTCTCGGTGAAGACGTCGAAGGCCAGGGTGTCGATTGTGTCGTTGTCCGCGAAGACCCGCTTGAGGTCCACGGTGGCGTTCATCTCGACATCGCCGTAGGTCAGCAGGACCGGCGGCAGGATGGACATGGTGGCGTTGTAGGGGCCCTTGACGTAGGGCGGGTGGTTGGCCCCGCGGACGTCCACCGTGAAGGTGTAGGACGCGTTGAGCCCGTAGGGGTCCCGGGCCCTGAGCGTCAGGGCGCCGTTGCCGGTCCAGCCCCTGGGGTCGCCGGGCTTGGGGGTGATGTTGACCACGCCGCTGGTCGCTATCTTCACCGTGAGGTTCGCATTGTCCTTGTAGCCCGCGCTCCCTTCACCCTTCTCGTATGTATAGTACAGGGCGTCGCTGCTGTCCGGGTCGGAGAATAGCGTCTTGACGTTGATCGTGTCGTTGTAGGAGTTCTCGGTCACGCTGATGGTCCCGGGCGGGTTCCCGGAAAGGACCGGGGGCTTGTCGGTGACCAGGCTGAGCGAGTACCTGCCGCCGCCTCCGCCGCCAAGCACGTAGACCCGTATGTAGTTCAGCTTGTTGTTGTCCGGTGTCGTGCCGTTGGTGTACCCGAGGGGGTCCACCTGGCTGTCGGTCTGGTTCACGTCCGAGAAGTCCGTGGTGTAGTCGTTCCTGAGGAGCGACACGAAGATCATGGGGAGCTTGGTGGTCGGGTTGTAGTCTATGGATGTTATGGACATGTTGAGGAACTGGTTCTTCGTGACCGTGAGGCTGTACCAGTCCTCGATGTCTATGCCCTCGCCGACCTCGCCGTTGCCGGTCCAGGTGTGGTCGTTGGTGAGCGTGATGGCCGTGGCGGTGGAATGGTCGTTGGACGCGTCCTTGTTGATGCTCGTCTTCTGGATGTATATCTTGTAGGGACCGGACCCGCTCCAGGCGAAGACCCGTACGTAGACGTCGATCGGGGCCTGGGCACCGTAGCTCATGGTGACGTTGGCCCCGGCCTTGGAGCCCTTGGACTGCTTGACGAGCTGGTAGGCGTTCACGCCCACGGACTTGTAGAGCTGCAGCCAGAAGTCTGTGCCACCGGACTGGTTCATGAAGACCACGAGCAGGTCGGAGGCCGAGACGCTCGAGGAGAGCGTTATCTTGTAGAAGTCCTGGTGGTCCTTGGGGGTCGTCTGGTCGAGGTTGCTGTTGATCGGGACGTTGTCGCCGGTAACGGTCTGGGCCTGGCTCGGGTCGTTATTGCCGTTGCCCGCGAAGGCCGCGTTGACCTTGTTCACCGAGAGGGAATAGGAGGCGTCCCCGAACTGCTTCGTGAGGTTGATGTAGTAATACTCGGTGTAGCCGCTCACGAACTTCAGGACCTTGTTGTCCGCCTGGTTGTCGAAGCCCTGGTAGAACATGAAGCCCTGGGCGTCCGTGACCTCGACGCCAACGCCATTCGAGGTGTTGAAGTCCGCGATGACGGTTATGGTGTCCGCCATCCCGCCGCTGTTGCTGAGCTGGATCTTGAAGACGTCCGCGTTGTCCGCCCCGTTCAGAGTGCCCGCGAAGTTCACCGTGGCCAGGGTCAGGGCGGTGGCCGTCGGGAGGGTGTTGTTGGGCTCCGAGTCCGTGTTATCGGGTGTGCCCCTCGACGCGGGGCCTGCGCTCACGACGCTAGCCAGTGCCGATGTGATCATCAGGCCCACCAGCGCGAATGCGATAGCCTTGCCGTTCCTCATGTCCATACCTCCGTCTAATTGGTATCCTGGAAGTGTCGATGGGGAATATTCGGTTCGCCCTATATGTTTTTTAGGTTCCGGCGGGCCTGGACTATATGTCCTCCTCAGAGCCCTTCTTCCCCTCGTCCCCGGCCGTCTCCTCGGCCGTGCCCTTGTCCGTGGGCGGGGCCTTCTCGTCCGACTTCTTCTTGGCGGCCTTGGCGGCCGTCCTCTTGGCGGCCCTGTCCTTGGCGTACATATCCACCTCGTCCTCCGCGGGCTTGGCCTTCTTGCCGCGGAGGGCCAGCCCGATGGCGATGGCGATGACCACCAGGAGCACCAGCCCGACGGCCAAATAGGTCGTGTTGAATGGCTGGGAGACGGTCTTGGCCTTGACTGTGATGTTGACGGCCCGGGTCACCTTGGTCTTGCCATCGCTGACCTCGAGCGTGATGACGTGCGGCCCCTTCTTGGGGGCCTTGAGGTCATAGGTCTGGGTGCTGGCGACGATCGTCCCGTCCAGCTTCCATGAGTATGTGACCTTGTCCTCCTTGTCCGGGTCCGTGGCCGCGGCCGCCATAAGAGGGACTATGGTCCCTTCCTGGAAGGCCTGGTTCTGGGTCGGTGACACTATGTTGAGGCCCGTCGGTTCCCGGTTCACGTTCGTCACGATGACGGTCCAGTTGGTCGAGACCTTCAGGGCGGGATACTGCCGGTCGCTGACAACGACCTTGATGGCGTGCGTCCCGGCCTCGTCGAAGGATGGCTGGTAGGTGAAGTTGGGGCCGACGACGGTCCTCAGCCAGAGGCCGTCGAGGGACCAGTTGAACTCAAGGCCCGTGAGGATGTCCGTGTCCACGTCCTGGACCGTGAGGCCGAACTCCTTGCTTCCGCCCTCGTTCATGCCTACCGGGGTGGCGTTCGACGGCGCCGTGGAGACGATCGTCGTTGGGTCCGGGACGGGGCCGACCACTATGTCGACCGTGTGCGTCTTGTATAGGCCGAAGGTGTCGGTGCAGTTGAGCAGCACGTTCTTGACAGCGCCGTTCCAGTCCTTCTTCGCCGAGATCTTGAAGTGGTTCCTGTCGAGCTTCTGGACCGTGAGGTTCGAGCCCGTGCCGGTGACCGTATAGGTCCGTGCATGGGCGTCCTCGGTGTCTATGTCCGAGGTCACGGCGTCGAAGTCCATGGTGATGTTCTTGTCCTCGTCGAAGCCGATGGACGTGAAGCTCTGGGACCACTTGGGGGGCGTCCCGTTCGGGGACATGGCCTTCAGCAGGAGCTTGACCGGCTGGTCGCTCCATTTGACCGGGATGCCGTTGTCGAAGACCTTGAACCATACAAGCTCCTCGAGGGGTGTGCGGTCCTCCTTGGCCTGCTTGACCTTGGCGCCGTCGATGTTCAGCCGGACCGAGACGACGCCCGTCTGGTCCACCTGGTTGGCCTTGAGGTTGAAGCTCAGGATGAAGGTCCCGTTGATGGTGGCGCTCTTGAGGAAATGCCTCTGGTCCACGGCCGTGTAGCCGTAGGTCTTCTCCTCCACCGACGGGGACGAGCCGTTGACCTCGTAGGTCAGCTTGTCGTTCATGTCGATGTCGCCGAAGACCTTGGTGAGGTCCGTTTCGATGAGACCGCTCTCGGAGTAGAGGATCGTCAGCGGGTCCCTGAAGGAGTAGGTGGCATTGTAGGGCGACTTGACGTATGGCGCGTGGTTCGTTCCGGTGACGGTGATGGGGAAGGTTGCCGTTGCATTGAGGCCGTAGGGGTCCGTGGCGACCAATACGACCTCGCCGGCGCCCCGGTATCCGGACTGGCCGACGGTGCCGGCCCTGGGCGTCAGGGTGACGGTCATGTCGGTGTCCTTGGCGATGGCGACGGTGAAGTTGGCCGGGTCGGCCATCCCCTGGTCGCTGACGATGCTGTAGGAATAGGTCACCTTATCGTTGCCGTCCGGGTCCGCGAACAGGGGCCTCAGCTTGATGGAGCTGTCGGAGGATGGCTTGTCCACCGTGCTCTCGTTGATGGTGATCGGCACAACGAGGCTAGCGTTCGCGACCGGGGGCCTGTCGGTGAGCAGGTCGACATTGTATACGCCGCCGCCCGCGGCCACGTTGTCCACGAACACCTTGATGTAGTTCTTGACCGGCCCCGTGTCGGCCGCCGTGCCGTTGGTGAAGCCGACGGGGTCCAGCTGGTCGTGGGTCATGTTCGGGTCGATGTCGTACATATCCATGCCGTTGGACCTCAGCAGGGCCAGGTGCATCTTCGGGAGCATGGTCGAGGCGTTGAAGTTCAGAGATGTGATCGTGGCGTTGATGAACTGGCCCTTGACCACCGTCAGGGACCAGAAGTCGTTAAGGTCGATGCCCTCGGCAACGTTGCCCGTGAAGCTGGCCGTGTGGTTGTTCAGCAACTGAATGGGCGTGGCATCGGCCGACTTGTCGTTGTTGTCGTTCAGGTCGATCTCGATGCGGTCCATGGAGAGGTTGTAGGGGCCGGTGCCGTTGGCCGCGGAGACGCGGACGTAGTAGATGCCGGCAGCCTGGGCCCCGTAGGTCATGGTCTGAGTGGAGCCGGGCTTGGGCTCTCCCTGCTTCTCGTAGCCGACCGCGGGTCTGAAGGAGGAATCGAAGACCTCGAGCCAGAACTGGGCCGTCTGGTTCTGCTTGAGCTGCGTCACCAAGAGGTCCGCCTTCGAGACGGTCCTCGAGAGGGAGACCTTGTAGAAGTCCTGGACGTCCATGGGCTCGGTGCCGCCCTGGAGGGTGTCGCTGACGGCGTACGGGAAGCTCCCGACCGCCACGGCATCGGCGGGGTCGTTGTTGGTGTCGCCCGCGAACACGACCACGGAGAACGAGATGGTGACGTTGTATGTCTGACCGCCAAGCGAATCATCGGTGATGTTGAGGTAGTCCGTGACGCTCGTGGAGGTGGCGATGGTGTAGAGCTTGACGACCTGGTTGTCCCTGGCGAAGTCGAGCAAGAACCCGTTGGAGTCCCTGAGATAGACGCTGACAAGCGGGTTGGCCTTGTCGAAGTCCACCTCGACATAGGTCTTGACGGCGTTGCTGCCGGCCTTGCCGGCCTGGAACTTGTAGTTGTCGAAATGGTCCGTGCCCAGAAGCGTCCCGGGGATCTTGCCGGCGATGTTCACCAACGTCGCATCGGCCTTGGTGTCGTTGGGCTCGGAATCCGTGTTCGGGGTGGAACCCCTCGGCCCGAGGGCTGCGACGAGCGGGACGATGCCCGAGGTCAACATGAGCAGCACGGCCGCGAGGGCCGCTAATCCATGCCTGGTCTTCACGTGCACCACATCCATTGGGTCTCGAACAAATTATGATCGTGATATGCCGGGCCTATTCCTCCTCGGACCCGGCCTCCTCCTCTTCCTCGTCGTCGGTCTTCCCGCCGGCCTCGCCCTTGCGCGTCAGGGCCAGGAGGGCGATGGCTATGACCAGCAGCACGATTATGATGGCCACCAGCGGCAGGTAGGAGCCGAAGCGGGCCTCGTCCGACTGGTAGGCCTTCAGGAACTTCGTGGTGGTGTCATCGGGCTGCGCGCTGGTCCCCACATAGGCCTGGGCCTTGACCTCGTGGTTCCCCGTCTTCGGGGTCCAGTTGAAGTAGGCGCTGGCGTTGCCGCCGGCCTTGCGGATGAGCGGGATGGTGTAGGCGCCGACCTCGAGCCCGTCCACGGACAGGACGACCCTGACGTTGGTGGCGTCCCGGTCCCCGGAGTTCCTGACGCTGACCGTCAGCTTCAGTGCCTTGCCGTCCTTGGGCCTCGACTGGTCCCAGGCGATGCCCGTGACCTTGAGGTCGGGCTGGCCCTGCGGGGCGCTCGGCTGGAGCGTCAGGGCGAACGTCCTGAAGTTGTTGGACCGGATGGCCTCGTGGAGCTGGTTGAGCGGGTCGATGGTGATGTTCAGGACATAGTTGCCCGAGGCCAGGTTGCCCGTGGTCCATACGGCGTTGGCCGTGACCTGGTCGCCGGCCAGGACAGAGGGTATGACCTGCGTGTCTATGGCAATGTTCCCGCCCTGGATGATGTAGGAGAACAGCATGGTGACGTTGACGGCCTTGGCGGTCCCGTTGTTCTTGACGACGGTCGTGATCTCCACATGGTCGCCGACGTAGGGGCTCTTGGGGTTGGCGGAGACCGACAGGACCACCATGTCCACGGAGCCCTTGGGGGCGAGGACGGTGACGTTCATCGCGAGGGCGTTGTTGGTCTCATCGAGCTCGGTGTTGTTGCCGTCCGGGTCCACAACGGCCCTGAAGGTGTGGTTCCCCACGCCCACGGACGCCGTGTCCCAGGTGAACGGCAGGACCTGGCCCCCGCCGACGGTCATTCCGAGGAGCTTCATGGACGCGAACGCGGTGGACGTGTTGTCGAGGAACAGGGCCACCCGGGTCGGGTCTGACGCCTTGGCCCCGATGTTGTTCACCGCGACGTTGATGGTGGCGATGTCCCCCTTGTGGACAGCGGTCACCGCCTTGCCGTCCATGGTCATGTTGAGGGACGATACCGTCAGGTCCGTCTTGGCCGAGAGGACGATGGTGGCATTGGCCCGGTTGTTGGCGCCGTTGCTGTCGGGCTGCTCGCTGTCCGGGTCGGCCCGGACCCAGATGTTGTAGTTCCAGGGCTCGAGGCCCGTGGTGTTCCAGAGATAGCTGACAACGACGGAAACGCCGGGCTGGAGGGCGACGAGGGGCACGAGGCCCAGTTCCTTGCTCTCGATGCCTTTGATGAATGTGAAGCTCACGTTGGTGGGGACGGAGGGCCAGGTCCCCTTGTTCTTGACCGTGGCCGAGATGTTCACGGTATCGCCGATGTTGCCCGAGGACGGTTTCAGGGAAAGGGCAACGATCGATAGGTCGGCCATGCCGCCGACCTCGAGGGTGATGTTGCTCGTGATGTTCTCGGACGGCCATTTCGGCCCGAGGCTGGCCTTGATCGTGTGGTTGCCCACGGCGGAGCCCGTGGTGTTCCACGCGAAGTGGGAGACGTTGTTCCCTCCGGCCGGGACGTCGATCGCATCATCGAACCGGGACAGCACGTAGGGCGGGTCGACGTAGAAGTGGACGGCGAGCCCCACGGCGTCGGAGGTGCCGTTGTTAGATATCGTCGCATTGAAGGTGATGGTGCAGCCGACCTTGCAGCCCGCGGGCCACCATTCGAGCTTGGAGATGGACGGGTTCGGGGCCAGGAAACTTATATTGTCGACGGTGGCATTCCTACCTGCGTACAGGAGCTGCAGCCTGAAGCTGTGGTTCCCGGGCGTGAAGTCCTTGGTGTCCATGATGAACATGCCCTGGGCGATCTGCCCCGGGGCCAGGCCTTGGATGGCCGCGCTCTCGAGGGGCATGGCGTCCTTGTCCATGTACAGCTGGAGGTTGTCGCCGAGCGCGTCCTGGGCCTTGGTGCCTATGTTCTTGACCTTGTAGGTTATGTTGAACGGGCCGCCCACCTCGACCGAGATCGTCGTGGGGGTGGCCTCGGCCACTATCAGGTATGGCTCGTCGAGGAAGGTCACTTTGGCCCGCATGATGTTGTTCGCGGGGTTCCCGTCGGTGGCGTTCTTGGCCGTGACGTTGATGCTGTAGACGAGGCTGACGGAGACGCCCTTCCCAGGCTTGGAGGTGTTCCAGTGGACCGTCACTTGGGCGGATGCGCCGTTCGTCAGGTTGGCGCCGCCATGGTCGTGGCCCAGGCTGGTGTCGTTGCCGAGGTCGATGGGTTTTGTCAATGTATTGTTCCACGCCTCGAAATGGACCGTGACGTTCGTTGCGTTCTGGGTCCCGAGGTTCTTGACGGTCGCCGTGATGCTGATGTTGGCGCCCTTGAACAGCGGCGGGGCCGGGACCTGGACATCGGTGACGGAGATGTCCGCCACGCTCCTGGGGCCGGTGGCCGCGCCGATGGGCATGGCTGCCGGGACCAATTGGGCGAACAACATCAAGGTAATCGTGATGGCCAACATGCTCCTGTTCATTCGAGGCACCCCTTCAAACTGGCTCGTTTCTTGTCGTAACTTCGGATGGCGTTCGCGGTCCCGCGGTTTGTATGGCTTTGCCATTTATATATTATTACATTTGATTGATCCATATTTAAAAGGATGATTGGTACAACTATCTAATCATCATGAATACAATTTCTCAGGGACCGGCATGTCCCCTCAGAACTGGAAGAAGCCTTTCTTCTTTTCCTTATGACCGACGGACGCCGGTGCCTCGAAGGTGCCATCGAGCTCCCGCAGGAGCTCCTTCTGCTTGCCGGTGAGGTCCTTGGGGACCAGGATGTCGACGCGGACGTAGAGGTCCCCGTGGCCCCGGCCCCCGAGATGCGGCATGCCCTTGCCGTGGAGCTTGAACACGGTCCCGGCCTGGGTCCCCGCAGGGACCTTCAGCAAGGCGGTCCCGTCGATGGTCCTGACCTCGGTCTGTCCGCCCAGGGCCGCCATCGGGAACGAGATGGCCTTGCGAAGGAAGAGGTCCGGGCCCTCGCGCTCGAAGAACTCGTGGTCCTTGACATGGATGACGACGTAGAGGTCGCCGGATTCCGCGCCCTCTGGGCCGGCGTCCCCCTCGCCCGTGATCCTGAGGTTGGTCCCGGTGTCTATCCCGGCGGGGATGGTCAGCAGGACCGTGTGGGTCTTGGGAACGGTCCCGCGGCCGTGGCATTTCTTGCACGGGTTCTCGATGATCTGCCCCTCGCCGCGGCAGTTAGGGCACGTGCCGATGCTGATGAAGGTGGAGAAACCGGTCTGCGATGCGTGGCGGACCTGTCCGCTGCCGCCACAGGTCGGGCAGGGCCTGAGGCCCCCGCGGTCCTCGGTCCTGCGGCCGTGACAGCCGGGGCACTCGACCTGCCGGTCGACCGGGACCTCGACCTTCTTACCGGAGAATGCGTCCTCGAGCGACAGCTCCAGGTCGAACCTCATGTCGGACCCGCGGGCCCTCTGCGGCCGGCCGCCGCGGGCCCTCATGCCGGGCCCGAAGAACGCAGAAAATACGTCGTCCCCGCGGAAGAAGTCCCCGAAGATGTCCTGGACATCGCCGTAGTGCGTGAAGTCGGACCACTGGAAGCCGCCGGTGCCGAAGGAGCCGTCAACGGCCTCGTGGCCGTAGGCGTCGTACTTGGCCCGCTTGTCCTCGTCGACAAGGACCTCGTAGGCCTCGGAGATCTCCTTGAACCGCTCCTCGGCCTCCTTGGGGTCCCCGTCGTAGATGTCCGGGTGGTACTTCTTGGCCAGCCGGCGGAAGGCCTTCTTGATCTCCTGCTTGGTGGCGCCCTTCTCGACGCCCAGCACCTCGTAGTAGTCCTTCTTCGACATTGGCGGGGCTCCGCACTTTTATGGACCGGGGAGGCTACTTGTCCTCCTCCTCGTCCTCCTTCTTGTCCTCGTCGACGACCTCGTAGTCGGCGTCGACCACCTTCTCGCCCTTGCGGGTCCTGCCGCGGGGCCTCTCCTCCTCGCCGCCCTCCTCGGGCTCCGGGCTGGGGCCGGTCCTCGGGCCCTGGCGGGCCCTCTGGTCGCCCTGGGACTGCTGGTAGGCCTGGGAAGCCTGCTGGTAGATGGCCGTCGATATGGTGTTCATGGTCTTGGTGAAGGCCTCGGTCTCCTTCTTGATGGCCTCCATGTCGTCCCCGTCGATGGCGGCCTGCAGCTTCACGGTGCCGTTCTGCAGGGACTCCGTCTGGTCCTTGGTGAGCTTGTCGCCCATGTCCTTGACGAGCTGCTTGGAGGCGTAGACGAGGTGCTCGGCGTTGTTCTTGGCCTCCACCTTCTCGTGGGTGCTCTTGTCCTTGTCCGCGTGCGTCTTGGCATCCTCCATCATGCGCTCGATGTCCGCCTTTGGTAGCTTCGTCGAGGCCGTGATGGTTATGCCGGTCTCCTTGCCGGTGCCCAGGTCCCTCGCCTTGACGTTCAGGATCCCGTTCCTGTCGATGTTGAACTCGACCTCGATCTGCGGGATGCCCATGGGGGCCGGCGGTATGCCGGTGAGGTTGAACATGCCCAGGGAGACGTTGTCCTCGGCCATCTTGCGCTCGCCCTGGAGCACATGGATCGTCACCTGGGTCTGGTTGTCCCCGGCCGTCGAGTAGAGCTGCTTCTTCTTGCAGGGTATGGCCGTGTTCCTGTCGATCTGCACTGTGAAGATGCCGCCCTTGGTCTCGACGCCAAGGGAGAGCGGCGTGACGTCAACGAGCACGATGCCGGTGACCTCGCCCGTGAGCACGCCCGCCTGGATGGCGGCGCCGATGGCAACGCACTCCATGGGATCCACGCCGCGCTCGGGCTCCTTGTCGAAGAACTTCTTGAACCGCTCGCGGACGCAGGGCATCCTCGTCGGTCCGCCGACCAGTATGACCCGGTGGATGTCGTCCTTGGTCATCTTGGCGTCCTTGAGGGCCGTCTTTATGCAGGGCTCGAGCCTCTTGAGGATCGGCTCTATGAGCTCCTCCATCTTGGCCCTGGTCAATGTGAGCTCCAGGTGCTTCGGGCCCTTGCTGTCGTTGAAGAGGAACGGCAGGTTGATGGTGGTCTGCAGGGTCGATGTCAGCTCCATCTTCGCCTTCTCGGCCGCGTCCCGGATCCTCTGCATGGCCTCCTTGTTGTCGGAGATGTCTAGGTCGTGCTCCTGCTCGAACTTGTCAAGGACCCAGTGGGATATGGCCCGGTCCATGTCCGAGCCGCCGAGCTGGGTGTCGCCCGATGTGGCCTCGACCTCGAAGGTCCCCTCGCCGAAGCCCATGATGGTGACGTCGAAGGTCCCGCCGCCAAGGTCCAGCACGACGATGGTCTGGTCCTCGACGTCCTTGTCGAGGCCGTAGGCCATGGCCGCGGCCGTGGGCTCGTTGACTATGCGCTTGACCTCGAGGCCCGCTATGAGCCCGGCGTCCCTGGTGGCCGTCCTCTGGTTGTCGTTGAAGTAGGCCGGGACCGAGATGACCGCCTCGTAGACCTTCTCGCCGAGGTAGGCCTCGGCATCAGCCTTGAGCTTGGAGAGTATCATGGCCGATATCTCCTGCGGCGTGTATTCCTTGTCGTCGATGGTTATCTTGTAGTCCGTGCCCATCTTTCGCTTGATCTCCATGATGGTGCGCTCGGGGTTCGTGATGGCCTGCCGCTTCGCGGCCTCGCCAACGAGCCTCTCGCCGTCCTTGGTGAAGGCCACAACCGACGGGAAGTAGCGGCTTCCTTCGGCGCTCGGGATGACCACGGGCTTTCCGCCCTCCATGACGGCGACCTCGGAGTTGGTCGTGCCCAGGTCTATCCCAATGACCTTGCCCTTGCTCTTGGGGGCGCTCTTGCTCTTCTTTGCCATTGCCTATCCCTCCTTCTCTCTATGCGGTCCTGTGATTGTTATCTGATCTGCCTCATGGGCCCGGCTTGGCCTCGGCCGCCGTGACCTTGGGCAGGACGTTGACCTTGACCTTCGCGGGCCGTATGACGTTCCCGTCAAGGGTGTAGCCCTTCAATATCTCCTCGAGGACGACGCCGTCCGGCCTGTCCTTCTCCTCGACCTTCATGAGGGCCTCGTGCTTGAACGGGTCGAAGGGCTGGCCCAGGGCCTCGATGGGCTGGAGCCCGTGCGAGGTCAGGACCTGCTTCATCTGCTGGTGTATCATGCGGACGCCCTTGGCGAACTCGTCGAACTCATTGCCTTGGGCCTTGCAGTTGCCGTTCACCTGTGCCAGGGCCCGGTCCATGTTGTCCATGACGCCGAGCAGGTCGAGGAACACGGCCTCCTTGGCCCTCAGGAGGCGGGCCTCGACATCGCGCTGGGACCGCTTCTTCAGGTTCTCGAACTCGGCCTGCATGTAGGCGAGCCTCTCCTCGAGCTCGTCCTTCCCCTTTGCTAGATCGAGGATCTGCAGGTCGCGCGGGTCCATGGGCGCCGCTGCAGGCTTCTGTTCTGGCGCCTCATTGGCCGAGGACTGGGCCATTCCTTTGGATGTCCTCTTCTTCGACACGGTCCGCACACCCCATGCACCGGAAGAACGCTTGGAACGTGGGCCGTCTCACAGGCCCGTGTCGTCCTCCTCCACCTTCTCCTCCTCCTCCACCTTCTCCTCGGCCTTCCCGTCCTTTGGCTTGGCGCCCTTGATGACGCTCAGGTCAATGGGCTCATCGCCCCCTGCCTTCCTCTCCTTCTCGCGCTTGAGGACCTCGAGCTCCTCGGCGGTCACGGTCTGGGCCGACTTCTCGGCCTTCTCGAGGGCCTTCTCGCGTGCCTCTTCGAGGTCCGGCGAGACCTCCGCGGTCGGCCTCTCGACAACCTCGCCCTCGTCGCGGATGGAGTCCACACGCCTCACGGTTATGGGTATCACGTTCTTCTCGAACTCCAGCATAGCAATCTTGATTGGGTCGAACATCTCCTTGGGGACCTTGACCAGGACAGGTGCTCCGAGAGAGACCTGCAAGGCCCTTGCACCGATGATCCTGGCCCGCTCGAACCTATTGTACCGCATCTTCGTCACCATTCGTATCCCCTCCATCTCACAATCATCTTCCGTTCTTTATCTTGATATGGATCGTCCTGGCCCTGGGCCTCCGGTGGGCACGTGCGTCCGTTGCGCCTGGGAGCACATTGTCCGCTGCGAGGTCCCTCAGGACCGCGACGATCTCCGCCTCGGTCATATTCAGGGACTGGGCCATATCCCCCACTGATATATTAGGGTTCTCCAACAGGAGATACAGCACGGCCCTGTGCGAATAGTCAGGGTAGAGCTCTACGATGAGCGAGGATGCCTCTCTGAGCATCTGGGATTTTATCTGGAGCAAGTTGGCCCTCTGGTCGTCGAGCTTGTCCAGCTCCTCCTCGGCCTTCATGAGGAGCTGGCCCAGGTCCCCGACCCGCTCCTTGTAGTTCTGTGTATGGAGAACGCCACGGAACTCATCGTCGATTGCCTTGAGGTCCTCGGTCATGGGGGCCGCGGTGGCATTGACAGGCTCTTGGGCCCTGGCGTCGAACATCTTCGGGTCCATGGAAATCGTGATGAGGAAGTGCTTTGTGGTCTTGTACAATTTGCGCGGCGGGCCCTCGTCGCTGGGGGTCGAGACGGATTCGACAATGCCGTGCTCCTCGAGGACCCTCAGGTGCTTGGTGACGGCCTGCTGGCTTACCCTGAGCTCCTTCGACAGCTGGAGCGGATAGTGCTTCTCCTGCACGAGCTTGGCCAGGATGCGTCTCCTGGTCGGGTTGCTCAGCAGCATGAGGATCTCATCAAGCTCCGTGTCTTCCAAGGGCACCACTTCGCGTACAACACTTTTGGGAATTGCTTAACAACCTTAGGTTGTATACTCCCCTTGGTAAGGCATAGGGCGTATAAAAACGTGTCGACGGTTGGTTCTGTTGCAACGTCGGGACTTCCCTTATATACTACTCCTTGGTGTTGCATCGCGGGACTTAATGGTATATTATCGTCAATCTTGGATTGGAAAGATTATTTATATTAGCCCTCGGCATATTATTATCTATGACCCGCGAAGAATGGCTCGAAATATTAAGAAAAAGATTGGCCTTGCATCCTGCAACAGAGGATTCATTCCTCAAGAAATTAAGTTTAAGAGGGAAATGATCA
>Ga0315282_10010222_pt1 | contig 14765 bp, 13 predicted proteins | sample YL17G07_20_MG_FD_203693 | JGI IMG/M metagenome (GOLD analysis project Ga0315282, IMG submission 203693) | Sediment microbial communities from Yellowstone Lake, YNP, Wyoming, USA - YL17G07_20 | ecosystem: Environmental > Aquatic > Freshwater > Lake > Sediment | place: USA: Wyoming | collected...
TCCATCCATTCCGAAAAGAAAAACGATCTTTTCAGTCAGACTTTTCTCAAAGAAGCCGATAATATCAAGGGAGCCTACAAAAATATCTCACCTGATGACTTTGAGGCAATGGCGGATATCCTCTTAGAATCAAAAAGGGTCTTTGTCACTGGCCTCAGGGCCTCGACTTGTCTTGCCCAATACTTTGCCTTTCAACTGGGGAGGATTCGTGAGAATGTCATGGGGATCACTCAGGGTGGGAGAGATTCCTGGGACCTGATTCGAGGGGGAGGGCCTGAAGACCTCCTGATCGCCATTGCCTTCCCCAGATATCCCCGGGAAACAGTTGAATTAGTGGACTTCGCCCTCCATCAAAAAATGCAAGTGGCTGGGATTACGGATCGGATGGCTTCTCCGATTGCCAGACGGTGTCGGCCCACTCTCCTCGTCCCTTTTGAATTGGTAACCTTCATCGACCTCTATTCCGCCCCTATGACCTTGATGGCAGCCCTGATTGCAGCGGTCGCTATTCGTGATGAAAATAGATCTTTCGCCTGTCTCGAACGATTTGAGGATTTTGTAAAGCAATCCAAAGTTTATTATAAAATGAGCTGAGAGGACTTCATTCAATGGCCGATACGATCATCAGGTTTGATAGAGTGAGCAAAGTTTTTCCAGGGGGAACGAAGGCTGTTGATGATTTGAGCTTTGAGATCTACGAAGGTGAATGTGCCGTATTCTTAGGCCCTTCGGGATGCGGCAAAACGACGACCATCAAACTCTTGAACCGTTTGGAGCAACCCACCGATGGAAATATCTATTTGAATGGAAAAGACACTTCTAAAATCGATGTCATCGCTCTTCGGCGTAGCATTGGCTATGTGATCCAGGACGTAGGCCTTTTCCCTCATATGACAGTGGCGCAGAATATCTCTCTTGTCCCTCGATTAATCGGTTGGTCCATGCCTATCCAGGAGGCGCGGGTCGATGAGCTTCTAAGACTTGTCGATCTTGAGCCATCAGCTTTCAGAGATCGCTATCCTCATCAACTTTCAGGTGGCCAGAGGCAGCGGGTTGGGGTTGCCCGGGGATTGGCGGCTGACCCTCCTGTGATCTTGATGGATGAACCGTTTGGGGCCCTTGACCCGATTACAAGGGCACAATTACAGGATGAGTTTTTGAGACTTCGTTCAAAGATCAAAAAAACCATTCTCTTTGTCACTCATGATATCGATGAGGCGATCAAATTAGGTGATCGGATTGCTGTGATGAGAACTGGAAGGATTGTCCAATTCGACCCTCCAGAAAAATTAATGAGGGAACCGGCTGATGAGTTCGTGAAGGACTTTGTGGGCAAAGACTGTGGATTGAAGCTGATGAAACTATTAAAGATCTCAGACATCATGGTACCAGCATCGAATAGAATTATAGAAAGAAGTGGAGTTGTTGAAGCAAAAAGATTGATGGAGGAAAGAAAAAGCGACATCCTTCTGGTCGTGGATGATCACGAGGTCTTTCGAGGGGTGATTCGATTCGAGGTTCTCTTAAATAAAAACCAAGGGAGTGTAAAAGAATTCATGGATCGAGATATTCCCACAGTGAAAACAGAAGAAGAGATCAGGCCGACTTTAGAATTAATGTTAAAAAAAGGGGTGGTTTGGCTGCCTGTCGTTGATGAAGAAGAACGGCTAAAAGGCATTGTGACAATGACCCATTTCGCCTGTTTCTTCTCCCAAGAAGGGTGGAATCAGGAGGGGGCCTCTTGAGTATTCTTTACTACTTTATTAAAAATCTGGGATTGATCTTCAAACTCACTTTGGAACATATTGAGGTTGCGATGATGGCTGTGATCATCTCGACCATCATTGGAGTAGCTATTGGAATACTGATTACCCGAATAAAAAAACTTGCGACCCCAGTAATTGGGATTGCTGGCGTCATCTATACGATCCCGAGCCTTGCCCTTTTTGGGATGCTCATTCCTTTTATCGGGATTGGGGTGAAACCGGCTGTGATTGCTCTCGTTCTTTATAGTCAACTTGTCCTTATCCGGAACACCTTTGTCGGGATCACTCAAATCGATCGAGCCGTAATCGAAGCAGGAAAGGGTATGGGAATGAGTAGTCGGCAGTTTTTAAGCATAGTAGAGCTTCCCCTGGCTCTTCCAGTCGTCATGGCCGGTATACGAACTGCCGCAGTCATGAACATCGGCATAACCACCATCGCTGCTTACATTGGAGCTGGAGGATTGGGCTGGTTAATCTTCAGAGGAATTGCCAGTGTTTACACTGAACAGATCATCGCAGGAGCGATTCCGGTCATATTGCTCGCTATTGGCACAGATTATTTCTTTATCCTGTTAGAAAGATTCTTGACACCTTCAGGTTTGCGCCATTGACAACGAAGTGTGGAGCGAAAATTTGAAGTCCGAAAGGAGGTTAAATGGAGTTTTTACTCTATCTTTTTGAGAAGAGGGGAATTATCCTTCTTTCTGCCATACGGCATATGGAGGTGAGCGCCATCGCTGTTTTCCTCTCAGTGGTCATTGCTATCCCATTGGGAATTCTCGTCACCCGGTATCGAAAAATTGCACACGTAGTAGTCAATTCAGCGAATATTGGCCAGACGGTTCCAAGCCTTGCCATCCTCGGACTGGTGATTCCCATCCTTGGGATTGGATTGAAACCAGCTGTTTTTGCGTTGGTTCTTCGAGGTGTGCTTCCGATCATCAACAACACCTATTCTGGCATCACAAATGTAGATCGTTCACTCATCGAAGCAGGCAGGGGAATAGGAATGAAAGACCGACAGATCCTCACCCTGGTTGAGCTTCCTTTGTCCTTTCCGGTGATCATGGCTGGCATTAGGACGGCGACAGTATTGAGTATCAGTATAGCCACATTGGCTGCTTTGATCGGGGCCGGAGGATTAGGCGATCTGATCTTTCAAGGAATCGTGATGGCAGACACGAACCTTCTGCTCGCTGGGTCCATACCAACAGCAATATTAGCCATTGGTGCAGACATGGTCTTAGGGGTTGCGGAGAGGCGGTTAAGAAAAGGATCTACTACTCAATAGATGTTTTCGATTACAAAAAGGAGGGAGTAAAATGAGAAGAATTGGAATGGTTCTAGTGATGGCAGTGGTATTTGTGGCTTTGATTCCTGCCTTTTTTCAGGAAGCAAAGGGACAGGAGAAACCCGTGATCATTGTTGGATCAAAAGGCTTTACAGAGCAGACCATAGTAGGAGATATGGTAGCCCTTTTGATGGAGAACAATGGTTTCAAGGTGGACCGGAAGATAGGTTTGGGAGGAACAGTCATATGTCATGAGGCCCTTGTCCGTGGAGATATCAATGTTTATGTTGAGTATACGGGAACCGGCCTAACTGCCATTCTTAAAAAGCCGGCAGTGAAAGATCCTGATGAGGCCTACCAGATTGTAAAAAAAGAGTATGAGGAGAAGTTTAAATTGACTTGGCTGAGACCTTGGGGATTTAACAATACTTATTGCATCGTGATGCGAAAAGCCGATGCAGATCGCCTGAAGGCTAAAAAGGTCTCTGACTTGAAGCGCTATGCAAAGGATCTCATCTTCGGAGCCACCATTGAGTTCTTGGCAAGGCCTGATGGGGTCCCAGGGCTCACAAAATTTTATGACCTTAAATTTAAAGACCAGAAGGGAATGGACCCTGGACTGGTCTACAAAGCGATCGCAGAAAATCAAGTGGATGTGATCTCGGGGTTCGCAACCGATGGTCGTATCCCCGCATTCAACTTAGTTGTCTTGGAGGATGATCTCAAGTTCTTTCCTCCTTATTATGCTGCCCCTGTCGTGAGAGATGATCTCCTTGCCAAAGCTCCTCAGGTGGCGGATATCTTGAACAAGTTGGCAGGGAAGATCAGTGATATAACAATGGCTACTTTAAACTACACGGTCGATGGTAAGAAACAGTCAGCAGAGGATGTGGCTCGTGATTTCTTAAAGAGTCAAAACCTCATCAAGTAGCCCTTCCTCTCCCTCTTTATCAAAGGGGGGAGAGGGGTTTTATTTATAAAATAGTTGACATTTCTAAAACTTTATGACCAGATATGATTCTGTAATCCATATCTCATGAAAGGAGGGGGAAGATGAAAAAGGGAATATTTCTTTTTTTAATGGTAACCATTTCAATGGTATGTTTAATAGGAGTTTTCGGCGTCGGGGCTGCTGAAAAATTAGCAAAAGAGCAAGTATTAAATATTGCTTTCGATGCAGGAGATGTCCAGACGCTTGATCCTCATCGAGCAGCGACCACGGTTGATCGAAGTACTGTCGATCCAATTTTTAACGGTCTCGTTCGATTCCCTCCTGGGAATCAAGTAAAAGTGGGGCCAGACCTGGCAAAATCGTGGAAAGTTTCAAAAGATGGTAAAATCTGGACCTTTACACTTCGAAAAGGAGTCTATTTCCATCCATTCCCAGGTTATCCAAATGGACATGAACTCACTTCTGAAGATGTTGTCTATTCACTGAGACGTGCTGCTGATCCGAAACGTTCATCCTATGCAGGTGAGTATGTAGGAATGAGCTTTGAAGCCGTTGATCCCTATGCGGTTAAAATTACGATAGAGAGGCCAATCTCCGAAACACTTTTTTTAGCCAAAGTTGCCAACTATGCTGGTGGATTTATTGTGTCCAAAAAAGCAATTGAAGAAAAGGGTGACGAGTGGGCAAAAACCCATCCAGTAGGAACGGGCCCGTTCATGTTCGAGTCCTATGAACCCCGGCAGAAGACAGCTCTTGTTGCAAATAGCAAATATTTTAGAGGGGCACCTATTCTAAAACAACTTGTCATTCGGTATATGGCAAGTGTCAGTTCCCGTGAATTCGGGCTTCAGACAGGGGAGTTACAAGTCATCGAGGGGCTCAAAGAGGAAAAGTGGGTAGAAAAAGTCGGAGCCTTTCAGGATGTGACCATCAAAGGGTTTGGTCCTTGCGAAACTCAAATGTTCTATTTCAATATGACGAAGAAACCCTTTGATGATATGAAAGTTCGAAAAGCAGTTTCTTATGCCATTTTCCGCGAGGAAGTTGCTGCTTTTATGGGAAAAAGTTTAGCCGCCGCGATTTATTCTGCAGCACTCGCCCCCCCTTCTCCTGGTGCCTTGACCAAGGAAGATGCACTTAAGGCGGGGGTGGTCTACGAAAATAATATAGCGGAAGCAAAAAAACTTCTAACCGAAGCCGGCTACCCCAATGGCTTTAAAACAGAAGTCATTATTAGCGAAATGGAAAGTAGTTATAGAAAACCGATGATTGCGATCCAGGCCCAACTTAAAAAGGTTGGGATTGATATGGAATTGAAAGTCGTTGACCATTCTTCCTTCCACAGCTTAATCCGTCAAGATGCGAGTCCGATCGTTTATTATGCGGCTTGGCGACCTAATGTGGATGTGTTTTTGACCCGTTTCTATCATTCCGAGTCAACCGTCGTAACGGGTAAAAAACCTGATACTAATTTTTCTCATTATGCCGGTATTGATGACCTTATCGAAAAGGCAAGGTGGGAACTTAATTCTGCGAAGCAGAATGCCCTCTGGAAAGAAGCCCAGATTAAAGTTCTTAGAGATGTTGCGGCTGTGCCGATTATTCGTTTAATGTATAATTTTCCAATGAAGTCTAACGTGGACTTGGGGCACCCGCTTGAATGGGCTTGGGAGACTTATTCTCCTCAAATCACAGAAAAAACAAAAATTTTAGCCAAATAATATTAAGGATCTAAAGATTTGATCCATTCTGCTTCATTTCCACTCACCCCATCCCCGAAAGAAAAAGGGATGGGGTGAGTTTATCTTAGGGCATTCAATTTATGTTTAATTACGTAGTCCGTAGAATCTTCCAAAGCATTCCCATTCTTCTTGTTGTTTTAACTTTGGTTTTTATTGTTGTACGAGTTTTACCCGGCGATCCTGCGGTGGCAGCCCTTGGAGATTATGCAAGCAAGGAGACTGTGAATGCCCTCCGAGAAAAGATGGGGCTCAATGCGCCGCTTTGGCTTCAATACCTCAGATTTCTTGGTGACCTATGCCAAGGGAACTTTGGAACTTCCATCATTACTGGTTATCCAGTGGGTACTCAACTCCTAAAAGTCCTTCCTTATACCTTAGAATTGACCTTTAGCGCCATATTACTCGGTTTTCTTTTTGGAATTCCTTTAGGGATCTCAGCGGCCGTTCGGCGAAATAGTTTTATCGACTATTTCAATCGAATTTTTTCATTAACAGGTCTTTCGATTCCCGCTTTTTATCTTGGGATTCTTTTGATGCTGGTCTTCTCGATTAAATTCAGGCTTTTTCCCGTCGTGGGAGGAGGCGATCTTTCGAGTCTATCGAGTAACCTCCGTCATCTTTTTCTGCCAGCTCTCTCCCTTGGGTTAATTATGACGGCCTACGTTACCCGAATGACCCGGTCTTCTCTACTGAATATTCTGCGGGAAGATTATATCCGTACCGCCCGCTCAAAGGGGATCTCAGAATGGGTGGTCCTTTTGAAGCATGCCTTACGAAATGCATTGATTCCCATTGTTGCCCTTGGAGGGGTTTATGCTGTGGTGCTCATCGGTTCATCCGTAATGACTGAAATTGTCTTTTCCAGACCGGGTTTAGGGAGCCTCATGGTGGGGACCATCAAACAGAGAGATTATACAACCCTTCAATCGGTCATGGTGTTTTATTCCGTGATTGTTGTGATCTTGAACCTGATGACGGACTTGATCTACAGTTTAATCGATCCTCGAATTCAGTATCGTTAATCGCATAGGTATTCAGCGGAAGAGTAAGGAATGACGAAAGAGATCTCTCAAAGTCAAAGGTTATGGTTCACTTTTTCAAGAAATAAAACCGCCCTCGTAGGTGGTGTCATTGCCATAACCATCATTTCCATTGCCATTTTGGCTCCCTGGATTTCACCACTCGATCCTTTGAAACAGGATCCTTTTTATCGTTTGGCCGGGAGCAGTTCCAAACACTGGTTAGGGACGGATGATTTTGGTCGAGATGTTTTTTCAAGAATTATTTGGGGCAGCCGGGTTTCGCTCTTGATCGGGAGTGTTTCAGTTCTACTGGGGATGCTGTTGGGAACGGGGATGGGTATGATCGCCGGCTATTATGGGGGAAAACCAGAGAGCCTGATTATGAGATCGATTGATGTCGTCATGTGTTTTCCAGATCTCATCTTAGCGATCGCTGTGACGGCTGCCTTGGGGGCTAATCTCTTGAATCTGATTATTACGATCGGCATTGTCATGGCCCCAAGGTTCGCCCGCTTAGCTCATGGAATCATCTTATCATTGAAAGAAAGTGAATATGTGGTTGCCGCCAAGGCTGTAGGGGCGGGGACACCCAGGATCCTTGTTCACCATATATTCCCCAATATCTTCGGTGACCTGTTGGTTGCCAGTACACTTTGGGTGGGGGAAGCCATTCGACTCGAGGCCAATCTGGCATTTATTGGATTAGGTGTTCAACCGCCTACGCCGACCTGGGGAAATATGACTCGGGAGGGTGTGGATGTGCTCATCAACGCTCCTTGGATCTCAATTTTTTCAGGATTGAGCATTCTCATTACCATTCTCTCTTTTAACATGCTTGGAGATGGGATTCGTGATATTACTGATCCTAAACTTAGAGGAGCCTAAGTGGCTAGAAGAATAAGTCAATTTTCAGGAAGGAGGAGTTTTTTAAAAAATGGATGGCAATGAATATACAGTAAAGTTTATTCAAACCCTAAAACTTAAAAATATTCCACCCAAAATATTAAGGCAAGCTAAAATATGTTTATTAGATTTAATTGGCGCGAGTTTAGCAGGAGCAAAAGTTAAGGGCGCAAAGATTCTTTCAGATTTTTCTTCTAAAGAGATGAATGGTTTAAGAGAAGCCACAGTCATTAAAGCCAATAAAAAGTTATCCTGTGTTGCCGCTTCTTTAATCAATGGATTCATTGTCAATGCCCTGGATATTGATGATGGTTATCGGAAAGTGAAAGGGCATCCAGGAGCAGCTGTTTTTCCAACTGTTTTAGCTGTTTCAGAAAAAATTGGAGTAACTGGAAGACAATTTCTTGAGGCCTTAATAATCGGTTATGAAATTGGGATTCGAGCCGGTGAAATTTTACATTTTCATTATGGCTTTTATCACGGTTCAGGTTCCTGGGGTGCAATCGGTTCAGCTGCAGGGGCTGCGAAATTGTTGGGTTTGTCCAGATTGAAGGCTAAGAATGCTCTCGGTATTGCTGAAGCTTATGCCCCCCTTATTCCTGAGATTCGTGCGGTAGAATATCCTGCTATGGCGCCGAAGGATGGAATAGCCTGGGGAGCGATGGTCGGGATCAGTGCCGCCTTGCTGGCTCAAAGAGGTTTTACTGGAAGTCCCAGCCTTTTGGGGGATTCGAAAAGAAATAAAGATGTATTTACGTTAGGCAAAGACTATAAAATAATGAATCTCTATTTCAAAAGGTATCCCTGCTGCAGATGGGCTCACCCGGCCATTGATGGCGTATTGAAAATAATGGAGAAAGAAAATTTAAGCTATAAGGAAATTTCCAGAATTATCATCAAAACGATTTCTGAGGCTGTTAGCCTCTATTCAACACCCCCAACCAGTTTAGAAAATGCAGAGTATAATGTCGTTTATCCTGTCGCTGTTACTGCCATTTACAAAGAATTTACTCCAAAATATTTAGAAGAAAGATATTTTAATAAAAAAGAGATCCTTCAATTAATGAAAAAGATTTCCATACATGTGGATCCGAAAATCCAGAAAAAGTTTCCTAAACAATGCTTAGCTGAAGTAGAAATTATTACAAATCAGGGGAAGGAATATCATTCAGGTTTGATTTCCGCCAGAGGAGATTTTGATAATCCTTTATCTGAGAAGGAATTAGAAGATAAGTTTATTACCATTACCAAGAATATATTAAGTGAAAAACAGATCCATACATTGATTGGAATAGTCAAAAATTTTGAAAATTACCATATTAAAGACTTGATCAAAGTTTTGAAATAGAAAAGAAAATTTAGTCTGTCATATAAAATTTGCAGGAGGATGGGTGTGAAAGGGTTAGTGGGAGGAGAGTATAAGCCCTTAAGTGAGCAAGATATTGCTAAAATTCATCAAACCTCTCTCAAAATTCTTGAAGAGATTGGAGTCAAAGTGGAACTGGAAGAAGCACTTCAGATTTTTAAAAAGCATGGGGCAAAGATCGATGGAGTGATCGTTCGCATCCCCACATCCCTTGTTGAAGAGGCTTTAAAGCTTGTTCCTCACAAATTTTTGATGGCCAGTCGGGATGAGAAGAATGATCTGATCCTTGAAGATAAAAAGGTCTATCTGGGCACAGGAGGGGCTGCACTGACTGTCCTCGATTTGGAAACAGGAAAGGCAAGGCCTGGAACGTTAAAAGATATTGCACAGCTTGCAAAGCTTGTCGATGCATTGGAGAACGTCCATTTCTATCTCAGGCCCTGTATCCCTCAGGATATTCCCAAAGAGGTGATGGATATCAACCAGTTTTACGCCTCCCTTTCCAAAACGACCAAACATGTCATGGGAGCGGCCCAATCCGTTCAGACTGCCAGAGATGTGATTGAAATGGCCCAGATGATCGCAGGAGGAAAAGAGGCATTAACGAAGAGACCGATCATCTCCTTTGTGACCAGTTGGATGATCAGCCCTTTACATTTTGCAACAGAGACAACCCAGGTCTTACTGGAAATTATAAGAAATAAGATCCCAGTAGCTCTCTCTTCAGCACCCATGGCCGGTTCAACCTCTCCAGTCACATTGGCTGGGACGTTGGCTCAGGTCCATGCTGAACAACTCTCTGGGATCGTTCTCACACAAATGGCAAGTCCTGGTTCTCCGGTTCTCTATGGCGCCATCCCTTCCATGGCCGATTTAAAGACAATGGGTTATGTGGGAGGAGGCATTGAATTTGGATTGATGAATGCAGCCATCTCTCAAATGGCGCAATCGATTCAAGTTCCCAATTATAACTCCGCTGGCCTTACCGAATCGAAGCTCCCTGATATCCAGGCAGGTTATGAGAAGGCGTATTCCATCTGCCTCTGCGTACTGGCAGGCTCAAATTACATTCACCATGCAGCTGGAATGTTGGAGTCGATGAGGGCTGTGGCTTATGAACAATTTGTCATTGATAATGAGATAATAGGGATGGCTCTTCGTCTTGTGAGAGGAATTCAGGTAGATGAGGAGACTCTTGGTTTTGAGGCAATGCGTGAAGTGGGTCCCTCTGGAAACTATCTCTTTTCAATGCATACGGTCAGTTGGATGAGACAGGAATATTTTCGACAAACACTCGCTGACCGTCAGACCAGGGACGCATGGGAGAATTCAGGGGCTTTAGATGGCCGTGAGAGGGCGCGACGAAAGGCAAAGGAAATTCTGCAAACCCATTCGCCTAAAGGCATTGACCCCAAAATCGACCAGGAGATAAAGAAGAAATTCGACATTCTTATGGCCCGATAAAAAGATTGACAAGAGAGCGGTAATTTTTTAAAATGAAGTGAAAACTGCATTTCAAATATTAAAAGAAGTAAATATTTCATAGAGGAAGAAGAGATGGTTAATAAGGGAAAAGAGGAAGAACAGAAAAAACCTGAGGAGTCCTCTTCGCCGGATACTCGCGAGTCAACTCAAACGGGTGCAGGTAAATCAAAAGGGTCCAATATCCGGATTGATATCTTTAGGGCCTGGTGTAAGGCGTGTGGCATCTGTGTGGCCTTTTGTCCAACCGGTGCATTGGCCAAAGACGAAGCGGGTTATCCTTATGTGAAGGACATTGAGAAATGTATCAACTGTGGATGGTGTGAGATTCGGTGTCCGGACTTTGCTATCACAGTGGAGAAGAAGGTCAAGACGAGAAAGAGAGTGGGGGAAAAAGGTGAAGAAGAAAGCACAGGGTCAGAGAGAGTTGTTGCTTCAGGGCAATGAGGCAGTGGTGGAAGGAACCCTCCGGGCGGGTTGTCGGTTTTTTGCAGGTTATCCCATCACGCCAGCCACGGAGATTTCGGAGATCTTATCGGTGAGGCTTCCTCAGGTGGATGGGACCTTCATCCAGATGGAGGATGAGATTGCGAGTTTAGGGGCGGTGATTGGGGCGTCGTTGGCTGGGGTGAAGGCGATGACGGCGACCAGTGGTCCTGGGTTTTCGTTGATGCAGGAGAATTTGGGATTTGCGGTGATTGCAGAGATTCCTTGTGTGGTGGTAAATGTGATGCGTGGAGGGCCGAGTACAGGGCTTCCGACGTTTCCATCTCAGGGGGATGTGATGCAGGCTCGTTGGGGCACGCATGGGGATCATCCGATCATTGTGCTCTGTGCTTCGACGGTTCGGGAGTGTTATGAGCTGACGATTGAGGCGTTTAATCTTTCTGAGAAGTTTCGTAATCCGGTGATTCTGTTGGTGGATGAGGTGGTGGCGCATATGCGGGAGAAGGTCGTGCTTCCGGAGGAGGTGGAGGTCTTTGATCGGGTCAAACCCACGGTTCCACCGGAGTGGTACATTCCTTATGAGGATACGCCTCGTGGGGTTCCGGCGATGGCGAACTTTGGGGAGGGGTATCGGTATCATGTGACAGGGTTGACGCATGACATTCGGGGGTTTCCGACCTCCAGGCCGGATGAGATAGGGCCTTTTATGGCGAGGCTTCATCGGAAGATCAGTCAACATTTCTCGGAGATTCAAAAGGCTGAATTTTTTCAAACGGAGGATGCGGAGCTTACAGTGGTGGCCTATGGGTGTGTGGCTCGTTCGGCGAAGAGGGCGGTTAGGGAAGCGAGGGAGAGAGGAATTAAGGCAGGGCTTTTGAAGCTCGTGACGATATGGCCATTTATGAGGGCTGCGGTGGAGAGGTTGCTTCAGACCTCGAAGACTCTTTTGGTTCCTGAGATGAACATGGGACAGATCTCTCGGGAGGTGAAGAGGGTGAATCGTGGGGTAGCCAAGGTCTATACGTTTAATAAGGTGGATGGGACGATCATAACGCCTGAGGAGATACTAAATCGGATGTTGGAGGTGAGCTGATGCCGGAGATTACGAAGATAATTCACAAATACCTTCGCCATGACAAGAAGTTTCCCCATGTATGGTGTCCGGGTTGTGGGATAGGAATCATGTTGGGGGCTTTGATTCGGGCGATTGATCGGATTGGTTATGAGAAGGACGAGGTGGTATTGGTTTCTGGGATTGGATGCTCGGGGAGGTTGCCGGTTTATGTGGACTTTAACACCCTTCATACGACACATGGACGGGCCCTCACCTTTGCGACAGGCGTGAAGCTTGCCAAGCCTTCTCTCAAGGTGATAGTGATTATGGGGGATGGGGATGCGATGGCGATCGGGGGGAATCATTTTATTCATGCGGCGAGGCGGAACATTGATGTGGCGGCGATTATCCTCAACAACAGCGTTTATGGGATGACGGGCGGTCAGTATTCGCCGACGACGCCATACGGGATGAGGTCGACGACGACGGTCTATACGAGTATTGAGCAGGCGTTTAAGATTTCGGAGTTAGCGGTGACAGCAGGTGCGGTGTTTGTAGGTCGGGGGACCGTGTATCATGCGAAGTTATTGGATAGTTTGATGGAGAAGGCGTTTTTGAAGCAGGGATTTTCGGTGGTGGAGGTGATGGCGCATTGTCATACGCAGTATGGAAGGCAGAATCGGTTGGGATCTGCGGTAGAGATGATGGAATGGCAGAGGGATCATGCGGTCTCTGTAGAGAAGGCGGCCAAGATGAAACCGGAGGAGTTGTCGGATAAGGTGATCATTGGGGTGTTGGTGGACAAGGAGCTTCCGGTCTATCAGGAAGAGTATGGGAAAATTCGGGAGCGAGCCAAAGGGGAGGCAGGGAGTAGGTCAAGCCAAGCGATACAAGGATCGAGATCAAAGGAGGAGAGATGAAACCGCTTGCAGGGGGTCAATATCGGCCGCTTACTGATAAAGGCATCAGAAAAATCCATGAATCCAGCCTCATTCTCCTCTCAGAAATTGGTGTCGAGGTCCACAGCCGATTGGGCTTTGAGACGTTTCAAAAACACGGAGCAGTATGTGATCCATTAAAGAGGCTCGTTAAATTATCAAGATCGATGGTGGAAGATGCGATTGATAAGGCTCCCAAAAAAGTGGTCCTCTGCGGCAGGGAGGAGAAGCACGATCTCTATTGTGAAGGGAAGAATGTATATCTGGGAACGGGTGGGACTGTCCTCAATGTGATCGACCTCGAAACCGATCAGAAGCGTCCAACCCTCTTGAAGGATGTACGGGATATCGCAAGATTGGTAGATGCCTTAGAGAACATTCATTTCATGGTCCTTCCTGTCTATCCCAATGATCTTCCTCCTAACGAGGTGGATATTAATCGATTCCACTCCTCAATCCTGAATTGCTCGAAGCATCTGATGGGAGGAATATATACACTCCAGGGAACCCTTGATACGATCAAGATGGCCGAAATGATCGCAGGGAGTCCGAGGGCGTTAAGGGAACGTCCCTTTATCTCCTTTATCACCTGTGTGGTAAGTCCCCTTAAGATTGATGACCTCTACGGCGATATCTTATATCATATTGCTCAGTCAGGAATTCCAGTTGCCATTCCAGCAGAACCTCTGACCGGTGCAACAGCTCCGGTGACCCTTGCAGGTCTTTTGACAGGCCTCCATGCGGAGACCTTAAGCGGCGTGGTGCTCACACAACTCGTTAACCCCGGCGCACCAGTCCTCTATGCCTGTACAGCCACCTCCACAGATTTAAAGACGATGGGGTATGTGAGCGGATCAGTGGAAATGGGGCTGATCAATGCAGGGGCGGCTGCCATGGCCCAATATGTGAACCTGCCCAACTATACGACCGCTGGAATGTCGGACTCCAAGATCGTGGATACACAGAACGGATATGAGAAGGCGATTACAAATGTCCTCGTTGCCCTCTCAGGTTCCAACTTCATCCATGATGCAGCAGGGCTGGTGGAATTCGCCAGCACAGCCAGCTATAAGCAGTATGTGATTGATGACGAGATCATCGGAATGGTGATGAGGGCTGTCAGAGGGATTGAGGTGACGGATGAAACCATCGCTTTGGACGCCTATCGAAGAGTTGGGCCTGGCGGAAACTTTTTGGCAGATCCCCACACGGTCCAATGGATGAGAAAAGAACATTATATCCCTAAACTGAGCGACCGGCAATTGAGGGTGAATTGGGAGAAATCAGGGAAGCCCTATGTAGAGGAGAAGGCCCTTGCCATAACCAAGCGAATTCTAAGAGATCACAAACCATTAGGCCTGCCAAAAGAGTTAAATGATCGATTGAGGTCGGTCTTCCCTCAAATTAAACCATAACACAAAGGAGAAGAGACGATGGAGCTGCTACAGAAGATCTCTGAAGAACTTCAAAAAGGGAATTTTAAAGAGATGCCTAAGCTGATCCAAGAAGCCTTGAACAAAGGAATTCCTCCTTCAAAGATTCTTAGCGATGGGCTCGTTTCGGGGATGGATGTGGTGGGAGAAAAATTTCGTTGTGATGAGATATTCATGCCGGAGGTCCTGATCTCAGCCAAAGCCATGCAATCAGGGATGGATGTCTTGCGTCCAAAGTTGATTGAAACAGGAGCGAAGCTTGCTGGTAAGATCGTCCTCGGAACGGTAAAGGGAGATCTTCATGACATTGGTAAAAACTTAGTGGGAATGCTTATGGAAGGGGCAGGCTATCAAGTGATCGATTTGGGG
>Ga0315282_10010223_pt1 | contig 14764 bp, 23 predicted proteins | sample YL17G07_20_MG_FD_203693 | JGI IMG/M metagenome (GOLD analysis project Ga0315282, IMG submission 203693) | Sediment microbial communities from Yellowstone Lake, YNP, Wyoming, USA - YL17G07_20 | ecosystem: Environmental > Aquatic > Freshwater > Lake > Sediment | place: USA: Wyoming | collected...
TGTAGGACGGGCTACCAGCTACCGGCTACCAGTGGGGAGTAACGAGGAACCCAGGTTTCCATCTCGCTTGCTGTGTGCACAGAAATGGTGTATAGTATACACACATCAGTTCTACACCGCGCGAAAGTAGAGCGGGAGGAGAAGCGTGGCGGCGAGGTCGCTCAGGATCCCAGAGCTAGGCTTGCCCATGCTCGTGCTCCTTCTGACATCAGTGCAGGCGCGGAAGGGCCCAAGTGCTCGCCGGGTAAGGACAGCAGATTCTGGGCGGGGTGTAAAACGGCTGCCTGTGAGGGTGTTGAAAATGGTTGGTATGCACGCTTTAGTGTGGAAGACGCGCTAAAGCGCGGACTACGAACGTTGCATTTTCAACACCCTCTGCCTGTCGGTCTCCGGCCGGCGACGCGTGGCGCACGGCTGTTGCAGAAGAATCTTTGGGGTTCAAGACCAGGCCCCCAAGGGTGCGCCAAGCACAGCAGGTTGACCCCACATATCTTCCCAGGCATAATGCATAGGCACTGGCCACCGGGCACGGCGCCCACACTCTACGCCTCAACATTCCCTCTTTGCTCTCTCCCCCCTGTGGCGCACCCTGGACGACGAGTGGATGGATGCCCCCGCTACTGGCAAGGATGAAACGGGATGATTCATGGCTTTCCACAAGGAGGTCAACTGTGGCCAAGGCAAAGCGGTCCAAGACGGTGTTGAGTCGGGAAGAGAAGCAGCAGCGCGTCCGGGCCTTTGTGCTGGAGCAGTGGCCGGCGTTTGCCGCGTCGCTCAGCCAGTACCAGTGGCCTCTGGAGACTGAGCGCTGGCACGAGCTGGCTTTTTGCCTGCTGCACAAGGTCGGGCAGCCGCGCCTGGAGGCGCGCTCGGCCCGGGCGCTGGTGGACATCCTGTCCCGCATGGACCTGCTGCGGGTGCAGGAGCTGGCCGGCTGGATGACCGACGCGGGCGAACTGACCCACTCCGAGCCCGACGCGGTGCTGGCCGTGCGGGTCCTGGAGCGGGGCGGGCTGCCGGAGAAGGCGGCGCGCGCGGCGTTGACCTCCATTTGCCAGGCGGCTGCGGCGCTGCAGAAGCAGTACGGCGGGAAGGTGCAGCGCTACCTGCGCCACTATGGCGAGGTGATGCTGCAAGAGCTGCCGCAGCACTTTGCCTTTACCCACCTTAGCCCGGACGACGCGGCACTCGTCTTCACCCACTGGCTGCAGAACGTGGCGAACATGCCGCTGCCGCTCAAGGAGCCACCCATGGAGCGCCTGTGCGAGGAATTCGGCGTCTCGTTGGAGGAGTTGATCGAGGCAGCCGACGAAGACGACGTAAACCTGGCCCTGCTCGACGACATGGTCGCCAGCGCCACGGCAGGCGCTGCTTAGGAGGGGGCATAAGGGAGGTGTATTATGGCTGGAACAGGCAAGACGTACCGTCTGTATGTGGTGGATACTTCGATTGGGCCCAATCTGCGCGCAGCCGTTCATAAGGCCATTGACAACTCAGCGCCCAAGGGGTCCCTCTTGTTGCCGGCGACGAGCTTCCAGAACCTGACGCAGAAGCTGGGCCAGCTCTCCAAGCAGGAGGAGATCGCCATCCGGGGGAGAATCAGCGACGTGACCATTATCGCCCACGGCGGCGAGGCGGGCTCCTTCCACATGGGGCGCGACCTGGTGGGCCACACGGATTTCGACCGGGTCAAGAAGCCCTTTGCGGCACTGGCCGAGGGCGCGCACATCGACATCATCCGCTGCACTGCCCTGGGGTCCCAGCCGGCCTCCACGCCGGAGGATCGCAGGTCCCTGTACAAGAAGATTGGCCAGGCCCTGCTGCCCGGCGGCGGCCGGGTGTCGGGCACGGCCGACGACGTTTGGTTCTCCGACGGTGGGGGAGTGCTGCTGACGCACCCCAAGGGCGGCCAGCACGTGCCTGTGGGCGGGCGCTATCCCACGCAGTATCACAGCCTGGAGGTGCTGAAGCGCGTGCCCCAGGAGGCCGAGGAGCAGGTCTTTCACCGCGTGCGCGGCGGCGACCGCGTGTGGTACCTGGCGCAGGACTATGGCTACCGCAACCCTGAGGACTTTGTCCGGGAGGTGGAGACGCTGAACCCGGGGATCAACTTTAAGCGGCTGCAACCTGGTCAGGCCATCAAGGTGCCCACGCGGGTGGGCGTGCCTGCCGTGCTCAGCGAGCCCTACGCGCTGCGGCAGCGGGAGGCCATGCGCACAACCTTCACTCCCATACCCTCCACCCTGCAGCGGCTGAGGGAGGCCCTGGAGCGCACTCCCGGCCCGCCGCCTGCTGCGGCCATCCGCGGCCTGGGCACGATGAGCGTCCTGCAGCGCATGCAGCGCGAGGCGGCCGAGCGCGAGAGGACGCAGGCGTGGCTCAAGAACGTGCAGCAGCAGTTGAACCGCCGCCCGCCTGCCACCGGAGCCTTCCGCTCGCAGATCGGCCAGGTCGCGGACCAGTTCAAGCCGCACGGGATGAGCACCGGGCTCGGAGGCAGCGGAGCCTTCCGCTCGCAGATTAGCCTGCTCAACGACCAGCTCAAGCGTACCCCGGACGTGTGGCGCGCGCCCACCTTTGATACGACGAAGACGCTGGAGCGCATCGAGCAAGACGCGCGGGATCGGCAGAGGACGCAGGACTGGCTGCACCGCGTGGATAATCAGTTGAACCGTCGGCCCGCTGGCGGCTTCCGCTCGCAGATTGGCCTGCTCAATGAGCAGCTCATGCGCACGCCGGACGCGTGGCGCGCTCCCACCTTTGACACGATGAAGACACTGGAGCGCATCGAGCAGGAGGCGCGGGATCGGCAGAGGACGCAGAGCTGGCTCAGTGGCCTGGCGAAACAGTTCAAGTAGCAGCGCCGCTTCTCGTTTCACGAGTCTTGCTGGCTGCACGGATGGCCGGATTGCAGCAGAATCGGCTGCCTCCGGCAATCCGTGCTTCTTGGCGGATCCTGAGGCGTCGACACTCTATCCTGCTCGTCGGGGGTGTTCGCATGACTCTGTTGGCCATTGGCGAGCGCCTGCTGTGCCTTCTCCGTCATTGCGGACCTGGAATCCAAGATTCTCATGGATGGCGGCAACTCTGACCTTTCCGAGAACAGCGCCAAAGAGTGCACCTGGGGACAAATCAACAACTACCAGGCCCCGGCGGGCACCTGCTGGGGGAGCTGCGACGGCGGCAACTCGGAGATGGTGGCCAACCTCCTCACGCAAAAGGGCGCCATGCTCGAATCTTGCGACCCCTACCAGAGTTGGGACACCAATTGCAAGACCACCTGCACGCCCAGCAAGGTGGTGCTGGACTAGATCCAGATCAGCGGCGGCACCATCCCCGCCGTGAACGCGCTGAAATCCCACATTCAGACCTGTGGGCCACTCGCTACCGCCGTCTACGCCGGGTCCGAGTTCAACGGTTACGACGGCACGACTACCATCTACCGCTCCGGCACCCCGACCCCCAACCACCAGGTGCTGATCATCGGGTGGGACGACAGCCTGGTGCACGCGGGGGGCAAGGGCGCCTGGATCTACAGGAACAGTTGGGGCACGGACTGGGGCGGCCCCTGTGGCTACGGCGCCGAGGGCGGCTACTTTGCCATCGCCTACGGCTCTTCCAGCATCGGCATGTGGTCCTCCTTTGTCGCCGACTGGCAGGAGTATAATTCCACCGGCGGCCTGATGTACCATGACGAGGCGGGCGGCTGGCGCAGCGCCTACGGCTTTGACAATGGCACCACGACCGCCTGGGGCCTGGCCAAGTTCAGGCCCGCCAAGAACACCTACGTCACCGGCGTCGAGTTCTGGACCGTCGACGCCACCACGGACGTGGACGTCTATGTCTGAGATAGCTTCAGCGGCGGCGCCCTCAGCGGCCTCCGGGCCAGCAAGCTGAACCAGTCCTTCTCCGAGCCGGGCTAGCACTCGGTTGCTCTGGACACGCCGGCGGCGGTCACCTCCGGCAATGACGTGGCGGCCGTGGTCAAGCTCACCGATGCCAGCTACGCCTGGCCGCTGGCGGTGGGCACGCTCGGACCGCCCCAGGCCGGAACCACCTACGGCAGCGGCACGGGCCAGAATGGCACCTGGTGGGACACGAACGTGGCGGGATCCTATGACGGGGGCATCCGCGTGAGGACCTCTGACTATACCTCCGGTGGGACGCCGACGGCCACCCCAACCCGCACGAGCACGTCGACGGCCACCTCGACCAGCAGCAACACGCCGATGGAGACAGCCACGCCCATCGGCGGACCGGAGGTGACCGTGACGCTGCAGCAGGGCGTGGACAGCTACGCGGGCTGCGACGACACGTTCCTGTACCTCTACGCCCCCAGCACCAATTACGGTTGGAACGACAAAGTGATGGTAGGCTACAAGCAGCAGTACGTGGGGCTATTGCGCTTTGACCTATCGTCGATTCCGGCGGCGCGACGGTGACGGACGCCTCGCTGCAGGCGTACGCCACGGGCTGGGGAGGGTCGGACATCAGCATCGAGGCCTACCGGGTGCTGCGGCAGTTTGTGAGCGGGGAGGCGACGTGGAACCGTGCGCGCGTTGGGGAGAGCTGGGGCAGGCTGGCTGCAACACGACCACGGACCGCGAGGGGAGGCCGCAGTGCGGGATCGCGACCGACGGGCTGAACAAGTGGTACAGCTTTCCGTTGACGAGCCTGGCGCAGGGCTGGGTGGACGGGAGCTTGGCGAACGCTGGCGTGCTGTTGCGCGATGCCTACGCCCACAGCGTGTTCCACTTGGCCAGCGCGCAGCACAGCAACAGCGACTATCACCCGAAGCTGGTGGTAACGTACCGGTAGAGAACGAGGCGTGACGCGCAGAGGAGGCGTGATTCGCGAGTCAGCTTGACTTTCGCGCAAAGCGCCTCGTGGCCAGACAGAGGAGCACAGAGCTTCCCTGAAAGCCGGGTTTCCACGTGGAACTCCGGCTTGTTGTGTCCGAAACCGGGTTTCTGCTGATCGCAAGCCTACCGCCAATTCTCGTGCGTTCGTCGCCACCCCATAGCTCACCCCCGCGCATCCTGAGAGTGCCGCTTGCCGCAGTGGATCTTCTTGGCTTCGTCTCAGGGGGACCTCAGAGTCCGGACGGTGGAGCAGGTACAGCTTGGCGTGCACTTCTCTCGCACAAAGACCTTGACGCCGCTCTCCCCGCTGTAGTTCGAGGATGGGGTCAATGCGGTGGCCGACACCGCCCTCGGCTTTGCCGGCTTGGCGCCCGGTACCAGTACTTTGGTAACCGCATGTTACGGGCGAAGCTGCGCAAGGGCAATCCCAAGCGCGGCTTTTCGTCTTTTGCCTGTACTGACTAAGGGGATTGGCCCTACGCCGGCTTGCCCCCATTGAACTGGCTGTTGTACAGCTTGGCATAGAACCCGTTGCGCGCCAGCAGCTCTTGGTGCGTGCCCTGCTCTACGATGTCGCCGTTGTTCATCACCAAGATCAGGTCCGCATTGCGGATCGTCGACGGGCGGTGGGCGATGACAAGGCTGGTGCGCCCCTCCATCAGGTTGTCCATGGCCTGCTGGATCAGTACCTCGGTGTGCGTGTCCACCGAACTGGTGGCCTCATCCAGAATGAGCATGCGCGGGTTGGTCAGAATGGCGCGGGCGATAGTCAGAAGCTGCATCTCGCCCTGCGACACGTTCGAACTCTCCTCGTTGAGCACCGTGTTGTAGCCGTCGGGCATGGTGCGCACCAAGTGGTGCACGCGCCTCACCCGGATACGCCCCGCGCAAGCGCTGCACTGTGCTCCTACTGTCCAGGCGTGCCTTCCTGAGGCCGTCGTTGCCGTGTCGCGTGCACATCGCAGGGCACGACAGACGGGCGATGTGCCTGGTAGACGTTGGACGTTGGCATGCCCGCAAACTCGATCTCGATGGCAGCCATCTGCGCTGCCGAAAGAGGCCGCACCGCACAGGGACGAAGAGGCGTATTGAGTTGCACCTCGTTGGGCCGCAGGGTGCGCGCAAGCTCAGCCATTGCCCTGGCTTCATCCCGATTGGCTTCGACGAACATCATCTGCAAGGCCAGCCGACCCCCAAAACCCTGCCGGAACTCACGGATGCCAGCGACAACCTGGGCCTGAGTGAGATCTCCGACGGGACGATTGATCGTCTGGAACATGGCCTCGCTTGCAGCATCCACCTTGGCCACGACGATGTCAAAGCACTGTGAGTCGTGCTGCACGTCGCGCCGCCAGAGTAGCGATGCATTGGTCAGTACTGCAATGGGATGATTGCCAATGGCCTCACGTGCCACCGCTACCAACTCGCGCAGATTGGCAGCCAGGGTTGGCTCACCCACACCAGAGAAGGTCACGGTATCCACAGGCACGGGTCTCAACTCCTCGAGCTGCCGCCGCAGGTCCTCTGCAGTGACAAAGAGACGACGCTCGGTCAGGGGGTGCGCGGTGCGGCCCAGTTGACAGTAGATGCAGTCAAAAGAGCACGTCTTGCCCCGTGTGGAGACAGGATCAATGCCCAGCGAGCGCCCCAGACGCCAGGAGGGCACCGGCCCGTAGACCACGCTGGGGATCTGCATGTCATCCATGGTCAAGTACCTCGTTCTGCGTCAGATCGCGCGGATGGGCCTGTTGGTGGCGTGCACCGTCTCAAGGCCCGCCGGGCTGCGCCCGGGCGCACGACAGAACCGACCCAGTCTCAATGCAGCAACTCGGTATGATCCACGATCTGTCCGCTCAGGTAGGCCTTGGCCGCAGCCTCGATGTCTTCGATATCCGTAAGAATCGCAGTGATGCCGGCCTGCTCAAGGCTGTATTTGGCGCCCTGCCCCATGCCGCGTGCCATAAGGACCTGGCAATCCGTGATGGCATCGATCATCTGCCCGTGACGCACCTGGGCATCTGCGCCCATGCCATGTGGCGTCCCTGGCACGTGGGGGTCCTCCTGGCCAGCAAAGTGCGAGTGCCCCAGCTTGCTCCGCAGCTCGCGACCGACGATCTTGCCGTCATCTACGGTCAGAACCGCGTACTGGCCCGCGCGCCCAAAGTGCTGACTGATGGTGATCCCGTCATCTGTAACGGCGGCGATTTTCATTCCCTGGTCCTTTCTTCTGTTGCTTATTGTATAGGCTTCGACTTGACGTCTGGCACCCGCTCCACGATCTTGGCGGCGATCTCGGCGAAGACGCCCATGGGGCACGACTCGAGCGTTCCACTGTCACAGCAGCGGGCCAGTTCCGGAACGAGCGGGATGCGCCCCAAGAACGGTATCCCCAGCGAGCGTGCCATCTCTTCCGCATGGCTGGGGCCAAAGACCTCGATGCGCTTCCCGCAGTCGGGGCACTGTACGTAGCTCATGTTCTCGACCAATCCGATGATGGGGATGCTCAGTTGCTGGGCCATGCTGGCTGCCTTGCGCACCACCATGCCGGCCAAGTCCTGCGGCGACGTGACCAGCACCGCCCCACTCAAGGGGATGGACTGCATCACCGTCAGCGTGGCATCCGAGGTCCCGGGCGGGAGATCGATCACCAGCGTATCGAGGTGACCCCATAGCACATCGCCCCAGAATTGGCGAATGGCGCCGCTGATCAGAGGCCCGCGCCAGATCACGGCCTCTTCTTCGCGAGGAAGAAGCAGGTTGATGGACATGATCTTGATTCCGCTGGAAGTCACCGCCGGCAGAATGCCCAATGGGGCCATGCCCGGAAGCTGATGCAGGCCAAACATCTTGGGGATGCTGGGACCCGTGATGTCGGCATCCAGTAGACCCACCTGTTCGCCCTGCTTGCGCAGGGCAATGGCAAGCAACGCGGCAATCGACGACTTGCCGACCCCGCCTTTGCCACTCATCACGGCGATAACGTGGCGCACATTGTTGGCAGCCGCCGCAAGGGGGGCGCGCTCCTGTCCCTTGCCCATGACCTTGTCCTTCTCTTCTGAGCTCATCTCAATCAGTTGCACGTTCGTAACCAGCGCACCATCGATCCCGCGGATGGCTTTCTTGATGTCATCCACGATCTCACTCTTGAGCGGGCAGGCTATGGTAGTGAGCGCCAGGGTTACGTCGACCTGACCGTCTGACAGGGAGATGTCCCGCACCATGCCCAGATCTACGATGCTGCGGTGCAGTTCGGGGTCCATCACTCCCTGCAAAGCACTCCGAATCTCTTGCTGTGTTGTCATCTCCATCCTCTCTGTGACGTGTTGTATGGCTGATTTCGTTATCTGGCAATGCCTGCAAATGCAGGCATGCACTAGAATCCATTACGCGTAGGCGCAGCCCCTTCATCGCGCGGCGCGGCGATAGTCGGGGCTTGCGATCTGTGGTGATAGTCGCCTTGGCCTTTCGCCATGTGCTTTTCGTACTCGGCAACAAACGCGCTCAACATGCGGGCTGTCTCGCGCAGATCGGCCATCCAGGCCGTTAGATAGCGGTCACCGGCCTCGCTCAGGTGATACACGCGACGCGCCGGGCCGGCGGATGCCGTCGTATCCCAGTCGGAAGTGACCATGCCGCTGGCTTCCAGCGCGCGCAGAGTACGGTAGATCAGGCTGGAATCCACAGGATGCCTGGCATCAAAGCCTAGCGGCTGGATTTCCTCCGCCAGTTCATATCCATGCGCGTCGTGCCTGTGCAACAACAGCAACAGACAAGGTTCCAGGAAACGCATGATGCGGCGCGGGCAAGGTTGCCCTTCGTCCGCGCCTTGCCAGGCTCTTCCTCTTCGCATACCAGCACTCCTCAAACGCATCACGAGTTTGCACTTACGTACATTGTGCAGCTACATGATAGCACCTGCGTCTGCTTTTGTCAAATCGCGGGCACGGGCAGACGTCTGTAGCGTGCCTGCTTGCCGTGACAGCAGGACCTTGTATGATTAGCGCACCATCGCGATTTGACAAAAACACGAGTCTTGTGTACAATCTGAGTGCAGTATGCAGATAGATGTGTTTAGTATTTACAGACACATCACGATATCTTCAGGAAAGGAGGTGACACATATGCCAAGAGGAGACCGCACAGGACCCGCAGGCCAAGGGCCCATGTCGGGGCGCGGCGCTGGATTCTGCGCAGGCTATGGCACGCCAGGATTCGCCAACCCGCTGCCCGGAGGCAACTGGGGCGTGGGGTGTGGCGCGCGCGGCGGCCGCGGCTGGCGCAACATGTACTATGCCACCGGGCTTCCCGGGTGGCTCCGTAGCGGTTCTGCGCCGGCCTGGGCCGCAAATGTGCCAGCCCCAACCCGGGAGCAGCAGACTGAAGCGCTCAAGGCGCAGGCTAAGGCTCTACAGGAGCAGATCGACACCATCAACAAGCGCCTTGCGGAGCTTGTAGATGCGGACTGACCGAGGCCGGAGCGGGCGTGGCGGGATCAGATCTGGGCCGCGCCCGCTCCGCTAGCCTCGGTAGCATGAGACGAAACCAGAAGGACACGCATGCAAATCATTGACAAACTGCTCAGTAGTCTAGAACGAGACGAGACGGTGCATGATGTACGGATTGGCACACACTGGACGGCCGTCGCCATAGGTGCATCGGAGGGCATACGTTGCGGACTAGCAACGACGTGCGGCGCAGACGAAAGCGAGTGCCAGGCTCGCCCCTCTGTACGTGAGGCGGGCCGCCTGATCGGGCGCCGTGCCCTGGAACTGGCCAGGCTTGTCAACTCGGACAGCGTGATGGAGGCCAGTGTGGGTCTGGCGACCATCAATGCCCTGCTGGATGTGGACCTCACGCGCTGCGTTGAGGTCAGCGCCGAAGAGATCATCATCGAGCGCGGCGCAGGCAAGCGTGTGGCGATGGTTGGCCACTTTCCCTTTGTATCGCGTGTTCGCCGGGCCGCGCAAGCGTTGTGGGTGCTAGAACTGCGCCCACAAGGCGACGACTTGCCCGCCGCCCGCGCGGCCGACCTGGTGCCTCAAGCCGACGTGGTCGCCATAAGCGGCAGCACGCTGCTGAACCGCACCTTTGCCGAGCTGATCTCGTTGTGCCCACCCGATGCCTACGTGCTCGTGCTGGGCGGCAGCACGCCGCTCTCGCCGCTATTCTTCGAGGATGGCGTGGATGCGGTGGCCGGCGCCTACGTGGTAGACGTGCAAGCCGTGCTGAATGCCGTGAGTCAGGGCGCGGACTTTCGCCAGATCCCCGGCAAGCGGCTGCTGACCATGTATCGACAGCCTTGAAAGGACGTGAAAAGGAGGGGAATGAGATGCCCCGTTTTGACGGAACAGGCCCCCAAGGCGAAGGACCTTTCACTGGCCACGCCGATGGCTACTGCGCGATCCGTCTCCCGGAGCCGGGCTCTAATCAGCCTGCCATCGGCTTTGCCGGCTTGGCTGGCCGCCCGGTACGACTGCGCCGCGGCAGTCCCGAAGCGGCGACGCCGACCCTGCGGCGATCCAGGCCCCCGCTGAGCAGGATGCGGGGGTGCGGACGTGGTTCGAAACTGGGACGCGGACGCCACAGTGACTGGCGCAAGCCACGTGCCTAATCTGTATCGAAAGGAAACCAGGCCAAGATGAAAATCGTCGTCACAGCAAATGGTAGCAGCTTGGATGCTCCCGTCAGCCCGATATTTGGACGCTGTTCCACCTTTGTTTTTGTAGACACAGAGACGATGGCCTTTGAAGCCGTCTCGAATCCGGCCATGTCTGCCCACGGAGGCGCCGGGATCCAGGCCGCACAACTGGTTGTAGAGCACGGGGCCAAGGCCGTGTTGAGCAGAAACGTGGGTCCGAACGCCTCCGACGTGTTGCGTGCCGCCCAGGTTCCCATCTACCTGATCGATGAGGGCAGCGTCCGGCAGCTCGTGAAAGCATTCCAAGCCGGGCGGCTGGAGCCTCTGAGCGCCCCCAAAGCGTAGATTGCCCCAGCGCAGGCAAGTCCGAGACGGGCATTGGACAAGATCGGGTTCATGGAAGCCAGCAGTCTGGTCGGGCTCTGGCATGTGCGGGAGGTAGGCACGATGCTGTACGTGGATAGAGAGCAATGCACGGGTTGCGGGGCGTGCCTGGACGCTTGCCCAGTGGCGGCAATCAGCCTGGTCGATGGGAAAGCGGCCATCAACACGGCCATATGTCAGCAGTGCCAGGCCTGCGTCACAGCATGTTCGCGCGCTGCGATCCGGCCAGCCTCCGAGCGCCTGCCGGTAGTCGTGGACGAGGCCATCGCTCCACAGCGTCAGATCGTGGTGCTGCCGCTGGCCCAAGCGGTCGACCGCCCAATGAGCCGGCCCTGGCTGCGGTACCTGGGTGCAGTCCTGGCCTACACAGCGCAGGAACTCTTGCCCATGGTCAGCACGCACCTGCTGCAGGCCTTGGACCGCCGAAAAATGACGTCTGACGGGCAACCCACCCAGGGCGTCGCAGAGTCAGGCAACACCTCGGCCAATAGATGCAGGCAGCGCCAGCATCGTGGGCGCTGAACAGCAGGTGACGCCTGGCACGCGTAGCAAGTGCGTTTGTAGTGTCACTACCGCCAAGGGCGGCACACAAATAGGATGTCCAGAAACAAGCTAGAATGGAGATGAGAGCATGAGACAACCAAACGGCCCCGGCGTCGGTCGGGGTAGCGGTCCCGGGCGCATGGGCGGCCCCAAGGCCGCCGGCCCGACTGGGTACTGCGTGTGCCCGCGCTGTGGCCACAAGGTGCCGCACGTCGCCGGAACACCCTGCACGGAGCTGACCTGCCCCAAGTGCAACACAACAATGGTCAGAGAATAGAGCACCTACATCTCAGGAGAGCCCACAATGATCCTCGCTGTAGCCAGTGGCAAGGGCGGTACCGGCAAGACGACGGTCGCGCTTAACCTTGCCCTTGCCGTCGCTGCTCATGCAACACAGCACAGTCACCCACAAGTCATCTTACTGGACTGCGACGTAGAAGAGCCCAATGCAGCACTGTTTCTGCAACCGATCCTGAAGCATCGCGGAGAGGTCGGCGTGCTGGTACCGGACGTCACGGCTGACCGATGCACCGGGTGTGGTCGCTGTGCCCAGGTGTGCCAGTATCACGCCCTGGCTGTCGTGAACGGTAGGGTGCTCGTCTTCCCCGAGTTGTGTCATGGTTGCGGAAGCTGTGCCCTCTGCTGTCCAGAAGGCGCCATTCGCGAAAAGATGCGGGTGACCGGCGTCATTGAACGCGGCCAGGCCAACCCATCCATACAATTCGCACAGGGCATCCTCAATATCGGTGAGGCCCTGGCCGTGCCCGTGATTCGCGAATTGAAGCGATGCCTCATCCCACGCGGGTCTGGCCCGTACCTGGTGATCCTGGATGCCCCTCCTGGCACGTCGTGCCCGGTCGTGGAAACCCTGAGGGGGTCAGATGTGGCGCTGCTCGTGACCGAACCGACCCCCTTTGGGCTGCACGATCTGGAGCTCGCCGTTGAGGTAGCCCGTGGAGAGCTACGCCTGCCCGTGGCAGTAGTCATCAACCGCGACGGCGTCGGTGACCAAGGCGTCGAGCGCTACTGCCAGGCCAAGGGCATACCCGTGGTCATGCGCATTCCGATGGACAGGCGCATCGCCGAGGCCTACGCGGAAGGGCGCCCGCTGCTGGAAGCGCTGCCCGAGTACAGGCAACGTTTCCTCGACCTGTACCAGCGCGTGCAGGAGGTGGCCAAACAATGAAGCAACTCGTGATCCTCAGCGGCAAGGGCGGTACGGGCAAGACGACTGTGGCGGCGGCCTGGGCTCACCTGGCTTCGCAGGAGGCGCCCATCGTGATAGCCGATGCGGACGTGGATGCGGCCAATCTGGAGCTAGTCTTGGCGCCTACGAGGCTGGAAACGCACGATTTTGTGAGCGGCAACGTCGCTGTGATCGACTCGCAGGGCTGCACCGCCTGTGGCACCTGCGTCACAGTCTGTCGCTTTGGCGCCGTGGTCGCCGGCAACGGAAGCTACGCCATCGACGGCTCCGCCTGCGAAGGCTGCGCCGCTTGCTTCTACCAGTGCCCGGTACAGGCCATACGCCTGGAGGAGCAGAGGGTGGGCCAGTGGTATCGCTCAAGAACGCGCTTTGGCCCTCTGTTCCACGCGCGCCTCTTTCCGGGAAAAGAGAATTCGGGCAAGCTGGTGACGCTGGTCAAGCAGCACGCGCGGCTGCTCGCGCTGGACACCGGCGCCAGCCTCCTGCTGGTGGATGGCCCCCCGGGCATCGGTTGTCCGGTCATCGCCACCTGCAGCGGTGCCCAGACGGCGCTGCTCGTCACCGAGCCCACAGCCTCGGGCGTGCACGACCTGCAGCGCATCCTTGCCACTGCCGAGCGCTTGCGCGTGCCCGCGTTGGTGTTAGTCAACAAGGCCGACCTGAGCACCGCCAAGACACAGGAGATCGAAGCCATGTGCGCCACGCGTGGAGTTGAGGTCATCGGCCACATTCCCTTTGATGAGCAGGTGACGCGATCGATGGTGGGTGGACAGCCCGTGACCGCCCAGGCCGATAGCCCAGCGAGCGTCGAACTACGCCGAGCCTGGGAGCGGGCGAGAGCGCTGTGCTTGGGCTAGGCAAGCCTCACCTCCCAATCCCGCGCGCATAGAGCCAGTACACGCCCGCCAGGTAGACCACGATCAGAAGCAGCGCATCCAGCTCCACAAACAGGACGCGCCTCTCCAGGCGCGCCAGGTTTCCGATCAGAGCCATGGAGCCGCAAGCGGACTCCGCCAAGCACGAGATGTCGCCTTCCCAGATGGCCTGCTGCTCTCGCACGGGCTGACTACGCCCACCGTACTGGTAGCATAGGTGGGCCGCGTGATGGCCGAAGTGCCGCGCGAGGTCATCGCGTGGAGTTGGTGCGGGCCCAAGATCCGCGCGGTGGGCGGTACGGGGCACAGGTCACCGGTGGCGGAGCCGGAGGAACCGTGTCCGTGCTGGGTACGCAGGGACCACAGGCCGAGGTCACCTTCCAGTGCGTCGTGGCGCGCTTCCGCCAGGAAACGGGCTACGATCCATGCGTGTTCGAAGGCTCATGGCCAGGCACGGATCGGTTGGGGGTGGTTGTCGTGACGCTGTAGGGGCGAACATGAGGTTCGCCTGCCCCGGCGCACAGGTCACCGCCGAACACGTCATCGATGTCCGCCATGCAGCGGGCGTAGGCCAGCTCATCGCCTGGCAGCGTCAGGCCATCTAGGCACGGGATACACGCATCCGTGCTGCTGGGGCCGGTGGTGTATGGACCGGGCGCGTCACGCACCGCGCCGGGGAGAACACCGGGGCGAATATCGGGGCGAACACAAGGTTCGCCCCTACAACAATCCTCATCGTAGGGGCGATCCTTGTGATCGCCCGTGCGATCACGAAGATCGTCGCATGCGCCGGTGCCGTGCAAGATGATGATTCCGTGCATGTGGTTGGGCATGACGATGAATTCGTCAAGTCCACGAACGGGAAACGGTTGGGCAGGTCCAACCACGACGTGACGGCCATCTCGCCTGCCGCGTTGAGGGACATTTCGCCGTGGGCGACGTCGCCGAACATGCACAGACGTTGCTGAGTCACGAACGTGACGAAATAGGCACCGGCCTGGGAGTAGCCATAGCCCGGCAGGCGGATGGAGCGGCGATGGTGCATGGTGGGATCATGCTTCACATGACCTCCTGCAACGAGCTCTCTGCGTCCTTGACCCGCGCACTACTCACAGCAGCTTACGCAACGGCCCTGCATGGAGGTCGCCAGGCTGCGGGATCGCTCGACAAGCTTCTCGAGTCAGAGTCTCTGTGAGGTCAATCCGACCGATAGCTTCTTTCAGACGGCGGGCGATTGTTCGAGCTGCTCAAAGAA
>Ga0315282_10010224_pt1 | contig 14762 bp, 9 predicted proteins | sample YL17G07_20_MG_FD_203693 | JGI IMG/M metagenome (GOLD analysis project Ga0315282, IMG submission 203693) | Sediment microbial communities from Yellowstone Lake, YNP, Wyoming, USA - YL17G07_20 | ecosystem: Environmental > Aquatic > Freshwater > Lake > Sediment | place: USA: Wyoming | collected...
TCATCTGTGCCGTTTCCGTCGCAATCGTACTGGTAGGTAATGCCCGAAGATGTTCCAATGGCGGTCATAAATCCGGAATTGGGCGATGCGTTTGTTTCTAATACTATGTCATCTACTGTGGCCCCTGCGCCCATTGGCGGGACATTAACAGAACAGCTGATTTGTGGAAGCGGTAGGACATTGATTGTCTTATGGCAGAACGAAGCGCTGGTAGAGGTACTGGTTTGAATGGTAACTCCCACATCAGCGGTTTGTGCAATATCAAAGCTGCAGGCATTATCCAGAGTGAATTCGTTGGTGGTTGGTGAAACGTATTCAATGCTTGCTCCGGACCATGTGCTCGGGTCGTTTCCGTTGGCATTGCAGTAAAAAACAAATGTGAACGGTCCGCTAACAGCACTGTTGATTTTTCCGGTGATGTTCACGTTGACCGGAACAATACCGGTTGCAGGATTAAGCATATAACTAATTGCGCAGTCGGATGTTTGGATTTTTGTGGTTGCGATGGCAGTAAGTCCGGCTTCAGTCATTACCGTAGCTGTAGCAGTAAAGGTTGTATTATTTATTGGGTAATTACAGACATTCGTGGCGACGTAGGTGGTTTGCTGAGTGGTCGTACTTTTTTCAAGTGTTCCGTCGCCATCGCAGTCGAAATTATAAGTAAGATATTCTCCGGTCTGGGCCCCCACGACAGTGGCGGTTAAGCTTACATTATTTAAGGGCGCCGGACCAGATGCGGGGCTGGCGGCTAAAGTAAGAGTTAAAGGAATTACGGTTCCTCCGCCTGTTTCGGTTGTCGGGCCAGCACCAACACAAGTGGTATAATTTTTTCTGTCTTTTTGCCAAAAATCAGCACAACAAGTTCCTCGCGCAGCCATTGTTCCTTCATCAATTGACTGAAAAGGCTCTCTTCCGCCGACTGGTTTTTTATTGAGTCGACCATCGGCAAGAATGCAATCATCTTCATTGGGCCTGAAATCAGTAACATCAAGCAGTTGTGCCTGGGTCATGCCATTCCTAAAACATTCAGTTTGGCATACTTTTACGCCCTGATATGCAAAATCGGGCAATGCCCTGCAGATTAAAGCCAGGCTGATTTGCTTTTGTGCGGCTGTGCCGTCGTTATCATCACAAAGTCCTCCTTTATCAGCAATTGCTTGGTCCAATAACCCCCTGAATTCTCCTTCATCTTTTTTGTATTTGTTCACTACTATGGCAGGATATTTTATTACTAAGCGTGCTGTGTAGTCTCTCATCTGTTCGCAATATGTGGCAGGCATATAATATTCTTTTAAGCAGGAAAAACAAGCATCTTTTTGTTCTTCGATTAAGCATTTGCCGTAAAAATCCAAGCCATCGGTAGGCGGGTCGATTACGTGCGGAGTGATTGAGGCAATTATTTCGCCGGTAGCTGGATTAACGCTCTCTCCGTAATTATTGCAATTTTGCATGATACAATTATTTTTTTCTTCGGCAGTATTTAAATTCGCGCATTTTTCATCATATCTTTTCAGGCATTCATCGCATCTGTTTAGGGCCACGACATACCATTCGTTGCAGCTTGCATAGAGATTATTCTTTTGTTGAAGCATTGCGTTAGTCCAGACGGTATTTCCTTCTCCGGGATATTTTTGTGGTGGCATCGGCATTGGGGTTGGGGGTGTTGTTGGGCAATTTAAAGCATCGTGGTCATACATACAGGGGATGCACGGTGAGTCCTGGGCTGGATTGGTTCCGGGGATTATGTCATAAGCATAAGGGGTCTGCCTGCATTGCGGAAGCGAAGAATCAATAAGGCACGGGTCAGGTACGCCACCGCCACTACCTCTTCCGCCGCTTACGGTTGTGAGTCCGAAGTTGGGCTCCAGGCCGCTGATAATATCCGAACAGGTCGAATTACTGGTCATATTTAATTTATTCAGAAAAATGCGGCATTTTTCCGGAACTTTCGAAGAGAAAACCTCTCCCCAGCTGTATCCGTAAACCGAATAAGGTGCATAGGGTGGGTCAAGCGTTACCATGTCGGGCTGGGGATTTACCCCCACAATGCCGACATACAGACCCTCGACATTAGATTGTAAAATATCAGAAATATTTTTTTGCCAATCTTGATAAGTCATCATTTGGTCGCTGCTGCAGGCGACTATTGCACGGTCAAATTGTTTTATGGATTGATCTAGGCCCGCAACGATATTTTGGCGAACATCTTTGGCATTTTGGGCAGTGCCGAGCTTGGTAAATTGCTTCAAATAGCTGAAATTATCTTTAATAGTTGATCTATTCTGCTGGTTTCCAGTAGCTTTAAGTGAATTAAATGCTAGCCCCAATCCGTTCATTGCCTTACTAAATAGTGCCTGGAAAAATATTCCCGCAAGTTGCGTGATTTCCGAAACATTGATAATTCTTGCCATGTCTGCTCCCAGTGCTTTATCCATTGATTCATGAATAGAACTGCCAAGATTTGAAACCTTAGTTGCCAGCGGCACAAAGGGAATCCTAGTGCAATTAGAAATACAGGCAGCCCTGTCGCTTTCACAGGCATCGCTAGACCCCGTAGTAAGAGTACTTACACAATGTCCTCCTTGGCAGGCCTGGTTAGCATCACATACAGTGCTGCTTGTACATGCCATGCCAAGAGTTCCTGTTCCAGCAATTTCTTCTCCTGTTTGGCATGTTGCGAGACCCGTTCCTGCTTGGCAGGCCAATCTGCACGAATCTTGACTATTCGCAGTTGTAACTGTCTGGTTTTTGTACCCGCCGCTCACAGCAGCTTGATTAGACGCATTCGTTAGCTCTCTGACTTCCAGTTGTGTTTTATAGTCAAGCGCGGAATAAAATGCTCCGAAAATATTGTTCTGCGGCTGATTCAATGCTTTCCAGGCATCCCAGCCGAAAACCGATATTCTCGGTCTCTTGATAAATGATTCAATGTTGTTTACGACTTTATCGAGAGTACAGGCGGCTGTTTGCTGGTATGTCGGCCTGTCTTGGTAATATCTGCCGAAAGTAGCGGAAAATCTGCCCATATTTCGGCCGGAAGTTAAAACGCCCGACAAAGCAAGAGAAGGAGCTTGTCCCAGCGACACATTTATCCCTTTGCATAACTGAGTGCCCTTAAACTGGTCGAGAAATTTTCCCGAAGCAATATTAAGAAATTCATCGAAATAATCATTAAAATCCTCGATTCCAAAAGGCAACCGTATACTGCTTTTTTTGCCCGTACCCCAGTCATAGATATTTTGCTCTAATCGTTTTAGCACCATACCACCGATAACATTAGCCACGCTATCAAGTACGAGTTCCTTGAGCATAGTAAGTATAGAAGCCACAGCCGATGTTGTTGTGGCGGCAGCTGTTACTGCCGTAGATCCAGCAGTTACCGCTGCGGCAGTGGTTTGTACTGGCGTAAGAACGTCAAGCGCACGAGCTTGTTTTGCGGGAATAAAACCAAAATTTGCAAGCATTGCAAGAAGTAGGGCCGCAGCAATATTTTTTTTAAGAAATCGTGTCATTTTTGAATTGTAAGGGTTATGCCTTGGCTTTTAGCCAAATTAATTGCTTGATTTATCAATTCATTCCAGTTTTGAGAAAAGCTTTCCAATTTGTCAACTGCCATATATGCTTTAAGCGGGTCATCTAAAACATCTCGGAAAGAAACATAGATATTCCTGATTAGCAAAGTCAGCTCCAGACCCCTTTCATGGATATCTTTCCATGTCGAGGGCACGATGATTGTTTTTGCGTCCTCTATTTTCGCATCATTCGTTTTAATTAGTTCATCCAATTGGGAAAAATCGCCTTCATTAAAGGTTTTGATTAGTGCTTGGTATGCTTGTTCTTTGATAAAGAAATTATCCGTGTTCAAAATATAGGAAACCTGGCCAAGGTATTTTTCGATTGTTGCTTTATCGTTGTCTTGGGAAATTTTTATATCGTTGTCGGTAACGGTGATATTAAAAAGGTCGGGAATTTGTTCCAACTCTGTTTTTGCCTGGTCAGTCAGAACCGAGTATAAATCCCCCAATGCTCTTTTTGCCATTTCATCGATAGTCGCTTGGCTGACCTCGGCGGAAAATGCATCCTGAGAACCAATCAGTGGATTGCTTTTCAGGTATTGTTGCTTTTGTGAAATGTATGAAGCGAAAAGCGTATCGATATTTTGGTCGCTTAACACCTTTTTGGTAATATTGTATTTATCTCCCAGGGGCAGGGGATAAAAAAGATCCGTATCTCCGGGAGATTTAACCAAGGGATTGTGTCCGGAATCGATTTCTTCTCCATCGAGATATCCGTCGCCGTCGGTATCGGGATTGTTCGCATCGGTTTTATATAGGGTCTCTTGCCAATCCTTTAGCCCATCATTATCGCTATCGATATTTTGCGATTGAACCAATGTTTCGTTGCTCCCAAACAGATTAATTTGGGAAAAGGCACCCTTTTTGGCATAAGCGCCGATAAAAAGAATTAATAAAACAGCCAAAATAACGGCTGTTACAACGCCAGCTTTGGAGAGTGGTTTTTTTGTGGCCTTTTTCATTGAATTGTGACCCTTGTTTATACTGTTATTATACTACTTTTTCCTTTGCAATAAAAATGTTCGTGCCTGTGGATAACTCAATATAACGACTAAAATAATAAATATTGTAAAAATCAGCCAATCGCCGAATTTTGTATAGGGCGTTTTTTTATTCAACAGCTCGATATTCGCAAATAAAATTTTGTTCCCGAAATTCTGCGATTTTATAACGATTTCTCCTTGAGGGTTTAGTAAAAATGAATAACCCATATTAGTAGATTGGGCAAGATAGCGTCTGTTTTCTATCGCGCGGAACTTCGACATCGCAAATTTTTGTTCGTCTAGTGATTTTGATCTATGAAAGGGCGCATCGCTGGTAACAACTGCAAGGAACTCCGCGCCATTATTGGTGATTTGCTGAACTTCTTGTGGCGATACAACACTAGAACAGATTGTGCCTCCCGCGACTCCTTTTGCAGTTGATACGGGCGTATTGATTTCTCCTTTTTGGTACAGTCTTTTTTCAAAATCTCCTTTGTAGGTATAAATACTTAAAAGAAATTTGGTTACATAAGGTAAAAAGTCGCCATTGGGAACCAACAATCTTTTTTCGTAATATCCCAGAGGATTTTCTTTTTCCAGGTCGTAATAAAAAAGCCGCGATTTCACTTTTCCGTTTTCATCGAGAATTTTTTTTGACTCCATATAAATTTGTCCCGGTTTCCAAAAATCACCCAGTAAATATTCAGTGATTTTTCCGCCACCCGTATCAAAAACAATTCCAAATCCTTCGGGCGCAATTACGAAATCCGGATTTTCTTTTAGCGATTCAGGCTCCCGGAACAGAGCCAAAATTGCATCCAGTACTTCATTGCGGTGGTAAGCATTAAAAGCATTACTGGAAATAAAATCAGTTTGAATTAAAGCAATTTTTCTTAATTGTCCGGTTTCTGTGTTTTTTAATTTAAAATTACCGTAAATAATCAGAAAAGAAAAAACCAGAAGAATGATTGCACATGAGGCAATGATTTGTTTGGTTGAAATCTTCTTTTTGTCGATTAAAGATTTGATTATCAAAAAGAGAACCGAATTAATTATCACAATCAAAAAATCAATACCATAAATCCCCCAGATATCCGCGCTTTGGATAAACAATGGAATTTTATGTAGGGCATAAGCCAGGTTTCCGAAGGTCCAATGCGGCCCGAAAAAGGTTTCTTTGCCCAGCCAGATGAACTCGAACCACCAGGCGCTTAAATATTCGAAAATTATCCAAAAACAGGGAACAATAATCAAAAAAGAGAAAAATCCGGAATGTTTGCGGATGATTTTTTTTAAAATCCAGGAAAACAATCCCCAGAGCATCCCCAAAAGAAAAATCTGGAAGCACCAAAGAACAATCATTAAAAGAAGTACTGCAAAAAAATCTTTTTTGGTATCAACCCCTAGCCATTCGAAGGGCAAAGTATGAAAAAGCCAGATATATACCACACTCATAAAAATAAACCCTGTTGTCGCGCCTCCCCAGAATGCCTTTTTGGGCGATATTTTTTCCGAAAAGAGAAAATAGAATAAAGGAATCAGGGCAATCCAAACCAAAAACCATAAATCTTGCGGCGGATAAGCAATAAATAGTAACAATCCTGTTGTGATGGGCAGCAAAAACCAAAGATTATTTTTAGAAATAATTTTTGAGAACTGCATAAAGTTTTAACCAGTCACTGACACTTAAATTTTCCGCCCGTGTTTTTGTATCGGCTCCAGCCTCTGTAAACAGATTTTGGAATTCTGGTTTCGGAATTTTTATTTTTAGGGACAGATTACTTATCAGTATTTTTCTTTTATGCGCAAACCCCATCTTAATCAATGCGAAAAATTTTTCCGTGTCGATTTTCGGAATTTCCTTGGGAATAATTTTGATGATTGCTGAATCCACTTTCGGCTGCGGATAAAAAGATTTTTTCTCAGTGTAATCAATAATTTCCGGCTGGCCATAAAATTGTACGGCAATGCCAAGAATCGACATCTGTGGAGGTTTGGCGCAGATTCTTTGCGCGACCTCTTTTTGTACCATCAGGATCATCGCTTCGGGTTTTCTGCCAACTGGCGGATTTTCCAAAAACATTCTGATTACGGGAGAGGCAATATAATAAGGCAGATTTGCCACCAATTTATAATTTCGGATTTTTAAATCAGAAATTTGGATTTTAAGGATATCGTTGTTTATGATTTTTGCGTTTTTTATATTCTTTATTTTTAATTCATGACTCAGAATTCCCGCCAATTTTTTGTCTTTTTCTACGGCAATGACTCGTTTTGCTCTTTTTGCCAGTTCAAAGGTCAATATCCCCAACCCTGGGCCGATTTCCAAAACTATGTCGTTTGGAGATATGTCCGCAGCAACAATTATTTTTTCCAGTATTGATTCGTCGATTAAAAAATTCTGCCCGAATTTTTTCGACGGCTTGATGTTGTATTTATTCAAAAGTTGTTTCATTAGATTTTAAAAATCAATCAGGTCGCCTCCTTCCAGTTTGAATTCTTCGAAGCTAATCAGTTTTTCCGGTATTTCCGTGAGAAATCGTGAAGGCGGGTTGGCTTCTTTTTGCCCCCAATTGCTTCTTCTTTGGGTAAAAATACAATATAAATGGCTTTTGCTTCTGGTGATGCCCACATAAAACAGTCTGCGTTCTTCCTCGATATCCAAAGGATTAATCAGGCTTCTCGAGTGGGGCAAAATTCCTTCCTCGCATCCGCTGATAAACACCACCGAGAATTCAAGTCCTTTTGCCGTGTGCAGTGTCATCAGATGCACCAGGTCTTTTTGTTCGTTAATCTCGTCGGCTTCGGAAAACAGGGCTGTTTTTTCCAGAAATTCATAAAGTCCCTGCGGTGGCTTGATTTTGTCGTAATCAGCGCAAACATTTGCGAGTTCCTGGACATTCTGCCAGCGTACTTCGTTTTCGGGAATATCGTTTCCTAAAATATTGTCCCCGTAGGTTTTTTTGAGATAATTTTTATAGTCGATTTTTTCGAGCAAGGATTTCAAAACCACAGAAAGCGGTTTTTCTTCGGTCTCTTTTTCCAAATCCTTTATCAGTTTCTGGAATTTTTTTATTTCCGGTTTTTCCTGGCTTGCTTTTTCCAGCCCCAATTTTTTTATTTTTGCGAAAGTTATTTCCCCGATTCCGCGTGGAGGAGAATTGACGATTCTTTCTAGGCTGACGATGTCTTTCGTGGCGATAAATTTAAGATATCCGACAAGGTCTTTTATTTCTTTGCGTTGATAAAATTTTGTGGCGCCGATTAACTTATAGGGGATGTTGTGGCGAATCAGCGCTTCTTCGATTGCGCGCGATTGGGCATTGATGCGGTAAAAAACCGTGAAGTCCCGCAATCTGAATTTTTCTTTGTTCAGTTCAATGATTTTTCTGGCAATCATTTCGGCCTCAGACCTTTCGTCCCAGGTAGAAATCACCGATATCGGCGGGCCGTTGGGATTTTTGGTCCACAGATTTTTCGGTTTCTGGTATTTGTTTTTGGAAATGATTGTCGATGCCGCATCGAGAATGTTTTGCGTGGAGCGGTAATTTTCGTCCAAAGTGACGATTTTGGCTTCGGGATAATCTTTTTCGAAATTGAGGATATTGCGGAAGTCCGCGTTGCGGAAGGAATAAATCGATTGTGCGTCATCGCCGACAACGCAGATATTTTTGTATTTTGCGGCCAGAAGTTTGATCAGCCGGTATTGAATCGGGTCAGTATCCTGATATTCGTCCACGAGGATATATTTGAACCGCTCCTGGTATTTGTCGAGGGTTTTCGGGTATTTTTCGAATAGTTTGACGCTGAACATTATTAGGTCGTCGAAATCCAGAGCATTGTTTTTTTTCAGCTCCTTTTGATAAACGGCGTAAATCGTTGCCATTGTTTTTTCGAAATATTCCCGGGCATTTTCTTCATAGGTTTTATAATTGATGAATTCACTTTTCAGAGCAGAGATGGTTGTGGAGATTTTTTTGGGCGGAAACTGATCTTTGTTAATTTCCAGATTTTGCATCACCTTTTTGATGATACTCAGCTGGTCGTCGTCGTCGTAAATCACGAAATTTTTTCCATATCCCAATTTTTCGATTTCCACCCTTAATATTCTCAGGCAAAAAGAATGGAAAGTACCGATAAAAGGCGATGTTTTGCCCTTTTCGATGAGCTTTACGACTCTGGTTTTCATTTCGTCAGCAGCTTTATTGGTGAAGGTTACGGCAAGGATATTCTGGGACGATATCCCGTTTTTGATCAGATAAGCAAGGCGGTGGGTGAGTACGCGGGTTTTCCCGCTTCCCGGCCCGGCCAAAATTAAAAGCGGTCCACTGGTGGTGGTGACCGCCTCTTTTTGCTTCGGGTTCAGATTTTTCAAGATATCGTCCATGTGTTTATTCTAACAGATTTTAAATGCTATAAGAAGCAAGCGCTGGCCCAGAAACAAGGCGTGGGGTTGACAAGGAATTAAGCCTATGCTAGGCTTAAATTGCCGAAAAGCTGAAAGGTTTTAATAGGTTTTTTTTATTTTAGTGTCGCAAATTTCCTATTTTCAAGATTAAAACAATCCTTTTAGGGTGGATTTCATCCAAAAAGGAAAATATCAAAAAGATAGTTGAATTACTGCCCAAAAATTCCTTTTTTAAGGTTGGAGCAGTGATTTTTATTATCTCGGCATTCATCTTTCTGATTTCAATAATCGCAGGAAGTTCCGCTGCGATTTCTACCATCGAAGAAGAGGCGGAAACAACGCGTGTCGGTTCTTTTGTTTACGCCTCTCAGTATTTGAATCCCGACGATTTCATACTTGAAGAAAGCTATACAGACCAATCCATACAGAATTCCAATATTCTTTTGCAGGATTCCGCGGTTTTGGCAATTTCTTCTCCCTCGACACTGAATTCTGTTTCGGGCAGTGAAAGAAACGGAGTAATCACTTACGAAGTGCAATCCGGGGACGTGATTTCCGAGATTGCCGAAGCATACAATATATCGGTAAACACCATTCTTTGGGCGAACAATTTAAGTGTCTGGGATTACATCAAGCCGGGTCAAAAATTAACCATTTTGCCGGTCTCGGGAATCTTACATACAGTCAAAAAGGGCGAAACATTAAAACAGATTGTAAACAGTTACAAGGCCGATTTGGATAAAACCATTGATTTTAATAGTTTGCCTGCAAATGGCACTTTGGCAATCGGGCAGCAAATTGTTATTCCTGACGGGCAAAAAGCCTATTCCCCGACAACTACCCGTTCTTATGCCACCGATACTTCATACAGCAGTTTTCCCAGACCTTATGCAACGCAAAGCCACCAGTTTCCCTGGGGCCAATGCACTTGGTATGTTGCCCAGAGACGATATATCCCTTGGGGCGGTAATGCCAAAACCTGGATTCAACAGGCATCACAATACGGATTTGCCACCGGCAGTGAACCGAAAGTCGGAGCAATCATACAAACCAGAGAAAGTTCCTTATACGGTCATGTTGCTTATGTCGAAGCAGTAGATGACGATTATGTAACCATTTCCGAGATGAATCTTGGCCAGGGAATCAAAAAAATCAGGACGCTGAGTATAGACGACTGGCGAATCGTCGGCTATATTTATTAATCCTATTTTGAATATATCAAAAAACCGCCCTTCGGTGGTTTTTTTAAATTTCCGTGCCTGTGGAAAACTTTTAAGCTATTTTGAGGCTTAAAATATGATTAAAATTTTTGTAATTGGAGCGAAAAATAGCTCCATTTGCCCTTGACGATTTCTTTTGGCGAATATCTAATTTCGGGTTTTTAACAACTTATTAACAGTTGTGATTGTGATTCATTCCAAAATATACTCTTTATTTTACTAGAATTCTGTCGATTATTGAGTATATCAATTCCTTACTTGTTCCGATAATCAGGTAATTGTCCAAAACAGTGTAATTTAAGGTCAGCGTTGAAAAAGGCAGGTTTTCATATCTGATAATTACGTTTTTGTAATTATCGTCGAGAAAATTTTTACTTGCCGCTTGTCCGGGCAATTGCGTGGGGTAGAAATTTTTAAAATCGCCGAGCATTGTCGGTTCCCAGCTTCTCATTTGCCCTTTCAGATTTTCCGAATTTTCCACTTTCGTTACCAGGCCCAGTCGTTTTCCTTCTTTCTGGCTGAAAAGCAAAAGATTATAGTTATTTTTCAGTTCGGAAAAAACATACGGTGAAATCGGTATTTCCAGTCTCTGGAAAATTTCACCCAAAGAGAGAAAATCCGTAGCTGTTCCGCTCGTTGAATTTTTCAAAAATCCGATTCTTTTGAATGTTTGTAGTGGTTGTTCGGTTTTCGCTTCCTCGCGCAATAATTGTAAAAGAGTGCTTTGCTCCATCAGAGACAGGATTTTTGTTTGTTCTAGAGTTATTAAAGAACTTGACAATTGTGGTTTTGTCTCCGGCGTGACAACTGGCGTGGGTTGTGCTGTCTTATTTCTAAAATAAAGGAATGCTCCGCCGCCGATTACAGCAAGAACAACAATTCCGATACTTACAAATCTTAGAATTTTTCTGATATTTTCCCTTTCTGGAGCGTAAACTGGTTTGGGTATTTTGACTCTGTCCATCTGCGGAAAATTTTCCGCATTGGTGATTTGGGTTATTTGGCGGGGAACAACCGGAGCGGGTAAAGGTGTTTCCGGCACTTCGAAAAATGTTTCCGATTTTGGAGGAGGCAAGGGGGCAAGCGGAGATTCTTCTTCTTTTTTAACCAGTTCTTCGGTGCTCGGAAGAGGAGATTTTTTGGTCATCGGTACAATGGGAAGGTTTTCCGGAACAATCATTCCGCCTTCTTCTTTTTGGGCCAGTTCTGTTTTGGGCTCTATTTTTTCTTCTTTAACATCTTCTGACGTTTGCGGTTTTTTGGGAACAATTGGCGCAACACCCGGTAATGAAGGCTTCGCAACAGTCTTGTCTTGGAAGAAAAGGCTTTTATCTAGCTTTTTTACGCCTAATCCGGCCAAATCGTCTTTCATCGTACGGATTTCAAAATCGGGAAGGGCGTTGATGGTTTTCGTGTCCTCTTTTTTGGTTTCTTTGTAATCTTTTTGGGGCTCGGGTTTGCGCCCTAAAATGTCCATGTATTCATTTTACAACTTCTTTTTTTCCAATACTAGACTGATTTTACCGTTGTCGTCGATATTTTTAATTTTTACCGCGACAATGTCGCCGACATGCATTACGTCTTCAACTCTTCTGACGTTTCTTCCTAATTCGGAAACATGTAACAATCCGTCCTGCTTCGGATAGAGCTCGATAAACGCGCCGAATTCCATGATTTTCACGACTTTTCCCTGGTATACTTCTCCGACTTTCGCTTCTTTGGTCAACGCTTTTATCTTGCCGATTGCTTTTTTTGCCATTTCTGCATCTTCGGAAGTGACAAAAACCCTGCCGTCGTCTTCGATGTCTATATTCACTCCTGTTTCTGCGGTTATTTCGTTAATGGTTTTTCCTCCCGGACCGATAATCATACCTAACTTTGCGGGATTAACCATTAAAGAATAAACGCGCGGGGCAAGCGGTGAAAGTTCAGGCCTCGGATCTTTGAGTGTTTTTTCTATTCTTTCAAGAATCTCGAGCCGCGCCTTTTTCGCTTGCTTAAATGCCTCTTCGAGGATATTTATTCCGACTCCGTCAATCTTGATATCCATTTGAATCGCGTTAATTCCGTTTTTTGTTCCGGCGATTTTCAGGTCCATATCCCCGTAATGGTCTTCTGGTCCCTGAATATCGGTAAGTACTTTGTATTTGTCGCCATCCATCATCAGTCCCATGGCGATTCCTGCAGCTTTTTCCTTAATCGGAACTCCGGCATCCATTAAAGCAAGCGTCGAGCCGCAAACGGATGCCATTGAAGACGAACCATTTGAGGATAAAACTTCTGATACGACCCTGATTGTATACGGGAACTCTTCTTGAGACGGGATAATCGGAACCAGTGCTTTTTCCGCTAATGCTCCGTGGCCGATATCTCTTCTTCCTGGGTTTCCCACTCTTCCGACTTCACCTACGGAAAACGGAGGAAAATTGTAATCATGCATGAATCTTTTCTTTCCTTCTATTTCCATCTGGTCGAAAATTTGCTCTGAGCCGGGAGAACCGAGAGTGACTGCGGAAAATACCTGGGTTTCGCCTCTTTGGAATAGTCCCGAACCATGGAGTCTGGGAAAGATTCCGACCTCGGCGCTCAACTTTCTCAATTCATCGAGTTTTCTGGCATCTGGCCTTCTGTTGTTTTTGAGAATATTGAAATGAGTGATTTCGTCGATTTTTTCTTCAATATACTCATTAGCCAAAGCCAGTTTTGTTTTGGTTTCTTCGGGATATTTTTTAGTAACCAACTCTTCGATTCCGTTGTTGATTTCTTCCAGTTGTTTGACCCTTACCTGTTTCTCTTTGTGATAAATAGCCGTTTCCAGTTTATCGCCAAGGAATTCATCGACAATTTTTTTAAGTTCCGCATCGATTTCCTGCACTGCCAATTTTTGCTTTACGGGTTTTATTTCTTTAATAATATCCTTTTGGAAGTCGATCAATTTCTTGATATATTTTCTTGCCATGTCGATTCCTTCGAGCATCTGGTTTTCCGGCATCTGCGGTGCTTGACCTTCTAGCATATTCAAGATAATTTCTTTGTTTTTTTCGATTCCGGCAGCGAAAATTTCCGATCCGGTTTTTGCTTTTGCGCTCAGTGTCGAAGTGACCATCCAATGGCCGTTGTCGGTTTGGCCGACCGAAATTCCCGCAACCGGGCCGCTAAACGGAATGTCAGAAACAGACAAAGCCACCGATGCACCAAGCAGTGCCGGCAGCCCGGGATCGTTTTCGCCGTCAAACGACATTACGGTCAAAACAATCTGTATGTCGTTTCTCAGTTTTTGGTCGAAAAGAGGACGAATAGACCTGTCGACTACTCTGCCCGTAAGAATGGCTTCATCCGAAGGTCTTCCTTCTCTTTTAATAAAACGACTGCCTTTAATTTTTCCGGCAGCATAAAATCTTTCCTCGTAATCAACCGTCAAGGGAAAGTATGTTTTGTCGCTTATATTAGTACCCAGTACGGCGGTTGCGAGTACTGCCGTTTGACCATAGGTCACCAATGCTGAGCCATTGGTTTGTTGGGCTAATCTACCCAGTTCGACGGAAAGTTCTTTTCCTTCAATTTCCGTCTTGAAACTTTTTGTTTCCATAATATCGAGAAGCAGCTTTCGTGCGGATTTTACCCATCGGGATACACGGATTTATGTAGAAAATTTATCTGCATAAATCTGCTTTATGCGGAAAATTTGTCTGCACAAATCTGCGTATCTCACAAAACGAGTCCTATCTGCACTTTTTTGCCCCTTATTAATTATTTACTTGTTAATTATCTTTTGATTATTCTGATTAAATATTTGGCGGGATTTTTACCCAGGTCGGTAAAATCATCAACTGCATCCTGAAGTTTATTCGATGCACTTTTTCCAAAGGCGATAACTTCAACCATCTGTCCTTTCGCTTTCAGATGTTCGACCAGTGGGATAAAATCACCGTCTCCGGTAACCAATACCACGCTGTCCACTTTTTCGCTTAATTCTATTGCTTCAACAGCCATGCCTACATCCCAATCCGCCTTTTTCATTCCCCCGGGAAAAATTTGTAAATCTTTGCTTTTTACCTCGATTCCCGCTTTGGTCAACGCTTCCAGAAATGCTTTTTCTTCCCCGCTTTCGGTGGTGACGACATAAGCCATGGCGCGGATCAGTTTTCTTCCCGCGACCGCGGTTCTTAAAATTTCCCGGAAATTCACACGCGCGGAATAAAGATTTTTTGCCGAGTGGTACATGTTTTGAACATCAATCAAAACTCCTACTCTTTGGTCTTTGTGTTTGATGAGCGTCATTTATTTTTTGAGTCCTAAAATTTTTACTGTTTTTTTGTATCTTTTTTCGTCCTCGCCTTCCAGCCATTCCAATAGTTTTTTTCTTTTCGAAACCATACCCAGAAGACCTCTGCGCGAATGATTGTCTTTGGGATGGTTTTTAAGGTGGTCAGTTAATTTTTTGAGTCCTTCGCTGATTAAGGCAATTTGAACTTCCGCCGATCCGGTGTCGGTTTCATGAATCTTGTGTTCGGCGATTATTTTTTTCTTTTTTGTACTTTTTAGCATATGCAGACATTATAATACATAATAATAC
>Ga0315282_10010225_pt1 | contig 14762 bp, 17 predicted proteins | sample YL17G07_20_MG_FD_203693 | JGI IMG/M metagenome (GOLD analysis project Ga0315282, IMG submission 203693) | Sediment microbial communities from Yellowstone Lake, YNP, Wyoming, USA - YL17G07_20 | ecosystem: Environmental > Aquatic > Freshwater > Lake > Sediment | place: USA: Wyoming | collected...
TCTCCCCAGTGGAAGGTGGTTTTCCCACAGCGGGTGACGCCCGGTGAGGGACCACCTCTGGCACGCCGCCATTTTAGCAGCGCAGCTTTGCTCAACCTGCCGGCCATCAGGTTTTTATTCTACCATTCTATGTGATTATAAGCTATTCAATGCTCGGCGAAATATGCTACAATGTCCTATCTGGAAAGCAATCAGGTGCAGTAAAGTCCTCACAAACCGGCATGATGGGCAGGTGAGGGACAAGTGGGAATCAAGCAGGAAATTACCGAATTAGACAAATTAATAGAGCAAGCTTTGGCTGGCGGCGGGGCCCAGCGCATAAACGCCCAGCACAAACGGCAACATCCCTCTATAAGCGGGAGTTGAAATGAATAAAGCTGTACTAGCTGCTATATCAGCGGCGATTAACGCCTATATCGAACAGGAAGGGCAAGCCAAGGCAGTCCCTTCCAAAGCTGTGACCTATCTCAAAGTTAGGTCACGGCGACCTTTCGGACGCCAAGAATTAGTGGGAGCCAGAGCTCGCTGGCGGGTGAGAGGATATAATCGAGAGAGCACCGGGTTGAAATTTATGCGAAAGGGGATACAGGCATGAGCCCAGCCAAGGCGAGCAAAAAAAATCCATTAAAAATCACCGACCTTACTTTGCGCGATGGACACCAATCATTGTTCGCCACCAGGATGCGAACTGCTGATATGGAGCCTATTGCTCCAGAGATGAACAAGGTGGGTTTCTGGTCGATGGAAGTCTGGGGTGGTGCTACCTTCGACGTAATGACCAGATTCCTAAATGAAGACCCTTGGGAAAGAATCCGCATCTTAAAGAAGCTGATGCCTGATACCAGATTGCAGATGCTTTTGCGCGGTCAGAACCTGGTTGGCTACCGCAATTATGCCGATGACGTAGTTACTGCTTTTGTTCACCATGCTGCTGACTGCGGTATCGACGTTTTCCGCGTTTTCGATGCCGTTAATGACGAACGCAACTTCATAACTGCCTTTAAGGCCATCAAGGATAAAAAGAAGCATATCCAAGGCGTCATATGTTATTCATTAACGGAACCTAAACTGGGCGGTCCTATATACAACATTGATTATTTTGTAAAGAAGGCACTTATCATTCAAGACATGGGAGCTGATAGCCTCTGCATCAAGGATATGGCTGGACTAATTGCACCGGACGACGCCTATGAGTTAACTCAGGCTTTAAAGCAGGCCCTGAAAATACCGGTCAACCTGCACAGCCATTTCACCAGCGGCATGGCCTATATGAGCTTCTTAAAGGCTATCGAGGCTGGAGTCGATTTCATAGATACTTGCATTGCTCCCTTCGCTTTGCGTACCTCTCACCCGGCAGTAGAGCCAATTGTGGTTGCCCTCAAAGGCAGCAACAGGGATACGGGGCTTAGCCTGGAGGACCTGCTTAAAATAGGCGAATACTTTGAATCTATTGCTCCTAAGTACAGGGACTTTATGGATACTACCAAGATTTCGGTTATCGATACCGGCGTGCTATGGCATCAAATCCCCGGTGGTATGTTCAGCAACATGGTTGCTCAACTAAAAGAAGCCAATGCTCTGGACCGCCTGCAGGAAGTTTATGCCGAACTTCCTCGAACGCGAAAAGAGCTTGGTTACCCACCTCTGGTTACTCCAACCAGCCAGATAGTTGGCGTTCAGGCAGTCCAGAATGTCCTTTTCGGCAGATATAAAATGATACCCAGGGAAGTCAAAGATTACGTTTACGGCTTGTATGGTAAACCCCCGGTTCCAATCGACGAAGAGGTACAAAAGATAGTCCTTAAAGGTTACGAACGTGGGGAAAAACCTATCACCCGCCGACCGGCTGATATACTCGAGCCGGAGCTGGCAAAAGCCAAGGAGGCTACCAAGGATATCGCTAAAGATATCGGTGACGTGCTTATCTATGCCCTGTATCCTCAGACCGGGATGAAATTCCTGAAGTGGAAATATGGCTTGGAAGTACCACCACCGGAAACCAAGCCGAAGACCTTGGAAGATGTCAAAAGAGAAGACGAGCTTATCGCCAAGGCTAAAGGTGGCAAAATGGCGGAAAATGTTGAGATGAAAGCGCCGATTAAGGGACCGGCTGCTAGAGCATTCAATGTCTTCGTCGGTGATGAATATTATCAGGTCGAGGTTGAACCTGCAGGTGGCGTGGCTATACCTGCTTCTCCACTGGCCTATGCTCGGCCACAACCACCGGCAGCACCGCCACCAACTAAGCCAGGGGCTCCACTTGCACCGCCGGTGGGGAAGAAAGAGGTTCCGGCATCTCCCGAGGCGGCCGTCGCTGCTGGGGATACGCCGGTGCTCACTCCGATACCAAGCACAGTCATCCGCTATCTCATTAAAGAAGGTGACAATGTCAAAATAGGCATGGGCGTAGTTGTCCTGGAAGCCATGAAGATGGAAAATGAAATAGGTGCCCCGGCTGCCGGCAAAATTAAATCCATAAATTGTAAGCCCGGCGATAAGGTAAGTGGAGGCACTGTGCTTGCTATAATTGGTTAGGCTTTTATGGGGAAAACCCTCAGCGAGAAAATCCTAAGTGAAAAATCGGGGACTGACGCTCGAGCCGGTGATATAGTCATTGCCCCGGTAGATTTGGCTTTTGTTCAGGACACCACCGGTCCTTTAACCATACGGCAGTTTAAAGAAATCAAACATGGCAGGCTGGCCAGTCCGCAAAGGACCGCTGTCTTTCTCGACCACGCTATACCCAGCCCCAATAGGCAGCTATCGAACGACCATCAATTTCTGCGCCAGTTCGCTGAGGAAACCGGCTGCCTTATCTTTGAAGGCGGCAGCGGAATATGCCATCAGTTAGTGGCGGAAATGTTTGCTAACCCCGGGGATGTTATCGTCGCTGCCGACTCACATACAGTAACTGCCGGCGGTCTGGGAGCATTTGCTACCGGGATGGGGTCGAGCGATATCGCCGTTGTTTTCGCACTGGGCAAAACGTGGTTTCGTGTGCCGGAGACCTTCAAAATTAGCATCAACGGCAGATTTCAAAAGTGGGTTGGCGTCAAGGACCTTGTCCTCCATCTTATCGGCGTACTCGGAGCCGACGGTGCCACTTACAAGGCGCTGGAATTCGATGGTAAAACAGTATCTAATATGACCATCTCGGAACGCTTGACTGTGGCTAACATGGCGGTAGAAGCTGGTGCTAAAGTCGGCATTTTCCCCAGCGACAATGTCACCCAAAGATACCTGGCGGCTCAAGGAAAAGGCAATAAATACAGAGCGCTTCGCCCGGATGCCGACGCCGACTATGAACGTGCTATGATTATCAATGCCTCCGAGCTTGAACCTATGGTAGCCATGCCTCATACGGTAGATAATGTCACTCCGGTAAACATGCTTGCCGGCACGAAAATAGACCAGGTATTCATCGGCACCTGTACCAACGGTCGCCTTGAAGACTTAGCCGTAGCCGCCGCCATTCTCAAAAATAAGAAGCGCCACCCAAGCGTCAGGTTAATCGTAGCTCCGGCATCACAGCAAGTCCTTATCCAAGCTATGAGGATTGGCTACATCCAGGTTCTAGTTGCAGCCGGGGCTGTAATACTACCACCGGGGTGTGCTGCTTGCCTCGGCCTTCATCAGGGCGTTCTCGGAGATAATGAAGCCTGCCTATCGACAGCTAATCGCAATTTTAAGGGACGGATGGGCAATCCGGAAGCCTCGATATATCTGGCCAGTCCAGCCACAGCCGCAGCTTCAGCATTGACCGGCGAAATCACCGACCCGAGAAAGGGGACATGATGCCTGACACAATTCTCAAAGGTAAGGCTTTCAAGTTCGGTGATAATATTTCTACCGACCATATCATACCGGGTAAATACGCACACTTGAGAAGCAATCTGCCGGAGTTAGCCAAACACGTCATGGAAGATGCTGATGCAACCTTTGCTAAGAAGGTGAAATCAGGTGACTTCATCGTTGCGGGCAAGAACTTTGGACTTGGCTCCAGCCGGGAACATGCGGCACTGGTTATTAAAATGGCTGGCGTGAGCGCTATACTGGCAGAATCAGTAGCTCGCATCTTTTTCAGGAATGCCATAAATCAAGGATTACCGGTGCTGATTTGTGATACCGCTAAAATTGACGCTGGTGACAAAATAGAGGTAAATTTGACCACAGGCGTAGTTACCGACCTGACCAACGGTGCCAAGCTTACCTTCGGCAAAATCCCCGAAGTGATGCTGGGCATACTTAATGAGGGCGGACTCATCCCCTACATAAGCAAATACGGCAACTTTGAAATCTAAACTTTGCAAAAGCGGAAAATGTTATGCCTCACAAGGTGACTCTTATCCCCGGTGACGGAATCGGCCCTGAGATTACTGAGGCGACTAAAAGGGTATTAGAAGCCACCGGCGTTAAATTTGACTGGGATATTGAAATAGTCGGCCAACAAGCTCAGGATAAACTCGGCACCCCTCTACCTGATTATGTCCTCGAATCTATAAAGAAAAACAAGGTAGCTCTCAAGGGTCCGGTGACCACGCCGATAGGTACCGGCTTCAGGAGCGTCAATGTAGCCTTACGCCAGAGATTAGACCTTTATGCCTGCCTCCGACCGTGCAAGACCTATCCGGGCGTGCCCACACCCTTTAAAAATGTAGATATAGTCATTGTCAGGGAGAATACGGAAGACCTCTACATCGGCATTGAATTTGCCAGGGGAACCGAGGAAAGCGATAGACTGACAAAGCTCATTCTCGAGGCTACGCAGACCGTGGTGAAGCAGGATTCCGGCTTCAGTATAAAAGTGATCTCCGATACAGCTTCCAGACGCATTGTCAGGTTTGCCTTCGAATATGCCCGCGCTAATAAAAGAAAGAAGGTCAGTGCAGCCCACAAGGCTAACATTATGAAGTTCTCCGATGGCATTTTTCTGGCTGCTGCCCGTGAAGTAGCCAAAGAATATCCGGATATAGGGTTCGAAGATGTAGTTATCGATGCCCTATGTATGCGCCTTGTCAGAAGTCCACAGCAATATGATGTCATTGTCCTGCCCAATCTCTATGGTGACATTGTCTCCGACCTTTGCGCTGGGCTGGTTGGCGGGCTCGGCGTTGCACCGGGGGCTAACGTGGGCGACAATGTAGCGGTTTTTGAGCCTACCCATGGCAGCGCTCCGAGATATGTTGGTCAGAACAAAGTCAACCCCATGGCTATGATGCTCTCTGCGACCATGATGCTACGCCATATCGGAGAAATTAAAGCTGCAGATAAGCTGGAAAAAGCCATAGCTGACGTTATTGCTGAGGGCAAAAAAATCACCTATGATTTAAAAGCGGACCGCAATCAACCTGCCGCAACTACCTCAGAGGTCGCTGACGCAGTGGTTGAAAAACTCAAAAAACAAGGTGGGTAAAATGCGCAGTAAAGTTAGTGTCATCGGCGCCGGAAATGTAGGAGCCACCCTAGCCCAGCGTATCGCCGAGAAAGGGTACGCCGATGTAGTGGTGGTGGACATCATCAATGGCTTGCCCCAAGGTAAAGCATTGGACATACTCCAGACCGGTCCAATTACCGGCTCAGATGCCAGAGTTATCGGTACTAATTCCTACAAAGAAACTGCCAGCTCTGACATTGTGGTCATCACATCGGGAGTGCCAAGAAAGCCGGGCATGCACCGTAGTGATATGGTACTGACCAATATGAATATCGTTAAACCGGTCACCGAGCAGGTAGTGAAATACTCGCCGAAATGCATAATCATCATGGTCGCCAATCCCTTAGATGCTATGACGCAGCTGGCTCTTCACGTCAGCAAATTTCCTCGAAACCGTGTCCTGGGCCAGTCAGGCGTTTTAGATACCTCAAGATTCAGGACCTTTCTTGCTCAGAAGCTCAACGTCTCAGTCGAAGATGTTCATGCCTGCGTTCTGGGCGGGCATGGAGATACCATGATGCCCGTCCCGAGATTAACCACCGTGGGCGGCATCCCCATAACCGAGCTGTTACCTCAGGAGACTGTGAATAAGATTGTTGAGCGGACAGTTAAAGGAGGTAGCGAGATAGTTGCCCTGCTGAAGACAGGAAGTGCCTTTTATGCTCCGGCGGCGGCTACCGCACAGATGATTGAATCTATACTTCTGGACAAGAAGAGAATCTTACCCTGCGCTGTCTACCTTGAAGGAGAATATGGAATAAAGGGCGCAGTAGTCGGGGTACCTGTGAAGCTGGGCAAAGATGGCATTGAGCAGATAATCGAGCTGAAGCTAATGCCGGAGGAAAGCGCAGCCCTTAAGAAATCAGCCGAGGCGGTAATAGAACTGGTCAAGATAATGAAATTGAAGTAATCGGCTAATGCGGGATATCGATAGTAAGAAGATAATCGAAACTGTATCCAATCTGTTCCAGGACGCCTGCCTTTATTTGCCCAAAGATGTGCTTGCTGTCCTCAAGAAGGCAAGAGAAAAAGAGGAGTCGCCTGCAGCCAGGGACGTGTTAGCCCAAGTCATTGAAAATACTGAGATTGCCGGCAAAGAAAAAATCCCTCTATGCCAGGATACCGGTGCCGCAGTGGTATTATTGGAGTTAGGTCAGGACGTTCATATAACGGGAGGCGACCTTTACGCAGCCGTAAATGAAGGGGTACGCCAGGGGTATGAAAAAGGATATCTGCGCAAATCCATGGTGAATCAGCCATTTTCGGCACGAGTGAATACCAAGGATAACACCCCGGCTATCATCCACACCGATATCGTTCCCGGAGACAGACTTAAAATCAGCGTAATGCCCAAGGGAGGCGGCTCCGAAAACTGCTCGCGTCTGACGGTAATGCCGCCGGCAAAGGGGCGCCGGGGGATTATCGACTTTGTGGTGAACCTCGTTGACGAATCCGGCAGCAATCCATGTCCACCTGTCATCATCGGTCTCGGAATAGGCGGAACAACGGATAAAGCTATGGCATTGGCTAAAAAAGCACTATTTCGCGGAGTTGGCGAGCCAAATCCGGACCCTGAGGTTGCTGAGTTAGAAAAGGAAATCCTGCGACATGTCAACAATCTGGGCATCGGACCGATGGGTTATGGCGGCAGGACAACTGCCCTGGCTGTTCACATTGAAACCTTCCCGGCACATATCGCTAGCCTGCCGGTTGCGGTTAACATACAATGTTGGTGTGCCCGGCATAATGAGGTGACATTATGACAAGCCAAAAACACGATATTATATTCTTGGGCTCAGGACTAGCCGGTCTGCTAGCTGCCATCGAAGCCAGCCATAATTCAGAACTCGCTTTTGCCATCGTCTCCAGGGTTGTACATCGTTAGTGCGAAAGACCACTGTTACGGAGGGATAACGATGAAGACTCTAAATATCAGGTCACCACTCAATGAGGAGAGTATAAAGAAGTTGAAAGCCGGTGACCAGGTTTTCATCACCGGCGTGATTTATGCCGCTCGTGATGCTGCTCATAAACGCATGGTTGAAGCTTTAGACAGGGGCGAGAAACTACCCTTTGACATAACCAATCAGACCATCTACTACATGGGCCCAACACCAGCCAAGCCGGGGCAAGTCATCGGCTCAGCCGGACCAACGACCAGCGGACGGATGGACGGCTATGCCGTGCGTCTTATGGCTGTCGGTCTCAAAGGTATGGTCGGCAAGGGCAACCGGTCACAAGCAGTGAAGGACGCCATGAAGAAATATAAGGCAGTTTACTTCGCCGCCATAGGCGGTGCCGGAGCCCTGATTTCAAAAAGCATAAAAAGGGCAGAAGTGATAGCCTACGAGGACCTGGGGCCTGAGGCAATCCGCCGTCTGGAGGTGGAAAACTTCCCCGCTACAGTCATCAATGATATCTACGGCGGCGACCTGTACGAACAAGGAAAAGCCAAATACCAAGTTAAGGTACAAGCAGGTCGTTAGCTGCCCTTTAGCCCGAGCGAGATAACCATAAGCAGCCCGGCTATACTTTTGGAATCGCAGATTTCCCCTGAAGCAATGAGTTCAGGTATCCGGGATAAAGGTACCCGAACCACCTCGATGTCCTCAGTATCTTCAGCCTCACGGCGACTGGGTATCAGATGCGTAGCCAGATACAGATGTAAATACTCAGTGCAGTAGCCGGGGGCTGAATAGAAACCGCCGAGCTTGTCTATCTTATTAGGTAAATAGCCTATCTCCTCCTGTAGCTCGCGTCTAACACTGGCAATCGGCTGTTCACCCGGGTCAATACCACCTGCCGGAATCTCCAGGAGAGTTTTGCCAGCAGCTTTGCGATATTGACGAACTAAGATGACTTTGTCTTTGGAATCCAGAACCACCACCGCCACACAATCACTATGTTCGACAATCTCCCTGGTGGTAGTCTTGCCGCTGGGTTTCAGCACCGTGTCAACTCTCAGTTTCACCGCTCGACCGTCGTAAATCCGCTGGCTGGATATGGTCTTCTCCATCTTAACTTTTACCTCTCCAATCTAAACATGCATCCTAGTTGCCTATTACCACAAAGATGTAGGCTCGACCTTTTAGGGTCGAGTTCAGCGAGGCTAAAGCCTCGCTGCTACATCTGATAACTCTCCATCTCAACTCTCACCTCTATGACCTTACTACTTGCCCTTACTTTCTCCTTGATAAGTTTCTCATGGTACCTTCGGATAGATTTGCCGAATAGAATTCATCTATGGTTTCCATTATCGCCTTAAGGAGATTACCAGGAACTAGAATCCACCTGATAGTATTTTCTGTAGGGCTGCACTCTGGGTATCAGCGGGTATAATGGTTTTCGAGGCTCTGTAGTAGGTCCAATTACCTGAAGTAAGTTCCCCGGCCACTCCTAAACCAGGACCACTGATGCTGTAAGTGGTGCTATTAATCTCCCGTATCTCCCAGTCCTCCAAGTGCTCAAGGACGCTTAGAAGGGTTGACGCAGATAGCTGTGCGTCTTCCAATTTTGCCTGCCTCTGTTTCTCAAGAGTGGACTTCCGCCATTTAAGTTCACTCTCAGCCGTTTCCCAATCGCTCTGTGTTTTTGTCGCTAAATCGGTAACCATAATCACGGTGTGAAACTCCTGATTTGGAGTCCCAATTCTATGGACTGAGAGTTCTAGTGCCGTTATCTCGTACTGGTCATTTTTGAATTCAGCTAAGCTTTCTCGTGTCACACGACTATGCCATGAACCGTACTTAAACTCTTCGAGCAGCTCGACCTTCTGGTTCTCTATCCATTCTAGTGCCGGAACTATCACCTGCTCCAGTTTCAATAGCTTCTCTTCAGTCGTATACAGATTCTGGTCTATAATCTTTAACTCCTTAGCTGAATTGTCTATAACCCCGGCATTCATCTGTATCAAACAATCAACAAACTCCTCCGTAATAGCCTTCTTGGACGTGCAGCCAGTTGATATGCTAAGTAGCATGAGCGATATTAACAAAATAATTAGAATTGGTCTCTTCATTTTCAATCTCTATTTGAGGATAGTATACTGACTACCCGGTCAGTTACCCGCAACCTCACCCTCCACCTACACCTACACCTCCTACGCCTATACCTCCTACGCTTATACCTACACCTATATCTACATATACACCTCCACCATCTCTTCCTATCCTGGTTGTATTGGACTCCACGTTGTCTACGTTAATTTCGAGGGGAGCTGGTGTAGTGGGTTCCTCAAATTTCTGCTCGTCCAGCCATTTTATCCGGGCATTTACAGCCTCCTGCTCTGTGGCAACAAGAGAGTCAGGTCCAGATTTCCTGACCTGACAACTGATTCCTCCGATAAGCTGAGCTAGCACGATCAGGCTAACTATTAGTGCCATGAGTGGGGCGTTCCTTTTAGTCATTTTTGTCCTCTCGCTGCAGTAAACAGCATATCCGCCTTCTTCTTTTCTTTTTCACCCCCACCTTTCACGGTTCCACCTCCTGTAGTCTCGCCAGGCTTTGGCTCACAAAGTTTAGTATCCAGGCATCCGTTGCTCTTGAGCTTTGTACAGCCACCCTCCAAAGTTATTCTATATCAAGTCACACACCTGACTCAAAATTATAGATAAGGGCCACCTCGTCGCAATCAGGAAACTTGGGACAGCGATAGCACTCCGACCATACCTTTCGCGGCAGTTCCATTTTGTCAACCTGGTGAAAATTATGCCTTTCGAAAAAAGCCGGCTTGTAGGTCAGGCAAAAGACTGTAGGAATCCCCAATGCCTTGGCTTCATCGAGGCAGGCTTCAATAAGTATTGAACCTAAGCCCTTGGCCTGTTTATCTTCGCTCACCGCCAGAGACTTAATCTCAGCTAAATCAGCCCAGCTAATATGAAGGGCAACACAGCCTATAACCTGTTTACTCCTATCCCTGATGACGAAGAAATCGCGCAGGTTCTCATACATCTCGCTCAATGCTCGAGGCAGCATCTCACCCTTATCGGCGAAGCTGTTCACCAGTTCATGTATACGCTGGACATCATTTATTTTTGCTTTTTCTACTTCCATTATGTTTTCCCTTTAAGACTCGATTCCAGATAGCTATAAAAATAAGCCTTAGGGCGAATTCTCAAGAACCGAGCCACATGAAGGCTACGCTTTACCTTTACTTCATCCCCGCTACTCAGTGGCATCTCCACCTGTCCGTCAATGCTGAGCATAGCTTCATGGGTGGTAGTCACCTTTATCTGTATTTCAGCTTCAGCTGGCAGGACCACGGCTCTGTCTAAAGCCAGATGGGGACAAACAGGCTTGATTATGATTTCCTTGGCCTTCGGATAAAGAATGGGTCCACCAGCCGCCAGTGAGTAACCGGTGCTGCCGGTAGCCGTAGCCACTATAACGCCATCAGCCCGATAGTTCGCCAGAACCTCGCCATCAACCCTGGTCTCAATGTGAACCAGCCGGGCTGAACTCCTTCGTCCCACAAAAACATCGTTCATGGCATTAAGAACCTTGCCCTGAGACAGCAGTTTGGCTTCCAGCATCGCCCTCTCTTCAATCCAGCCATCGCCGTCCAGCAGTTGAGGTAGCTTCTCAAAAGCCTCGTCGGCTTTAAGTTCGGTCATAAAACCTAAGTTGCCCAGATTTATGCCTACGATAGGCACTGCATGCGGGATGGCGGCTCGGACGGCACGCAGTATAGTGCCATCGCCGCCGATGCTCAGTATTAATTCCGAATCAGCTATCTGTGGTTTCGCCTTATCTTCTTCCCAGGCTGAGCATGTCCAGAAGGAAACACCCCGAGCTTTCAGAAATTTCTCCAGCTCCTGACTGAAAGCCTTAGCCTTCTCAGCCTTGGGATGATATAAAATGCCAACCTGCTTCATAGACAACGAGTCTATCATTGCTACCTAGAGAGTGTCAAGGAATACTGGTAGTGAATGTCATTGAGAGACCTTCTCTCGCCATGACAAGAACTTTCCATGTTTAGCCTTGTTAAGCCAGACAAGTCGATGCTATACTGGGTTGATTATAAAGCGAGGCAAGGGTTTTTATGAAACGAGTAGACGGTCGTACTAATGATGAGCTTCGCCCGGTAAATATCAGCCTGGGCTATCAGGCTTTTGCTGAAGGTTCGGCATTGATAGAATTAGGGCGTACCAGGGTGCTCTGTGCTGTGAGTATGGAGGAGAAGGTCCCCAGCTTCCTCAAAGGTGAAGGCATCGGTTGGGTTACTGCTGAATATGCCATGCTGCCTCGTTCTACGTTCACTCGTACTCCACGCGGCATCTCGCCCGAGAGGATAGCAGGTAGAAATCAGGAAATTCAACGTCTTATCGGCCGTAGCTTGAGAGCTGTTACCGACCTCGTGGCTCTGGGCGAAAGAACTTTCACTGTGGACTGTGATGTGCTACAGGCTGACGGTGGCACTCGGACCGCAGCCATCACCGGAGGCTATGTAGCTCTATTTTCAGCTTTACATAAGCTTAAAAAACAAGGTATTCTGAAATCAATTCCAATGAAGAGCGCCGTGGCTGCTACCAGCGTTGGCATCGTGGGCAGGGAGGAGCTTCTTGACCTATGTTATGAGGAGGACTACCGGGCGGCAGTGGACTTTAATGTGGTGATGACCGATAAGGGCGAATTCGTGGAGCTTCAAGGCACAGCCGAAGGCAAGCCTTTCTCCAAAGATGATATCGATGCCTTGCTGGCATTTGCCGAGAAGGGCATCAAGCAATTATTCAAAATCCAGAAGGCGGCTCTGGCAGGTTTAGGCTAAGGCCGGACGTGCCCGTCACCGATAATAAGCCACTTGTAGCTGGTCAGCTCCCTCAGCGCCATAGGACCGCGGGCATGGAACTTTTGCGTGCTTATGCCTATTTCGGCCCCCAGTCCGAACTGTGCGCCATCGGTGAAGCGGGTGCTGGCATTGGCATAGACGCAGGCGGCATCAACCTCGTTAAGAAAGCGCGCCGCCGCCGATTTATCCTCGGCAACTATGGCTTCAGAGTGTCCTGAGCCGTAGCGCTCGATGTGCTCTAATGCCTCATCCAGGGAATCGACTATCTTAATTGCCGCAATCAATGCCAGAAATTCCTTGCCCCAGTCATCAGCCTTTGTCGGAACGAGATTAAGGGAAGCAACCGGTCCCAGAATAGATAAAGCGCGCTTATCGCAGTGCATTTCTACTCCCGCCTTTGCCCATTCCCGGGCAATTAAAGGCAGGTACCGTGGGGCGATTTCAGCATGAACCAGGACGGTATCCAGAGCGTTGCAAACGGTCGGCCGCTGGACCTTGGCATTATAGGCGATTGCCACTGCCTTGTTTAAGTCGGCGCTCTTGTCCACGTATGTATGGCAGACACCAATCCCGCCGGTAAGTACGGGCATGGTGGCATTTTCAGCCACAGACTTAATCAAACCGGCGCCGCCGCGAGGGATTATAAGGTCTATGGTGCCCTTCATCCTAAGCATATAATCGACCAGAGACCTATCAGTTGACTCTATAATTTGCACAGCGCCCTGTGGCACGCCGGCTTTATAAGCTGCTTCTTGAACAACCCTGGCCAGAGCCAGATTGGAGCGCAGTGCCTCCTTGCCGCCGCGAAGAATGACGGCATTGCCGGATTTAAGGCATAAAACAGAGATATCCACAGTGACATTGGGGCGGCTTTCATAGATGGCGCCGATAACGCCGAGCGGCACACGTTTCTTGCTGAGCCGGAGACCATTGGGCAAGGTGCGCTCTTCAATCACCTCACCCACCGGGTCGGGCAGTGCGGCTACGGTTCTCACATCATTGGCTATGCCCTCAAGCCGGCTTGAATTCAGCATCAGCCGGTCAAGCATAGCTGCGCTCATGTCTGAAGCTTCGGACTCCTTGTAGTCGAGCTTGTTAGCCTTCAGTATTTCATCTTGCTTGGCTGTGAGGGCGTCGGCAATGTCGAGCAGAGCCCTGTTCTTGATTTCAGCAGGTAAGAAGGCGAGTTTCCTCGAAGCTGCCTTAGCCGCCTTGCCTTTCCCTTCCAGTTCAGTTACCGCAGATTTCATGTCGGCTCCTTTATATGAGTACCATATTATTCCGGTGTATTACCTCGGTGCCGTATTCGTAGCCGAGAAGGCTTGAAATTGCCTCGGAGTGTGCACCTTTGATTTTGGCAATATCCTGCGAACCGTAGTTAGGTATGCCGCAGCCGACTTGGCTGCCTTTCGAATCTAAAATATCCACTACGTCGCCACGCTCGAATTCACCTTCCACACCGATAATCCCGGCCGGAAGCAGGCTGCGGTTCTGTTTCTTGAGAGCCAGGACGGCACCATCGTCGATTTCCAGTTTCCCCTTGCAGGCAAGCCGGCTCAGCATCCAGCGTTTCTTGCTCTCCAGTTTGCTGGTTCGCGATGGGAATATGGTGCCGATGCTTTGCCCGAGTGCGATTTGTTTCAGGACATCGGGCTTCCGTCCGTTGGCAATGACCACGGTTACTCCTGAAGCCGTTGCCAGTTTGGCAGCCTCGAGTTTGGTAATCATGCCGCCGACGCCGCAAGAGCTGGTGGTGTCGTCGGCCAGGCGCTCAATCTCGGCATCTATCTTTTCGACCCTGGGTATGAGCTTAGCTTCGGGGTTACACTGTGGGTCAGCAGTATACAGACCGTCGATGTCGGTGAGCAGCGCCAGAAGGTCGGCATCTACCAGATTGGACACCATGGCTGAAAGGTTATCATTGTCGCCGAAGGTTAGCTCGCCGAGTTCGTCGGTGGCGACGACGTCGTTCTCGTTCACGATGCAAATCACGCCCAATTCAATTAGAGCCAGCAGCGTATTGCGGGCGTTCAAATATCCGGCGCGGTCAATCAGGTCGGACCTGGTCAGCAGCGCCTGGGCCACGGTTATCTCGTGCCGGCTGAAGAGCTGCTCGTAGGCATTCATAAGCTGGCTTTGGCCTACGGAGGCGAGGACTTGCTTGAAAGGGACGTCTTTGCGTTCTCTGGTTATGCCCAATTTCTGCCTGCCGGCAGCAACGGCTCCGGACGACACGATGATTATCTCGTGACCTTGCCGGTGAAGCTGAGCCACCTGCTCTGCGAGACTTGACATAATATTAGGCTCGAGGTGACCGGTCCCTCCCGTGAGCAGGTTGGTACCGAACTTTGCTACTATGCGTTGGTAAAGCATCACGCCTAATTATAGCGTGGCGAGAGATAGCCAACAAGTGGCTGTACTCGTCCAGTACATTAGTGACACATGACCTCCCTTCTTTGTTTTTGTTTCCACTGCTCTAGAAATTGAAATGGTGTTAGGTAACCCAGCGCTTGATGTGGCCTGACTGTATTATATATCCTT
>Ga0315282_10010226_pt1 | contig 14762 bp, 12 predicted proteins | sample YL17G07_20_MG_FD_203693 | JGI IMG/M metagenome (GOLD analysis project Ga0315282, IMG submission 203693) | Sediment microbial communities from Yellowstone Lake, YNP, Wyoming, USA - YL17G07_20 | ecosystem: Environmental > Aquatic > Freshwater > Lake > Sediment | place: USA: Wyoming | collected...
CTCCACGTCATACTCGTTAGGTACACGAACCCCAAGATCTACAAAGCATTCTGGAAGGCATATATCCATCCGAGAAGATGCTCAACCGCGCTCACAGCACACCTAACCCGCTATTGAACAGGACCAATAAATTACACTCTTCATCCCAAGGCGTTTTATTTCGGAGAGGAATATTTTCGTTGAAGGTAAAGCAAAACGTCTGAAATGAGCTGGAGATATCATATCGAGGGGTAGACAATCTTCCACAAATATCCCATGTACGCCGGCACTTGCGTAGGATCCCAATAGCTCAAGATTCCGCGCTAAAAATTTATCTATTAAATATTCGACTAATTTGGGATTTCTATAAAGGTTTATGGCCATATTTGTTATGCCGAAGTGATCTGATAGAAACTCGTTTGGTGATCCGATTGATGAAAAAACGAATTTTTTGGAGCCAAATCTTTCTAAGACTGCCTTCACGTAATCAAGTTTACCTTGCCTATGGAGGTCCTTCGCATATTCAATCTTTACATACTTGTCCACATCCTCTATAGATCTTATTAACGGCTGTTTGTACCTCGTTACAATTGACTGGAAGCCACCTGGGGCTGGTTTGAACACCTCCTTTTTAACCCCCGTAAGCCCATTGACTAAAAAAACTCGGTCATTCTGAACTTCGACTTTATATGCCCTCCTCCATTTCCTCGAATGACAAATGTCGCAGGAGATCCAATCCAGATCAAGTTTTTCTTGAAGGTTCTTATTAATATTTAATTGCGTTTCGATATCATCAGCTTGGGTAGACCACCAAGGTTCATTAGTAATTTCGTACCAATGATCACGAAGAAATATATCGATGTATGGGATTACTACGGGAAAATCACTGGTAAGGCCTTCTCCCATCGAGGCCATTATCTTTTCCTTTCCCGTTATCAATCTGCATCGTCATTTTATTATAATATCTATCACTATTTTAACCTTTACAATTCGAAATGAGATATCGAATGAACACGATAACCATTTAGTCGTGGTTGATAAACTATATTTTTAGCGGATCTCTAATCATTTGTCAGTGCCATACTTCTTCGCGTGCTCATACATGGCAAATATATTCTCCACGGGGACATCCGCCTGCGCCACATTAGATAACCATAAAACGAATCCTCCCCTTCCATCCGCTAGATCGATGCACCTCTCAACGTCCTCCTTAACATCCTCAACTGTGCCGAATGGGAGCGTCGTTGTAACGGACATGCTCCCGAAGACTATCAACGGCCTTCCCGACTTACCCTTCATGCTCATTATCCTCGGAAAATCCACGCCAGTCTCCTCTTGGAAGCCCTGCAACCCATCATAACCGATATCTATAATCGACCCAAGGATGGGTGTGACGTTACCATCGCAATGCCATATAACTTTTATTCCGGCTATCTGCAGCGGCTCTATGCTATTCTTGACATATGGAAAGTATATCTCATCGAGGATCTTAGGCGAGACCATAGGTCCGTGATTGTCGCAGGTGTCTGAACCGGATATGAGAAATGGTGTCAGGTCCTCCTCGACCGTTGCCTTTGCGATCACCTCGTTGTAGAGCCGGCATCCTTCACCCTGATATTCGTAGTACCTCCTCATAGCCTTTCTATGCTTGATGATGGCGCCAAGATAGTTGCTGTAACCGAACCGGCTGAACCCTCCATGAAACCCCGGCACGTGCGCACTGTTTAGCCAGAGCATCGCGTCGCCGTATTCACCTTGAGTTATATTCGTATCGTGGACAAAGCGATTGTATTCGGCCTCGAAGTCGAAGCTGTCCCTGAGCTCTCCTGGCTCGGGGAGCATGTCCACGTATTTCGTGACGACGTCATCGGGCGAGTTGAACCTCGGATCTCTGTTGATATTCAACCCGTCGATCATTACACAACCCCTATCGGTCTTCTCTTCCTGGCTTTCCGGAATTACCAGCGACCAAGTTATGTCCGCACCGACATTTATGTACGCCCGAGTGATGGCCCTCATGGGATTCTCCCAAGCGTTCATCATGAATCCATATTTCATCTTGATTCCGCTGGCCATCTCAAGGAACTTGGGGTTCTTGAACCAACCTCCTTGGATTGGTATGTGATCAGTCTCCTCAAAATTCAACGCCCTCAGCGCCCTCTCCTTGCCATTCAAGGTCAAGCAGCTCCTTTGTCTGAACAAATGCTAAATGCCCTTATTACTCTTCGCGTTGTTCAACAAATCAAAACTGAAGGAGCCCAAATTTTTATAAGGTCTTTAATCAAAGTGTGGTACATGAAAATATGTTTCTTAACATTCGTATGTCCTAAATACGATGTAGCCAAAATTGCGTCATTAGCTAGGAACATCGGTGTCGATGGAGTTGAGTTCCGGGTTGAAATAGGTCATGTCCATAACATCTCTTCGCTTACGAGGCTCGATGAAAGGCGACGAATCAGGAAATTCCTTGAAAACCAAGGGATAGAGGTTGCCTCGGTGGCCACCTCGGTCGAACTTGGCTCACCTGAGAAGGATGTAAGTGAGTTCATGATGGAATCGGGTAGGACGAATACGCTACTCGCTAGAGACCTTGGCGCAAAAATCCTTAGAGTCTTCCTTAGTCAACAGCCAGGTGTCACAGTGGAACTACCGTCGAACACGGCTGGTCAGCATTATGATGATGTGAAGGTTTTGGGAATGAACGATGGTATCATAAATCGTTGTGCTAAGGATCTTGACAGGCTGGGGGAATTCGCTGAGGATAATCACGTCATACCCGCCATCGAAGAGGGTCATCCCTTTAATGCTAAGTGGCTGAAACTTATCATGGAGAGAAGTGAGACACACAACAAGGGCATCGTCTGGAACCGTTCTGATATCACGCAACATGAATTTGAATATATTGGGAAGTACATCAAACATATCCACGTCCATAATGAGGTCATCTCCCCAGAGAACGATGACCTCCTATACACCTTAAAGATGATGAAGCCCATCGGCTACGATGGTTACATTTCAATGGAGTTCGAGGAGTACCCAAAACCTGATTCAGATACCGGCAATATACCGGAACATGTGCTCAAAGATGTAACGACCCGATTCAGAAAGTTTATCGCGGAAGTAAAATGATGTATAATTCCTTTCTCCCAAGGCTATAATGGTAAGATTAACGCATCCTGTTCCAATTAACCATATGCCGTAATGATAATGACAACTAGCTCTCCCGCCCGTTCAGATGAACAACGTATACCTGCCTTGTATTCTCATGTGTGGAATTAAAAGCGATCATATCGCCTTTCGGACTCCAGCATGGATGAAGATCGCACCTCCAATATTCTGGTATACCTGGACCATAGAACCTGAGTGGTTCATAGAATCTACCGAGAGATAGAACTGCGTTTGTAGTCATATCCATCAGTAATAAATTTTGCTTATGGAAGTTAGAGTCTGGATAGCTATCAAATGCCATCCATTTTCCATTTGGTGAAAATGTTCCGTGCCCATCAAAGTCCAATAGTCCGTTTCCGAGAATTCTATAATCGTCCTTACCATCCGTAAATAGTGTGGGGACATATCCTGTCTCTTGGTAACGTGCGGTTACCATTAGTCTATCTCTTGATAACCAATCATAATGTGAACCGCCCCAATTCCAAGGTGATGGAAAGACAGGCCTTAGATCAGATCCATCCGTGTTTAAGGTTATTGACGCCGTGTACCATCCACCTCCTCTCTTATTGATACGGACTAGAAAGAATATCCTCGTGCCATCTCTGTTGAATATAGTGTGGTTAAGCCACAGTAGCGAATTTGGTTGGACATCGGGTGGAAGGCCTATGAGCCCTTTCATATCCGAATAGGGCATTATTAGCTCAGATCCACCGGTATCGAGGTCGATGAGGAAGAGCCCATCCTCAGTGGGATAAGGTTCATCTGCGCGAGGGTTATCACCGTTTCCATCATATCCATAATCTGGTCTTGTGATACGAAGCCGAGCAAAGTTTATGCTTAAGGCTCTTCTACCGTCAGGGGAGACTCCGCTGATCGGTCTAGGGATTATAATTTCCTTATTTGAGCTTACATCGTGGACAACTGAAACGAACTTTTCATCCCTGAAGTCATTATATATTATCATTGAATGAGGGACCTCTCCCAACCAGTGTGCCATACACCCCTGCTGAAAATTCCAGGCCCTGGTTTGCGACAATCGGATGAATTCACCCCTTTTCAAGTCCAAAAGGCCAAGCGTTGCCACATCATCGACTGTGGGAAGCCGTTCTCGAACCTCCGTTTCGAGCACCGTAATGTATCGTTCATTGGAATCAAATGAGGTTATGCCATAATACGTAGCAAGCAAATGCTCCCTTTGAACACCTGTCACCCGCTGAGCTCTTGAGACTTTTGGAAAATGAACGGTACCTCCATAATAACCTTCGGACACTTTATTCATCCTCCAGTATACTGATATCTACACTTATCACAATGTTGAAATGCATATCCCTTTTCGATAGACCATGATATAAATTCATTCATATTAACCATATTCTATCAATGTCAGAACACTGGCCCCCCAAACCATTTTTGTCATCCTTCCTCTATGGTCATGTCCTATCGATAATATGTAAATAACTGCTTTTATAATCGAAACATAAACCTTATTAGGTATTTTTACAATTACAGCGATATAACTCTTGATCTCACATTTTGAGAGGGCCTTACGGGCGCTGAATATCGAAGAACCTGATAGGATTCCATTATTCGAGCAAGCTTTCTCAAAGGAAATCATCGAAAAGATACTGGGGCGAACTCCTTATTACGCAAACACCTTCCTCTGCCTGAATCTTGCCTCTAAAGGTAAGGTAGATGAGGTAAACGAGGGAATATATCATGATCTCGTCGAGATAACGAGGAAGGTTGATCTAGATTTTATGGGCGTTCCTGGTTTCTATGGAAATGGTTCCATCCCCCCCGAGAGGCTTGGGGAGGAGACCTGGAGGATATATGGGCGGATTCAGAAAAGGGGCGGGGCTGAAGGAGAAGGGGAAACATTTTGGGATGTCGAGAAATGGAAGGTGGACTGGACTGAAGAGAAGGGCAGGGAACTAGTCGATGGCCTCAATAAGGCACGCCGGGAAACCGATTTCTCATCTGGCAGCGAAAAAGAGTACCGCATTATCAGGGAATGGGGAGACGAATACTTCATTTACGGTGGAGCGGATGGGTCTTGGGGGCCCATAGTAACCGATCCACTTTTGATGGTCAAAGTTCTCCAATGGATGTATAGGAAGCCAAGCCTTGCGCATGGGATTATTGATGCGTATACAGACCTAGCTATCGAAAGTGGGAAAGCGCAGATGGATGCTGGAGTACATGGGATGCTGATGTGTGTCGATTATGGTTATAAGAACTCATCGTGGATGTCCCCCAAACATTTCCACGAATTCGTCGAGCCAGCACTGAAGAGGCAGTGCGACACTTGGCACAACAAGGGCGTGTGGGCCATCCTCCACAGCGACGGCAACACGGACAGCATTCTAGATCATATGGTTGATGGGGGAATAGACGCATACCAATGCATAGATGTACAGGCCGGGATGAACCTATCCGAGGTCAAGAGGAGGATAGGCGAGAAAGTATGCCTTATAGGGAATGTAGCGCTGCAAATCCTTGAGAAAGGTACCCCTTCTGAAGTCGGAGGTGAAGTCGAGAGATGCATCCGATCTGCAGCTTCAGGAGGCGGATACATACTTTCTCCTTCGGCGAATGTCTCGGTCGGTACTAATGCCTCGAACTACCTACACATGATAAACGCAGCCAAGAAGCTCGGAAAATATCCCTTGGAAAAGGCTTAGCTATGTATCAGTAAAGCGCATGTTATATCTCAAGGACTTGATATCTACTGGATTTATTTGTTAATATCGTATGTTATGTGTTAACTATGTGAATGTCGAAGATGGTGTAAAGACTAAGCATATTTGTTCTTTGTATTCTCTTTTGGGATAGGTTTATTAAACTGGTGACCTTTGATAATGTAGTTATGTGAAAGGGGGGTGAAATGATGAAATACATAATTTTGTCTAGATGGAGAAAGAAGCCAACAAAGTTAATGTTGGACGAGTCCGTCAAGTTGCAAGAAAAGGCGAAGAAGGAAGGTACCAAGATATTGGGTCAATACTGGACTTTTGGCAGATACGACACGGTCACTATACTCGAGGTTCCTGATGAGAAGGCAGCTATGAAAGCTCTTCTTAGATTAGGAGACCTATGTACAACCGAAACCCTCGTAGCTATATCCGGAGAAGATGCCGCAAAGCTCGTAGATTAGTCGCCAAGAAAGTCTAAAAGAACACCATGCTGAGAGGAATCTCGCTAGAATCCCCAAAGTGATGGTGCATTGATCGGATGTTGTTGCATGGTGTTCTTCTCGTAGATAGCGACCAATGCACCGCAAGACTTTTTCATAGGCGCTTATAAGCTCCAATGAATATGAAGAAGAATCACCGAATATTAGCAGCTGCTTTGAGCGCCTCCCCAGCAGCATCTATGGTCTTCTGGATGTCCTCCTCCGTATGTGCTGCGGAAACATAGACCCGGCCGATCCTTGATGGATGCATGAAGCATCCCCTTTTTATCATCTCCCGGTAGAAGATCACGGACCGCATGACGTGTGGATGGAAGGGCGCGTCAACATCCTCTGGCCTTATGATCCGTTCCTTGGGAGTAAAGAAGATAGATAGTCCAGGCCCTGGACCCTGAACTATTCCCTGAACGCCGTTGTCCTTCATCGCGTCCTCCACGCCCTTCATGAGGCTCTTGCCGATCGAATAGAGGTGCGCCCAATTCCCTTCCTTCTCCAATTCCGTTATCGTAGCCAAGGCAGCGGATGTACCTATGGGATTTGAGTTATAGGTGCCACCAATCCATGCCCGTCCGGTGAGGGGCTCGAGTATCTCTCTGCTCCCAGTAAACGCCGATATGGTGTAGCCATTCGCCATCGCCTTCGCAAATGTCGCTAGGTCTGGCGTAACGCCCAACATCCCTTGACCACCACTGAGGCCCAGTCTGAAGCCCGTTATCACCTCATCGAATATCAGCAGTGAACCATATTCCTTCGTCAGCTTCCTAAGGCTCACCAAGTAGCCCTTCTCTGGCGGTATAACCCCGCCATTGAACATATAGGGTTCAGTAATGATGGCCGCCACCTCGTGTCCCTGATTGACCATTGATTTCTCGACGACCTCCAGATCGTTCCATGGGAGCACGATCGTGCTTCCCACGATGCCCTTCGGAACTCCGGGATGGACGCTCACTCCACCCCCGAAGCTGCCACCCATTGTCGCCCAGTCGTGCCAGCCGTGATATGATCCGGAGAACTTTATGATCTTCTCCCTTCCGGTGTGTATCCTCGATATCCTAACGACAGTGGATGTCACATCGGAACCAGTGTTCATGAGGCCCACCATCTCGGCGCATGGAACGTGCTTTACGATCTTCTCGCTCAGTTCCAGTTCGGATTCGTGATCGATTCCGAATACGACTCCCTTATCCATCTGGTTCTTTACCGCCCCGTTCACGGTCGGATGAGCGTGACCGAGTATTATGGGACCAAATGCTAGATGATAATCGATGAAGTCATTGCCGTCGACATCGTAGATGTGACTGCCTATAGCTCGTGAGATGAACTTGGGATATTCGAGCGACAGTCCCTCGTAGACTCCATATACCATCGTCCTCGCTGCACTGTTCGTTCCCCCTGGGATCACCCTCTTGGCTCGTTCGAAGAGCTGCTTTGACCTCGTGAAATCAGGATCCTTGGAGTGTGACATTTTGCTCTAGTCCAATTATATGATGGTCAATATTAAAATTATCCATAAGGTGGGAATATGGCGCATTGGCGCGATGTTTTTATAAAGTCTCCATTATGAGGGATTAAAGTGGGAAAATATGGACGCCAGTAAGATCTCGACATGTACCGAAATGTTTACGAAGAACAACCTTGGCCAGGTGCTGGCAATACTCGATGACATACGATTCAAGTATTTCGACTGTGCTTGGCGCCTCCTAGATGGCTTGACGATCAGTTCGGCAAAGGATGAGCTCTCGAGGTCTTCCGTAAAGCTCTGCGCGGTGATGGGCGGCGGTGATTTCGGTGTCAACGATGAAAACGTGCAGGAACAATTCCGCCATGTGGGGAATCAGATTAAGGCCGCAAGCGAGCTCAACGCCAAGATCGTGAGGATCTTCGCTAGCCTCATACCTGCGCAGTATGCGACGAACGAGACTGTCAAGAGGGTGATTGAGAACCTGAAGAGGCTCACGAGGGTTGCTGAGGATGCTGGGGTCACGCTGGCCCTTGAGAATGAGTTCGGCATCACATCGAAAGGCGAACAGATCGTGCACATCGTGGATAGCGTCGGTTCCCAGAACCTCGGCGTGAACTTGGATCCAGCTAATTTCGTGGTATCGAAGGAGGACCCAGCCAAGGCGATCGAAATATTGAACCAAAGGATAGTACACACGCACCTAAAGGACTGCACATATACGAGCACCGGCAGGTGGTGGGGCTATGAGTGGGTGGAACTAGGGACCGGCCAGATGGACTATAGGCCGATCCTATCTGCACTCATGAAGATCGGCTACGACGGCTTTCTTTCGCTTGAGTATGAGCAGTCCGATGTCGTCAGAGGTACGATCCTTAGTAGAATCTACTTGAAGAAGCTCCTCTCCGAATATGCGATTAGAACTTAGACAGGGTAACACTAAATCGTACCATCGCCTTGGTGGGTGCAATTTATATGAAGTCATATCGTTGATACGCCATGGACGAGGAGCTCAGGAAGCTAATAGAACGTCAGAGGCAGCTCGCACGGGAGAACGCGGGTCGCATTGAAGCGAGTGGAAAACGATACGATGCCGTAGAGGGATTCGGACAAGCGGACAGGATTCCATTCAGCATAAGCCTGACCCCTGTGTGGTCGGATTGGTACCCACACAAGTATGGAATTGTAGTTAGGAAGATGCTCACTGATGCTCGTCTGCACGCTATTACACAGCTCAGGGCGGGCATAGATAAATTCCTCGAATTCAATGACGACGGTTCTCCCCATTCTGGAGTTGCCGTGTGCTTAGGCGTCGTTACGGAGCCCTCCGTTGTCGGGTGCAAGATAGTATGGCCTGAGAATGACTGGCCGTGGGTTGACCTGAGTCATGGTTCTCCATTGAACACGCCTGAAAAAATAGATGACTACAATGCACCGGATATTGAAACGGCAGGCCTGATCCCCCAGATGCTCCTGATTTATAACGAGATGAAGAAGCTTGTGGGCGACGAGATGGGGATTGGATTCGCCGATGGAGAAGGACCAATCCAATTGGCATGCTACGCGAGAGGCATTACCCAGATCATACGAGACATGTACGAATCACCCGATCTAGCGCACAAACTGATAAAGAAGATGGTGGACACCTGGCTCAAGATTAGGGAGTTTTACATCGAAAACTTTGGCCATGCGATGAATTATTTCACAGAAAATCCCTTGAACTACTTCTCTCGGAGGCAATACGACGAATTCATATTTCCATATCACAGGGACATCATCGAGAGGTTCGGAGGCAGTTGGGGCTACAACTGTCAGGGCGTCTTGGACCACTTGATAGAGAAGATCGCCGAGCTTCCGAATTTCCGGCAAATAAACCTGACGACCGACTGCAATATCCGAAAATGCAGGGAGGTATTCGGGAGGAAGAAGACATTCATCAATTTTCTCATGGAGTTGCCGAAGATGTGCACCTACTCCGATCAACATCTTGATAAAGAATGCCAACGGATTGTCGAGGAGATGGGGAACGAAGGCGGCTCATCCCTTGGGAGCATGATAGTCGACCATACAACTGATGAGAGGAAGCTTCATGTGGCGATCGATGCAGTGAAGAGATATGGCGGGAAACCTACGTAGCACCAATTATCGTGTTCTGATCCCTAGCGCGCATCACAAGTTGCTATCTTCTTTCTCCGGTTCCATGTCCACGGTCAATGTATGGTCATAAGAACTGTGTTTCGAACCGCTTTAACTGGATCGATCGTAGGCACGAACTCAAGGCTAACGTGCTTATTATATCCTTCGTCGTCTAAGAACTTGAATATGTTCTTGTAGTTAATCTCGCCCGTTCCCGGCTCGTGTCGCCCAGGTACATCGCCGACATGGAAGAAGCCGATAAGGTCGAACCCCCTCTTGGCATTGCTGATCAGATTGCCTTCGCTGATCTGCTGGTGGTAGAAGTCGTAAAGGAGCTTGATGTTGGGGCTGTTAACTGAGCGAATCAGCTGAAACCCTTCCTCGCATTTCGTCAGGAAGCAACCCTTATGATCTATTGGATTGACTGGCTCGATGACCATCGTCGTGTTAGCCTTCTCAAGCATTGGTGCGACCGCTCTGAGATGTCTCACAGCGTTGCCGAGTTGTTCATTTCTCCCAAGCTCGGTGATTTCCTTACCGAGTCCCACTGGCGCTATGATGGTGTCGCATTCGAGCTTGTGCGCGACATCCAGAGTTGATTTCACGGCTCTAAGGAGTTCATCTGTGACGTTCGGCGCTGTTAGAGAGGTTGGCTGCGGCTGCACTACGAACGATGTAACCGTTAACCCCAATTCTTTTCTCTTCTTATCTATAGCTTCAATGTCCTTGTTTGACCAATCCCAGAACTCAAAGGCAGAAACACCAGCTTCACTTACTTTCGCCAATCTCTCGATGAATGGCCCTTTGAAGACCATCTCGACGCATACCGTTATCTTGACCATGTTATTCGCCTTTAATTCCGATCGTTTAACGTTTTCTGGATCGAATCATAACTGAGCAGTTCCTTCCTCGCTAATTCGACGATCCTCCTTATCTCACGTATAACGCTTGGATCGTTCTCAGGAGGGGTGTATTTCGACATGATGTCCAGAAACTGTTTGTGTGCCCTTTCAAGTATTCCCTCTTCGACCTGCCCGGTATCGCCTTCCTGCCAGGCAGCCCTCTTGAGGAGTTCGGGGAACCACTGAGCTTTTCGGTAGTGCCTGACGGTATGAGGTTGTTGGAGGTAGGTCGTTTCATTGCCAATTCCCACCTTCTTAATCACATCAAGGGCCATGGTCTCCTCGGTCACTTCTATGCCCTTAGAGAACCTCCAAAGCGCTGACCCAGCCTCTTGATCTAGGATCAGTTGTTCGGGGGAAAATACCTTGCCGGAGTCGAGCAATCCAGTGCCTCTGTTGAAGTGATCTCCGGAGATGGTCGCGACGGCGAGAGCCTTGAAAGTCCTCTCGTATTCGGCCTGTAGGCCAGGCACCTTTGCGTCGGTATAATCGCTCCAGCACGCGGCATGTACATGGCCGCCATACATTCGGCGAAAGAGCTCGCATATTCCCAGATCTTGGAGCACTGCCTCAGGCGCCGAGAAGCTTGCGATGCCAGTCCTCATGTCTAGTACTCCGCTCACCGAGCCTCCAACCATCTCGGCTTCGCTGTTGAGAGCCTTAACGACGACCCAACCGCCGAGTATTTCGCATGCTCCCACGATAATACTTCCCGCAATGGTCACGGGTGAGGTTCCACCGCTGATCACCATCGAACCGATTATTGCCGTACGGGGTGCGAACTCTGGCTGCAAGAGCTTGGCCAGAAGCCTCGCGTGCCTCCCGCACATCCTGAGGGGTGAAATCATCCAGATGTTCGGGTCGCCTACGAATAGGTTTGGGTTGTCTGCATACACTTCGCCAATCCTTGCAATGTGGTCTATCTGCTCCGTAAACATTTCGTATGCGATACCGGGCCTGTGAGCATGTTCGATGGTTAGAGCTAGAGCCTCTATCGCCTCTATCCTCGGGTCGATCTCTGTCATAACGAGCGGGGTTGTGACGCTCATGTCACGATCGAGCGCATCCCCATAATGGATCATCTCAAGGAAATCCGATTTGTTCCCAGGCCGTCGTTGTCTCTTTTCGAAATCATAGTAGAACTGGCCGACCTGCGCACTTACGCCGACCAAGTATTCCCCTCTGGGAGGGCTATCCTCTCTCCTCGGCTTCCAGGGCCTTTTCCTTTGACCATCGATAACCTCGTCTATTAGGTTCTCAGAGAACCTTACGACTTGATGGGCCTTGTCGACATCCGCTCCGAATTCCTTTAGAGTGTCTAAAACTTCATCGCACTGAATCCATAGGCCGATATTCTGAAGGACATCGCGTATGTTTTCGTCGATCCTAGCTAGATCACTCTCGTCAAAGAGATTCAAGCAGCCATGTATCATGATCGTCTGCTCCTCCGGCCTTGCATCGCGTTTATGACCTTAACTCATGGTCAGTTTTAACCCATTGAAAAAATTAGTTGAATGAGTTGAACGTCATGGCCTGCCCGACGTCGATGAAATTTCTTTTTTAGCATATGAGAAACTTGATTTACTTTGGGCAAAATTTATAAGGTTTAAAATTATTATTCGAAATAAGGAGAAGGGCAGCATGTCAACTACTGAGACAGTTGAAAAGCCTCTAACTTGGCGTTTCTGGATTCTCTGCGTGGTGCTGACGGCGGCATTGGTCACTGCGAGTATGTGGTGGGTGTTCTTCCAGTCAGGCCAGTGCCTCCTGAGCCTGAGCGTCATAGCTGCTGAAAGCTATTACATGCCGCTCGTCTTCATATCATTGTTCTTCATGGTGATGATTTCCCGGACCAAGAGGTTTAGTGGCAAGATCACTGTCTACCACATGACCTATCTCTATGCCATCCTCACTGCCCTGGCATGGCCTGGTAGTGCGGATCAGGTATTCATCCCTGGGACGTACTGGTTTAATAGAATAAGAGATGTGAACTCGATGCTCATCACCCCATGGTGGTTTGGTCCATCACGGGAGATAGCGAGCCAGATGGTTGCCGGGGGAGTTCCAATTCCATGGATGGAATACATGCCCTCCATAATCTGGTGGTGGTGGATCTACGCGCTGTGGTCCCTCTTCATGATCGGCCTTACGGCCATCCTCAGGCGTCAGTGGGTGGATGTGGAGCAGGTACCCTTCCCCCAGACGATGGTGGCATGTGATCTCGCAAGGGGCGTCGATCCAGGATTCAGGGCTCATATCAAGAGCAGGGAATTTCTGATCGGCACAGCCTTGGGCGGAGCATTCATAATCCTGATGTTCATGATAATAAACTTCCCTTGGTTCCCCGATCTCTATTCGTGGCGCATCAACACCTGCTCTTCGGGCTTCACATACATAACGGCCGATAGTCCCTTTGCCGGGGTCATAGCTTTCGTGGGCTCGACGAAGCAGCCCCTTTACGTTGCCATATTGTACCTCGCCCCCATGACGATCCTCTTCAACATATGGTTCTGGTGGATCGTCCTCGCTGTCCTAGTTCAGATAGCCTATGCCTTTGGTTACTACACAGGTGTGCCCACCACGCCAGGATGCGGGAGGATATACGGCTGTCCCACTGGGAGCATAATATTCCTACAGCCATTCGTCTGGCAAGTATTCGTAGGCATGGGGATGCCCGTTGGAGTCGCGCTGGGCTACGTCGTGGTGAACCGCAGATATATAGCGGAGACGATTAAGACCTCCTTGGGAAGACAGACCAGGCTCAAGGAGACCGAGAATAACGAACCTTTTAGGTATCGGACTAGTTGGTTCCTGTGTATAGCCACAATGATTCTACTGGCCATCTCCTTCATGGCGTCCGGCATGAGTTTCGCCCCATCCTTGACGCTGATAGTCATAACCATCCTCTTTGCGTTCTCCTGGGCGAGGACATGGGGTCTAGGCGGCTTCTGGGTCCCGTCGGGCTTCTATTCGGGGCCAGGATTCATGCGCTGGATCTGGCCAACTGATCCAACTGATCTGACAAAGGACTGGTATCTGAGCATGGGATTGGCGGCCCTGCCCGCCACCAACGTTCCCTATGCGGGATGGCAGCACTCTCTAATGTCGACTATGGCCTCCTCTAGGCTGGCCAGCCTGACCAAGACCAGCCAGAAGAACGTCTTCAATATATCAATAGTCGTCTCCCTCATAACTCCCATCATGGCGATGCTCGCCTGGCTCAGCTGGACCTACATGTTCGGGATGTCTAGAAGCCCACAGTTTGCGGGAAGCTATCGCCCTATGGATTCGATGGGCGAAATATCACTCTCGCACATCGGTACTATGCCCGCCATCGGGTTGTGGTGGCCGCAGATGATCGCGGGCATCCTGATCGCCATCGCGCTTTCATACCTGCACGCCAGGTTCATGTGGTTCCCGTTCGAGCCCATTGGGATGATGATAGGGATCGATGCATGGTCCATGCTGCTGGCCCTCTGGCAACTTGCGGGCATCGCATGGATTCTAAAGTCTTTAACGATTAGAATAGGCGGAAGCAAATTATACGAGGAACATGGAATGTTGGTGGCTGGCGGGTTTCTCGTCGGTTACGCCTTGGGGGTATTGGTCTTAGGTCTAGTAGGGATCTATAGGTTCTTCTTTCCCTTCTAGAGGGTTCACGGAATTCTACCATCCATCCAATAGCGAGGGTTTACGTATTAGATAGAGACGAGAATTTTTTGCATTTACTACTTCTCAGTTTAAGGTAACTATAAGTTAATATGAGGCTCCATTTCATATTAACCTTATCGGGTTTATGATGGCCCTGACAACATTGACTGAATAGTGACGGGTTCTCAAGGGCTGGCCCTTCGCCGCGAGCGACTCCGCATCAGGTTCCGGAGTCGCCATAGGGAGTAGGTCAATGATGATGGCGATGGAAAAGTGT
>Ga0315282_10010227_pt1 | contig 14762 bp, 13 predicted proteins | sample YL17G07_20_MG_FD_203693 | JGI IMG/M metagenome (GOLD analysis project Ga0315282, IMG submission 203693) | Sediment microbial communities from Yellowstone Lake, YNP, Wyoming, USA - YL17G07_20 | ecosystem: Environmental > Aquatic > Freshwater > Lake > Sediment | place: USA: Wyoming | collected...
CATGACCGAATTGAGCCGGTTGCTGACACTTGAGAGATAGATGTCAAGCATTCCGGAAACCATATCCCGGTAGGTCTCGATCGTATCAATCGTCTGGATGGTATGGTCATAAACATCCCTGAGATAGACTCGGGTGGGTTCTTTTACAAGGGATGACTCTCCTCTTTCTAAACCGTTGATGACCTCTCTTAAAGGCCAGACTCCCTTTCTTAAGAATAACATCTCTCTTTTCAAATGGTGAATGGTTTGAAGTGTTTCATGGGTGGGGTCAGTGACCAATTTTTCTTCCGACAATTCGATCTCTTCTCCGATTTTTTCTAAGATGATAAAATAGTTGTCCACGATGGAATCCAACAAGGCGTAAGCGAGATAATCGGCTCCCATTTTCCTGATGCGGCCTTTGTTGTTCCGGATTCGATCCCGAATGGGATCAAACGTATCTCCCTCCCTTTCCTGAAAGGAGAAGACGAAATTTGACCCCACAATCAAGCTGATCTGCTCTGTTTCAATCTCGTTGCTCTTATCACTGTAATCGAGGTCCCTTAGAACAATATAGATGTACTCTCCATAATCCTCCATTTTCGGGCGCTGATCCGTATTGAGGATGTCCTCCAAGACCAGAGGGTGCAGCCCGTAACATTCGCCCAGCTTCTCAATGACCTCCACTTGGTGAAGTCCATCCACATTGATCCAGGTCACGGTGGGCTTCTCTTTAAAGAGGAAACATTCCTCAATCTTCTTTACTTCCCTTTCCTGAAAATGGTTCTCGTCATAATCGATGAGGGTAATCTTGGGTGCCTCGGTCTTTTTCTCTCCAATATACACAAGGGTTCCGGGTGGCAGCCCAGACTTTCTCGATCTTTTTTTAATCAGTTTTGGCATCTTTCACTCCCTTTCAAAATGTTTGCGGTTGTTTAAAAGTTTATGAAAATCATGTGATGAAGTCAACCCTTCGACTCCTCCGGCCTGAGGACCTGAGCATGCCTTCGACCCGAGCTCAGGCCGAGGGGCTCAGCCTGCCTGCCGGTAGGCAGGGGTTGACCCTGAGCGGCGCTTCTTTGCCCCGCCTTAAGAAAGGCGGGGCTTGGCGCCGCCGAACGGGTCAACAAGAAACTCGTTGGCGATTATGCTAAAATAAATCCTAAGAGCTCGGAGGAAGGACGATGCCTCTACAATTCGAATCCATCAGCCACGGGCCGATTGCATTCGGCTTCTTTAATATTGAGACCGATTTGCTCCTGCTCAACCAATACTTTCTCTTTGCAAACGATTTTTGTCATCATATCATTCAGTCCTCTGAGAACGATAAGGAGACCTATGAGGCACCATGGGAGGTCTATCCTATCGAAAAGGACGCGGAAATCGGAAACCTGATGGGCGCCATTCATGGGATTGACCACAGGGGTTTTATTGGAGAAGTCTATACGCTCTTCCCTTTTCCCGCAAAGAGAGAAGTATTTAAGCAGAATCCTGACGGTTTTAAAAATCGAGCCATCATCGAAAAAATGATTCAGAAGTATGCCAAGCGGACCAACATTTCTTTTCTCGTTGATCAGAAGAATGACAAAATTTCAATCGGCCAATATGTTTTCAGCGAGACTGCTTTTCAGGAGCTGATCAAATATATCTGGGTGGGAGGGTTTCCCCTCTGGAAAGACGAGATTCGCCCGGAGTACGTGATGGCGATGAAGAAAAAAATCAAGCAGTCAAAACGCCCCCTCTTTAACGGTCTAACACTTGAATGATTCTTGCCCTTCTTTCGGGGACGCTCCGCCTCTCTATCCTGTCAACAACCAAGTCCATTTATCTAAGTTTCCACTGCTCCTAAAATTGCGACCTTATTTATAGTGGTAATTTTTCGGGTTCTGGTATAATAGAAAACGAATGGAGAGGATGGATGCCGCAGAAGGTGATAATCGACTGTGATGTGGGAGTGGATGATGCTTTGGCCCTCATCCTTGCCTTCCATTCAACTGAACTGGAGGTAAAGGCTGTCACCGGTGTGAATGGAAATGTCCCATTAAACCAGGTGTTTGAGAATATTCAGAAGGTCCTTTCTCTGATCCGTCCTCAGGCCAAACCGCTTATTGCCAAAGGCGCAGATCAACCCTTAAAAGGCAGAACCATTTATGCCCATTCGGTTCACGGGAAAAGCGGGTTGGGGGAAGCCAAAATTGAATTAAGAGAAGGGGAAGAATGGTGGGTGATTGCCCCTCACCCAGCCGATGAGCTCATGACAAGGATGGCCCGTCAATACCCAAATGAGTTGACTCTGATTGCCACAGGTCCTCTTACCAATTTGGCTCTCGCGCTTCAAAAAGATCCAAAAGGGATGAAGAAACTGAAAGAAGTGGTGATTATGGGAGGAGCGGTTCGAACCAGGGGGAATATTACACCTTATGCTGAGTTCAACATCTTCTCCGATCCCTTAGCTGCAAAAACCGTCTTCGAATCAGGATTGTTGATCACCCTCGTCCCGCTCGATGTAACTCATCGAGTCACGCTCTCCCCCCAATGGATGGAGGATAAAATAACACCCCTAAAAAACTCCTTTTCTAAATTCACCATTGAAGCGACAGGATATGATACAATGGCTGAAAAGTTTCAAAATAAGCAACGGATATACCTCCATGATCCTCTGGCAGTGGGAGTGGTAATCGATCCTGGTCTGGTGAAAAAGGAAAGGGTAGCCATTCATGTGGAGACTGAAGAGGGAGAACATTACGGCCAAACAGCAGAAGTCGAAGAGGGGATGAAAACGGATGTATGTGTAGGAGTCGATCCAGAGAGGTTTTTGGAACTATTTGTGTCAAGTCTGAGTTGGAAAAAAGAGCGTTAAAGGACCGGCCGTACGGCCTCGAGGAGCATCCTGTCAGGAACAGGATTTGAGGATCGGCCTTGAAGGCCTTGAGGTAACTGCCTAAAGCGAAGCGTTCCTTAAACGGAGTGCTCCTTAAGTGAAGCGATCGGTTTTGGGGAGATTCATGAAAACCAAGATTCTCCTTCTCGGCAGTTCCAATGTTGATCTCATTCTCAAAGTTCCCCGCTTTCACAATCCTGGGGAAACGATCATGGCAGAGGATCTGGTCACTGTCTTCGGCGGGAAAGGGGCCAACCAGGCCATTGCAGCAAAGCGCTTAGGTGGAAAGGTCGGTTTCATCACAAAATTAGGCGATGATCACTATGGGCAAACGTATCGCTGGTTTTTAACCAAGAATGGTCTTGATCCGAAAGGGGTCCTCAAGGATAAGGAGCGTCCCACAGGCATTGCTTTAATTGAATTGAATCCAAACGGGGAGAACCGAATCATCGTCTCTGCCGGGGCAAATGGGTCAATTTCTGAAAACGAGTTAAGAAAGCTTGGCCCATCCTGGAAAGGGATCCATGTTTTCGTCACCCAATTGGAGATTCCTCTCCAGGCGGTCCACATGGGCTTAAGGATGGCTAAAGATCAGGGTGCCCTCACCCTCCTCAATCCATCCCCTCCTGTTCAGCTTTCACCGGATATCTTTTCATGTGTCGATTTTCTCGTGCCCAACGAATGGGAAGCCCAGTTGCTGACAGGGTTAAGAATGAGAGGGAAAGAGGACATCCGTAAGATGGGGGAGAGGCTGTTGGATATGGGCGCAAAAAATGTGGTGATCACCTTAGGCCCTCAGGGTCTCTTTTTCAATAATGAGAATGAGGAGGTCTGGATGGATGCCTTCAGGGTGAAGGCCGTGGATACGACGGCGGCAGGGGATGCCTTCATGGGAGCCCTTGCCTGCGGCCTCTCTGAAAAGAGGCCGATTCGAGAGGTCCTGAGATTTGCAAACGGAGCCGGAGCCCTTGCCACAACAAAGCTGGGTGCTCAGCCCTCCCTTCCCTCAAGAAAAGAGGTGGAGATGTTTATCTCCAAGAACGCATCAATTTAAGGCCGAGAGCGTCAAATCGTTAGATCCTGAAACAAGTTCAGGATGACAATTACTAATACAAATGGGTTAAGTCCTTTAGGAGCTACCCCTCACCCTTTCCCTCTCCCCAGCGGGGAGAGGGTGGGGGTGAGGGGGCAAAAGGCTAGAAGAAAATTCGCAGACTTAGCGTGTAAGCTTAATAGCCAAGGAGGAGTTTCCTATGAACGAAGTACTCAATGCCATCAAAAATCGAAGGACGATCCGAAAATTCAAACCCGACCCAGTGGATGAGGAGAAACTCAAGATGATTCTCGAGGCCGGGAGGTGGGCTCCGTCATTCAGCAATCTTCAGCCCTGGAAATTTTTTGTTGTCAGAGATCAAAAGCTCAAGAAAGAATTGGACAAGATGGCCAGAGAGACGGTCCTTCATCTGGGCATCAACGAAGCTCCTGTTGTCATCTGTGTCTGTGCGGAACGACGCATTGATCCTCTCCATGCCATTGAGGCTGGCGCTGCTGCAACACAAAATATGGCTTTAGCCGGACACAGTTTGGGGCTAGGCATAGGCTGGATTGGAGTCTGGGGAACGGATGCTGAGCTGGCAATCCGAAAACTCCTTCAACTGCAAGAGACGACTCGGGTGGTTGCCCTGCTTCCCGTCGGGGTCCCGGATGAATCCCCAAAAGGCAATCGAAAACCCCTCGAAGAATTCGTCCAGTACCGATGAGGATAATCTTTTCTTAATCTTGAATCCCAGCCAAGCGTTTGGCACATCTCTTTTTATATTCGGTGTCGGACTCCCTGAAAATCGTTAATCGGTGGGCGGCCGGAGAACCGCCGCCGTGAATGTCGGAGATCGTATCTGCACTCTCCATGGCCATTTTCTCAACCAGACGGAGCATCTTGATTCTCTTCTCCACCGGCACTCCCTTTGCCCCCTTCAAATATTTCTTCAGCAACTCCCCAACCTCAGGATTCTCGAAGTCTTTGTCAGAAGGCAGATCTGCCACGAATCCACCTGCAATGTCGATCATGAGACGAGTGGCTTCAGCCATCTCCTTCCCTTCATGAATCTTGGAAGCATTGGCCAGAACAGGATCGATGAAATAGGTCCCCGAGGGTTCCTTTTTCCCCTCATAGGAGGCAGCCAGACTGCAACCGTATAGGGTTTCGGCCCTGTGAATCATATCGATGACCTTCTCCTTATGGTGGCCCACCTTTGTCGTGCCGTTATAATCCATCATCATCAAGGCAGCGCCTGTCATGGCATCGATCTTTCCCGATTTACAGCCCCCGTGGGATTGACGGTGATAGGCCGAAAAGCGGCTCACCATCTCTGCTGCAAATTCAACCTCCCTGAACATAAAGACGCGCTCCCATGGGACCAACACCTCATCAAAGATGAGGGTCGGACAGTACTTGCTGTAACGGATGTTCCCACAATCAACCCCTTCGATCTCCCGGGTGTCCATAGAACTCCTTCCCACCACATGGATGAGCCCTTCCGTATCCGAAGGAATGGCAAAGGCTAGGGTGTAGTCCTCATCCCCTTTTTGCATCGCTCTTGTGGGAAGGACAATAATCTCATGGGCACTCAAGGAGCCTGTCTGGTGAACCTTTGCCCCTCTGACGATGATCCCTTCTTTGGTCTGGTCGACCACGCGGAGGTACATATCTTTGTCGGGCTGTTCGTTAGGACCCAGACTCCGGTCTCCTTTGACGTCGGTCACGCTGGCATTTGCAGCCAGATCGTTCTTCTGCACATATTTCAAGAAATCCATGAATCGATCGTAATAATGGGTCCCGTATTTCTTATCGATATCATAGCACACGATCGAAAGGGTACAGAGGCAATCCAAACCCGTGCATCTCTGATGGCAGGTCCCCACATAGCCTCCCAAGACCCGATTGATTTTCACCCTGGCTACGAGATCTTCGATGGACTGGGGTGGGAGGGTGAACCGGTTGATTGGTTCTTTCGTGAAAGGTGAGATCGTGGTGATAAGATCCTTATATTTGTCGTTACTCACCAGCTCATACGTGGCACCCGTGGCATTAATCCCTGCGCGAATCCTGGGATTGTCCACCACATTCTTTATCTTCTCACCAAACATATAGGCTGTCGGTTTCAATTTTCTTAAGCTCGCAACATATTGTTCAAAGGTCTTGATCGCCATCGTTTCCCTCCTGATCTTTTCAGAAATGTAGGGTGCGTTCCCCGAACGCACCATCTGAAGGCGTGATCGGCGATCACGCCCTACAAGCTAACAGCAATCAACTATTTGTAATCTGCTATCAGCTATCTGCTCTCTGCCTACTACTTACTGCTTACTGTCTTCAGGCGTTTAGTTGCAGTCCTCTCCGAAAGGCACTCAGGTTCAACGTGATTGCCTTCTTCGGTACGCTCACCTCAATGGCCTTCTCCATCGCTTCCACGGAGAGAAGGTCTGTTTTCTTTAGGAGAGCTCCCAAGATGATCAGGTTCGCCACAACGATGTTACCCATCTCCTTATCGGCGATGCTCGTGGCGGGAACGGAGAGGATTTCATAATCCCCTGGTTTCGCTCCCTTGACCAGATCCGAATCGATCACGAGAAGTCCTTTCGGTTTGATTCGATGTATATATTTGGAAAGGGCATCCTCAGCCAGGGCAATCAGGATATCCGGCTTTCTCACCTGAGGATCGGTGACAGGTTCTTCAGAGATGATCACCTCTGCCCTTGTGGAGCCTCCTCTCAACTCTGAGCTGTAGGATTGGGTCTGAACTGCCTTCTTCCCTTCAAAGAGAGTGGCTGCCGTCCCCAGAAGAATTCCTGATAGCACGACGCCCTGACCTCCCAGTCCTCCAATCAGTATCTCTGTGCGACTCATTCGACTCCTCCTCGCGCTTTCTTCTTCATCTTTTTCACTTCTTCCAGCATCTCTGGTTTCTCCATGTCGACCAGCTCTCCGACTACGATTTTGTCCTTCAACTCCTCTTCGGAGAGCTTTGCTGCTTCCTCGGGTGATACGGACCGCTTCTTATAGTCTTCGAGCATCTTGACGGCACTCCCCACCCCGGTCTTTCTTCCAAATTGAATCGGGCACTGGGAGAAGACCTCGATGAAAGCAAATCCCTTCTTCTGGATCGCCTTCTTGATCGAGTTGGTTAATTGTCTTGGATGGGCCGCCGTCCAGCAGGCGACAAAGGAGGCTCCTGCAGCCATAACCAGCCTGGAGATGTTGAAGGTGTTTTCAACGGTGCCGTAAGGCGTAGTCGTCGTCTGAATGCCCATGGGTGTGGTGGGGGCAGCCTGGCCGCCGGTCATTCCATAAATGCCGTTATTGAGACAGATGACGGTCATCTCCACATTTCTTCGTGCGTTCTGGATCAGGTGATTTCCGCCAATCGCTACAAGATCTCCATCTCCGCTGACAACCATCACCTTCTTCTCCGGAAGGCCCATCTTGATCCCGAAGGCAAACGCGATCGGCCTGCCATGGGTCGTGTGAAGCACATCCGCATTGAAAAAAGGACTGGGAATCCAGGCTGCGCAGCCGATTCCTGAGACGAAGACAAAATCGTCCATATCCATTCCGAGTCCATCGATGGCGCGAAGAATGCATTGGGCAACCGTCCCGTCACCACAGCCAGGACAGAAGGTCGTCTGAGTTACCGAGGGTCTTATAAATCGGTGATAGGGGTGGACAAGCTCATTCATTTCGCAACCTCCCGGATCTTGCTTAATATATCTTCTGGATCCTGAATCTCTCCAACCAGCCTCGGAGGTAGAAACGAGACCTCAGCAAAATGGGCTGCCTCCGCCTTGATGTAGGGGTAGAGTTGACCCAGATTGTTTTCTAAGACGATGACATGTTTTGCCTTCTTGGCCATCTTAGCGATCTCTTCTTCTGGAAACGGCCAAACCGTAATCAGCCGGAGAGTCCCGACGGAAATCCCCTCTTTTCTTGCCTGAGCGGCAGCCATCGCCGCTGCTCGGGCAACACCTCCATAGGAGACCAAGACGATCTCAGCACCTTCGTAGTCTCGTTCCACCAGGATGATCTCCTTTTTATGCTTGAGGATCTTATTGCTCAGTTTCCTGATAAAATTGTCCAATGCCGAGATGTCAATGAGGTTTCGCTTCCCATATTCGTCATGGCATGAGCTGGTGACGTGAGCTTTGAATCCCTTTCCAAAGATGGGCATGGGAGCCACATCTTCATCGAGAAAACCCCTGATCTTCTGGGGATCCGTCCCCGGTTCAGGGATCTTTCGATATTCCGTCTTGATCTTCTCCGGTCCCGGAATGATCACTTCCTCCCGCATATGTCCCACAAAAGCGTCGGAGAGAACGAAGACCGGAGTCCGGTACCTCTCAGCATAATTAAAGGCAATGACGGTATGGTCGAACATCTCTTGAGGCGAAGAGGGACAGAGGGCGATGATCTCATAATCGCCATGAGAACCTCTTTTCGCCTGAACCATATCGCCCTGGACACCGACCGTTGGCATACCCGTCGTGGGTGCTCCTCTCTGAACATTGACGATGACGCATGGCGTTTCTACACCGATGGCAAAGCCGATATTTTCCAGCATCAGACTGATCCCTGGGCCCGAGGTGACAGTCATCGCCTTCCTACCCGCCCAGGAGGCGCCGACGACTGCTGCAATCGCACTGATCTCGTCCTCCATCTGGAAAAAGGCTCCTCCCACCAGTGGCAGGCGTTCGGCCAATCGGTTCGCCACCTCGGTTGCCGGCGTGATGGGATACCCTGCCGTAAACTCGCAGCCAGCAGCGATGGCACCTTCTGCACAGGCTACATTGCCCATCATGAAATATCTTCCTGTCAGCACACGGTTCGCATTCATTTTTTCGCTCTCCTCCGCAACTTTTCCTCCGAGACAACAATCGCTAAGTCAGGACAGAAGATCATGCAGTTTTCGCACCCTGTACATTGATCCTCTTTCGCCACCACCGGTGGCCGATAGCTTTTCTGGTTCAATGTTTCGGCTGGCTTAAAAACATCCTTTGGACAGACATAAATGCAGATGCCGCATTCATCGATGCCCTTGCATAGCTCGTGATAGATTCTTAAATCAGCCAATGTTCTTCTCCTTTCATACTCTCCGTTTTCGTTTAAGAAATTTTGTAGGGTGTGATCACCGATCACACCTGCACCTAGCATAGTGCAGGGCACACCTCTAACTTGGCGCGTTCGGTGAACGCACCCTACATTTTTCTTTTTTGTCCAACGACAGGGTTCACCGGATGGACCGGAGCCTTTCCCTCCAGGACCCTGATCATATCCTCCGCCACCAGGCTCATCCTCCTCAAGGCCTCCTCTGTATGGGCTGCCATATGAGGGGTTCCAACAAAATTTTCCAGATCAAATAAGGGATGACCTTTCGCAGCAGGCTCCACTTCATAAACGTCCGAACCTGCCCCGGCAATCTTTTTCTCTTTCAATACCTTATGAAGGGCCTTCTCATCCCAGATAGGCCCTCGGGCGAGATTGATGATGAAGGCAGAAGGCTTCATCAATCCGAATTTCCTCTCTCCCAGAAGTCCCTTCGTTTCTGGCAGCATAGGGAGATTGATGGAAATGTAATCGGATTCAGATAACACTTCTTCCAAACTCACCTTCATCGCTTTCAGCTCTTTCTCCGTCTCTTCGTATCGCAAAGCATCATAGTAGAGAACCTTCATGTCAAACCCTTTATGTCCGATTCGACCCACGGCCCTTCCAATCCGGCCAAAGCCGAGAATTCCAAGGGTCTTTCCGTGAAGTTCATTGCCGGTGTATTCGTAACGAGCCCCCCATCGTCCTTCCCGGAGGGCGATGTCAGCCTTCTTCAGCATCTTCGAAAGGATGAGGGCCAGACCGAAGAAGTGTTCTGCCACCGAAAGATCATTTGCATCTGGCGTGTTCACCACCCATATCCCTTTCTCTGTGGCTGCCTCCAGATCGATGTTCTCCACCCCGACTCCATGTCTCCCAATCACTTTGAGTTTCGGGGCCGACACCATTATTTTCCGGGTCACTTTTCCGTTCGCCCGAATGATGATTCCATTGACCTCCTTCACCTCTTTGATCAGGGAATCCTCTTCAAGGGAACGGGCGAAAAAAATTTCTGCCTTCTCCTTCAGAAGAGCCTTTCCAGTTTCGTGCATGTCCTCATAGAGCAAGATCTTGAAGTTCTTCATATTAATCCTTCACTCCACCCCGCCTTTTCAAAGGCAATCCTTTCACTTGTGACAAATAACTATTTTTAGAGAAGGTAAGATGCCTAACAATGAGTTTCTCCAATTGGGCTAGGTTCCTATCTTCAATGGCTTTAATCATCTCTCGATGTTCAACGATGGACTGCTCGATTCGATGGGGCACCGACCAGGCGTTATATCGCACGATATGGGCTTTGGTGCGGAGGTAGTCGATCATCTCATAAAGGTAACTGTTTTGGCAGACCTTAAACATCATTCGGTGAAATTCGGAATCGACTTCGATCATCTGGTGGGTCTTGCTACGCAGATGTCTTTCCACCTCTTTGGAAAGTTTCTTTAGCTGTTGGATCTCTGCCGGCGTGATGTGCTTGAGAACCAGACGGGCAGCAATCTTTTCCAGCTCAGCCCGAACAAAATAAATTTCTTCGATCTCCTCGACGGTGAGGTCGGCCACCACCACCCCACGGTAAGGAGTGGCTCTCACGAGTCCCTTCGCCTCTAACCTCTTCAAAGCTTCACGGATGACCGTGCGGCTGCCCCCAAACCCGGAAATCAGATCCATCTCGACCAGACGTTCTCTTGGCTTAAATTGACCTGAGAGGATAGCCTCCTCAATCTCCTGAGAAATACGGATGGAATTAAGGCTTGACATAAGGTTTGTCTTCGTCTAAAATGGTTCGCAGTTTAATACAATATTGTATACCATTTCTTAGAAAATTTTTCCACTATTTTCTCAATATCCTTCTGGAGATATCCCGATGACCCAATTTGGAACCCTTTTCAGTTCGTTTCAACTCGGAAATCTGGAATTAAAGAATCGAATCGTGATGCCTCCCATGGCGACCCACTTTGCAGGAGAGGATGGATCTATCAATGATCGGCATATTGCCTATTACGTGAAACGAATCAAAGGGGGGGTAGGTTACATCACCTCTGAGCACACAGGCATCACGAAACAGGGACGAGCTTTTCCCAATATGGCACTGATTGATTCTGATCAACACATTTCCCATTTTAAGAAGTTGGTAGAGGCCGTCCATCGAGAGGGTGGAAAGATCGTGATTCAGATCAATCATGCTGGTCGCCAGACCTCTTCCTCCATCACCGGTTCACCCATTGTTGCTCCATCTGCCATCCCCTGCCCCGTCCGCAAGGAGATGCCTAAAGAACTTTCCCAAGAAGAAATCCAAAAGATTACCGAAGCCTTTGGAGAAGCCGCGCGTCGAGTGAAAGAGGCAGGCGCGGACGGCGTAGAGATCCATATGGCCCATGGATATCTCCTCAATCAATTCCTATCCCCTTTCTCCAACCAGAGGACGGATGAATACGGGGGAGACCCTGAGCGAAGAATGAGGATGGCCCTTGAAGTATTGAGAACCGTGAGAAATAGAGTGGGCTCAGATTTTTTGGTCCTCTGCCGTCTCAGCGCTGACGAGTATGTGGAGGGAGGGTTGAAGCTGGACGACTCGAAAGAGATCGCCAAGGCCTTGGAAAGGAATGGAGCCGATGCCCTCCATGTTTCAGCCTGTGTCGCAGCATCAGGATATTTGAACCATCCTCCCTATTATGCGGAGGAAGGGATCTTTGCTCATCTCGCGCAGGGGATCAAATCTGTTGTGAGCATTCCCGTAATTGCCGTGGGAAGAATCCGCACGCCTGAATTGGCCAACCAGATTTTGGAAGAGAAGAAGGCGGACCTCATTTCCATGGGAAGAGCCTTGATTGCAGACCCGAACCTGCCCGTGAAAGCGGTTCAAGGCAAGACGGCGGATATCATTCCCTGCATCTCATGTAACCGCTGCATTCAAAGCATTCGAAAGGGTGCACTTCAGTGTGCTGTCAATCCAGAAACAGGGCGAGAGGAGATTCTTAAACTCGAGAAGACAGATCAACCGAAGAAGGTCTGGATTGTTGGAGGAGGCCCGGCCGGGATGAAAGCTGCCGAGATCGCAGCCCTGCGGGGCCATCAGGTGTCACTCTACGAAGCAACGGAGAGACTGGGAGGGAAATTTCTCCTCGCTGCCATTCCTCCAAGAAAGCAGGTTTTGAAAGAATTTATCGATCATCTCGTTAGGCAAGTCGAAAAACTGCCCATAAAGATCATTTTAGGAAAGCCCTTTACTCCGGCTTCATTGAGAAGAGGTAAGCCTGATGCGGTGATCGTTGCCATTGGGGGCAAACCGTTTTTCCCAGCCATCGAAGGAATTCAGGACTTCGGCGCAATCTCTGTAGAGGATGCTTTGAAAGGCTCTGTTCTTCTTGGCAAGAAAGTCCTTGTGGTCGGCGGTGGAGGGATCGGAGCGGAGGTGGCAGATTACCTCTCCGAAAACGGAAAAGAGGTCACGCTCGTCGAGATGAGGGAAGGGATCGCCCTCGATCTGGTTACCCATCTTCAATATTTCTTAAATATGAGATTAAAAGAGAAGGGAGTCCAGATGCTCACCTTGACAAAGGCCATCCGTTTCGAAAAAGATGGATTGTGGGTTGAGGACCCTCAGGGAACCAGGAAGCTCGATGGTTTCGACTCGATTGTCCTTGCATTAGGATGGAGTCCTAACGATGAAATGGTTGAATCTTTCAAAGGAAAGGTTCCCGAGGTCTATGTCATAGGTGATGCATCAAAACCCAGGGAGGTCATGGAAGCATTACTTGAGGGGGAGGAAGTCGCCCTCAAAATTTAGCAGAAGGAGGTGAGACTATTTAAGGATGATTCATTCTGAGATCATCCTTTCTTCTCAGGTATCACTCTTGTAGGGCGTGATCCCCGATCACGCTTTCTACCTAATGCAATGAGAGGTAAACCTTTGGATGGTGCGTTCGGGGAACGCACCCTACACAGAGAAAGGGGGGTAATCATGCTAGCAAAAAGAAAATTATTTGGAACGGCCATACTTATTCTTATATCTATGGTTTTCATTCCCATGATGGTCTTTTCCGCGGAGAAGAAGGTCGTCCGGATTTGGCACACGGAGACCGAGCCCCAGTCCGTTGCTGGGTTCCAGCAGATCATCGACGACTTTGAGAAACTCCACCCGGACATCACGGTGAAACAGGAAGCGTTGGCCTGGGGCGACCTCGAGGCCAAGCTGACTGCAAGTCTCGCCGCTGGCGCACCCCCGGATGCCTCCCATGGACAGGCCGTGACCTGTGCGTCCTTTTACGCGAAAGGCCTCTTGCGGGACCAGGAGGATATTGCTGCCTCCATCGGCCGGGACAACATCTGGGAGGCCGTTCGGCTACAATGTTTCCACGACGGCAAATATTACGGGATTCCCCATTCAGCGGCCACATCGCTTCTGATCTACCGGAAGGATATCTTCAAGGCAAAGGGGTTGAAGCCACCGGAGACCTGGGATGACTTCATCAAAATGGCCGAGGCGATGATGGAGCGGGATAAAGATGGCCGGGTGACCCGCTACGGCCTGTCCCTCCCCGGCGTGGGCCTCTTCATCAATATTGCGGTTGGAGAACTCACTAAGGCAAACGGCGGGCGACTCTTCGATCTCAAGACGGGCCGCCCCACCTTCACCGAGAAACAGGTCATTGAGGTGTTGGATTATTACAAGAAATTAACCGCCACGGTCCTGCCGCCTGGCTGGCTCGGCCATGGTTACCTGGATACTTTTGCTAATCTGGCTACCGGCAAGGCCGCAATACTCTACCAGGGTTATGGTCGAGGAGCGGGCTATATTGAGAAGTATGCCCCGAAAGACACGGGCGATCCTGAGCACTTCGGAGTGCTGGTGAAGCCCCATGGACCATCCGGCAAGGAGACAGCGGCCCAGATTGATGCCGAGCCCTGGATGATCTTCAAGAACGCAAAGTACCCCGAAGAAGCGGCACAGTTCTTGAAATTCTTCTTCAAGGAAGAAAATTACATTAAGTACCTCCTCACGGTGCCGATTCACCTCCTCCCAACCCTCAAGTCGGTGCGTAGCAACCCTGCCTACCAGGCTAATGCGATGGTACGCAAGTGGAAGGAGTGGCAGGATATGCAGTACCGTTACTTTGACTCAGGGCAGGCGAAGCCGACACTGATCGTGGACTGGGCTGACCTGAAACTACCCTTTGGCCTCGAGATCCTTGGGTCCGGTATTGTCCCGGACATGGTGACGGATGCTGTCCGGGGGATGTCCTCGAAGGAAGCGGCGGCCAAGGCCCAGGCTCGGGCGGAAGAGTTAATTACACAGCTTGGTTACAAACGGTGGTAATTCGTCTCTGCAACAACAGCCTAATACAAACGCATTTATTTCCTTAACATCAGGCCCCCTCACCCTCCCCTCTCCCCGCTGGGGAGAGGGATAGGGTGAGGGGTGTGGGTTCTTCTGGGGTGCGATCCACATTTTCCCTCATTGCTGCTAAACTTGGTATCGCGCGAAGGACAACCTGGGTGCCCGTAACCAGGCCAAAGCGTCGCGAGCAAGTAGCGGGGCTCCTGACCATTGCCCCTGCCCTCTCCCTGATTCTGGCCCTCACACTATACCCTGTCGCCTACTCCATCTGGCTTAGCCTCTTGGAGAAGCACTCTTTCTTCCCGCAAGAACGCTTTATCGGCCTCGAGAATTACTTCTACCTGTCGAAGGATCCGGAATTTTGGACCAGCCTCTGGTTGGGGACAGTCTATTCCATATGGACGATCTTCTTCCAGATAGTCCTAGGAGTG
>Ga0315282_10010228_pt1 | contig 14761 bp, 14 predicted proteins | sample YL17G07_20_MG_FD_203693 | JGI IMG/M metagenome (GOLD analysis project Ga0315282, IMG submission 203693) | Sediment microbial communities from Yellowstone Lake, YNP, Wyoming, USA - YL17G07_20 | ecosystem: Environmental > Aquatic > Freshwater > Lake > Sediment | place: USA: Wyoming | collected...
AATATATCTGGTGTCTTTTCCGATGACGGAAAGAAGATCTACGTTGCCGAACACGAAGAGGGCTATCTCTTCGGTGAAATTATCGGACCAAATGAGATTGCAATAGTATACCTTCAGGACGGGAACGATGCAGCAGCCCGGGCTTTTCATCTCACCCGACAACAGAACTGATTCATGTTCCCTCTTTTTTGATAGTGCGAACTTCGATACCTGTGGAACCCGTTACAGGTCAGTGGCCCGGCCGGTGTACCTGACCCGTCACAGGTACATGGATCGAAAGCCTGAAACAACATGTCCGGGCATGTGAGGTGAACCACCTGCAATTCAGAGGTGGGGAGGTCCGCCCATCATTCTCCGGGCCGGGGTCCACCGGGCTGGTCTTGTGGTGGGGCACCCCTTTTGGCTGGAGCCAGTAATGGGCGGGCACCGGAAAATGCACTGAAGGGGCTTTTGGAAAAGCGATCGATAGCGGGAATGGGCTGGGCATTTCCGGAATGGAGGGAATGGTGGTTTTTTCGTTCCGGTTTTCAGGGTCGGATGGATAAGGTGGGGATTGGATGCAGGGATCTGGCGAAAGATGCGATGCGGCATTTTTAAAAAAATCGCGAACCGTGCGTTCATCGCGACTGCCGGAAAAATTTTTTGTGAAAGTTCCGGGAAAAATTTGGTAAAGTCAATCATTGTTGAAGTTGAAATTTTCGCGGATGGAATTTCGCCGGGTCTTGAGACTTGTGGGGAAGCCGACCGCTGATGTGCGGGGGTTAAGGAGTTTTGGTAATCCAGGTTTGGGGAATCTGAACATCGCGAAGGGTTGCGACCGTATGGTGAAAAGATCGCGGGGGCACATGGGGCACAGTGAGGGTCATTTCCGGGATCTTTTTTCTGTACAGATTTCTCGTAAGACTTTCCGGAAAATGGGATCTAAGTGCCCCATGTGCCCCCAGGAAAAAACGATTTCTTAAAAATACTCACTGTTGAGCGGAGGCTCGTCCCAAATACCGGCAGGACGCCCGGCGGGTTTGTAAGATATGCTGCACAGTGGGGGTGAAGGAGGAATGTGTTCGGGTTGATGGTGCGGATGGGCGCAGAGATGGAGATGTAATTGTGGTGGAAAAATGAAGAATGAATTTATGGAACGGGCACGGTTTTTCTTCGTTCCATGATATGTTTGATAATTTTATCGGGATCGTTCTCCAGGTATTTTTTCCGGTCTTTTGTCCAGTCACCGCTTCCCGGTTCATAGATCTGGAGGAACCGGATTGCATCGTCCGGGCCAAGTTTTTCGACCAGTACATCAAGTCCCTCCTGCTGGATCTGGTGTAATGTTTTTACGCTCATCTGTTTTCCTCCTTTAACCAAGTGACCGGATTTTCTATATGTACCAGTATGTTCTGGTGTAACTTAAAAAATGTTATCAGATCGTCATCAGCAGTGAGGAACACTGCGCCGGCTCGTTCGGCACAGGCAATATGAAGCGAGTCCATTGCATCTCCGCCCATCGCAATTAACTCGTGCATCCGCGAAATTATTCCCTTGTCAATGAGTATGTGTTCTTTTGCCGCCAATGTGATCTTCTCTACGCGAAGCCGTTTGTTGATGTCAGGGATTTTTGAGAGTTCTTCGGTTATTGCTTCGCTATTAATCATGGTGAATTCCTGCGTAGCACAGCGACGGATGATCTCCTGAACTGCCGTCACTTCCAAACGGATTCGTCCTATTGTCTGATCATCAAACGGTCGGCACAGGCAGCATACATCAAGATAGACTTTCACATAATCCTCCTGATTCATCGTTCTCTTCCTGCATCAATAAATGATTCTGTTTATACAGCCAACCATCGGCAGTAAAAGACTCGGGACAACGCATTGCCGGAAGATCTCAAAGGATTTTCCGGAAAACAGGTACAATGTGCCGTAGTGCCATACTTTATTCCGGCACTTCTGGCACATCGGCAGCAATTTCCAGGATCTTTTTTTCTTCTCTTGTCATTGCACCCAGGAGTTTTCGTCCGACCAGGGGTTGATCTTCACCAGAACGGAAGCCGTTTTGGGCTTTGTTTTATCATTATTGGGAAACGGAGGCCGTGACGTGGCCGGATTGGGGGGATTGTGAAGTGTGTTGAGGGGGGGACAGGGAGAGGGTGAAGGGATTTTCGCCTTGAGGGAGTCGTGTTAGATTTTTTATAGCAGGGTCCACTCGAAATTTTCCAAGCGAGGTCTGTTTAAAAAATTCCAATCAAAGTCTGGTTGAAATTTTTCAAGCAAGGTTTGATTGATCCGGAAACGATTTTCAATCGAGATCCGGATCGCGATGAAAAAATTCTGGGCAAGGTTTGATTGAAATTTTTCGTGCAGAGTCCGGCAGGAAAATTTCCGGCAAGGTCTCACCCGGACCGGTGTATGGGACGGGGCTCGACTCAGGCACAGTACGGAAGGGGACTCAACTCACGCGATCGCAACGGGAGTTGGTATCTTCCCACCTTATTGCTTTAAGAAAAAATAAAAACACTCTACACAGCAGGAACGTCGCTTACCCGGCTCGTCTTGTCCATTTCCTGCTAATCGGTTGCAGGCAGTTTCGTTGCCGGGAGCCCGTGACAAAGAAACAATTACTCAAGAGTCCCTTTTTCCTGGCGAGCACGGTCATTTCCGGAGTTCATTCGGTTCGAGGGGAACAAAAATAGTCAGGGAAAAAATTTGATTAACCGGTCTTCATGATCCGGTGAGTGAGGTTCTGGGCAGATCCGGGGAACCGTCCTTTAAGGAATTCGATAATACGCTCGGTTACGTTTGTCCGCTGGGTCTGCCGGATAATATTGAGTTCATTGCCCGGCGTCGTATCCACGGTCATGTTCACGTAGGCAAGGCCGACAACTTTCTGCAGATCTTTTGCTTCGTAAATCCTCGGGCCGTACTGGTATTCGTTGTCCTGCAGCCACGTGTCAGGGTAGCCGGGAAGGGCAGTTGTTCCATTGGCAAAGTCGCTTACCATCATGTTGCTGTATTTCACTACCAGCTGATCGGAAAGTTTCCACCAGTCATTCAGGTTCGCCTGGGCATTTGCCGTACTGTACCCTGTAAGGTACGCACGGGCTGCATCCTCTCCCTGCGTAAAATAGAGTTGTCGTGCATTCTCTTCGAGAACCGGCTGATCGGTAAACTGTCGTTGCTCAATCGCCTGCTGTCGGGCCCTGATATCACCAAACATAGCACGATAATTGAGCGTTGCCCAGTTGGTCACGTAGTTGAACGCCCACCAAGCCTGATCCCGACTGAATGTTGACCGGTCAGTATTCGACCATTCGGCAGGAACATGTGTCCCCCCTGCATAAAATGGGATATATACCGTCTCGGCAGGCTGGGCAAAACCGAACCAGGCGATTCCGCCGATGGGGTCCGGGAGCCAGCTCCGGCCCTGATTAATGTAGCTGTACGCGCAGAACATCTCTGAGACAGCGCGGGGCCATGCACCCGGTTTCACCTCGCCAAAGATAATGTGGCCATGATCATCGAACGGTCCGCGCCAGCGGTATGGATTTCCAAATGGGCCGGCTGCCGGCCCGGTGGTGAGATCCCAGACCGTGCCTTCATAGTGATTCCGGAAGAGGGAAAAGGCATCAGCGGTGGAAAGTTTCTTGTCGGGAGCAAGCGAGAAGGGGTATTCCCTCGAGTACGTGTCGGTGACGTACGGGGTGAAGTTACGGGATGGCGCAATCCTGCTGTCCAGGCTCCAGACCCGGCTAAGGGAATAGTACGGGTGTGAGTACTCCCCCTCGCTCACGGTCTTTAACCAGTCAAGGTTTCCCTCCGATTCGTTCCACCACCCGTTTGCCTTTGCAGCGGGAAAGAGGCTGGCAGAATACATCTGGTCAGGATTGCCCGGCACCACATCCCGGATACGGAACGTGTTGGCCGTGACAAAGATCTCGCCGTTTGGGACTTTCTGTGCTACCCAGAGTCCGCCTTTGCCGTCAGGTGTACCACCACACATCTCGATGACCCATGCTTCATCAGGGTCGCCAAAGAGCAGTGTCTCTCCGGTGCCGTAATAGCCATACTGGTCAATGAGCTGGCCGATCAGGGTTACAGCATCTTTTGCCGTACGGGTTCGTTCGAGCGCGATATTCGAGAGCTCTGAACTATAGAAGATTCGGTTTTTCGGGTCGGACACTGGCTGTACTTTTGCCCCAGTCGTCACTTCCCCGGACATCAGCTGGTGCTCGTTGATGATCCCGTAACTGCCGGTGTAATACCCGTACGTGTGTTTTACTTCCGGGATGTAGGCAAGGGGTTTTGACTGCGCTTCCTTGATACTGGTGGGTTCATCGGATCCGGAGTTGGGATCATAGTTTACCGCCCGCATCGCACCTTCAGGATGATCTGCCGCGGGTACGTAGATCAGCACGGAACTCTCGTTTGCTACCTTGTGCCCGACAACACTGGAACCAAAGCCGTCATTCGTGTGCCCTACATACATTGACCCGTCAGCGGATGCACCCGGTGTAATGATGAAACTGGTGCATGCCAGGGCCGGAGAGCAGAGAACGATCAGCGCTAAAACAAGCGCCAAAAACCGATTTATGAATATGATCGCCATGCAACTTCCCCTTGGTATGAGGAAATATATAATCAATGTCCTTCCCTCTTCACCGGAGCGGTTGCTGATATGTGATCCGTTCTGCACGTTTCGGGTTTGGGTGGGATCCCTTTACAGAAACGCTCGTTTTGGGCTTTGTTTTACTATTATGAGGGAACATAGGCCGTGACGTGGCCGGATTCGAGGGGTTGTGAAGCCGGGAGGAGCCGGTGTCTGGAGTGGCGCCCCGTGTGGCTGGTTTCGGCATGAAACGGGCTCGGAAAAATGCCCTAATAGGTCCTTTTGGACGGGCGATCGTTTGCCGGATGGGCTGGGCTCTGCCGGAATGAAAGGAAGGGGTGTTTTTTTCGTTTTTCAGGGTCGGCTGCATGAAGTGGGGATTGGATGCAGGAATCCTCGCGAAAGGTGCGATGCGGCTTTTTTGGAAGATCGCGAACCGTGCGTTTGTTGCGTTTGTCGGAAAGATTTTTTGTGAAAGTCCCGGAAAAAATTTCCGGTGAAATTGTTTTGTGAAAAATTTGGTGAAGTGGATCATCGCTGGAGTTGAAATTTTCGCAAATGGAATTTCGTGAAGGGGGCTCGGGCACACGCAAGACCGGGGGAGGAACGATTATCGCGGAGTCTTCAGGAGCCGATCGATCCGCTCAATAAAAATACCGGCATCGGTCACAGCCTGCCTGACTTCAACGAGAGTCGGGCGGGCGTCAAGACTGTACTGATCGCTCTGGCGCAATCCACGCATGCGATCGAATTGCAAGACCCATTCATCTTCGAGTAAACCTTTCTCACGATACGATTCGAGATACACGCCGATACAATAATGGCTCTTCTCCCGGATGCCATCCCGGAACAAAACTGCCCGTGCTGCATGGAAATATCCCATGTAGGCTGCCATAAGTGCAGACCGGACCGAACCTGCATCGCAGTCATACCCTGCCTCGTTTACCCATTCGCGTGCCTGTGCAAGCGACTGCATTGCCTTATCATTCGAAGCTGCAACCTTACGAAGAAGGCCGCGCTCGTAACACTCATCAAGTCGTGTCAGGTAATTCACCATCCAGTGTAATCGATTGTTTTACAAACGACCGGTAAAACGGTTCATCGGATTTTTTCATCGCATCGAATTTGTCCCGGTTGAGAACGAGGATATGAACTTCGGCCGAAAGCGTTCGCGAGATCTCCCGCTCCATCTCTGCGAGTGTCGTACCGGGCGGACAGTTTTCACAGTACACCCAGAGATCGATATCGCTTTCTTCGGTATTCGTCCCCCCGGCCCAGCTCCCGTACATTCCAATGCCGGTTGCCCATGCCGGTTTCTGGAAAACGCCCGCAACGAGATCGATATTCAGGAGACGCTTGACGGCAACAGTAATCGGGGAATACTTCAGCGTGTACGTGCGTTCTTTTCTCTCAAGCAGTCCTCCGCGTTCGAGTAGTGCGAGGTAAGGGGAGACGAGGCCTTTGGACAGCCCGGTCTTCGTCGCGATCTGCTGCACTGTGCATGCCGGTACAATGAGAACAGCGCGAAGCAGGGTTACGCGTTCCTCTGACCGGAACAGTGCGGAAAGATCATGCAGTCGTTCGTTCATGGATCCTGAACAATACGTTCACGTTCCATGAACAAAATGTTTGCGGATCGTGAACAATGCGTATGTTGGATCCTGGATCCAGATCGTTTCCGGGATCGATCATTCCGGCCCGGCATCTGAGGTGACCCACACTCTCTTCACCCTACTTCTCCGTCGGAGACGCCTTATCCGACACGGCTCCCGGCCTCAAATTACATGTCCCAAACGCGAAAAACCATGTCTCTAACGTTCGAAAACGCATATTTATCGTCGGTGCGGAACATGTCTCACTCAGGTCTCACTGGACGGCCGATCGTTTGCCGGATGGGCTGGGCTATGCCGGAATGAAAGGAAGGGCTGTTTTTTCGATCCGTTTCTCAGGGTCGGCTGCATGAGGTTGGGAGTGGATGCAGGAACCTGGCGAAAGGTGCGATGCGGCATTTTGGAAAATCGCGAACCGGGCGTTCATCGCGTGTGCCGGAAAGATTTTTTGTGAAAGTCCCGGGAAAAATTTCCGGTGAAATTGTTTTGGGAAAATTTGGGGAAGAGAATCATGGCTAAAGAGAAATTTTCGCGAATGGAATTTTGTGGAGGGAATGGAAGCCGATCGCTGATGTACGGGGGTTGGGGCGTTTTGGTAATCCACGTTTTGGGAATCTGAACGTCGTTAAGGGTTGCAACCGGATGGTGGAAAGATCGCGGGGGCAGATGGGGCACATTGAGGGTCATTTCCGGGATCTTTTTTCTGTACAGATTTCTCGTAAGACTTTCCGGAAAATGGGGTCTAAGTGCCCCATGTGCCCCCAGGAAAAAACGATTTCTTAAAAATACTCGCTGTTGAGCGGAGGGCTCGTCCCAAATACCGGCAGGACTCCCGGTGGGTCAGGCCCCGGCATGAAAGCATCTATCCGGGAAGAGAAAAAAGGCGTCATCACTGGCGGGAGCATCATGTTCCGGGGGAGAGCAGCAATAAAGCTGAGCCAGTATGCTGATGCAAAAGACTGGCAGCAGTTCACCACATGTCCCTATGAAGACCTGCAAAACCCATATCGGCTTCACGTGGATCCGTATGGCAATCTCCAGATCTGCCAGAGGATTTCTCTTGGAAACATCTGGAAAAATCCTCTGGACGAACTGGTCCGGACATATTCCCTATCCTCGCACCCAATCTGCGGGCCGCTCGTTGAGGGCGGACCGGCTCAGCTTGCCCGGGTACTTAGGTATACTCCCCCGGCAGGTGTGGCTGATGCCTGCCATCTCTGTTATCTTGCACGGAAATCATGCCGGAGCAGGTACCCGGAAATTTTGGGGCCGGCGCAGGTGTATTGCGATGGCGGGACCTGACCCGGGGATCAGAAAAACCCTCCCTCTCTCTCTGCATGTACTGGAGATCTGATAGCGGTTGACGAAATCCTTGTAAATATCGCTCGTGTATTCGAGATTCCCCCCTCAGGCAGATGGCCCGGTTGTTTGTTCACGTATTTTTTTTTATTGAATACGTGCTGAGCCAGACAACAGATACCCTCAGTTTTTTAATTCATCCACTGTCACAGGTCAGCTGGTTCAAATCTTTTCTGACATTCCGCTTTACGACGATTTCAGCGATTTTTCCGATCACCCTGTACAGGGGATTGACCGGAACGTCCATGAAATAGTGTACGTCCGGTGAAAGCCAACCCCGGTTTTTCCAGTAATGGTAATCGGCAGGTGATGTCGTTTCCAGCTGGGAGATTGCCCCTCTCACAGCATAAAAGAGGATCACATCCATGATACCCGGGCGTTTTTGTGTCGTGCGGAGTAACACGGCAGCAAAATTTTTTGCATCTTTCTCCAGCAGTTTTGTATTTATCTCGGCCCGGTACCGAGGTACGACACCGTTCGGGGTAATAAGTCCAGCCGTTCCTGCGCATTCAAATCCCCATGCCCACGCAATATTCTTCATGTACTTCAGGACATCATGAGCACCGAATGTACCGGTTGTCACAAGGAAAAATGCCTTCTTGCCAAAGAACCGCGGCCTGTGGCCGGTATAACTGATCCTGTCAATGAAGGTCTTCATCAGCCCCGATACATTCACACTATAGACCGGCGAAGTGAAGATTACCCCGTCAGCATCCAGCATCTTCTGTTCAATGATATGGATATCATCTTCACGGTTGGGACATTTGTCTTCACCTTGGGGGAAACAGACAAAACATCCTTTGCAGGGCACTATATGAAAGTCCTTCAGCCAGATATATTCAAAATCCACCTGGCAAATCTTCTCCAGATGTTCACGGAATTCTTCACATGCACGGAATGTGTTTCCTTTCCGCGGGCTTCCCATGATCGCAACGATCTTCATACGGCATTCTCCATGTTATCGCTTCGTGCATGCTGCCATACAGGAACGGATCCTGCTGGAACCATACAATTTCGTCGCAAAAGAGTAGTACTCGCGACACAATAACGTTTTTGCGTTTTTCAAATCCGGCACTCGTGGTAAGAGGTACGCGATGATGAAACCACAGGTGATGGTTTGTAGGAAAAATTTTTTGGGGAAAATTCCAGGAAAAAATTTTGGTGAAATTGTTTTGGGAAAAATCCGGTGAAGCGGATTTGCCTGAAAAGAAATTTTTGCACATTGAATTTCGCGGAGGGAATGGAAGCCGAGCGATGAGGTGTAGGTGAGAAGGGGGGCTGACCGTTGCTGGTGGTGGCGCCCCGGCTGGCCGGTGGGGGACGGGGCCCGGCACATGCGATCGTCAAAGAGGAGAGTGCCGCTCATACCCGGGGGTTCACATACTATTATCATCATAAAATCCGAAGATCGTACCTGATTATGAAAACCCTCATTGAAGTCCACAGGGAAGGAAAATATTTCGTGGCTGTCGATCTCCTCACGAATGTTGCTGACCAGGGCTTGTCAGAAGAGGAGGCTGTGCAAAACCTTAAGAAAGGACTTGAGGAGCATTACCAGCTTTTAATTGAACTGATTCCCCAGGACCACAAGCTGACCTACCTTGACATTGAAGTGGATAATCTTGTCAAAAATTCCTCTGCTGTCAGCTCTTGAAATAATTAAAATCCTCGCCACTTTTGGTTTCAAACCGGTACGGCAGACCGGCAGCCATATTCATCTCCTGCATCCGGAGACCCGGAGACTCGTCACGGTCCCCAACCATCCCGAGATTGCCACAGGTACATTGCTCTCAATTCTTAAACAGGCAAATATCGACAAGGAAGAATTCTTAAAACGGGTAACGTGAAGGAGTGAGTTCCATGTACAAATTTCTCGTTGTAATTGAAAAAGCGGGAAAAAATTACTCGGCATATTCTCCGGACCTCCCCGGTTGTATCGCAACAGGAAAGACCCGTGAGGAAACGGAAGAGCGGATGCACGAAGCGATCGAGATGCATATCCGGGGACTTATTGAAGACCGGATGCCGGTTCCGAAATCCCATTCCTCAGCAACATTTGTCGCGGTCCATGCTGAGTGAAATTATCCGCAACACTTTTTTTTAATCAAATCAAAGGGGAAAAATTCCCGGTGGGATCCGGCAAAAATTTTCAGGCATGGTCTGATTGAGAATTTTCCGGGTGGAGGCCGGTCAATCCGCGATCGGTTGTGCAGCCGGTGGTGGCACCCCGGATTAGGAAGATCGCGAGAGGGGGCTGGGATTAGGCATGGTACGGGAGGGGGGCTTAACTTTTCACGTTTTATGAACAAACTGTTTACGGATCGTGAACGAGGGGATCGATCATTCCGGCCCGGCACCTAAGGTGACCTACACTCTCCTCACCTCACTTCTCCGTCGGAGACGCCTTATCTGACACGGCTCCCGGCCTCAAATTACATGTCCCGAACGCGAAAAACCATGTCTCTAACGTTCGAAAACGCATATTTATCATCGGTGCGGAACATGTCTCACTCAGGTCTCACTGGACGGCCGATCGTTTGCCGGATGGGCTGGGCTATGCCGGAGTAAAAGGAAGGGCTGTTTTCGAGGGGAATGGCGTAGACTTTATGTGAAAAATTTCCTGACAAAACCCCCTTCATCGTCAATGCATTAAATACAAGAACACACCAACCACACACATACAGGAATTATATGGAAATACTCATACTCCTTCATCAGCACGAACCGAATCTGAAGACGCAGTTCGGCGTGTCGAAGATTGGCATCTTTGGCTCATTCGCACGCGGAGAGGAGCGACCGGACAGCGATGTGGATGTCCTCGTTACGTTCCAGAAGGGTAAAAAGACTTTTGATAATTTTATGGGGACCAAATTCTATCTCGAAGATCTCTTCAAGCGGAAAGTTGATCTGGTGACGGATGCTGCGCTCAAGCCGCTCATCCGCGATCCCATCCTAAAGGACGTTATCTATGCCTAGGTCACAGCTGCTCTACCTTAATGATATTTCGGAGGCGGCAGGAAATATCCGGTCGTATGTTGGTGACCTGACGTTTGAAGAATTCAAAAACGACCGGATGCGGATCGATGCGGTTGTACGCAATTTTGAGATCATTGGGGAAGCAGTAAAGAACCTGAGCGATAGCCTGAAAACACAGTTCCCGGCTATTGACTGGAAAGCTGTTGCCGGATTCCGCGATACCCTGATCCATGGATATTTCGGTGTGGACCTGGAGATACTATGGGATATTATTGTGCATAAGATCCCGGTGTTGCAGGAAGAGATTGCTGTCATTATCGCACACGATAAATTGAAGCACACATAAGTCAACATCGCACTTGCCTCTTTTTCTGACATCCCATAGTACGATACATTTTTTTTAAGCAGGGTCGCCGGAAATTTCCTGGCAGCACCCATCCGTGCATCTGAAGGTCGGTGCGAGAGAGAGCGCCCCGGCTGGCTGGATTCTGGGTACTAAGGGCTTGCGAAAAATGTGCTTATGAAGATTTTAGAAAATCAGATTTGCTTCCCGTCAACCCGGCAACCTGAGGGTCATTTCCGGGATCTTTTTTATTTTAATTTCTCACGAAGGACTTCCCGGAAACAGGGGTCGATCTACCCGGAGTGCCCGGAAAAGTTAGAGAGCACAATTTTGCATTGCCCGCAATTTTCAAACGGGTGATGATCGGGTTAAGGTTCGGGTTAAGCAAATTCCCGACCGGTTCAGGTATTTTTCGAATCCCGCCAGGAATTTTCGTTTTTGCCGGATCATCACCCGCTGCACCCGGATCGTAAGAACATACAATGAGAGACCCGCACGATTTTTTGGAAATGCACGTACACACATGCTTTTCCATTTCTGGGTGATGATAGTACGAGTATTACTAATATATTGAGAGGAGAGAGCCGGATTTTCGTTTGCGTTCTTTTCCGCATCTTTCGATCTTAACCCGCATCATCACCCAGTCATCACCCGACCATCACCCGCGGGTTAAGCAGAATTCAGATTTTCCGGTTCGATCAAAAAGGCCGGCACTTCCGGCACAGTGTATGCAGTATCCGGGATCTTTTTCCTGTACAATTCTCATGAAGGACTTTACAGGAAAAGGGTACATAGTGCTGGATGTGCCGGGGATTTTCCGGACGAATCATAATTTTGCATTCCCCTTTTTTTCCGGAGGGGGGACATCCGTTCACATTCCATGAACAAAATGTTTGCGGATCGTGAACGATGTGCTGTTGGTTCCCGTCCCCGGGGTGGACCATTCCGGCACAGCACCTGAGGTGACCCTGCACTCCGCTTTCTCTACTTCTCCGTCGGAGCCTCCCTACGCGGAAAGGCCCCCGGCTCCAAATCACATGTCTCTAACGCGAAAAACCATGTCTTTAACGCCAAAAAATCTCAATTTATCGTCGGAGAAGAACATGCCTCACTCAGGTCTCACTGGATTGACGATCTTTCGATAAACGGGCTCCAGCAGGTGAAAAATGAAAAAAGGCCCTTTTTAGGAGTCCAGGCCGAACCGTTTTATCGTCTGATACCGACGTTCGTTTTCCGATCTCTGGCGGACCTCCCTTTCATGTGAAATATCTAGGAGTTTTCGATCCCCGACCCTCCAATTCAATATCCTATAATGTTTGAACGATAACCTATACTCAACAAAAAAATCATAACCATGACAAAGCAAACGAAACTCGTCCCAGCAGCACGACCATTTCTCAAATGGGCCGGAGGTAAAACCCAGTTACTGAACGAGTTCAGCAAACGTTTACCGGCAGAACTGAAAGGGAAAAAAATTACAAAATATGTTGAACCGTTTATCGGTGGGGGAGCGGTTTTCTTTTATCTTAACCAGAGATTTTCTTTTGAACGATGCTTCATTTGCGATGTCAACGAAGAATTAATTCTTTCGTATCGGGTGATTAAAAAATCCGTTAAAAAATTAATTTCCGAACTCGAAACTCTCGAATCAAATTATCTTTCGAAGGATAAAGAGGAAAGGGAAAAATTATTTTATGAAATTCGGGATGCGTTCAACGAAAAACTTCCGGAAATAAATTCTAAAAGTTCCAATAATGATCTGGTTGAACGTACAGCCCAGATAATTTTCCTGAACCGTACTTGTTTCAACGGACTGTTCCGGGTAAACCGGAAAGGAGAGTTCAATGTTCCGTTCGGGAGATACAAGAGTCCGGATATCCTGAACGAAGATAACCTGAAAGATGTTGCGACATTGTTGAAAACAACCACGATTCTTTTGGGCGACTTTACCCAATGCCGGAAATTTGTCGATAAGCATACGTTCGTTTATTTTGATCCGCCATACCGCCCGTTGAACCAGACCTCATCGTTTACTTCCTATTCGAAGAACGGATTTTACGATACGGATCAGGTACGGCTCGTGGAATTTTTCAAAGAACTTGACGCAAAGGGAGCAAAGATTATGCTGAGCAATTCTGATCCGAAGAACGAGAATCCCAAAGATACATTCTTTGACGATCTCTTTTCGGAATATAATATCGAGCGTGTTCCCGCGAAGCGTATGATCAACTGCAACGGCTCCCGACGCGGAAACATAAACGAATTGATTATTACTAACTATCCCGTAAAGAAAACGTAGTCGTGTTCTTTTTATGAGACAGAATGATGGAGCATGGGAGAAAATTTTTGAAACGCTTCGTCTTTTGCCAGAGATTTCCAAACACGGTTTTGTCTATGTTACAGCTGACGAGATTAAAGACGCCGGTAAAAGAGAGCCCCGGCTTCTTGCAAAACTGGATACCAATGATTCCCGCCCGAAGATTTTCAAAGACAACAAACTATCGATTCTTCCCGTAGAGAATGGAAAATATATTATTTTCCGGGATGACTCCGCGAAAACATATTACCCTCTCGGAAATATCCTCGCAGAAGTCCAACCCGAAGAATACCAACCCACGAGAGATTACCGGGATTATGAAAGTCTCGATTTGGGAAACATCTCTTCTGAATCGCAGGCAATCGATTTTGCAAATCTTGTATCCTTGCTCAAAACATTCACTAGCGAGAAAGTGCTGAACCTGACAATCCGTGGAAGACAACGGTCCGAAAAATTTCCCGTAATAATTCCCGGAAGTCATCACACGGCGAATGTCGATGGAGTCCAGATCGAAGTCGATGCTGGATTCGAGAGCCCGAATAAGATCTATCTCTTCGAAGCCAAACTCGGCCGTGTCGAAGATTTCAATATTCGCCAGCTATACTATCCGTTCAAAGACTGGAAGATCAAATCCACGAAAGAGATCGTTCCCCTTTTCTTCGTCTATACCAACGGACTTTTCTATATTTTGCAGTTCGCGTTCGGGGATGAATACGGCGAGCTGAATCTGGTCAAGAGTAAGTGTTTCACGGTAAACGAACCCGCAAAACAAACCGTGAACCTGACCCGTCTTCTGTCAGAAACCCGGATTGAGCCGGAGCCAGAGGTTCCGTATCCGCAGGCAAACGATCTTGACAAAGTAATTGATATCGTTATGAATTTTCATTCGAGAGGCCTTTCGACCAAGCCGGCGATTGCGGAATTTTTTGATTTCGAAGAACGCCAGGGAGATTACTACGCGAACGCTGGATACTATCTTGGATTGTTGAAACGGATTCCTCGTTCGACCGAATTTGAACTAACGAGAGATGGGGAGTACATCGCCCGGTCTGAAAACCGGTCCCGGCGGAATTTATTATTATTGAAGCAAATGTTAAAGCGGCCTTCGTTCAACGAGATCATCCGACTGTTTGATTCGGGGAGTCGTGATTTGACTTTGTTGAGTGTTGATGTTCTGGCTCCGATTATCCAGAGGCATGTGGAGTTGAACGATACTACCGCGAGAAGGAGGGCTTCGACAGTGATGAGCTGGTTGCGATGGGTGTGTGGAGCGATGGAATTTGAGAGATGAATTTGGGTTTTTACAAACAAGCATTTAAAATGTGAGGATCTTTGTCCAATTCGATTGGATCAATCGTAATAACTTCAGCAAATGGCCATATTTCTTTGACATTTGTTTCGAGATTCCGATTTCTATTGATAAGAATAATTTTCGGTAGCGTACACGACGTGCTGTAAAATGTAAAGATGCCCTGTATCCAACAGTGAATTGCAAACAAAGAGGAACAGGGCAATGAATCTAAGAGACATCGTACTAAATTATCTTACCGATAACGAAGA
>Ga0315282_10010229_pt1 | contig 14760 bp, 12 predicted proteins | sample YL17G07_20_MG_FD_203693 | JGI IMG/M metagenome (GOLD analysis project Ga0315282, IMG submission 203693) | Sediment microbial communities from Yellowstone Lake, YNP, Wyoming, USA - YL17G07_20 | ecosystem: Environmental > Aquatic > Freshwater > Lake > Sediment | place: USA: Wyoming | collected...
ATCAAAGAAGACATCGGCTACATGAGCCAGCGTTTCGGTCTCTACGCCGACCTTACGGTAATCGAGAACATCGAGTTTTACGCGGACATTTATGGCGTGCCCCGGCATGGCCGCCAGGAAAAGATCGACCGCTTGCTCGCCTTTAGCAACCTGACGCCGTTCAAGCAGCGCCTAGCGGGAAACCTCTCCGGCGGGATGCAGCAAAAGCTGGGCCTGGCGTGCGCGTTGATCCACACACCGAAAGTCCTGTTCCTCGACGAGCCGACGAATGGCGTCGATCCCTCCTCGCGCCGCGACTTCTGGCGCATCCTCTATCAGCTTCTGCGCGAGAAGGTCACCATCTTTGTCTCCACGGCGTATCTTGACGAGGCTGAGCGCGCCAGCCGCATCGGCCTGATGCACCGCGGCAAACTGCTCGCCGTGGGCACGCCCGAGGAAGTGAAGCAGCTGATGCGGGGAACCATCCTGGAAATCCGCACGGCGGAACCGCGCCGTGCCACAGCCGCGCTGCGAGCCAATCTTCCTGCCGGGTCAGTGGCGTTGTTCGGCGACCGCGTCCACGTGGTCGCAGAAGACGCGGAGAGTGCGGGCGATCGAGTTCGAGGGGTTCTCGCCGGCTCTGGAATCGAACTGAGCGGCCTCCGGCCGGTCGAGCCGACACTGGAAGATGTCTTCGTTTCCGTGCTGGGGGAGAGGCCAGTGTAGCGGCGGGTTTACCCCGCCAGAAAAAGACATGGCGGCGTAAAGCCGCCTCTGCATGGCATATGAGCACCTCGGAAAACGATCCGGCCGTAACGGTAAGGGATTTGGGGCGGCGGTTCGGGAGCTTTGTGGCTGTCAACCGCATCAGCTTTGAGGTGAAGAGGGGCGAGATTTTCGGCTTCCTCGGCCCGAACGGCGCGGGGAAGTCCACAACCATCCGGATGCTTTGCGGGATTCTCGCGCCCACCTCCGGTTCGGGAACCGTGGCGGGCTACGACGTTCGCACCGAGGCCGAGAAGATCAAGGCGCACATCGGGTACATGAGCCAGAAATTCTCCCTCTACGAAGACCTGACGGTGGAAGAGAACATCGACTTCTACAGCGGCATCTACCGCCTCCCCGCGGAGAAGAAACGGGCGCGCAAGGAATGGGTGATCGAAATGGCAGGCCTCCGGGAGCACCGGCATTCGCGGACCTCCGTCCTCTCCGGCGGCTGGAAGCAGCGGCTGGCGCTCGGCTGCGCAATTCTGCATGAGCCGCCGGTGATTTTTCTCGACGAACCGACGTCGGGCGTCGATCCCATCAGCCGACGGCAGTTCTGGGACCTGATCTACGAACTCGCCGGCCGGGGAGTGACGGTGTTCGTCACCACGCATTACATGGACGAGGCGGAGTATTGCGACCGCATCGGGCTGATTTACCGCGGGGAACTGGTTGCGCTCGGGACGCCGGCCGCGCTCAAGACCGAATTCATGCGAGACGACGTGCTGGAAGTGCTCTGCGCGCGGCCCCAGGACGCGATGGAAGAGATTGCGAAACTTGCCGGAGTCAAGGAAGTGGCGCTCTTCGGGAAGGGTTTGCACGTGGTGGCCGAAGACGGTGAAGCCGCCGCCACGTTGCTTCGCCATGTTCTCCCGGAAAAAGGCTACGCCGCCCCGCGTGTGGAACCGATTGCCCCTTCGCTCGAGGACGTCTTCGTCTCCCTGATCGAGGCGCGCGACCGGGCGGAGCAGCCCCAGGAGGCGGTCAAGGGATGATGGCGGGCGACTCGCGCAATGAGGAAGGGAGTCAAAAGGTGAAAGTTGAAAGTCGAAAGGGAGCTCCTGCGACTGAATGCCAGAGAACTCCCAGCGACCCTCCCGCCTTCCTCCGCTGGAGGTTGAGGAATGATGCAACTTAAGCCGCAGCGCGTGCGGGCCATCGCTCGCAAGGAATTCATTCACGTTTTTCGTGACCGGCGGAGCCTGGGGATGGCCATCGCCATTCCGATGCTGCTGCTGATGCTCTACGGTTTTGCTTTGACCCTGGATGTGGACAACGTCCCGATGGTCGTTTGGGACCAGAGCGAATCGCAGGCCAGCCGGGAGTTCATCAGCCATTTCCGCGGCTGTCGCTACTTCTCGGTGCGGGGCTATGTGCGGAACTACCGTGAGGTGGAACACGCCATCGATTCCGGCCGGGCGCTCATGGCTCTTATCGTTCCGAGGGACTTCGCCGGCCACGTAGAGTCCGGACGGCCGGCCGCAGTCCAGTTGATCGTGGACGGCAGTGACCCGAACACCGCCACCCTCGCGGCGAACTACGCCGACGCAGCAACTTTGAGCTATTCGCAGGGGGCGGCCGTTCAGCAGATTCAACGGATCGGTCGCCGCGTGCCGCAGCCGCCCCTGGAATTGCGACCCCGCGTCTGGTTCAACCCTGACATGGAATCGAGAAACTACATCATCCCGGGGCTGATTGCTGTGATCATGATGGTGATCGCCGCCATGCTGACGTCGCTGACGGTGGCCCGAGAATGGGAACGGGGCACGATGGAACAACTCATCTCGACACCGGTGAAAAGCCGGGAACTGATTCTCGGGAAGCTCCTGCCTTACTTCTCCATCGGCCTGGTGGACGTCCTGCTGGCTGTCCTGATGGGTGAGTTCGTGTTTCGAGTTCCTTTGCGCGGTAGCGCCGCCCTCCTCTTCGCCTTCGCGGCGATTTTCCTGGCAGGGGCCATGTCGCTGGGCATCCTGATCAGCATTGTGACCAAAAACCAACTCCTGGCGAATCAGTTGGCGATGGTTATGACGTTCGTTCCGTCGCTTCTGCTCTCCGGTTTTGTGTTTGCAATCGGCAATATGCCAAAGCCGCTCCAACTGATCACCTATGTGGTCCCGGCGAGATACTTCGTGACCCTGCTCAAGGCCATTTACCTGAAAGGCGTCGGGCTGGAGATCCTGGCGGGTGAAGCGGTACTGTTGACCGGCTTCGGTGCGGGCATGGTGGCCCTGGCCAACCTGAAATTCAAGAAGAAGCTGGTGTAGCCGTGTTCGAACGCATCAAGCACATGCTCATCAAGGAATTTATCCAGGTCCTCCGTGACCCGAGGATGAGGGCGGTGGTTTTCGTCGTCCCTGTCCTCCAGTTGCTGGTGTTCGGATATGCCGTGACCACGGACGTCCGGCACGTCTCAACGGCGGTGTATGACCTCGATAACAGCGTGGCGAGCCGCGAATTGACCAGCCGGTTCGAGAAGTCGGGCTACTTCGACGTTGTGGAGCATGTGACGGACGACGCCCGGGCCCGCGAGCTGGTTGACCGCGGCCGGGTCCGCGTTGTGCTGCACGTGAATAAGGGGTTTGAAGACGACCTGCGGGCCGGGCGAACGGCACGGCTTCAGGTCATCGTGGACGGAACGGACTCGAACACCGCCGGGATCGTGATCGGCTACACCACCAGAATCACCGGTCAGTACTCGCAAGAGCTCTTAAATGCCCGGCTTCGCCGTCTCATGGGCAACATCCAGCAACCCGGCGGCGTGGAGCTCCAGACGCGCGCCTGGTTTAATGAAAACCTCGAGAGCCGCAACTTCTATGTCCCCGGCGTGGTCGCGATGATCGTCACTCTCGTCACGCTGCTCCTCACCAGCATGGCCGTGGTGCGCGAGAAAGAGATCGGCACGATGGAACAGATTATGGTGACGCCCATTACGCCGGCGGAGTTCATTCTCGGCAAGACGCTGCCTTTCGCGCTGATCAGCTTTGTCGATGTGATCCTCGTTACCCTGGTGGGTGTGCTCTGGTTCGACGTGCCAATCCGGGGGAATCCCACGCTGCTTCTCTTCGCCACGGCGCTTTATCTGATGACGACGCTGGGTATAGGTCTTCTGATCTCGACGCTCAGCCAGACCCAGCAGCAGGCCATGATGAGCACCTTCTTCTTCTTCATGCCTGCCGTGCTGCTTTCGGGATTCATGTTCCCCATCGCCAATATGCCGGTAGCCGTGCAGTGGCTCACCTACCTCAATCCGTTCCGATATTTCCTGATGATTATTCGAGGGGTCTTCCTCAAGGGTGTGGGACTCGCCATCCTCTGGCCCCAGATGGCTGCGCTGGCGGCGATGGGCGTGGCGACGTTGTGGCTGACCTCGAGGAGATTCCGGAAGACGCTGGCGTGATGTCACGGGCAAGCAACCGGGGCGTGAACGTCATGCGGAGCGTGCGCGCATCCCCCGCCGCCATTCGGCCCCGGAGGACGACTAGAGGAAGGAACCCTCAGACTCCGAGGCGGCCTTTCCGCGCTCTGCCTCAGGCTCAGGCATTGCTTCGAGCTGCGCCGCGATAACACCGACCATCTTCAGCGGGACGGACACGTGAACCGTCTCGTTGGGGTCATCCACATCAATCACCAGCGCACCTCCCTGCTTGGCGATGTGGACCTTCTCGTGCGGATTGCTGACCTCCACGAGTGGCCCGTCGGGACAGTTTCGCAACTCCTCCGCGGCGGCTTTGATGGCGGGCAGCCATGGCCGCGCTTCTCTGGCAGCTTCGCGCACATCCTTTTTGGGCGCGAGCCACAATGCGACGGGGGCGGCGGCCCCGGGGAGCACCAGCCGGATGTTGTCTCCCCCCGGCTGCTTCGCTCGGACGGAGATCCAGATGCCTCCCATGTCGTAGATGATGGCGCCACCCGCCAAGGCTGCTCCGAGGAGGAGCGCGCTCGCGCCGCCCGCTACTGTTCCCGCACCTGCCGGCATAGGACACCTCCTCAGTCAATCGTGTTCCGGGAATCGACCCAGATGCGGACCTTGCTGTTCTTGTCATTCACTGTGACCAGCACGGTGTCGCCAATCGCGCCCAGCGCTCGTACCGCGGCGAGGGCATCCAGTTCATCCTTACCACCCGAGAGAAGCGCATCGACGACGGTAAAGGGGATCGAAACATCTACCCTTTCGCCCTTCTCCTTGCCTTGCTGCACCTTCACGAGCAGATTGCCCGCGGATTTGGCAACGCGCACGTTCTCGTGCGCGCTCTCCACGGTGATGAACTCGTTCTCGGGAGCGGTGCGGAGGGCATCGAGGATGGCGCGGAGGTCCACGTCATTGAACTTGGCCTCAGATACCTTAACCTTGCCGTTGCAAAGTTCCTTCGTGTGAATGGCGGGCAAGACCTTCTCCGCCAGGGACAGCGGCAAGTTGATGCGGACGATTTCGGCCTTTTCTCCACCCTCCTCGACCTTGACGTGGAGCCAGCGATTCTCCGTTGCCAACGCCCACGTCGCGGTGAGCAGAATTGCTGTTAGGGTGAGCAGACTTCGTTTCATGGTGGGCAACCTCCTTACTAACCTGTAGAACGAAAACTCCCAGCCCAAAGTTCCCAGGATTTCTTGGAAGTCTCGCCCAAGGGAAGTGGACAAGCCCAGCCCACCTTGAGAAAACGGGCTCAGGGATTCTTGAAGGGGAATTCTAGACGCTCTCAGGAAGATCTGGTTTGTCTGCGACAACTGCCTGCTGTTGACTGCGCACGATTCTGCGAAATCTGTCTTCTACTACACCGGCCCGCCTCAGGAAGTGATGGGCCGGCTCGTGACACCTTGCCCGCGTTGCCAGAGCACCAACGCGGTTTCTTTTCAGCATCTTAGGGGCATCGGCTCGGAAGCCCAACTCTGGGGGCTGGAGCAGATCGTCAGGCAGCGCCCGCGCAGCGCTTTTGAGGTGAAGGGGCAAGACGTCAAGCCGACGAGCTAGCCGGATCCCGCATGGAGTCAGGCGGGGTCGCCGGAAAGCCTCCCGAGAAGTGCCGCCTGGACTTGGTCCTGCTTCGCGGAATCCAACTTGCTGCCCCGGGACGTGAGGTAGAACACATCGATCACCTTCAGGCCCTCGGTGTCGATGAGCGCGACCTCGATATTGCACTCCAGGTTCGCCAGCACCGAACTGACCTGATAGAGCAACCCCGGGCGGTCATGGGTGATGAGTTCGAGGAGCGTGCTGTGGCTTGAGGACGTTTCGTCGAACCGCACCTGCGTCGGTATGGGAACCTTGGGCCGCGCGAGCGCCTGGCCGTTCACTCGCCCGCTCATCAACGTCTCCAGGTTGACTTTCCCCGTCAGGACGTCCATCACGCTGGTTTTGAAGCGATCGACTTCGGTGGGGTTCAGTTCGAGTGTCCGGTGCAGGTCCACGAAACGAAACGTATCCAGGACCGTGCCGGCCCGGTTGGCGAAAGCATCGGCCTTCAGGATATTCATCCCCCACGCCGCGAGCGTTCCCGTTAGCGAGGCGAAAAGGAATGGGCGGTCAGCGGTGAGGACGGTCAACTCGAAATTGCGCTCTCGGGCGCGGAGCGCCACTTGGACCGGGGCAGAGACAAGCTGGCACGCCATGGCGAAATGCGCGGCGATCTCCTCCGGCGAGTGGGTTTCGAGGTAGCGCTTTGGAAATCCCTCCAGGAACGCACCGAGGCCCCCTGCGTTGGCCGAAGTCGAAACCAGACGGCGGACTTCATCAACTTTCGCCAGGTTTTCTGCGCCGAAGTGCACGCGCTCCTCATCAAGACCCCGGGTCAGGTAGTTCGTGGTCTGCGCATAGAGCCGCCAAAGCATCTCGGCTTTCCAGGGCGTCAGGGCCTCGGGATTCACCGCTTTGATATCGGCGTAGGTGAGCAGGGTCAACATCTTCAGGCGTTCTGTGGCGCCGACCTTGTCGGCGAACGCCCGGACGGTATCCGAGTCAAAGATATCGCGGCGCAGGAGGGTCGCGGACATCTCGAGGTGGTTTGCGATCAGGAAGCGAGCCGTTTCGCGGTCACCTGCCCCGAGCCCCAACCGCTTCGAGACCGTCGCCTCCGCGTCGAGGCTCCCCGCGAGATGGTTCTCCACGGGCATTCCTTTGCCCACATCGTGGAGGAGCAAGGAGAGCGAGAGCAGTTCGGGTTGCTCGAGTTCGGAGTAGATCTCCGCCAATTTCCGCTCCCATCCTCCCTCTTCTTGGCGGGGTCGGCCCGAACCCGTCTCGCGCCGCAGGACGCCGAGGGCTTGCAGGCTCTGAAGGGTTGTCAGGGTGTGTTCGTCCACCGTGTAGCGGTGGTAATAGTCGCGGATCACTAGGCAATCAATCACCGCGAATTCAGGGAACAAGACGACAAGCACGCCCAGCCGGTGCATGGTTCGCAGCGCCTCGACGGCGTGAGGGAGGTTGAGAATCCGGCGGAAGGCTGGCCACAAGCCGGGGAACCCCGCGGCCTTCGCGCCCGCGCGGGGAAGACATTCTTCGACCCAGCGCTCCGCCTCCCGGCTCAGTTCCAGGCCATGACGGGCGACGAGTTCGAAAAGGCCGAGCAGCAGCGCCGGATCGTCAACAATCGAGGGCTGCCGGGGATAGATCTGTCCGCGCAGGACCGAGAAATCGGCGTTGGAGAGGCGCGAGCGCCATTCCTGAAAGAGGCCATAAAGCGACGAGGTCGCCGGCAGGGCCTCCTCAAGAAACCGGTTCGTCAACTGGAAGACCGACCGCGCGTGGCGGAAGTATGTCCGCATCCAGTCTGCAGTGGGAAGCGGCCGGCCGGGCTCAGATCCGATTCCGGAACTCGCTGCCTCGTCTTGCAGCTCGTAGGTCAACAGGTTGTCGTCGCGATCGTAGCGATAGTGCAGCAGGCAGCGCGTCGCCGCCAGAAACGTAAACGCCGCATCAGCCGCGGCCCGCAGAGCTGGCGGCCAGTGCTCCTCGGGCGCCACGGAGCGTCCCTTCTTCTCGATTTCGGAGATCAGAGTCAGCCAGCAAGCCACGTGGTAATCACGGAGGCCGCCCGGGGCCTCCTTGAGGTTGGGTTCGAGATGGAAAACCGTGTTTCCAAATTTGGCGTGACGCTGCTCGGTCATGTCCGCGAGATTCCGGACAAGATCCTGGCGATCGCGCCCGACCAGGTGAGGAATGGCGTCATCGCGCAGGCGGCGGAAGAGCTCGGGACTCCCCGCGAGGTAGCGGCTGTCGAGGGCGGCGATATTGAACTCCAGATTGTCGCGATGAAGCTGGCTGCATTCGCTGATTGTCCGGGTGGATTGTCCGACGCGCAAGCCGACATCCCATAGCGTCCGCACCATGACCGCGATGGCCTCGCGGTGAGACGTCTCCGCCGGCCGGTCGGCCACAAGGAACAATAGATCAATGTCGGAGTGGGGAAAGAGCTCGCGCCGCCCGTAGCCGCCCAGGGCGATGAGGCAGAGATCCAGGGGAGCATTCCGTTCGGGGGAGATGAGGTGGTGGTAGACCTGATCGACGATTGCGTCAACCAAGCTTGAGCGTGCGACAACGGCGGCACGTCCGTCGCCGGAATTCGCAAACTGCCGCCCAATTCCGGCCCATTCCGCCGCGTAGAATCCCGAAAGTGACGACAGGGGCGAAGACTGAGAGGTCATATCGCACGGACCGGTACGCCACACCCGCGGACGACCGCCGGCCGGCTGCCGCGCTGCTCTCAGAGCGCGGCTTCGCCTCGCTCCTCGTTGCGGATGCGAATCGCTTCGTCCACTTTCGTGAGGAAGATCTTCCCGTCGCCGATCTTGCCGGTCTTCGCCGTCTTCAAAATGCTCTGGATCGCCGCGTCGACGCGGCCGTCCGGCAGGACCATTTCCAGCTTGATTTTGGGCAGCAGGTCCACCGTGTATTCGCTTCCCCGGTAAACTTCCGTGTGCCCTTTCTGCCGGCCATGGCCGCGCACTTCGGAGACCGTCATGCCGGTGACGCCAATTTCCCGCAGCGCTTCCTTGACGGAGTCCAGCCTTGAAGGCTGAATGATCGCTTCCAGTTTCGTCATAGCACCTCATCCTTTGTCCATTTCGAGATGATGAAGAACGCCGCGGCGTTCCTTCCGGAGACGAGGGGTCGATCGGACCGATCCGCCTCGCCAGACAGCCTAAGCCTCCAGATTGTATCCCTCCTCGCCGTGCTGGGAGAGGTCGAGGCCCTGGACTTCCGCTTCGTCGGGGACACGCAGGCCGATGACCACGTCCACAACTTTCAGGATCGCTAGCGTGCCCACGATGGCCAGGGCCCAGGCGATGAGCACCCCCACAAACTGGTTCAAGATCTGGTGCGCGTTGCCTTCGAGTACGCCGACCGCGAGTACCTTGCCCTGGCTGTCCTTGAAGATGGCGTTCACGGCACTCGAGGCGAAGACGCCCGTCAGCAGGGCACCCACCGAGCCTCCCGCGCCGTGCACGCCGAAGGCGTCCAGCGAATCATCGTAACCGAACAGGCTCTTGACCTTCGCCACCATGAGATAGCACACCACGCCGGCGATCAGGCCGATGACCAGAGCGGGCATGGGGCCGACAAATCCCGACGCCGGGGTGATGGCTACGAGGCCCGCGACCGAGCCGGAGATCGCTCCGAGCACGCTGGGCTTGCCGTTTCGCAGCCATTCTGCTCCCGCCCAGCCTACCGCTGCGGCGGCCGCACCAAAGTGTGTGGCGACGAAGGCACTCGTCGCCAGGCTGCCCGCCCCCAGGGCGCTCCCGGCATTGAATCCAAACCAGCCAACCCACAGCAGGCAAGCGCCGATAAAGCTAAGCACTACGCTGTGCGGCGGCATCGGCTCTTTGGGAAAGCCAAGCCGCTTCCCGAGGTAGAGAGCGCACATCAAAGCCGAGACGCCGGAAGTGATGTGGACAACAGTCCCCCCGGCAAAATCCAGCGTGGGAAAGGCTCCGCCCGCCGCCGCGTTCAGCAACCCGCCTTTGCCCCAAACCATGTGCGCCATCGGATCATAGACGATGACCGACCACAAGACCATGAACGCGACCATGGCGCTGAACTTCATCCGCTCCGCGAAGGCTCCGGTGATCAGCGCCGGCGTGATGATCGCAAACATCAACTGGAACATCATGAAACTCTGCGCGGGAACGGTGGCAGCGTAGTCCGCGTCCGGCGCCGCGCCGACCCCGCGCAAGAAGGCAAAGTCCAAGCCGCCGATGAAGCGGTTGCCCGGCCCAAACGCCAGGCTGTATCCGAAGAGCGCCCAGAGGACTGTCACCAGCGCCATGAGCGTGAAGCTCTGCATCATGGTGGCGAGCACGTTTTTCTTGCGCACCAGCCCGCCGTAAAAGAGTGCCAGACCCGGACCCGTCATCATCAGGACGAGCGCGGAACTGACCAGCAGCCAGGCATTGTCCCCGGCGCTCTTCGCCTCCGCGGCTTGTGCCTGGAGCTGCGACATTTGCTCCTGGACTTGCGGTGCCGCCGGCGCCGTCTCGGCCGCCGGGTGAAGAGAAGCCGAAGACACTGCGTAGCCCTTCGGAACCGCCGCTCCGAGGATCAACACGCTCACGAGGAGCAGCCGGATGAGCAGCCATCGCATGGCATTTCCCTCCGTCGGTTTGTGATGTCCGAAACCCTTGAGATGCAAACAGGATTATAAAAATGCACGCTCTGCGTAACCAATCAATTCGGTTTATGGGGGGGATAAGATTTGTTTGGCCGCGACCAGGGAGCGGGCGCAGGGACCGCGCATTGCCGTCGGCCTGGTGTTAGAATTTAGGCGATTCCGAGAGGCGAGAATTCCGCTGAGGCAGGCGGGTGGAGGCGCGCGACCGCCGGACTCCTTTCCTGCGGTGCGTTGCCCCCGCCCACATCCTGCCGGGAGGACCAACCATGCGAGCCTATGTCCTGATCAATGTGCGACCCGGGAAAGTGCGCGACATCGTCAATGCCGTGAGTCAGATGGACGGCGTTCGCCACGCCGATGCCTGCTGGGGCCTGCCGGATGTCTTTGCGTACGTGGAGACGCCCGACGAAAAGAGACTCAACCAGCTGGTAATGGACAATATCCAGAAGCTCGAGGGCGTGGAACGGACCGAGACGCACATCGCCGTGGAGTGACGGGCCCCTACTGCAGGTCCGTCTCCGCGGCCATCTCAATCCGATTGGAGCCTGCCTGCTTGGCGCGCGCGAGGGCCGCCTCGGCGGCGCGCAGGAACGGCTCCGACTGCTTGACCTTTTCTCCCGCGGCGATGCCCACGCTGAGGGTTACGTGCACCTTGTCCACTTTCCCGGTGGTGAACTTTCCCCACTCGGAGAGGTCCATACCCTGCCCGCTCACCGCCGTGCGCATACGCTCCGCTTGGCTGCGGGCGCTCGGCACGTCACTGCCGGGGACGATCACCAGGAACTCCTCCCCGCCGTAGCGCCCCACAGAATCGTAGGGGCGAATGATGCAGCGAATCTTCCGTGCTGTCTCCCGGAGCACCGCATCGCCCGCCGCGAGACCGTAAGTCTCGTTGATCTGCTTGAACCGGTCGACTTCGGCGAGGATCAGGGCCATCCGAGTTCCCTCGCGGCCCGCGCGGGCTAGCTCCCGGTGGAGCGTGTCGAGAATAGCCGGCCGGTTGGCCAAGCCCGTCAGGGGATCGTGGGTCGTCTGGTAGCCGATGGCGGCCTGCGCTTTCTGGAGCCCCTCCTGCACTTCTAGAATCCTCTGGCCGAGGTGTAACCGGACCGCCAGCTCGCCTGCGGTGAATGGCTTGATCAGGATATCGTCCGCGCCGGCCTTCATCGCTTCCGCCAACTCCTGGTCTTGCCCCTTGGCACAAGTCACCAGGAGGTACGTGTAGGGCAACGCGGTATTCTTCCTCACCTCTCGACACACGGCGAGCCCGTCCAATGCGACCAGCTTGCGGTCGAGGATGGCAAGTCTTGGTGCTCCAGCCTCGCGCAGCTCATGGAGGGCTTCCAGGCCGTCCCGCGCGGCGAGGGCCTCGTGCCCCAACTTGGCGAGCGTGCTCTCGAGGGCTACTCGCGATTGGTCATCTTCTTGTGCGACCAGAATCTTCATGCTTTGGACCTCCTCGAGCAGGACGGGATGCCGCGCCTCCCCCCTTCCCCTGATCCGAGCCGGAGCCGGGCTGTTTTTTCCGACGGGCGCCACGGGACCGCAGCGCGTCTCGGTCGAACACTACATCGGACAACAGTTTCGCACAGCCGTCAAGAGAATGCTCCGCCTGGTAGTGGTGTCTTTTCATTTGAAGCAAGAAAAGCAAGTTCCACACCACCGCCGACACTGCGCCCGTTATGTCACCAGAGTGCCCAGATCGCAATCATTCCATGATAACATGCGCCCGTGTTCCGAGACCCAGCCACCCTCGCCGACGACCTCGATACGCTTGAGGAAATCGAGCGGGCATCCCTGCGTTTGGTCACTCAGGCCCTGCTGGACTTCCGAACGGAAGCCAAGGAGATTTTTTCCAAGGAAAGTGACCTTCAAGCGGATATCGGAGAGGACATAACGCGGGAGGCTTTGGACACCATGGGCGTCTCCAAAATTCCCCAGCGGCTCTCAGGGAAAATGGATTACAAGCGGGCACGATACCTTTTCCACCCCGAATACGCAATGCGACAGGCTCTGTTCGTGGATTCGAAGGCAGAAAAGACAGCGCACGTTGCGCGAGTACAGACTTCTCAGACTTCGATGCGAATTAGGCAGGTGCGTGCTGGTCAGCGACTTGACATTGAGGGGGAACTTCCAACTGTGATCATTTTGGGGGGTGAAGCGTTCCTTACAACAACGGTCTTCGTAAAATTCTTTTACAGGGAATCGGGCGGAGCGAACATACTTAGAATAATTCGGGTAGCCTGTCTACCTAACGGGATGTTGCAGGAACGCTACAACCCAACTGCTGAGAACACAATCTGGGTAGCCGGCCCCAACGCACCAACTCTTGGTCAGGAATTTAGGACACGTCTTAGTTTTCAGCGGCTACGACAAAAGGCAGCATGGCGGGTGCAGGATATTCAGACGGACCCAGAACAACCGTTCGTATGGAGCGAGTAGCCTCAGCGCAGGCCTTTTTTGCCATCTCTGCATATTTCGGCAGGAGTTCGATCCCCAAGTAGTTCCGCCCTTCCCCTATCGCGGCGACGGCCGTGGTTCCGCTGCCGATGAAGCAGTCCAGAACAGCCTCGCCGGGGAAAGTTAAGAGGCGAATCACTCTCCGGGCGAGCTCTAGGGGGAACTTGGCCTCGTGATCGTTGTTTGCCCTCACGGATGGAATGAACCAGACTCCACGTGATCCCCACTCCGACCACTCCCTCGGCGTGAGCTTGCTGCGGTCTACGGTTGTTATTCCAGGCTTCCAGAAGAAGTAGAGGTACTCAAATTCGTCAACAGAGCGGTAGGAGGTTGTATGCCATTCGCAATTTTGCCATGCGGGGTCCTTCACCCATACCCGACGGTCATAGAGGTACAAACCCGCAGAGTAAGCCCACTGCTCTATTTCTCCGCCGACCACCTTAACCTTCGTTTGGAAATTATATTTCCCACCCCTGATATTGTTTCCGTGCAGTCGGCGGTCAACTGTCTGCTCGCTGCACCCAAGCACCGCCGCGGTCTGGTACCGGTTATATGTCGGGTGTTTTTCGAGAACTCGTAGGACATCTTCGCGGGTCACCTTTGATTTCCGATGAGTAATGTTTTCCGCCTGAATCCTCGGCATGGAGCGATCCTCGAAGCAAAGGATGTCGGCGATGTTTATGACAAGGAACCCTCCCGGACGGATGATCGGGAAGTGAAGACGAATGACCTCTTCAACCATTCGGGACCAGTCCTGATAGGACTTCAGGTAGGATTCGTATTCCTTGCCGACGAAGTAGGGGGGCGACCAAAAGCTACAAGCAACGCTGTCGCGCTCAACTAGAGGAAGCAACCCCCTTGCGTCTCCACAGTGAATGGTGTTCAAAGCGAGCACCTTCCGGTTCCTCTGCTTCATATTTCGGCGGCGTCCGACGGCTTCTTGAGGCCCAATATATAGTGGACGCCCGCCCCTGTCAATACTAAGTCTTGCGTGTTTCGCTGGGCGGTTTGCCTTCATGGTGCGAAGCATTCTACTCATGCCCACCAACTAATCAAGGGGGCAGTTCAAGCCAAAAGACCCCACCACCCTCCGCCTGGCGGGGATGATTGCGCCGGGCCTCTCGAGGCAGGCCTACGCAGAGGGAATCGGGGGACACGTTCGGCTTCAGGAGACCCGACGCGAAGGGTCGCTGGCGGCGGCCTCCCCCCGGCCGCTCGAGCGAACGACCTTCAGGATGCGGGCGAGGTCGTCAATCGTGTACGGCTTCCCAATGAAGGCCGCGGCTCCCTCCTCGAGCGCCCGTCGCGCCTCACGCGCGCCGCTGTACCCGGAGGTCAGGATGATCCTGGCTCGTGGGCTGAGGGCTTGAAGCCCGTGTAATGTCTCGACCCAGCCGTCGCCGGGCATAATCATATCGAGGAGAATGACGTCGATTTCACTGGAGCGCGCGGAGCATATCTCGCGGGCGCGCGCTCCATCTTCCGCGGTGACAACTGCGTATCCGAGCTCACGGACCGCATCCGCGGCGAAGGAGAGCATCAGCGGTTCATCCTCCACCACGAGCACCGTCCCGCTCCCGTGCTCCGCCGCCAATGGAATCACCTCGCGCGCGGACTCCGCAGGCTGAGAGGCGACGGGGAGATGGAGGGTGAATTCGGAGCCGCGTCCGACCTGGCTGCGCACGCCGATGAAGCCGCCGTGCCGGCTCACAATTCCGTAGGCCATCGAAAGACCCAGGCCCGAACCTTTACCGGGCTCCTTGGTGGTGAAGAAGGGCTCGAAAACCCGCTGCAGGACACGCGGCTCCATCCCCACCCCGCTGTCCCGAATGACGATGCGCACGTATTGACCGGGTCGTCCCTGGGCATCGGCCGGAAGGTGCTCCGGCGCAAGGCTCACCACGGAAGCCTCCAGGGCCAGCGTCCCTCCCTCCGGCATCGCGTCGCGAGC
>Ga0315282_10010230_pt1 | contig 14759 bp, 13 predicted proteins | sample YL17G07_20_MG_FD_203693 | JGI IMG/M metagenome (GOLD analysis project Ga0315282, IMG submission 203693) | Sediment microbial communities from Yellowstone Lake, YNP, Wyoming, USA - YL17G07_20 | ecosystem: Environmental > Aquatic > Freshwater > Lake > Sediment | place: USA: Wyoming | collected...
ACGATATTAAAAAAACAGGATACGGTTTATTTTCAGACCGGGGGCGGGATTGTCGCCGACTCTAACCCCGAAGATGAATACGAAGAAACGCTAACCAAAGCCAAGGCAATGTGTGATGCCATATCGTAAGAATTCAATCCTTCGACTATGCGCTTCAGGAAAAGCAACTATTTTTCTGAATGGCAAATTTGTAGATAGAAATAAAGCCATGACGTCAGTTTTTGATGAAGGGTTTTTATACGGTTGGGGGCTGTTCGAGACGATGCGTTCTTATGACGATAATATCGTTTATTTTAACGAGCATTTAAAAAGAATTCAAAGGTCGTGCAAGCCATTAGATATGAAATTTCCGTACCCTCCCGATAAATTAAAAAAGATTATTAAAAAAACGGTTGAGATAAATGGTTTTTGCGATGCATATATAAGATTGACTATATGGAAAGCTGAGGAAGATACGTACAGTTTGATCAGCGTAAAAAAATACCGGCCTTTTTCTCAAGCCAAGTACTCAAAGGGATTTAATGCCTGCGTTTTTCCGTTTAGGCAGAACGAAAATTCTTTTTTAGCCAAGTTTAAGACGACAAATTATCTTTTCTATCAACTCGCATACAGAGAAGCAAGGGGAAAAAGGTTTGATGAGGCAATTATTTTGAATAACCGCGGTTACCTCACCGAAGGCAGCCGCACTAATATATTTTTTGTTAAAGACCGTCGGTTATTTACTCCGGCTTTACAATGCGGATGTTTAGACGGTGTGACCCGCAGAGTAATATTCGATCTAGCAAAAAAATACCAGATTGATATTCAGGAAGGGAATTTTACCGTCCAGGATTTGCTTGATAGCGGGGGAGTTTTTCTAACTAATTCTTTAATCGGGGTTATGCCTTTAACCCGCTTAGAAGGGCGCCCGATTGCAAAAGGCTTTGTAGATAGCATAACAAAATTCCTTATACAAAAATACAACGCTTTATTAAAAAATGGAAGTTAAAACCATAAAATTGCCTTTCCGGATTAAAAGAGCGGTTTTGGCTTTAGGCAGCCAAACCAAAAATGCCGTCTGCCTTGCTAAAGATAATTATGCCTATTTTAGCCGCATCCATCCGGATTTGAATCAGCGGTCGGATTTCCTAAATTTCGATAAAGCCGCAAAATACTTTCTTAAAAAAAACCCGGAAGTTATCGCTTATGATTTACACCCCGAGTATCAATCCACAAAATACGCACTTTCCCTACATACTAAATACTATCTACTACCTACTCAACATCACCATGCCCATATCGCCTCGTGCATGGCAGAGAATAATCTGAACAATAAAAAGGTAATCGGCATCGCCTTTGACGGAACTGGATTAGGCGATGATGCTGATCTCTGGGGTGCGGAGTTTTTCATCTGCAATTATTCTCGATACGAAAGAATGGCCCATTTAAAATATATTCCTCTTATCGGAGCAGAAAAAGCAATTGAGCAGCCTTGGCGGGTGGCAATCCTCTGGCTTTATCTGGTATATAAAGATAAACTTTTTAATTCAGGTATTGATTTTGTTAAAAAAATAGATAAAAGGGAATGGTCGGTTCTTAAAAAAATGTATGACGCTGGCTTTAACTGCCCTTTAGCCAGCAGTATGGGTAGACTTTTTGACGGTGTGGCAAGTTTAGTATTAAACAAACTTAAGGTAAATTTCGAGGCAGAAGCAGCCATAGAGTTGGAGAAATTAGCCTCGAGTTATAAAGCAGAAGGCGCAAGTTATAGGTTTAAGATTATTAAAGAAAAAAATACGTATATTTTAGATGTAGGCCCGATGTTTAAGGAGGTGACCCAAGACATAATGAAAAAAGAACCTAAAGAAAAGATCGCTTATAGATTTCATTATGCGATTGCGGAAATGATAAAGAGGGTATGTTTGCTCTTGAGGAATAAAACAAGGATAAACGAGGTTGTTCTTTCGGGCGGAGTATTTCAAAATAAGGTTTTACTGAAATTGAGTTCGGATTTATTATATGAAGAGGGCCTGCGCGTATTTACCCATAAAAAATTATCTTCTAGCGATTCATCTATTGCTTTAGGGCAGGCGGCGATAGTAAATTTTTCCCGCTAAGCGATTAAACAATAGCGGGATCCCGCCGGTGGCTTATAAGAGATACGGCGGGAAAAGGAAAAGAATATGTGTTTAGGCATCCCGATGAAGATAAAAAAAATCGAAGGTAGGTTTGCCGTCGTTGAGGCGGCGCATCTTTCTCGGCGGATAAGCATTGAAATGCTACCAAAGGTAAAGATAGGGGATTATGTTATTGTTCACGCCGGATTTGCGATTCAGAAACTGGACCCCAAGGCCGCAGAAGAGACGCTTAATTTAATCAATGAGATACGTTAACGAATACCGCAACAAAAAACTAATCAGGCAAGCTACCGATGTTATAAAAGATATTATGCCTAGCCGCAATATTAGATTTATGGAGGTCTGCGGAACACATACGCAGAATTTCCTGCGTTTTGGTTTGCATAAACTGATACCGCCGTCCCTCAAACTCATTTCCGGTCCCGGCTGCCCCGTCTGCGTTTCAACGCAGGAATATATCGATAAGGCAATTCTTTGCGCAAAATTAAAAGATGCGGTTATCTTGACCTTCGGCGATATGTTAAAGGTGCCGGGAAGTAATTCATCCCTCGAAAAAGAAAGGGCAAAGGGGGGAGATACGCGTGTATTATATTCTGCGCGGGATAGTCTGCGGGTTGCCAAGGAGAATCCAGATAAAAAATTTATTTTTTTAGCGGTAGGGTTTGAAACGACGGCCCCTACTATTGCCTTAACTATTCTGGCAGCCAGAAAAGAAAATATAAAAAATATTTTTTTCCTTTCCTCGTTAAAGTTAATACCGCCGGCTTTGGCGCATTTAGTTGTTGATGAAAAATTGAAGGTGGAGGGCTTTTTGTGCCCCGGCCATGTATCCACAATAATCGGAATAAAGCCTTACGAATTTATCCCCCGCAGATTTAAAATCGGCTGTTGTATTGCCGGATTTGAACCGTTAGACATATTGCAGGGCTTATACTTTTTGTTAAGGCAGATTAAAGATGGCCGCCCGGTAGTGGAAAATCAATATCAGCGCGCGGTAAAAATCCAGGGTAATTCCCAGGCAAAAAGAATAATCGCCAAGGTATTTAAAATAGAAGATGCTTCCTGGCGCGGATTGGGTAACATCCCCAACAGCGGACTTAAGATGAGGGACGAATTCCGCAGATTCGACGCCGAAAGAATATTTTCTATTAAACGAAACAACGCAATAACGAAACAGCGAGTAACTAAATGCAGATGCGCCGATGTGTTAAAAGGCTTAATTCAGCCAACCGAATGCCTCTTATTTTCTAGGGTCTGCAGGCCGGATAATCCCATTGGTCCGTGCATGGTCTCGAATGAAGGTGCCTGTAATGCCCACTATCGGTATCGTTAAATTTAAATATTGCGCCTTTGCCCGTTTTTAAGGTAAAATAATCAGAAAAGGGAGAAAAATGTTCAGCTGGAAGCACAAGGGTGAGGAACGAAGAAAGTATATCCGTTTAAACAGTGTCTTCCCCGTTGAGTTTCGGCTCTTGAGTTTTGACGGAGGACATTTTCTCTCGGAGTGGATTCAAGGCTTTACCAATAACATCAGCCGGGGAGGAATGTGTTTGGTCGCAAACAACCTTCCCCTTCAGATTGCTGAACTTGTTAAAAACGAAAAAGTAAAATTATTTTTAGACATCGAGATACCTCTGTTTAAAAATAAAGTCAGTGCGCAGGCAAAAATCTCTTGGGTAAGCAGTCCGGTAAAAGACCCTGCCAAATACCTTATCGGCCTGGCCTACGAACAGATTGTCCCCAAAGAAAACAGTAAAATTTTTCATTACGCATTGTGGAAAAAGATTATTCCGCGCGTAATTATCGCAGCAATCCTTGTTTTATTTCTAAGTTTCTCCTTCAGCAGTTATTCGAACTTAAAATTAATCCGGGCAAATAAGGCGCTGATAGAGCAGATGGTTAATATTTTACAAAAATCCAGCATTGCTAAGCAGACCATAAAAGAACTGAGCAGAGGCAAAGAAGAATTTAACCTAAAATTAGCCGAGGCAGAAATGCGGATTAGAAACCTGCAGGAGGAGATGGGCAAAAAAAAGACAGAAGAGTTGGAAAACCTGATGAGAAAATTAGAGAACGAAAAGATAGTCCTTCAGGAGCAGTTGATATCCCTGCAAAAGAAAGAAAGCTCCGTAACCGAAAGCCTGCTTTTGCTGGATAAAAGAAGGGGGGAGTTAGAGAGGGTCAATGTTGATAAACTCTATCAGTGGTTAAAAATCCACCAGAATCCCCGCACCGGCTTGATTATGAGTTTTGAAGGAGATAAAGATATCGCTAATTGGGCGTTTATCTATGACCTATCTTTAGCCGGTCAGGCTTATATTTACTTTGATGATTTTGAACGGGCAAGAAAGATTATTGATTTTTTTAATAATAAAGCAAAAAAGGTTAAAGGCGGTTTCCTAAATGCCTATTACACTGATGACGGAGAGCCGGCAGAATATACCGTGCATAGTGGGCCGAATATTTGGGTGGGGATACTCGCTTTACATTATATTAAGGAAACAGAAGACAAAAGATATCTGGGTTTAGCAAGAGAGATTGCCGAATGGATAATTGCTTTGCAAAATCAGGATAAGGACGGAGGAATCCGCGGCGGGCCGGATGTAAATTGGTTTGCTACCGAACATAATCTTGATGCCTACGCCTTTTTCAATATGTTATTTGAACTTACCAAGGAAGAAAAATATAAGGAGGCAAGCGATAAGCTATTAAACTGGCTTAGGCTTCATACCTATGACCGCGGGGATATTCCCATTATCCGGGGGAAAGGGGATTCCACGATCGCAACCGATACCTATGCCTGGTCAGTTGCCGCTATCGGGCCGGCGAAATTAAAAGAATTAGGAATGAACCCGGATAAGATTATCGAGTTTGCAGAAACCCATTGCGCGGTAGAAGTCGAATACAGGAGACCCGAAGGCACTAAGGTTAAGGTCAAGGGTTTTGATTTTACCCCGGCGAAAAATATCGCCAGATGCGGAATAGTATCTCCGGAATGGAGTGCCCAGATGGTCTTGGCCTATAAAATTATGGCAAAATTCTATCATCAAAAAGATATGGTTGCGAAGAGCAGGTTTTACGAACAAAAGGCAGACGATTATTTCAGCCAGATTACTAAATTAATTATATCGAGCCCATCCCCTTCCGGAGAGGGCGAAGGCTGTCTTCCTTACGCCACGCAAGATTTTGTGGACACCGGCCACGGCTGGATGACGCCCAAGGGTGCCACAACCGGTTCGGTTACCGGCACTGCTTACACGATATTTGCTTATTACGGCTATAATCCGCTGGAATTCTAATTCTCCAACCATGACGGAGAAAAGGTTACATTTGATTTACCAAAGGCTCTTTGCTTGCTTCGGTCCACAGCACTGGTGGCCGGGGGATAGTCCTTTTGAGGTTATCGTCGGAGCGATTCTTACCCAGAATACAAACTGGAATAATGTCGAGAAGGCAATCAATAATTTAAAAAGAAAAAATCTTTTAAACCCGGGGAAGCTCCGCGGTATTTCTAAACAAAGATTAGCCTCTTTAATAAGGCCCTGCGGATACTTTAATGTCAAAGCCAAAAGACTTAAATCTTTTTTAGGTGTTTTATTTCATTCTTACAACGGGAGCCTTAAAAATATGTTTTCTCTCGCCACACCCGGATTACGCGAAGTCTTATTGGATATAAATGGTGTCGGTCCAGAGACCGCGGATTCTATTTTACTTTACGCCGCAGCCAGGCCGGTGTTCGTAGTAGATGCCTATACAAAAAGAATTCTTCTGCGGCAGCGTTTAATCAGCGAAAACAGTTCTTATCACGAGATACAAGATTTATTTATGAGGAACCTGAAGGGAAACGTAAGTTTTTTTAACGAATACCATGCACTGCTGGTAAAACTCGGCAAAGAAACCTGCACAAAAAGTAATCCCAAATGTAGCCTATGCCCAATAAAGGATGGGTGCAATAAAAATGGTTAATAAAAATCGCTTAATTAGATTGACCCGACAATTAATCAGGATAAATTCGGAAAATCCCGGTAATGACGAATACGAAATTGCCTTATTTTTAAGGAAATATCTCGCCGGTTTCGGGCTTAAGGCAAAAATTTACGAATTTAAAAAAAGACGCAGCAACATCATTGCCTGTTTAAAAGGCAAGGATAACGGGCATTCGCTCCTTTTGAGCCCTCACCTAGATACCGTCCCCGCAGGAAGAAATTGGCGCTTTCCTCCTTTCGGAGCGGTTATTCGTAATCATCGAATCTACGGAAGAGGGGCGAGCGATTGCAAAGGAAACCTGGCAGTTGCCATAGAAACGATAAATAGCCTTATTGAAGACGGGGTAACCTTAGATTATAATTTGTTGTTTGCGGCAACCGCAGATGAAGAAACCGGTTCAAAGTTGGGATTGATTCCTTTAATAAATAAAAAAATATTACAGCCGGAGGCGGTCGTTATTTTAGATGCGTCAGAATTTAATATTATCGTTACGCAAAAAGGCCTGATTCATCTTAAGGTGAAAGTCCAAGGCAAAAAAGCGCATGGCGCATATCCTTGGCAGGGAGAAAATGCAATTGATGCCGCCATCAAAATAATTAAGGGTATCGAGAGTTATAGGTTCCGATACAGACCCAATCCATTATTGAGGCCCCCCACAGTTAATGTCGGCACGATACACGGCGGCGATAAGGTAAATATTGTAAGCGACTGGTGCGAATTTGAATTAGACATCAGATTTTTGCCGGGGATGTCGGAAGGCATTATTTTAAAAGCCATTAAAAAAATCATCGGAAAATATACTAGAAAATTTTCACCGCTCAAAAGCGGGATCCCGCAAAATGCGGGAAAGATAGAAATCGAGGGTATACAAAAACCCTACGAAATTAAAAGAACCCATCCGTTAATAAAATGCCTGCTTAAGGCGGCGGGAAATTGTAAAATCAAGGCAAAGGTAAAGGGTTCCGAGGGGGCAACGACGATTGGTTTCTTTCGAGAAATGAATATCCCGGCAGTTGCTTTTGGATTTGGCTGCGCGGGGTGCGCCCATATCAGCGATGAATATATAGTCATTGATGATCTTTACAGTGGTACCAAGGTACTGGAGGATTTTCTTAAAAGATATAAATCAAATGAAGACGAGACTTACAGAGCGAAGCGTTCGTAAGTCTCTGTCTGAATTTATCCTTGCCAATTTCTCAAGTATCTACAAATAGAAATTGGCGAGGATCAATTCGCACATATAACTTATGTCGGAGCATATTAAAATTATTGCTCCATAAGTTATATGCTCATTGAAGGAGAATCAATATGACGGGAATAAATTTTTCTAAAAAACCGAAATTAAGAAATCCTTTTCTTTTAGTTGCCTGGCCGGGAATGGGAGAGGTGGCGTTTAAGGCAGCGCGCTTTTTGGTGGAAAAATTAGGGGCGGAAGAATTTGCCAGCATTGATTCAGGGGATTTCTTTTATTTGACCGGTAGCGTAGTTAAAGAGGGGATAATGGATATTCCGGATTTGCCGTATAATAAATTTTATTACTGGAAAAATCCCGCCACAAAACATGGTGGAAAGACCGAACCAAATGACCTGATTATATTTATCAGCAATGCGCAGCCGGATTTAGCTCGTTCTCATGAATATTGCCAACATATCCTTTCTATCACGAGTGCCTTTGATATAAAAATGGTGTTATGTTTCGCAGCCATGCCCATTCCCATCGACCATACACAAGAGCCATCTGTCTGGTTTGCGGCCACAGACCAAAAGATAAAAGACAGCCTCATTAAATATAATATAAAGATTATGTCTGAAGGCCAGATAAGCGGCATGAACGGACTTTTTTTGGGTGTAGCTAAAAAGATGAACCTTAGCGGATTTTGTTTATTAAGCGAGATTCCTATTTATACAATTCAGATAGAGAATCCCAAGGCCTCGTATGCAATTTTGGAAACACTCAGCCGTATTTTAGGCATCGCTATAGATTTAAGCGAGCTGAATAATCAGGCAAATTCCGTCGAGGAACAGATAAACCAGCTTATAGATTACCTGAAAACCGGCGCAGCCCAGCCGCCACCGATCGGAGAGGAAGAAATAGAAAAAATAAAAAAATCGTTAAGTGAGTATTCAAAATTGCCGCAATCAGTGAGGATAAAGATTGAAAAACTTTTCTCGGAGGCAAAAAAAGACCTCTCCAAGGCCAATGAACTTAAGCAAGAATTAGACAAGTGGAATGCTTACAAAGAATATGAAGACAGATTCCTTGATTTATTTAAAAAACCCAAGGATAAAGGTAATTGAGTCGAGGCGAGTTAATGAATAATAGCAACGTCAGGGCAATAATATTTGATTTAGGCAATGTCTGGATTGATTTCGATCATATGATTGCTGCCAGAAGTATATCTCAGTTTACTGAGAAAAGTCCGCAGGAAATATTCGACTTATTTTTTGATTCTGAAATAACTAAGCAATTTGAAGAAGGAAGAATGGCCCCGTATGATTTCTTTTTAGGTGTAGAGAGAAAACTCAATCTTAAAATAAGCTATGATGAATTCGTCCCTATATGGAACGAAATATTTTTCCTCTCCGATAGAAACATAAAGACGCATAATCTCGCAAACTTACTCAAACAGAGCCATACTATTGCAATGCTTTCCAATGTAAATATATTACATTTCCAATATTTAAAAGAAAAATTTCCCGTATTTAACATTTTTAATAATATAATGCTTTCCTATCAAGTGCACCTCAGAAAACCGGATCATCAGATTTATCAAATGGCCTTGCAGATTTTAAATCTTAAGCCTCAGGAGGTTGCCTATATCGACGATAGGCGGGAATTTACAGAGGAGGCGAGCACATTGGGAATAAGGAGTTTTTATTTTGAAGGGCCGGATAAACTGAAGGCAGATTTTTTAAGTGCCGGCATTAATCCGGATTAGCCATGGATAACCTTAGTAATAAAAGAAAGATAACCCTTGGTCACGGCAGCGGAGGCAGGCGTATGCACGATTTGATCAGGGAATTATTTTTGCCCAGAATCGGCAACCCGGTTCTTGCGCAGCTTTCTGATAGCGCGGAAATAGAATTAAAGGATAAAAGATTGGCTTTTACCACCGATTCTTTTGTGGTGAGCCCAATAAACTTTTCCGGCGGCGATATCGGAAAACTCGCCATCTGCGGAACGATAAACGATTTAGTGATGCTCGCGGCTTGCCCGAAATTTATTTCTTTAGCCATGATTATCGAGGAGGGATTGGATTACGATATTTTAGAAAGAATTGTTGATTCTATCGCCTTTAATGCCCGAAAAGAAAAGGTTTGTATTGCAACGGGAGATTTAAAGGTAGTCGAAAAGGGTGCCTGCGATAAAATATTTATCAATACTTCAGGCATAGGAACCATTATTAAGGGCAAAGATTTATCGGTAAAAAATATTCGGCCCACAGACGAAATTATTATTACGGGGACAATCGGCGAGCACGGCTTAAGCGTCCTTGCGGGAAGAAAGGGCATAAATTTAGATTTTAATATAAAAAGCGACTGCAATAGTTTAAGTAGTTTGCTTTTGCCGCTCTTCAATAAAAAATTTAATATAAAGTTTATGCGCGATCCCACGCGGGGAGGATTAGCTACTACACTTAATGAAATAGCTGAATCGAGTGGCCGCGCTATAATTATAGAGGAAGAAAAAATTCCCATTTCCGGAAAAGTAAAGGCTGCCTGCGAATTATTGGGATTGGATCCTTTATATATAGCAAATGAGGGAAAGGCAATATTAGTTGTGGATAAAAAAGATTCTCTTGCCTTATTAGCGCAACTTAAAAAACGCCCCTTGGGAAAGTCGGCAAATATTATTGGAAGAGTGATGCCTAAGCCAAAAGGTAAGGTTTATTTAAAAACTTCGGTGGGTGGGGAGCGCATCATCGATATGTTAACCTCAGAGAATCTTATGCCGAGGATATGCTGAAATGAAAACAAATAAATATCAGCGCAGGTTTTATCGAGATTGGGTTAAAGAGAAGGATTTGTGTTTAACTCGCGTTACGGTAAAAGAAACGGACTTACAAATTCTTACGGATAAGCCGATAGGTGAGGATTTCGTAAAAGCGCGCGTTAATACTTATCGACGGCAAATAGAAGGCTATATCGCCAAAGACAGAAGATTTTTAACCAGTCTTAAGCCCATAGAGATAGAACTTACTGCGCCTTTAATTGTGAAAAAGATGAGCGCGGCAGCAAAATTAGCCAATGTTGGACCTATGGCAGCAGTGGCAGGTGCTGTTGCTGAATTTTTAGGCCGAGATTTATTAAGAAGGGGTTACAAAGATGTGATTATTGAGAATGGCGGAGATATATTTTTAAAGACCACTAAAACCTGTGCAATAGGAATTTATACGGGTAGGTCTAAATTATGGAATAAACTTAAGCTAAAAATAAAACCCCAAGATACTCCCATAGGTATATGCACATCTTCAGGTACACTTGGACATTCTTTAAGTTTCGGTTGCGCCGATTGTGTAGTGATTTTATCTAAAAACACGTCTTTGGCCGATGCGATAGCCACTGCTACGGCTAATCGAGTAAAATCTCCAAAGGATTTACAGAAGGCAGTGGATTTCGCTAAGTCTACAAAAGGGATATCAGGCGTTATTATTATAATAAAAGACCATCTTATCAGTTGGGGTAAAGTTGAATTTGTAAAATGAGTCATTTATCTATTTTCGTTCCTCAATAGACAATTCCTTATCCGCAGTTATTAGTCTCCTAATGAGACTTGAACTTTTCTTTTGATAAGATTATAATATAACTTATTCAGATGCAAAGAATTAATCTTCTCTATGTGATTACTAAACTAGAATTAGGGGGAGCCCAAAAGCAGTTATTAAGCATAATCAGCAGATTAGATAAAGAAAGATTTAACACCTTTCTCTTTACTGCTCAAGACGGATTATTGTTACCAGACGCCCTTTCTATAGATGGGTTAACACTAAGGCGTTCAAAGTGGTTAGAGCGGCCGATTAACCCCCTCAAGGATCTTGCGGCTTTATTTGAGATTTGCTGGTTTATTAAAAAAAATAATATACAGATTGTCCATACCTATAGCTCTAAGGCGGGTATATTGGGCCGCCTAGCAGCTAGGTTCGCGCGGGCAAGATTCATTTGCCATACTGTGCACGGCTGGAGTTTTAATGATTTCCAGCCGTTATTTGTTAGTAAACTATTCATTTGGCTAGAAAGATTTGTTGCGCGTTTTACAGATAAACTGATTGTTGTCTCTTACTCTGATAAACAAAGAGGCTTAGATAATCATATTGGCGAGACGAGCAAATATCATCTAATCCGTTATGGTATTGAATATTCAGACTTAGCTTCGAGAGACCAGAATATAAGAAAAGAATTAGGCATAGATACAGATGATTTAGTGGTAGGGATGGTTTCCTGCTTTAAGCCCCAGAAAGCCCCGCAGGATTTTATTAGGCTCGCCTTTTTGGTTAATAAGAACCTGCCCTCTGTGAAATTTATTTTGGTAGGCGATGGAGTCTTGCGCAGGAGGATTGAGGGATTGATTAATAAATTTAACCTGCATAGGAACGTAATCTTAACCGGCTGGCGTAGAGATATCAATAGGATATTATCAGCAATAGACGTATTTGTGCTGACTTCTTTATGGGAAGGTCTGCCTATTGCGGCATTAGAAGCCATGTCTTCATCTATCCCAGTGATTGCTACAAATACAGGAGGGATTGCAGAAGTAATTATTGATGGTAAAACAGGATTTTTAGTGTCCATTCATGATACACAAAGCATGTCAGAGAGATTGGTGCTTTTATTAGAAGATAAAAACCTAAGAAGACAGGTGGCTGGCAATGCGAGGAATAATTTGGGTGTTAATTTTTCGCTTAACGGTATGATAAAAAATACCCAAGATTTGTATGATGGTTTCTTTAAAGAAAGGAGCGGATATGGCTAACACGGATTTGAAAAATTTAGTAGAAAATTCTGTATGGAAACCTAAGGGGAGTCTTAACTATCTTTGGGCCAAGATACAACGAAGTTATATCGCCCCTTTCTTATGCCGAAATGATTGAGAGAAACTATTCTATAAAAAACAATTTATTTTTTAGATTTACTGCAAAATTTGAGGAGGCCAAGTATAGCCAGCATGTTTTACGGCCTGAAGACGTCCATTCTACCTTGAATGATTATAATGATTTCTTGAAAATATTGTTTAGTAGCCATAATAAATTTACCTTGATTTTAAGATATTGTTTAACGCTGCTGCATAGAAAGCCACTTTCTATTTACGGCGGTTCGCTGTTTGCTAATTCTGAGTGAAGTGATATAATAAAATAACAGTACTCAGTATGCTGTTGAATATTTTCCTAACAATGGAGGCAGGGTATGCTGGCTCTTTATTTTTTCTTAGTGTTAAACGGATTTCTGCTAGGCGCGGTTTTTATAAATATACTTAGAAAATTTAGCTTGAGTCATAACTTATTGATTCCTAAAGGAATACCGCTTGTGGGTGGAATAGGTATGGGTTTGTCTTTTGTCCTTGTTTCGTTATTGAGTCTCTTTATTTATAAAGGCCTATCAAAAGAAATAGTTGGTATAATTGCCTCTTCAAGCATAATGCTTGCCTTTGGGATACTCGATGACTGGCGGGAATTATCTATTTGGGCTAAATTTTTAGTGCAAATTATTGCTATAAGCCTGTTGATTTTCTTTGGTATAAGAACACAGATTGTCTATATTGGAAATCTATTGAATATAATCGTTACTTTTATTTGGGTCTTAGGTATTACCAATGCCTTTAATCATTTAGATGTAATGGACGGCATGGCTAGTGGTACTGCGTTGATAGTAAGCGCTGCTTTTTTTGCAATTTCAATTTTAAATGCTGATATTAAAAGTGCAATTTTATCTTTGACTTTAGCAGGAGTTGTTTTTAGTTTTTTCTTATATAATTTTCCTCCCGCAAAGATTTATATGGGAAATTCCGGCAGTCATTTTTTGGGTTTTGTTTTGGCAGCGATTGCTTTGATAATAAGTTACGCTCCCTTAGAAAGAAAGATTGCCCTTATTAGTCCATTGTTTATCTTAGGTCTGCCTATATTTGATACTACATTCCTTATCCTGATTCGTATAATTAAAAAGAATTTACCTTTTAAGAAAAGCAACGATCATCTTGTTTTAAGATTCTTAGGCCTGGGTTATTCAAAGAAAAAGACCTTATTTATCATGCTAAGCCTCTGCCTATTTTTTTGTCTATGTGGAATAGTGGTCAGTCAGGTTTCTAATCTTTGGGGTATGGGTACTGTTGTCTTTGCAATTTTGGTGAGTTTAGTTATCAGCATTAAAATGAGTAAGGTAGCAATTAATGGCTAAGAAAAGGGTTATTGTTTTAGGGGCAGGCCTTGCTGGATTAAGCGCGGCGTGGCATCTACAAAGAAAAGGTATAGATTGTCAGGTTTTTGAAAAAGAGTCTGAGGTAGGAGGACTGTGCCGTTCTAAAAATATAAACGGTTTTACCTTCGACTACGACGGCCATCTCTTACATTTTAAACATCGTTATACCTTTAACCTAATCAAGGATTTGCTCAAAGGTAACTTATCCGAACACACCAGGAGCGCCTGGATTTATTCTTACGGTAAATACACCCGTTATCCTTTTCAAGCCAATCTATATGGCCTGCCACCTTCAGTTGCTAAAGAATGTCTTTTAGGCTTTATTAAACTAGACAAAAATGGCCGGATCAATTCCCTAAAAAATAAGAATTTTCAGGATTGGATAAAATATACCTTTGGCGATGGCATCGCTAAACATTTTATGATTCCTTATAACGCTAAATTCTGGACACTTCCCCTTCAAAGATTAACTTGCGAATGGTTAGATGGTTTTATTCCTGTGCCTTCTTTGCACGAAGTAATTGAAGGGACAGTAGAAGAAAGCCAAAGACAATTTGGCTACAATGCCCACTTTTGGTATCCTAAGACAGGAGGTATTAACCGAGTTGCTCTGGGGTTAGCCAGCCGGATAAAAAATATACACATCAATTGCCAAATAGCCCAGATCGATCCTATCAAAAAAGAAATAAAAACTGCTTCAGGGTATAAAGAAAAGTTTGATTATTTAATCTCGACAATCCCTTTGCCTGAATTACCTTATTTAATTAAAGATATCCCTAAAAGGGTTGTGCCTTCATTTAAGAAATTACGCTGGAATTCTATTTTTAATCTCAATTTAGGCATAGAAAAAAAAGAAGATAATCTCAGGCGTCACTGGGTATATTTTCCTGAAGAGAAAATATCTTTCTTTCGTGCAGGATTCCCGCATAATTTCTCATCTTACCTTACGCCGGCCGGTAAAAGTTCTTTTTATATTGAAGTAGCACATTCTAAAGATAAGCCTATAGATAAAAGTAAGATTATTTTATGCATTAAAGAGGACTTGCAAAAGATCGGTCTTTTAAAAAAGGAGAATCGCATTTCTTGCCAAGATATAAATGATATAAAATATGGTTATCCTATTTATGATAGATATTATAGTGAAACAAGAGCAAGGATTATAAAATATCTTACCAGCAAAGATATTATACCCTGTGGCCGTTACGGCTCTTGGCGCTATTTTTCAATGGAGGACGCTATTCTCGA
>Ga0315282_10010231_pt1 | contig 14756 bp, 12 predicted proteins | sample YL17G07_20_MG_FD_203693 | JGI IMG/M metagenome (GOLD analysis project Ga0315282, IMG submission 203693) | Sediment microbial communities from Yellowstone Lake, YNP, Wyoming, USA - YL17G07_20 | ecosystem: Environmental > Aquatic > Freshwater > Lake > Sediment | place: USA: Wyoming | collected...
AGACCCTTCGTTTGGAAGGCAAGTGTTGAACACATCTTGGAAAAAGTAGCTCGTTGTAAAGCTATCTACGAGACACTACACTAGGTCCGCCCTTGTGGGACGCAACTTTTGTTATGTCCGGACCGAATATCTATCCATGGATCTTGCCCGGAACCTGACGACTACCCAGGTGGCGCGTGATGGTTGACCTCCTCGTGAGCATAGTGGTGGCCACGCTCAACGAAGAAGAGTATATCGAGCGCTGTATGTCATCTCTACTCTCGCAACGGAATGTACCGGGCGAGTATGAAGTTTTGGTCCTCGATGGCGGGAGTGAAGACCGGACACTTGCCCTCCTTCAGGATATAGCGGAGCGAGACCACCGTGTGCGCTTGTTGAAAAATCCTGACCGCATCCAGGTTCACGCCTACAACTTGGGCCTCCAGGAAGCCCGCGGCCAGTATATCGCCGTCGTTGGGGCACACGCTGAGTATGATTGCGATTACGTCAGTACCTGCCTGCACTTGCTCAATACCACAGACGCCACCAATGTCGGAGGGGTACCCACTCACATAGGGAAGGGACCCGTTGGTCAAGCCATTGCTTGGGCGATGTCCAGTCCATTGGGTGTGGGGGGTACCCGGAATCGATATGCCAAGCGGGACGAATTCACCGACGGCTCGTTCGGGTTTTTCTGCCGCAAAAGCGCCTTGGAAGTGCTGGGCGGATTCGACGAAAAGTATGTCACCGACGAAGATCTTGAACTGAACTATCGTATTCGCCGCGCCGGGGGGAAGGTCCTAGCTTCTCCCAGGATCCGCCTTAAGTACTTTGTCCGGAAGTCCCTGCGGGCTTTGTGGCAGCAGAAGTTTCGCTATGGATATGGAAGGGCCCAAACTCACCGGAATTGTGCGGGTTCTTTCCGAATAGCACATGCACCGCCGCCCCTGCTCATTGCGGGCACACTGGTTTCCCTCGCTTGGTTGTTGAGCAAGCCCGGTTGGCCTGCGCTTATCGTTCCGCTGGCATATTCACTTTTTGCTTTGGCAGGAGGACTAATCAGCTTTTGCCGTACCCGTAGCTTCAAAGTGGCAATTTTAGCGCCATGCGTTCTCGCTACTATGCATTTCGCGGGGGGGTTGGGGTGGTGGTTCGGAGTCCGGCGTTTCGGTTTTCCGAATGTTACCCAGTCGGGCCCTGGGGGAGCAGGCTTGCAGAAAGGGGCCGCGAAAGCTCGCCCGTAGTCAGCGCAATGGACCGCCAACGAGATGCTGGAAGCGACAATATCCTGAGGTTGCTACGTCGAGCCGGCCAAGGAACTTTGTTCTCTGGCGGAGCGATGTGGATTGGTGCTCGTGGTGGACCATACGTTTATCTGTGGGGGCGTGACGATCGAAGAGGGAGTATTCGTTGGGCACCATGTAGTCTTCATCAATGATCGCCTGCCTCAGGCCACCAACCCCAACGGCAGCATGGCTGAAGCAATCAGAAGACACCGCGCAGTGGCAACAGCGACGCTAGTCCTCGACGCGGCGAAAAGGATGTAAAATACTCTGGTATGCGGAAACCCTTGTTGCTGGCTCTCGCCCTGCTTGGACTTTTCGATGCCCTGTATCTGCTCTGGGTTTACACATCGCCGTCGCGGCCCATCGTCTGCCTGGGAACGGGTTGCGATGCGGTGCGCGCAAGTTCCTACGCCCACCTTTTTGGCCTGCCTCTTCCGGTCTTCGGAGTTGCGTGTTACGCGATTCTCGGTCTGCTGATCCTTGCAGAGGATTTGGTCTCAGCGGGCCTGGGGCGAACACTCGAATACAGCGTGGCAGGCATCTCGTGCGGCGGGTTCCTGTTTTCCCTCTACCTCACTTCGCTCGAAGCGTTTGTCATCCACGCCTGGTGCGCGTGGTGCGTGGTCTCAGCGCTGGTGGTGACCGGCATTTTCGTCATGTCGTTGTTTGAACTGCGCCGGCCGGTAGCCCCCGCCGATCCTGTTGCGGCGATCGCAAGAGTCAGGACAAACTTCCTTCTTTGCGTGCTGGCAATACTGGTGGGCGTCCCGGCCTTCATCCTGCTTTCCCGGCACGGCGCACTTCCGCTCGTTGCGGAAGCTTCATCCAAGGAACTCGCCGAGCGCCTGGTCCGCCCGGACAGCCACATGACCGGAAACCCACAAGCGCCTCTCACGGTCGTCGAGTTCGCAGATTTCGAGTGCCCTGCCTGCGGCCTTTCGGAAGCAGTCGCGCGCCAAATTCGCGCCCAATATGGGGACCGGATTCGTTTCGTGTTCCGCCAATTCCCCCTCAGGAAGATTCATCCCCAGGCCGAGAAAGCCGCGGAGGCTTCCGAATGCGCCGCAGAGCAAGGCAAGTTCTGGGAGGCCGTCGAAAAGCTTTATGCCGGGCAAGCTGATTTGAGCGTGGATGCCCTCGAGCGCTACGCTCGAGAACTTGGCCTGGACCAGAACCGTTTCAACCAGTGCCTCGCCAGTGGAGAAACAGCTTCCCGTGTCAACCAGGACTTGGCCGACGGTCGCGCGGTGGGTGTGCGCGCCACACCCACTTTCTTCATCGGTCAGAAGAGGATCGAAGGCCCGATGGAGCTCGCCCAGTTTTCTCAGCTTGTTGATCAGCAGTTGACCAACCGCGCCGTGGCGACACCTTCTGCCACAAGCGCCTCTCCCAACGCCGCCGTCCGGCCGTCGTCCGCACCGTCCAAATCCCCTGCGCCAGCGCCCACCGTGGCGAACGCGCCGCAGGCCGGGGCAGTATCTGGTTCCTTGTTTGGTGCGAACCCGGCAGGGTCTCTCACCCCCTCGCCGACTCCTATTGGCGCCTGTAGCGAGGCCGAGGCGAACAAGAAGCAGCCGACAATGATAGGGACAGCCGAGGTCCGCCAACTCCTCGATGCTACGCCAAAACCTCTGGTGGTGGACGTCAGGCCAGCCAAAGACTACGCCGGAGGACGAATTCCCAGCGCTATAAACGTGCCGGCGGACAACTTTGCAAAAGATTCCGGCCAACTGCCCAAAGACAAGACCATCGTGCTTTACGAGAGCGGACGTTCCTCCGGCGACATCTGCGCTGCCAGCCGCGCCGCAGGGCGCGCGTTGCTCGAGGAGGGGTTCTCTTTTGAAAAAGTGAAAGTCTATCAGGATGGGCTTGCGGGGTGGGAGAAGGCCGGCCAGCCGATCCAGCGTTAGTGAGGGTTGTGCTAGCCACCCCCTACCCCTCCTTAAAAAGGAGGGGAGCCACTCCCACCTCCTTACAAAGCAAGGGAGCCAACTCCTCAACTCCCGTCCTCATCTGAGGAGGGGTAGGGGGTGGTGGGCGCAGAAACAGTGCTCCCGACAATTCCTCTCCCCGTAAGGAGTCTTCCATGACAAGCTCTTCGCTTCGTCCTGCACCGGACGGCGCAGGACTTCGTAACGCTCTCCTACGCGGCGTTTGCTTGCTTCTCCTGGGCGCCGGCGTGCTGCGTGGAGAAACAGGACGCCCGCCGGGTGCCCGAGCCCCCGCGGCCAACAGGCCAGTTAGCCCCGAAAAAATCGTCCAGTTTGTGCGCGACCGCTTCGAGGTGCCTGAGAGCGTTAAGGTGACCGCCTCGTCGCTGGATGTTTCGCCGTTTCCGGGTTTCTTCGCTACCACTGTTACCACAGATGACGGGAAGGAGAAACGAGCCAGCGAAGTTCTTATCACTAAGGACACTCGTTGTTTCGTGCTGGGCAACGTCTTTGCCTTGCGGGAAGGCTCTACTGCCGAGCTCATACGTTGCCTTCGCGAGGTTACCAAACTCCCACCCCAAACAGAATTGAAGGTCGGAACTTTCAATAAAGCGCCGTATCCGCAGTTCCTCAAGTCGGTCATTACGGCAAGTGACGGAAAAAACACCCAGACAGCAGAGGTCTTCATTACCAAAGACCGGCGAACCGGCATCCTGGGTATCGTTCTGCCCTTCCGAGAAGATTTTGTTCAGAGCCTGATCGAAACAAAGGATGCGCCGAGCCAGGGGCCAAGCAACGCTCCCGTGACGGTGGTAGAGTATGCCGACCTCCAGTGCCCAATGTGTGCCCGTCTGCATGACTTTCTCGAGAAGGAACTCTTGCCCAAATACGGCGATAAGGTCCGCGTCATCTTCAAGGAGTTTCCTATCCCTGGGCATGACTGGTCCACAACCGCCGCGGTGGCCAACGAATGCGCTTATCAGATTAACCCAGAACGATTCCCCGGTCTTCGAACCCTCATTTTTGCCAATCAAAGCGCAATCAACGCTGCGAATGTCCGTGAGCGGCTATTAAGTCTTGGGGACGAGGCTGGAGTTGACGCCTCAAGACTCGCTGCCTGCATCGCTTCGAAAACCTCGCTGTCGCGGATCGAGGCATCCCGCCAGGAAGGGCATGATCTGGGGGTTAACAAAACTCCTACGTCGTTCGTCAACGGCAGGATCATAATTGGATTACCCTCCCAAGCCGCCTTCGAAAAAATCGTCGACGAGGCGCTACTGGCTAGTAGGAATTGAAGCGTCGGCCCGCTGTTGCCGCGCAAGCACCTGTCATTCCCGCGCAAGCGGGAATCCACCCCAGCAGCCATAGATCCCCGCTTTCGCGAGGATGACAACATTGGATTGCCTGTCATTCCCGCGCAGGCACCTGTCATTCCCGCGGAAGCGGGAATCCACCCCGGCAGCTATGGACCCCCGCTTGACCGGGGTGAGAGTAGCGAATCCCTCGTCAATGAGTGGAAGCGGTGAGGGGGGATCACTCGAGTGAACAAATTTGAGTTCTTAGGACGGGCGAAATGTCCCGCATGACAATAGACGTTCGGTAACTTGACGCGGAAGGCAAGACCTTATCCCTATATTGACTTTTCGAGCGGCGTCCCTTAGAATCGTAGGTCGCGCGTAGCATGTTTGGGCCGCGCGTAGCATGTTTGGGCCGCGCGTAGCATGTTTGGGCCGCGCGTAGCATGTTTGGGCCGCGCGGTTGGACAACCTGCTAAAAGCGCGTGAACAAGATAGTGCGACGCGGATTGTCAATTACCTCACGTCCTAATGACAGGTTATGAGAGTGGCACTATTTCAATAGCCCAGGTAGGCAACTTTGGCAGGACGCCATGGCTTTGCCTGTTCCCAACTTCCAATATCTCACCAGCCTGGCAAGGTCTGTTCTGGCCTCGGTAACCAGCGGGACGCTCCTTCTAGCCGTGGGAGCCATGATCCAGCGCTGGCGCAGCGATCGGTTTGATCGCCGGGTGAGGACCCTCAACGTACAATATGGACTCACGCCCGCGGCGTTGTTGGAGCGCAAGTATTCCGCGGAATGTCTGGCAAAGTTGCGCGTCCTGCCTTTGTGCAATCTCGAACTGCTCCTCGAGCCCTTGCTTCTCAAATGTGCCTCCTCTCTCCCCCTCGCCAACGTCTTAAGAGAGATCTGCCTGGAACTTGGATTGATCGATGTGTGGCAACGGCTGATTCTCGGCCAATTTCTCCCGCTTTCATTCCGCCAAGCGCTCTCATACCCCGACGGGCTTCTCCATTTCTTCTCACACCTCCACTTTCTGCTTCGGGCCCGAAGCGCAAGAAACCTGGGGCTGCTGCGCCACCAAGCGAGTTGGCCCATTCTTGCCAAGGCCCTCGACGACCCACATCCGGACGTCCAGCAGGTGGCGCTTCGCTCCCTGGCTGCCCTTCGTCAACCCCAGAGTTTTCCGGCGCTGCTTGATCGCATGGGCAAAGCGGCCGCACAGAATCATTCCCGCCTCTCGCTTCATTCCCTCAAGGCGGCTATGGCCAAGTTTCCGCTTTCCCAAGCCCTACAACTCCTGCCGGCGCTCCGTCATCCGCTTCCACAGGTCCGCTCGGCGGCGGCCGAGATTCTGTGCGAAATGGCGAAGCGCGAGCCGGCTGAGACGCGGGTCCTTTTCCAATACAAGAACGTGTTCGACCGCGAACTGGGCACGCTCGTTCGCGATGCTGATCCGGAGGTCCGCGCCATTGCTGGCGAAGTGATTGCGCAACTCGGTCTTGAGGTCTCCAGCTCTCGCGCGCGCCAGGGGTTTCAAGATCAGACGTCTTACGGCCACTAGGCAGTGGCCGTCTGAAAGGATTTCCCCTGTGAACATGTGGGGACCGCTTTTCGAGCCTGTCCTGGTTTTCTTCAACCTGCTGATCCTCTCCTACTTCGTAGTGGGAAACGGCGTCTATACGGCTCTGATGGTCCTGTCTCTAAGGGCTATATGGCTTCATTCCCGACGAGCGGCCTACCAGGGATTAACCGAGCTGCGCGGCTCTTCCCTTACGCCTGCGGTCACCATCATCATACCGGCCTGGAACGAAGAACGCATCATTGTGGAGACGGTTCGTTCCGCCCTGGGGGTGGATTACCCGCGGCTCTCAGTCATCGTAGTGGATGACGGATCCACCGATTCAACTCTGAAACGCTTGGCCACCGCCTTCAAGCTGGCCCCGGCCGCTCAGGGTTACCGACCGGCTCTTCCCACCTCCCCCGTGCGAAGCTTCTACTCCGATCCTCGCATTCCTAACCTCCTGGTGGTTCACAAGCAAAGGGGCGGCAAGCCCGACGCGCTGAATACGGGAATCAACCTCTGCCGTACGCCTTATTTCTGCTGCCTGGACGCCGATTGCATCCTGGAGCGAGATTCGATCCTGAGACTGATGGATCCCATCCTCAGCTCGTCCCGGGAAACGATTGTCAGCGGAGGTATCGTCCGCATTATTAATGGATGCACGGGAAGGAATGGCCAGATAGTGAAATTGGGGCTGCCGCGGACCCCCCTCGAGCGCTTTCAGGTCGTGGAATACCTGCGCAGCTTCCTCACTGGGCGCAACGGCTGGTCGCTGCTGGGAGGCACGGTGATTGTTTCAGGAGCCCTTGCCCTATTCCAGCGTAAGGCTGTTATGGAGGTGGGCGGGTTCAGCGCGGATACCGTCACCGAGGACATGGATCTCATCATCACCTTGCGTCGCTGGGCGGCTGATAGCCAACGTGACGTGAAATTGGCTTTTGCTTCCGATCCGGTTTGCTGGACCGAATGCCCCTCCTCGCGAGCGATGTTGACCCGCCAGAGGCGTCGTTGGCAATTGGGCCTCTGCCAGAGCTTGTGGAAACATCGCGGCATGCTCTTCCATCGCCGGTATGGGATAGTCGGGTTGTTCAGTTTGCCTTTCCATCTCTATGTGGAAGGACTGGGAACTCTCGTCGAATTCCTCGGATATCTCCTGGTGCCTCTATCTTTCTTCGGCGGACTCGTATCCCCGGCGCTGCTGACCTTATTCATTTTGCTGGGACTGGCATACGGCGGTTTTCTGTCGGTGGGGGCCATACTGCTCGAGGAAATGACTTACCGGCGCTATCCCAGGTCTCGAGACCTCTTGACTTTGCTCGCTTATGGAATGCTCGAAAACGTCGGTTACCGTCAACTCATTCTCTTTTTCCGTGTCCAAGGCATCTTGAAATTCCTGGTGGGATCGCATCGGTGGGAAAAGGTCATGCACGAAGGACAATCACTTTCGCCGGGTTCCACAGACTTTACTTCCGCCACCTCGCACCTGAGCACGGGAAAAGCAGCTTGATCCGTAGCGGCGACTTTATCCGTCAACTGACGGACCCTGGGGTGGCACTATAAACTCGCCGCTACAAAGCTACGTCGCCCCGAGGCGGAATCATGGTCTCTCATCACTCTAGATCGCCACTACTTCATCCTTCCCGGGTACTGTCGCCGCCCGTTCTTTTCTCACTAATAATGCTGCTTCAGGGGGGCTCGCTCGGGCTTCGAGGACAAACCGAGCCGCAGGCAGGGCCGAGCGGCGCTCGACCCGAAATTCCGCAGAGCTCCCGCAAGCCTGGTGAACAAACCCCCGAGCCGGGGAAAAAGCCGGGGCTGGCCACGCCGGAGGTTGCAAGCCAAGATGCCCATCCTTCCTTCGCCAATCAGGTAGGGGCACGCCCTGGGGCGCCCTTACGGGGAAATGCCCCCTCCCTCAAACAATCCGCACTCGCCTGCCTGAGGCGCGGGGACTTCGCGGCCGCAATCCAAGCCTACCAGGAAGCCTTGAAACTTGACCCCCATGATCCTGAGCTCAAGCTCGGTCTCGCCCGGACCCTCAGCCTGAGCGGCCACAACGAGGAGTCGCAAAGCTTATACCAGGAGTTCCTGTCAAAAACCCCGGAGGACGCCGATGCACTCGAGGGTCTGGGGTATGCCTATCTCCGCTCGGATCATCCCCTCGAGGCACGCGCGGTTTTCAGGCGTCTCTCGGCGCGCCAGCCTGCCAATCCAGAATTTCAGATCGGCTTGGCTCGGGTCGAGGCGCGCTTGGGCCACTATAAGCAAGCCCGGGAAATCCTCTCCGCGGTTCTCACTTTCCACCCTGACCGCCGCGAGGCGCGATTGCAGCTCGCCTACGTCAACCTCTATCAAGGCAGGTATGCCACCGCCCTCGCCGATTTCGCCCGGCTGCTGCAATCTGACCCGACGGACTTCGAAGCCTTGCTCGGCAACGCGCGCGCCTTCTATTTTCGCGGGAACATTGCCTATTCCTACGCGCTGGTCAGCAAGCTGGTGGATGAGCATCCCAACGACTTCGACACAGTCTTCTTGCTCGCCAGTTTGGAGCGCGCCCGCCACCATCCGCAGCGGGTTCTTGAACTGCTTGCCCGCGCAAATCAACTGAGCCCCGACAACCCCGAATGCCTTCAGCTCGAGAAAACTCTTCGCCAGGAACAGGCGGCCACCTTTCACACCGTCGCCTCCTACGCGCGTGAAATTAGCGCCGCCAACGGATCCCCTGACCTGATCGGGTTCTCCGGCCAGGATCTGCGGTCTTTTGTATATGGCTCCAGGTTCGATTTTTCGGCGTTGCCTCGCACAAGGTCCTCAGTTTCATTTGACTCCATGCCCACATCAAGCCATGGTAGCCTGGGAGGAGCAGTTGGCCCATCCCAGTTTATCTACCGCCAAACCACACCGATTCTCCCCAATCTTATTCTGCGTGGAGGGGCCGGTCTGATGCGATTCGGGCCCGGCGGGCTGCAAGACATTCCGGGCCAGTCCCAGCTTGTCATCGTGGCTACCTACCGCCCCCTGGGATTCGTGGGCGCGAGCTACGCCCTGAAATCAAACCTCAGCCTCGATCTCACCCTGGCTCGCCACGCCGTTCCTTATACGCCACTGTCCGTGCGCATGGGCGTGATGGAAAGTCGCTTGGAAGGAGGATTGAAATATTCCTTTGCTCCCCACACGGAGCTTCAGGCTAGTCTCTTTCTCGCCCGCTTCTCCTCGATCCGTTTCCAGCAGCTTGACCTCCTGAACGGAACCCCTCGCTTGGTCCCTGGCGCCACGCTCCGCGAACCGGCCTACGGCGGTTCCCTCACCCTGCTGCGCCACATCCTGCGCTTCGAGCATTCCTCCCTCGACCTGGGATACGAAGGTCGAATGTTCGGTTTTACCGGCTCTCAACAGAGAGATTACATGGGATTCTTTAACCCCGCCTTTTACCAAGTGCACCAACTCACAGCGCGGGCTCAGGGCATTCTCCGGGGGCCCGTCGGCTACGACTTCTCGGCTGGTTTGGGGGCACAACAAGTTGATTCGCACCAGCCTTTCACCCAGGCGCTGAATTTAAGTCCCGCCCTTTCTTTTAAAATCAACGACCGCACTTCCCTCAAGCTGGGATATCTGCATTACAACTACGCGCAGAGCCTGGGGGTGATCCGAGGCAACGGGGTTACTCTATCGACAGACTCCAGATTTTAAACACAGTGGTCAGTGCTTGGTGGCTAGTGGTTAGCACAAGAACGAGCGGCTAGTTATTGGCAGCCAATGGCTAGCGGCGAGCTAGCGGTCAGACGAAACCAGTGGCCACTAACCACTGGATTCACTGGCCACTAACCACCGTATCTCCGATTCCCTGGGCCAGAAATCCTCCGTCCACGGCAAGGATTTCACCGGTCACGAAGCTGGCGCTGTCGGAGGCCAGAAAAATAGCTGCTCCCTGAATTTCTTGCAAATTCCCGAAGCGCCTCATCGGCGTGCGGCTGAGAATGGCAGCTTTGCGTTGGGGCTCATTGACAATGCCGCGGTTGAGGGGCGTCTCGAATACGCCCGGAGCGAGGGCGTTCACCGTAATGTGATACCTTGCCCATTCGGCAGCCAGGCAGCGAGTCAACAGCACTACACCGCCTTTGCTGGCGCAATACGCGGTGGCTTCGTAATTGCCCACCAGTCCGCCCAGCGAAGCGATATTGATGATGCGCCCCTTCCCTTGCTCCTTCATCACACGGCCCACCATCTGGCAGGCGAACCAAGTGCCTTTCAGGTTGGTGTCGAGAATGCGGTCCCAATCCTCGTCCGCCATTTCCAGCGACGGAACTCGCTTGGTAGTCCCGGCAGAATTTACCAGGATGTCGATTCGCCCCAGTTGTCCAATCATCGAGTCAATAACGCGCTGGATGTCCCTGCGACTGGTAACGTCGGCCGTGGCTTCCAACGTCTGTCGGCCCAAGGCGCGAATTTCCGCGGCCGTCTTCTCAACTTCCCCGCCACGACGGCTCACCGCCACCACATCGGCGCCCGCCTGAGCAAAACCCATGGCGATCGAGTGGCCCAATCCGCTTGTGCCGCCAAACACCAGCGCATGCCGTCCTTCCAAACTCAGACCCTTATAGTTGCTCACGATGGTTATCCTCAAGTCAAAGATGCCCAGCGAAACAAGCGTAACACTCCAACGAAAAATGAGGCAAGAAAGAGAAGTTGTGCCCTTGCACCCCCCTGCGCTCCAGTGTTAGCCTTCCCTTCCACGAAAGTCCTCGACGCGCCGGCCAACCTGATCGAAAATAAGGATAGGCCGCTCAAGCGCGAGTGGCGCCGCCTGCTGGGACAAAGTGAGAGTCTTCTTGCGGCGATTGTGGCGAACTTCACGGGAGGTCATGCTTGAATGGACTCGTCCGAATTGGCCCGTCTTTATGATTTCAGCGGAAAGACCGTGGTGATCACGGGCGGGACAGGGACCCTGGGCGGCGAGATTGCCTGTGCGCTGGTGGGATGCGGAGCCAATGTGGCCATCTTGGGCCGCAATATGGACCATGCCCAGCGCATTCTAGAACTCATGGGGCCGCGCGCCCATCGCGCGGTGGCGGTCCGCGCCGATGTCCTGGACGTAGAAAGCTTGCGCCAGGCCGCTCAGGTCATCCTGGACAAGTTCGGCGCCATTCACAGCCTGGTGAACGCGGCGGGCGGCAACAATCCTCGAGCCACCACCACACCCAACCTCTCCTTTTTTGATCTGCCGCCGGAGGCCTTGCGCTGGGTGTTCGATCTCAACATTCTGGGAACGATGCTTCCCTGCCAGGTGTTCGGCAAAATCATGGCGGAGAAAGGCGAAGGCGTCATCCTCAATGTTTCTTCCATGAATGCCTTCCGGCCCTTGACCCGCGTCCCCGCCTACTCCGCCGCGAAAGCCGGAGTCAGCAATTTTACCCAGTGGCTCGCCGTACACATGGCTCAGGTCTATTCGCCACGGATACGCGTCAATGCCATCGCGCCGGGGTTTTTCCTGACCCAACAAAACAAGTTTCTGTTGACCGATGAGAAGAGTGGCGAGCTGACTGTGCGCGGCAAGTCGATCATTGACCACACGCCCATGGCGCGCTTTGGTTGTGCGGAGGATTTGTTCGGGGCGGTGTTGTGGCTCCTTTCGCCGGCTTCAGCTTTTGTCACGGGAGTCGTCGTGCCCGTTGATGGCGGTTTCTCGGCCTTTAGTGGGGTCTAATTGAGAAGTCGCGCTAAGGGTGAATCTATCGACGAAAAGGAACACTCAAGATATCGTCGCGGGGAAGAAGGAAGCCAATGGTAGTTGGAAAAGGATTCGCAGACCGTTACTTGACCCCCGAGGAAGTCAGCCAGATCACGCAGCAGGGTCTGAACTCGCTGGCCGTGGATGGCAAGCGCGTTCTCATCATCATCCCTGACGGCACGCGCACCATGCCCATGCCGCTGATGTTCTCGTTATTCGCGTCGCAACTCGCTCCTCGCGTGGCGGCCCTGGATTATCTGGTGGCGCTCGGCACTCACCCCCTCATGAGCGACGAGCAATTGAGCAAGTTGGTCGGGCGCCCCGTGAGGAACGAACAAGCCGGAAAGAGTCACATCTTCAATCACCATTGGGAGGACCCCGCGAATTTCGTGACGCTGGGCGTGATCCCTGCCATCGAGATCGGTGAGATGACCGGCGGGCTGCTGGCCCAGGAGGTGCCCGTCCGGCTCAACAAGCTGATTCTGGATTACGACCAGCTCATTGTTTGCGGCCCAGTCTTCCCCCACGAAGTTGTCGGCTTCTCCGGCGGGAGTAAGTATTTTTTCCCCGGCATCGGCGGCTGGGAAATCATCAACCTCACCCACTGGTTCGGCGCACTTATGACCAATTACAAGATTATCGGCGCCGGCTATACCCGTGTGCGGTCCATCATTGATCGAGCCGCGGGTCTCATCGAGCGGCCCACCGCCTGCTTTGCCTTGGTGGTCACGCACGAAGATCTAGCGGGTCTTTTTTTCGGCTCGACCCAAGAAGCTTGGAAGGCAGCCTCCGCTCTCTCGGCCAAGAAGCATGTCGTTTACGTACAGAAACCCTTCCGGCGCGTCCTCTCCGTGATGCCCAGACTCTACGACGACCTCTGGACGGGGGGCAAAGGCATGTATAAAGTGGAACCGGCGGTCGCCGACGGCGGCGAGGTGGTGATTTTTGCGCCGCACATCAGCGAAGTCAGCTACACGCACGGCAAGCTGATCGACGAAATTGGTTATCACTGCCGGGATTATTTTCTGGCGCAGTGGGAGAAGTTCAAAGGTTATCCGGGTGGTGTGTTGGCGCACTCGACCCACGTCAAAGGGCTGGGTCAGTACGACAAGTCCAGTGGCAAGGAGAGGCCGCGCGTTCAGGTGACGCTAGCCACTGGCATCCCGCCGGAACGCTGCCAGCGCATCAACCTCGCTTACCTCGATCCCGCGACCATTCATCCCCAGGAATGGGAGGGACGTGAGGATGAGGGCATCCTCCTGGTGCCACGCGCGGGCGAGATGCTTTATCGTGTTCAACACGGTTAGCCGAGCTCCCTAACCCGCTGTGCCCGTCGGTGAAAGGCAAAAGCATCCTATGTGTCATTCCGAGCGCAGATTTCATGATCCTTCGGCTCACCACTCTGCATGAAAATGCGCGAAGCGCCTTGGAGTGCGGTCCCGCCGTGCGGGACCGCCTTGAGTTCCGAGCGAAAGGCGGTAGCTGTCCGTCGGCTGACGGATACCGCACTCCAAGGTGCCTTCGGCACAACCATTTTCATGGCAGCGAGGAATCTCGCTCTGCCGCTCTAAGCAGGGCGTGGTGGAGGGAGTCAGAGCGAGATTCCTCGCTGCGCTCGGAATGACGCGGGCGGGACCGGTTCAGGCTTGTTTCAGAGACGCAAAGGCGTGACACAAAGCAGCCTCTAAATCCATTCGAACGCGCCGCGGTGCCAGAGCCAGATATAGCCCACAATCAAGATTCCCAGGAAAACCAGCATCTCGACCAGGCCAAACAGCCCCAGAACCTGAAATTGCACTGCCCAGGGATAGAGGAAGACCGTTTCGACATCGAAGACCACAAACAGGATGGCGACTACGTAGAAGCGTACCGTATAGCGCCCGCGGGCGTCAGATTCCGGGGTGATGCCACACTCGTAAGGCAGAACCTTTTCCGGGGTCGGTTCGAAGGAAGGACGGAAGAACTTGGCAATCCAGAGCAAGGCGGGAGGGAAGATCGCCGCGATGGCAAAGAAGATCAGAATAGGACCGTACTGCTCAAGCATGGCCTGCGCCTCCTTCCGACCTCCCCATCATAACACATGAAGCGGTCCGAGGCTCGGCAAGATGCTAAAATGGATGTTTCACTTCTTCTTGGCGACGTACCACGTGTGCTTTCGGACGCTCAAAAGGAAAAGTCGAGCAAGCGTAGAGCGGACCTTTCTTGCAGGTCCGTGGCCCTGGGGTGCGACCGGTGAGAAGGACTGCGGGCCTTGAGAAACAGGTCTGCGCTTGTGCCTACCCGTCTCCCCTTCTCGGAACGCGAGCGGTCTGTTCATCGATCGCACGTTGTTGCCCGACGGCGATTCACAGCAGCTTTTCCAGGTCCTCAGGGCTCAGTTCAACGTCGCGCAAGATGCTTCTCAGGACCTTTGCGTGGAGGATCTTCGAGGCGTGAAATGGAATCGTGGCCCTTTTGCCAGCGGCATTCTTATAAATCTGGTGGCTACCGCTCTGGCGCGTCAGGCAAAATCTGAGGTTTTCCAATACCGTGGCCATCTGGCGAGCTGTGACGCGGGGCAACTTCGGCATTAGACGGAAACTTCGACCGTGGAGAGGCTAACGGAAATCGCTTCGGGGATTTCTTCCCCGTTCGCCAGGCGGTCTTCGACGTGCAGCCGCACAGCATCCCTGATGTTCGCGATGGCTTCTTCGTAGGTTTCCCCTTGGCTGTAACAGCCCTGGAGTGCGGGGCAGGAGACGAAATAGCCGTCTTGGTCGCTCTCAAGAATCACGGGAAACGTCAGGCGCTGCATGGACCAAGTATATTCCCCTCACAAGGCCATTTACAACCAGTCGCTGGCCCACGCAGCGATTCCGCATCCGGTTGCACAAGTGGCTGAGAGAGGGTTGTTTTCGTCTGTTTCGGGGTTGCGACCAGATTCGCGTGTGGTCGCAGCCTGTGCTGGGGACCTGGGAAGGCACTGACGGCGG
>Ga0315282_10010232_pt1 | contig 14755 bp, 8 predicted proteins | sample YL17G07_20_MG_FD_203693 | JGI IMG/M metagenome (GOLD analysis project Ga0315282, IMG submission 203693) | Sediment microbial communities from Yellowstone Lake, YNP, Wyoming, USA - YL17G07_20 | ecosystem: Environmental > Aquatic > Freshwater > Lake > Sediment | place: USA: Wyoming | collected...
GAAGGCAGACTCCTATCCTGCCCAACTTTCGCAGGGGGAGCGGGAGAGGCTGTCTGTAGCACGCGCTATCTCTTCCCGTGCGACTGTTCTCGTTATGGATGAACCGCTTGTGAGTGTTGATATAGCCCGTGCGGGGAAGTGCTGGGAAGCAGTCCGTAATCATCTTGCTGAAACTCGCGCCTCTGTTGTCTTCGCGACCCACTCTCCCCAAACAGTTCTGTCTGAGGCTGAGAAAGTCGTGTGCCTCAACGAGGGGCGTCTGCTCTATTCTGGCAGCGTGGAGGACCTGTACCTGCACCCTGCTACCCCTGAACTCGCAGACTGTCTCGGCGAGAACAACTGGCTGAGCCCACAGGAGTCGTCGGCCTGGCTTGGCAGAGACGAGGAGAAGCCGCTGTGTTGCCGTCCCGAGCATATCGCTATCATCAGGGCAAAGGAGAGCCACTTTGTTGTCCAGTCTGCGCGGTTCAAAGGGTCTATTGCGGAGGCTGACCTGAAAAACGAGCGAACCGGCGCTGTTCGTCGGTTCTATCACCGCCCCGCGTCAAACTTTTTGCGCCCGGACGACCACGTTATCCTGAAACTCCTGCTATGCCTTCTTATGTTTGTTACGCTGCTTCCCGGGTGCGGCGGTGGCGAACCAGTTATAGCCATTAGCGGGCAGACTTGGTGGTCACTGGCTCCTGATGGAACAAGAATTCCAGCGCCCCGGAGCGTTGCGGTCTGCTCAGATGGTGAGGTCTTTATCCTGGATACTGCTGGCAGAGTGCTGGTGTATGACGAAAACGGTCTCCTCAAGAGACAGTGGCGTATGCCTGACCCGACTGCGGGAAATCCCGAGGGGGTGTGCGTATTGAGAGACGGCAGTATCGCGGTTGCAGATACCCACTACAGCAGAGTGATAATATTTGACAAAGAAGGCAAAATCATCAGGCAGTTCGGGCGATACGGAACCGGCGAAGGTGAGTTTATTTACCCGGTTGCGCTTGCAGAGGACGAAGGTAGAAACCTTTATGTGTGTGAGTACGGTTCAAACGACAGGGTGCAGAAGTTTGCGCCTGATGGCAGATACATCGGGTCTTTTGGCACTTTTGGCACTAGACCCGGTCAGTTTCAGCGCCCGTCTGGAATGGTCTGGCACAGAGGCAATCTCTATGTGGCTGACTCCATCAATAACCGAATCCAGGTCTTTTCCGACAGGGGCGAGTTTATACGGGTTCTCGGAGCTTCCAGTCAGTTCCTGTCTCTCAACTTTCCATATGATATGGCGCTGGGTCCGGACAACGCGCTCTATGTGGTTGAGTACGGCGCAGGAAGGGTTACAAAGATTGACCTTGACGGAAAAGTGCTTGGCAGATATGGGTCAAGCGGCACAGGTGCGGGTCAGTTCAGGACCCCTTGGGGAATTGCGGTAGATTTGAAAAAACATCTCTTTGTGGCAGACACTGGAAACCGCAGGATGGTGGTATTGAAACAATGAGGTTGAAGCAGGCATTCGCTTACATATCTCCACCCTCTCTCTCTCGCGTGAAACTTCGGGAAGTTTTTCCGCTCGCGATATTTGTCATCCTGTTTGTAGCGATGTGGTTCTTCGTTGAATATCGGGGCTATATCAGATTCTCTTCGCCCTGGATGTTGCTTCTTCTTCTGGTTGCGCCGTGGATATGGTGGATGCAGAGAACGAGTTTGAGCGGGTTATCCAGGCTTCGCAGGGTGTTGGCGCTGATGGTTCGCCTGTCGCTGGTCGGAATTTTCATAATGCTTATGGCTGAACCTCGCGCTATCCGAAAGAGCGATATTCTTACAGTTATGTATGCGCTTGATGTTTCAGATTCCATCGGTGAGAAGGCTTCAACCGAAGCGCTTGCCTACATTACCAGGACTGTTGCCTACAAGCCGGCAAGCGAAGAGGCGGGGTTGGTAGTTTTCGGGAAGGAAGCGTCAGTTGAACTGCCTCCGAGAGTGTCGTTTCCTTTTGAGGTCATCAATTCGCGAATTACTAGGGATGCAACCGACATCGCAAAAGGTCTGTCTCTTGCCTCGGCGATGATTCCGGAAGAGAAACAGGGACGCATTGTGCTTGTCACCGATGGTGTGCAGACAGAAGGGGCATTATCAAATGTCCTGGATGAGATACGTGCGCGCCATATCCCTGTTGATGTGCTCCCTGTTGAGTATGAATATCAGGATGAGGTCTGGCTTGAGCGCTTGGAACTTCCCAGATTTGTCAAGGAGGGGCAGACCTATGAGGCTTCAGTTGTTCTGTCTTCCATTAGGGCAGGAAAAGGCAATCTGGTCTTTAGAGAAAACGGACAGGTGATATGTGAACAGGAGGTTGCCTTTGGTCCGGGTAAGAACAGATTTGTTCTGCCGCTCCACTTGCGCGAGCCCGGTTACTACGAATATATGGCTACGATTGAACTTCCTCCGGGCAAAGATGGCTGGCGAGAGAACAACGTTGCTATCAGTTACCTGCACCTGAAAGGACGGGGAAAGGTGCTTGTGGTTACTTCCGCTGAAGGCGAGTCCAGGGACTGGCAAACTCTTGTGACAACCTTGCGCACCACACAGCGCCTCACCGAACTAATGCCTGTTTATCAGTTCCCGAGAATCTCCACTTCTCTCTTGCCGTACGATTGCGTTATTTTCGTCAATACTCCCGCTGATGATTTTGAACCGGCACAACTCTCAGCGCTCCGTGACGCTGTTTACAATGAGGGTGTCGGCTTCCTTATGATTGGCGGTAAGGACAGTTTCGGTCCGGGAGGTTATTACAGAACACCAGCAGAAGAGGCGTTGCCGGTTACAATGGATGTTTCACAGAGGAAGGTTCTGCCCAAAGGCGCTCTTGTTATTGTGCTTCATACCTGCGAACTTCCTGAGGGCAATTTCTGGGGCAAGCGCGTTGCGAAGGAAGCGGTCCGCGTCCTGAGCGCCAGAGATGAGGTGGGCGCTCTCGTCTATGACTGGAATGGAGGTGAGAAGTGGCTTTTTCCTCTGACGCCTGCGCGGGAATACGAGCGTATTGTCACGCTCATCAACCAGGCGCAGATTGGAGATATGCCCAGTTTCAGCACCACAATGAAAATGGGTCTGGACTCCCTCAAGTCCAGTGACGCTGCGGTGAAACATATGATAATAATATCAGATGGCGACCCCTCCCCTCCAACGCCTGAACTCCTCAATGATTTCCGTAAGGAGAAGGTCAGCATCTCAACAGTTGCGATAAATCCGCACGGGCAACAGGATGTTGGAGTGATGCAGTTGATAGCATCCTCAACAGGAGGGCGCTTCTACTTTCCCCAGAATGCGGCGCAACTACCATCTATCTTCATAAAGGAAGCCAAAACACTGCAGCGCAGTATGATTCAGAACATCAAGTTCGTGCCGAAAGTGGAATTCCCTTCTACAGTCCTCAAAGGCATTGATGACATCCCGGAATTGTTCGGGTATGTCCTCACAACTCCCAAGCCGAGAAGTATAACTGTCTTGAGAGGACCTGAAACTGAGGAAGTGGACCCTGTTCTCATTATGTGGCGCTTCGGCATCGGAAAGTCTGCCGCTTTCACGTCTGACCTTTCGCCCAATTGGGGAAAGAAGTGGGTGGAGTGGGAGAAATACCGGGCTTTTGTGGACCAACTTATTACAGACGTATCACGGGTAGAAGAACAGAGCAGCCTCCAGTTGCGAACCTTTGCCTCAGGAGATGAGGGCACCATAGTTGTGGATGACCAGAGCCAACAGGGAGGAATGCTTGAAATCCAGGCAGAGGTGACCGGACCTCGTCAAATGACAGAGGTTGTGAGGCTGAAGCAGACGGGAGTGAGGTCGTATGAAGGCGCTTTCCAACTCTGGGGTAAGGGTCAGTATCAGGTTTTTGCCGCGGGGGCAGGGGATGGCAGAAACGAACGCGCCTTCAGCGGTTTTGCAGTTCCATATTCCGCAGAATACCTCCGTTTCCGGGCAAACCCTATCCTGCTTGCCGAGATTGCCGCGAAAACAGGGGGAAGAATGCTCACGGGGCGAGAGAGCGGTAAAGACATCTTTGTCAAAGAGCCTGCGCCAAAAGAGAGTTCCCGTCCCGTTGCTGATATTTTTCTTCTCATTCTCGCCTGCCTTGTGCCTCTTGACGTGGCGATAAGACGCATTCAACTGGATGTCTATGTAATTCGCCAGTGGCTCAGGTCTGGACCAAAAAAGGTTGCAGATACAACGCTTGGAGCACTTCTCAGACGGAAGAAAGAGATAGCGCTTCCCAGCGCCGAAAAGCCATCCGCGATGCCTCCTCCCGTCAAGATACAGTCCAGGGTAGCGCCAGCCGGAAAGAAAGAGAAGGCTGCTCCCGCTGTGCCTGAACCTCTGCCTGCCAAAAAACCGAAAGAAGCCGAAGCGGAGAAAATTTCAACTCTGGAGCGTCTGGTTAGAAAGAAAAAGAAGTGGAAGAAAGAGGATGGTGAGAGTTAGAATCTGTTTCTATCTGACGGCGAGTGCGGGAGGGAGATATGACCGGTGAAGAGACTATGCGCCAGGAGGCTGCACATTTCAGAGATGACTTTTTGTGCATAAAGAGAGAAGTCGGTAAAGTCATCGTGGGGCAGGAGAGAGTGGTTGAAGGAACTCTGACCGCTCTCGTGTGTGGAGGAAACGTCCTTCTGGAGGGAGTGCCAGGTCTGGGCAAGACAGAACTCGTAAAAACTCTTGGACGGGTGCTGGACCTGGATTTCAAACGGATTCAGTTTACTCCCGACCTGATGCCCGCTGATATTATCGGCACAAACATAATGGTGGCTGGACCTGACGGAACATACCGCTTTGAGTTCCGCCAGGGTCCAGTTTTCACCCAACTTCTTCTCGCGGACGAGATAAATCGTGCAACCCCGAAGACCCAGTCCGCTCTCCTTGAGACGATGCAGGAAGGCTCGGTAACGACAGGCGGAAAGACATACCTTGTGAAGCAGCCGTTCTTTGTCCTGGCAACCCAGAACCCGATAGAACTGCTTGGCACCTATCCGCTGCCTGAAGCCCAACTTGACAGGTTTATGTTCAAGTTGAATGTGCCTTTTCTTAGCCGCGACGAGTTGAACGAGGTGGCTAACAGAACTATCCTCAGACACGCGGTTGAGGTGGAAAAAGTTGCCAATGCCGACAGACTTCTCCAGTTGCGAACAATTCTTGATAAGGTGGTGGTTGCCGACCCCATCAGGGATTATTCTGTTCGTCTTGTCCTTGCCACCCATCCTGACTGCGAGTTTGCCACTGAGAAAGTGCGTAAGTATGTGAGGTGGGGGGCGAGCCCGAGAGCCACTCAGGCTCTGCTGAGAGCAGGTCGCGCGCGCGCGTTGACAGAGGCCAGGGCTCACGTATCGTTTGATGATATTCGGCAGTTTACTGAAGAAGTATTTGGACACCGCGTTCTGCTCAACTATGACGGTCAGGCGGAAAATATCAGTGTTCTTGAACTGGTCAGAGAAATAGTCCAGCAGTTGGGCGAAGAGGTATAGTGGTGCAGCAGAGTAAGCCTCAAGTCACTTCTCTTCTAAGCAATGATGTTCTGGGCAGACTGGAACGGCTGCGAATAAACGCAACTCGCCTGTTCACCAGCAAAAGCCGAGGAGAACATCTGGCGGGCAGGGGTGGCACCAGCGTTGAGTTCTCGGACTACCGGGACTATACGCCCGGCGATGATGTGCGCTTTGTGGACTGGAACATTTTTGCCCGGCTTCACCGACCCTACCTGAAACTTTACGAAGAGGAAGAGGAGATACACGTCGCGGTTATCATAGATACTTCCTCCTCAATGATGTTTGAAAACAAGTTTGAACTAGCCAGGCAGTTAGGGGCTGCGTTCGGGGTTATGGGGTTGCTTGGCGGGGAAAGAGTGAGCGTTTTCGCGTTTGGCGGGCGAGAGAGAGGCTCTATGCGGCTGCCGCCAGCCACGGGACGAGCGAGTATGCTGAAACTCTTTGCGTTTATTGAGAACCTTCAAGGTGGCGGAAGTGTTCAGATTGAAGAAGGGCTCTACGATTTCCTCAGACGCCAAAGCGGGCGTGGAGTGGTGGCAATTCTATCAGATTTCCTTACTTCCGCTGACCTGAGACGCCCGTTCAACCTCCTTTTCAGTGCCGGGCTTGAGATATTCGGCGTGCAGATTTTAGGACCCCAGGAAATAGACCCGCAGGTGACAGGCGATACCAGGCTTGTGGATTCTGAAAGCAGGCATACTCTGGATGTGTCCTCGGGCGCCTACTTGACCTCGCTCTATCAGGAGTACCGCGCCGCATACGAATCCTATCTCAAGGAGAACTGCCAGAAACGCTGCGGTCACTTCCTTTCAGTGAGTCCAAAGGACTCGCTGGAGTATATTCTCTTCAGCCTCTTCAGGCACAGGGGTTGGGTCAAATGAACTTCTACTTGCCGGGCAATGTCTGGTTTCTGTTTCTTCTTGTACCCCTTATTCTTTTCTATTTTCTCAAGTTGAGACGCCCTGAACTCAAAATTCCTTCCCTTGTGCTGTGGCGAAGGGTAATGAACGATACCAGAGTCAACTCGCCTTTCCAGAGGTTCAGAAAGAACATTCTGCTTTTGATTCAGGCTCTTCTCCTTTTACTTCTGATTCTCGGTGCAATGCAGCCGTACTGGCGGGGTGAATCCGCAAAAGTGAAACGCATTCCGGTGCTCATAGACTGCTCAGCCAGTATGGGCGCTCTGAGCGGGCAGGGCGGCGTATCCTGTCTGGAAATCGCCAAAAAAAGGGTGAGAGAAATTGTAGCGGGTCTGCTGCCTGACCAGGAGGTCTGCATTGTTTCCTTCGGCAGAACCGCTCGTAAGAGAACCGGGTTTACAAATGATAAGAGACTTCTTCTGGATGCGCTTCAGCAGATAGAGGTGGAGGAAGTTCAGAGCGAGATAGAGGACGCTCTTCGTATGGTTCAGGCGCTTGGTCAGAGCGCTCCATTTGATGAGGTTCTTCTAACTTCCGACGGCAACTTCCCGCCACGCGTGAGTTTTGAATTGCCGTTCAAACTCAATTTTGAGCGGGTGCCTCAGTCAGGGTCAAATTTCGGTATCACAGCATTGCACGCCTCTCGTTCAAGCAGCGGATACTGGGACGTCTTCGTCATAGTGGAGGGTTCGCAGAAAGCTCAGAATACCGCCACGCTTGAACTTATCAGGGACGCAGAGGTAATCGGTAGGGAGCACCTCACACTGACTTCCGGGCAGGCGAGACAAATGCTCTTTCAAGTTCCGGCTAAAGAAGCAGCATTCCTGACTGTCAAGTTAGCCCTGGATGGTTTTGACTCGCTTCAATCTGATAATATCGCGTTTCTCAGCCTACCGACTATGCGACCGCTGTCCTGTTATGTTGCCGGGTCTATGGTCTCTTGCAGCCGCGCCTTGCAGGGTATGGAGGGAATTGATATTCGGCTTGATTCTGTCCCCGCGGCTGCCGGCACCGGTTACGACCTTGTAGTAACTGACCGCGTTCAGGACCTTTCAATTGAAGGAAAGACTTGCCTCTACACGGGAATTGTGCCTCCTGACCTTCAGAAACTGGTTTCTGTGGAACGAGGAGGCAGCGAGGTTGTTGACTGGTCTGGCAGTTCCCCTTTACTGCGGCACGTGGAGTGGTCTGATGTCGCGATGCTTGACCAGCCCCGCACCGCCGAGGGGGTCAGCGAAATAGATTTAGAAAACCTCGGATACGAGGTTCTTGTGCACGGGAACAGAGGACCTCTGCTGCTTGAGAAGAAAGAGGGAGAGAAAATATCATTCTATCTCCTCTTCCACTGCGACCGTTCAACTCTGCCTTACCGCGTGGGGTTTCCGGTATTGATGCACAACCTGGTCCAGATTGCGCTGCATCAGGCAGGTCTGGCCGAGGCTCGCGCGGCTCAGACCGGCGTTCTTCCTCCGCTCAAACTTCTGCCGCAGCAGTCCTACAGCGTCTCAGGACCGAACTCCACCAGGCACGAAAAGACAGATGACAGAGGCGTTCTGGCAGGTCTGCCCGCCACAAGTGTGGGAGAGTATGTGGTTTCTCTGGCAGGCGCCGAGCAGATGAGAATAGGTGCAAGCTTGCTTTCTTCAAGCGAAACCTTCCTTTCTTACACTGAAGAAATCCACTTCAACGAACTGTCTGTCAGAACCGCTCCTGTATCTGTAAGGACTGACCAGTCGCTCTGGCGATATTTCGCTTTGCTCGCTTTCTGCCTTCTCCTTCTTGAATGGTGGTTCTTCCATAAACCGCTCAGGAGTTGGAAGTGAGACTGCCGCTTCACAGTATGAGGCTCGGGATTCTTATTCTTGTGCTGGCAGTTCCTTCTCCGCTTTTCTCCCAGGAGAAAACGCTGAGTGCGAGGCTGCTTCCCCTGGTTGCCCGCAGCAGAACCGGTGCTCCGATAATTGTGGAAGTAACGCTTGACTGGCAGGGAACAAGTATCATTCAGGGACAACTTGAACTATCTCTCACAGACGGAAATAGAATTCTCAGCCGCTTTCGCACCGATACACTGGCTCTCACCACAGGACAGCAGACATACCAACTTTTCCTGCCGCCCCTTCAAACCGAGGTTTACAGCGAACAAATTGAGGCGCAGATGACTTTCTTGACCGACACTGGAGCGCTCAACCTGGGAAAAGCGTTGCTCTTTATGCCTGTTCGCGTCGCACGTTCCTTCGTGATATGCGTCAGCAGTCCTGGACGTTCGGTCAGCAAAAGTCTCTTCAACACAGTCAGGAGTATGGCTCTTGAACAGTTCAATCCGAACCAGACAGAGGGCGAGTTGCGCAGCATCGCCACGTTCAACGCTTTTGTGTTGCCTGAGGAGTTTCCTCTCTATCCACTCGCCTACTGCTGTTACGATATTGTCTTCCTCACAGAAGACGGCTTCGCATCGCTCAAGGAAAGGCAACTGGTTGCCCTGAAGACTTGGGTCTTTTCAGGGGGAAGCGTCTGCATTACTGCGGGCAGGGGGCTGAGAACGCACCATCTACACTTTCTCAATGAGTTGACCGCTTCAGACAGGACAAAACCCGGATTTGCGCTTACCGAAGAAGGCAGAGTGACGGCAACCGGCATCATTATGCATTATGCGGGTCTGGGAAGAGCGGTTATTGTTGCGGCAACGCTGGATGACGAATTTCTAAAATCCACACAGTGGCGGGAGGCGGTAGGATTCTTATGGAAAATTCGCGCTTCCCAGATGCGCTCAGTCCTTGCCCGCGGCAAGTGGCAGGGGTTTCAGACAGATGACACTTCCTACGGCTCGTATCAGCACCAGACATTTCATTTTCAGAGAGATTCAATAGGCGGAGAAATTGTCCAGAAAGTTTTGCCGGAAAGTATCAGCCTTGTTCCTCTTTGGCTAATTATTATTATTCTTTCAATCTTTGTTCTTGTCATAGGTCCTGTTGACTACTTCCTGCTCGGCTTCTTCAAGGTTCGTCGCTTCACCTGGGTCTTTTTCCCGGTTGTTTCGGTTGGGTTTACGCTTTTTGTTGTCTATCTATCTGAAAAATACGTGGGCTCCGCCGGGTGCAGAGGGTCAATAGTCTTCGTTGATGTTGGACAGGGAGGGCGAATCCTTCGCCAGAACCGATACGAGGTCTTCTTCCCATCAAAAGAACGAGAGGTGATAACTGAAGGCAAGAACGCATTGATTATTCCCCTTAGCAAAGCGGGCTACTGGGAAAGTAAGTACTACGGCGGCTACCAGCCTGACGACAGCGAAAGAGGGGCGCTCTTGCATTGGTATGAAGGCAAGATGCCCGGTGCTTACAAACTGACGCAGAGAATCTACCAGTGGACTGCCCAGTTGAACCGAAAGTTTTCTCTGGATGCAGTGGAGCCGCAAATAGATTTGAACTGGGACGACCTCAAAAGCCCTGACTGTTGCGATGCCCCGGATATTCGGGAGAGAATCTTCGGGAGCAAATCTTCTGAGGACAGCGTCTTCGTATTGAGCAATGTCAGGGACGATTTCAAACTCAGATGGGTTGCCGGCAAAGAGATTCTTTCCCACGATTTGATGATGGCAGCCTGTATGCGCGGCAACGAAGGGCTGTTCTCTGCTGTATCTCAAATATCGCCTGTCGGCGGCGACACGTTTGAAGACCTGTGCTTGCTTGACTCAACTGACCCCGGGCAATGGCTTCTAATCGTGGTGGTCAGGCGAGGAGATGACATTCTCATATACCGTAGATTGTACCACGGGGAGGAATGATGGCAACTGTCAGAGTAGAGAATCTGTGGGTGAAATACGGCAGGTTCACTGCGGTCAAGGGCATATCCTTTGGGATTCCCGAAGGCGAAGTCTTTGGATTTATCGGTCCCAATGGTGCGGGCAAGACCAGCACTATCAAGGTGATGGCGACTCTTATGAAACCTGCCGCAGGTAGAGTCGTCATTGATGGGGTTGACATTGCGCGGACACCAACCCTCGTGAGGAAGCGTATCGGTTATATGCCTGATTCGTTCGGAGTCTATGAAGATTTGACTGTCAAAGAATATCTCCACTTTTTTGCCGCTGCCTATCGTGTTGGCCACAACAGGAGAGAGTTAGTGGTTACAGATGCGCTTGCCCTCACTGACCTGGTGCACAAGGAGGATTCTCAGGTTGAGGCGCTCTCGCGAGGTATGAAGCAGCGGCTCGGTCTGGCGCGCACTCTGCTGCACGACCCAGACCTGTTCTTGCTGGACGAGCCTGCCAGCGGTCTTGACCCGCGCGCGCGCATAGAGATTCGGGAACTCCTGAAAGAACTGCACAAAATGGGAAAGACGATTCTTATCTCAAGCCACATCCTTTCAGAACTCGCTCAACTCTGCACGCGCATCGGCATTATTGAGGCGGGTGAGATGGTTGCCGAAGGCTCGCTCCAGGAGATATATCAGAGACTCCAACTTATGCGGGTTGTTCATATCCAGATTGCCAACCTTTCCGATGAGTTGCTGCAGAAAATCCGGGCGCTCCAGGGAGTGGTCTTGGTTGAGCCAAGCATAGACAGAATATCGGTCCGCATAAGGGAAGAAGAATTGACTGTGGAAGACCTGCTTGACAGAGTTCACTCTTTCGGCGCGCGAATTTATATGTACCAGCCTGAAGCGATGGATATGGAAACCGCGTTTATGAAGTTGACGCAGGGAAAAACAGCATGAAAAAGTTTACTCTCAGGCTCGGACTTCCTCTCCTCTGGAAAGAGTTGACCGAGATGTCCACCCGCAAGAGGACCTACATAATCCGCGCTATCTATGCTGCTTTCCTGTTTCTGTGCTTTTCTATTTTTTTCTACTCCGAGTATTCCGACTTGCATCTGAGCCCATTTCGTATCTTCGGCAGCGGAAGGTATATCTTTGAGTTCTTACTCATCTTCCAGTTTGGCGCGATATACACTTTCTTGCCCGCGATGATGTCTGTAACACTTGCGAATGAGAAAGAACGACAGACGCTTCCTCTTCTTCTACTCACCGACCTGCGCCCCTGGGAAATACTATTGCAGAAGTTTTTCAGCCGTCTTATCCCGATACTCACATTTCTTCTCGTCTCCTTGCCTGTTATGGCTATCGCTTACTCCCTGGGTGGAATCACGACCGAGTATCTTTACTCTGCCGTCTTCCTTCTCCTTCTCACCTGTCTCCAGGTAGGCGCAGTTTCCCTTGCGACTTCCTCATATTGTTCCAGCACACCAAGAGCGCTTCTCTTTTCCTATGGTGTAATCTTCCTTCTCTACTTCTGGGTTCTCTTCCTACTTGTTTTGAACCTCGGCGGGGACTTAGAGCGGGTCCTGAGCGAAGACACCGCATTTGCGCTACTCCCCCCGTATCTCCTGGGAACCACCAGCGCTGAAAGTTTTGAAGTTGTGCTCAACAGAAGTATTCCCATCATTGTGAGCGTGCTCGGATTCCTCCTCATTGCGCGCATTTTCCTTATCCGCCGTGCTCTCGTTTCTGCCAGAAGTGTTACTCTGCGGGCGTTCAGGGTGCTTGATAGATTTATGAACTGGGCGAATCGTTTTGTGGGCGGTATTGTGCTGGTCAAGGAGAAGAAGACTCTCTCCGGTAACGAGCCAATCGCCTGGCGAGAGACCAGCAAGAAGTCTCTTGGCAACACTCGCTACCTCCTGCGCATACTTGTAGTAATTGAAATCCCTGTCTTGCTGTTTGCGCTTGCCGACATCCTCCCCACGTGGGAATGGTCTCGGCGTGAAGCGTTGGGACTCTCAGCAATTGTGTTCGTTCTCTGGGCAATCGCGATTACAGTTGTTTCTACCTTCAGTGCTAATCTTGTCGCTTCAGAGCGCTCTCACCAGACTCTGGACCTCCTTCTTGTCACACCATTGAGGGGCAGAGACATCATTCGCCAGAAGATGCGCGGCATCTACAGGATTATCTGGGTCTTCGCCATACCATTTGCCACAGTCTTCGCGCTGGAAGCCTGGTTAGAGAGTATCCGCTGGACGTGGTTCACATACACCCTCTCTTCCGGAATCTATCTTGTCCTCTCCTTCCTTATGGTTCTTATCTATCTTCCTATGTTTTCGTGGGTATCGCTCTGGGTCGGGCTGAAGATTCGCAGACAGGTGCGGGCAATTGCCGCCGCGCTGATTGTAAACTTCGCCTGGATAGTTACCCCGTTTTTTCTCCTCTGGATTATCGCTGTTCTCACAGACTATCCTCCTCTGATTGCCGATTCTCCCCTTCTTTTTTTCTCTCCTGTAACAATGATAGCGTCTGTTGAGTATCGCGAGTTTCCCGGGGTGCCAGAGGCTACCGCCTCCTATGCCCTCGTCTCGGCGTTCAATCTTCTCTGGTATTGTGGAATTCTCTTCTTCTTCCGCTGGCTCTGCCTGCGTCGGGCAGACCGCTACCTCGGTCGCATTTACTACAAATTGGAGAAGACGTAGCCCCGCAGAAACTGTCACCTCTCGCGTCCTGCCTGCCCGGAAGTGGCAAATCGCCAACGAAGGGACAGTTGTCGGATTCTCCGGGTTTGCAGTGTCTATCTGTGGTTTCTGAACAAGGTCACGAATTACGCAAAATCTTCATCCGGACTTTGGCATTTGAAATCTTCTCGTTTCAGCCTTTGAGCACAGCCAGCGGCACCATACGCGCAACCGCTTTCGCCAGACCTGCGCCGACAACAACCTCTATCACTTCATCAATGTCCTTATATGCTGAAGGCGCCTCTTCTTTTATCGCGCCCTTATCAGCGCAGACCAGAACAATCCCTCTCATACTTTCGGCAAACTCGTCATCGCTCACTTCAGCCTGTCTGCGTTTTCCGTGTCTCCCTTTTCCCGACGCCGCGGTTCGGCTCATAGTCCTTCCTGCGCCGTGATTGACAGAATGGAGCGAAATCCTTGACTCCTCTGTCCCTAACAAAACGTAACTCGCAGTTCCCATAGAACCAGGAATAAGAACAGGCTGTCCAACATCAGAATAGACGCCTGAAGTCAATCTGCTTTTCGGAAACGCTCGTGTGGCGCCTTTTCTGTGAACCCAGAGCAGCCTTCCTCCGTGCTCCTCTAATTTCGCTATGTTGTGAGGGACATCGTAAACTATTGGCAGCGCCATCTCGCCGAAAAAGTGGCGCAACTGCTGCCTTACAAACGCGCACATTATCTCACGGTTGACAAAAGCAAAATTCGCAGCAGCGTGCATCGCCGCTATGTAGCCCTGCCCTTCTTTGCTATCAAGGTCAAGAAAACACAGATGCGAACTCGGAGACCTGCTCAAATTGAGTTGCTTTGCAACGCGCATGTAGTCGTCGCCAACCTGGTGCCCGAATCCGCGCGAACCAGAGTGAATCATCACAACTATCTGATTGAGCCACAGACCAAATCTCCCGGCAATCCCCTCATCGAATATCCGCTCAACACGCTGTATCTCAATGAAATGGTTTCCGCCTCCGAGCGTGCCGAGTTGATTTTTTCCTCTGTCAAACGCTCTGGAAGAGACCTTTGCAGAATCCCCCTGCATTGAGCCGTTGTCCTCAATCTTGCGCATATCATCCGCTTCTTCCTCCGCTCTGCGCGCAGCCTCAAGACGCTCGTTGCCCGTGTTTATCTCAAGATAGCCCGCGACTCCACGCTCAATCACCTTCTCAAAACTCTTACTGTCAAGTCTTACGTTCGTCATCCCTTCGCCAAGCGGAATATCGCGGTGAATAGAGTGCGCCAGTTCCTGCAAATTCTTTACATCCGAAACTGAAAGAGGTGTCAGAATTATTCTCATTCCGCAATTGATGTCGTATCCGACCGCCGCCGGCACAATTATCTCCGTAACGCCTACCACGCTTCCTATCGGCACGCCGTAGCCGGTGTGAATGTCAGGCATTCCAAGCGCGGTAACGACTGACGGAAGTCTGGCAGCATCACGCAACTGGTCCAGAGCCTCTTCTTCAAGTCTTATCTTTTCGCTCACATACACTTTCGGCTCAACAAGCATTCCCGGCGCCTTGTCAAGCGCAATCGTGAACTGGTCTATCCTTCGCATACCGCCCCCTTCCTTCGGTATTATACCCCGATGCGCTCAAATTTCAACGCGCAAATCGGAACCCTTCTTCCGCTAAACATCCTGTAAATTGCTGTTTTTACTAACTCTCGCGCCCAAACGCAGTTGCGGAATCTTGACCCCTCCCAATTTACAGGATTTTGCTCTGTTGAAAAGCTAACAGCAGCAGAGAAATTCACTAACTAAGCGGCTGATCTCAACGGCAAGCGCTGTACAAGAAAAAATAAAACAATTGCTACGTTGTGT
>Ga0315282_10010233_pt1 | contig 14754 bp, 13 predicted proteins | sample YL17G07_20_MG_FD_203693 | JGI IMG/M metagenome (GOLD analysis project Ga0315282, IMG submission 203693) | Sediment microbial communities from Yellowstone Lake, YNP, Wyoming, USA - YL17G07_20 | ecosystem: Environmental > Aquatic > Freshwater > Lake > Sediment | place: USA: Wyoming | collected...
GTGTTAGGGTTCGGAATCGCCGTGGTTTCCTTACAGGGGAAACTAGAGCGTCTCCCGTTTGATATCCCTGAGGCCGAAACCGAGATCGTCGCAGGACCTCTGGTGGAGTACTCAGGCAGGCGGCTTGCGCTCTTCCGCCTGGCGCGTGACGCGGAGATGGTGGTCGGCGCTGGGCTCATCGCCGTGGTATTTCTCGGTGGACCAATACCGTTACTATCGCTACAGCCAGTGTACCTCTCCTGGGTAGTAGGGGCTGTACTCTTCCTCTTGAAAACCCTGTTTGTGATCCTTCTGCTTATCTTAATCAAATCAGCGGTCGCCCGTATCAGAACAGACCAGATGATTAGTTTTGCATACAAATGGTTGATTCCGCTAACGTTCGTACAAATCTTCGTCATCATCATCGTGCGGTTCTTGGGAGGGATTCCATGAAGGTTCCAGGGAAGATGCTTCCGAAGATCTGGGTGTACATGTTCAAAAAACCGGTCACGGTATGCTACCCGAAACAGCGGCTGAGCCCACCGGAGAAACTCCGCGGAAAAATGAAGTTTTACATTGATCGGTGCATCAGCTGCGGGATGTGCGCCCGCGATTGCCCGTCTACCGCGTGCAGAATGTATGAAATCGACGGGAAGAAACGACCGGTCTTTGACCTGGACTACTGCACCTTTTGCGCGCAATGCGCGGAATCCTGCCCGAAGGACGCGATTGAGATGACCACGGAATTTGAGCTTGCGCATTACAAGAAAGGAGAGGCGATTGTTAAATAACCTTGAGACATTTCTGAAAGGCGCCTCGCGGCTCGTCGTCATCGGCATGGGAAATGAGCTTCGCGGTGATGATGCGGTCGGGCTTGAAGTAGTCCGACTCCTAAAAAAGCATCAAAGTCCATGCCTCACGGCCTACGAAGGCCATATGACGCCAGAGGCCTTCATTACCCCGGCGTGTTCACTGAAACCGTCCCATCTCCTTATTATCGACGCTGCTGAACTACAGCAAAAACCAGGGACCTGGCGACTTCTCTTACGCGATGAAATCCAAACCGGGCTGTTTACCACCCATTATCTTCCAGCGACCGCAGTCGCTGATGAACTCCACCACCGCTGTGACACAAAAGTAGCATTCCTCGGGGTGCAACCGAAATCACGCGATATCACCTTATCGAGAAGCACAGAATGCATGAGAGCAGCGGAAGAAATAGCGGCACTGATACGACGACTTGCTGAACCTTCAGCATAATCTCCAAAATCCTTCGGTCCGAATATCTTCTGAAAAACCGTCGATCATTCGATATACAGATATTTTTAATAATAACGGCGCAATACGGGTTTAGACCCTCACACGGACTCCATGGATGTGCAGAAGAAATGGAACGGAAAGAGATCCTTGAAAAATTGAAAACAACTGAAGCGGAAATTCATAGAAAAATCGAGCAGGCTGAACATAAGAGAAATGAGGTAATGATGCAGGCGCAAAAACATGCACGGAAACTCGAAGAAGACAGTGAACAAAAGATGAAAGCAGAGCGGGATGCGATGTGTGCTGCCGCACGAAAGGCCATAGACGAAGAACGACGCCGTGCCTTAACGAAAGCGACTGCGGAGGCTGACCTGCTTAAAAAGAATGCGCAGGTGAAAAAAGCACAAGAATTTTTTATAAGTAAATTTGAGGAGTTCGTTCATGTTTAAACCCCGGGAGATGAAACGGGCGTTGATTATTGGTGCGAAACATGATTTAGGGAAAACCATCGAGTTGCTTCACTCGTTAGGAGTCGTTCATATTATTGATTATATTCCCTCGGAGGAAGAAGATCGCCTTATTCTTGGTGCACCCATGGAGAATGCATCCGGGGTGAGTCAGCAGCTGCTCAAGCTACGTTCGAGTGCGCAACTGCTCGATATCAACCCTGAGAACCCCCCGGTGTCCGCAAAAATGACGGAATCACAAATAACAAAAGACCTAGATTTGAAGATCCATGATCTGGAACTTAGTGTTGTTTCATTAACTGAAGACAAGAACCGGATTGAGACACATCTAAAAAAAATCGATGATCGGATCAGCCAATTACAACCATTTGTCGATATCGATATTCCTCTTGAGCTTTACAGCGGGTATGAGCACATCATGGTGTTTTCCGGGTTCGTCCGTGATTTAAAAAAATTAACAGATACACTGCCGCGGATCACCGATGAATATGACCTATTCTCCGCTGACGATGATGAGCAAGTAATCGCCTTATTCATCGCGAAAACACACGCGGAAGAGGCAGAAAAACTCCTCGGGGAATCCGGGTACACTGAAGTGAAACTTCCTGAGGGAAACGGCCTGCCGAAGCAATTCATCGAGAAATGGATGCAACAAAAACAGGAACTTTCTGAGAAACTCGGCCAAACAAACAAGGAGCTACTTGAATACAGAAAACGGTACGCGGAGTTTATCTTGGCAAGCGAGGAATACCTGTCCATTGAAGTGCAGAAAGCCGAAGCACCGGTTCGATTTGCAACAACCACTCATTCGTTTATCATTGATTGCTGGATTCCTTCCCATAATTTGATCAAGACCAAAGACGCGCTTGAAAAGGAAACCGACGGCTCGTTATTCATTGAAGACTTTCCGGTGAAGCACGAAGAACAACCACCGACACTACTGGAAAATCCGAAACCGGTGAAACGATTCGAGTTTCTCTTAGAGCTCTATTCGATACCGAACTACCGGGATGTAGATCCGAGTTTCATCCTCTCCTTGATTTTCCCATTGTTCTTTGGCCTTATGGTAGGAGACTTTGGCTTTGGGATTCTCTTGATTCTTGTCGGGTATATTTTCATGACAAAATTCAAGGAGAGCGAAGGCTTCTCCAACATCGGCTGGTACATAATCATCGCAGGGATCTTCGCCTCAATTTTTGGGTTATTCTTGTTCGGTGATATGTTCGGCATGACGTTTCAAAACGCGCCGGCTGAAGGGATGGCTACATACAGCTGGTCCGGGCTTTTAGGGATCAACATCCCGATTCCCTCGCTGATCCATAAAATGGAGGCATTAGGGTTAACGGAACTGCTTGTACTTTCGATTGTCGCGGGAACCCTACATCTTGGTCTCGGGCTCCTTTTAGGGGTTATCAGCGAACGGAAACACAATTGGAAACATGCGGTCACAAAAATAGGGCTTCTTTGTGTTCTCATCGGTCTTGCGATCTTGATATTCGTGATGGCGGATTGGACATGGGGCCAATGGCTGAAACCCTTGAAACACTCAGCTGTTGCACCGTTGCTATGGGGCTATCTTATCCCTGCAGTAAAAGCAGGTGTTTATCTCGGACAGCTTCTCATCCCCTATGTGACGATTGCTCTCGGCATTCTTGGGGTCGTTATTATTCTTGTCAGCACCGGTGGTTTTGGTCTGATTGAAGTCCTTGAGGTAACCAGTCATTTAATCTCCTATACAAGACTAGCCGCTATCTGTGTCGCCAAAGGAGCGATGGCGTTCGCATTCAACATAATCGGCCTTGGGTTAATCCTCAGTGGAAATATCATCATTGGGATAGTTGGAGTAGTCCTTCTTATCCTCATGCAATTAATCGTGTTAGCCTTGGGCTCCCTGTCATCGGGTATACAGGCGGTGAGGCTTCACTATGTTGAATTTTTCATGAAATTCTACAAAGGCGACGGGGTGAAGTTCACCCCGTTTAAATACAATAGGAAATATACGACACATGAGTAAAAAAAAGGAGGTACAAACATATGGCAACAGACGCTGGTATCATCGCAATAGGCGCTGGACTTGCTATCGGAGTTGCAGCGATCGCGACCGCGTGGGCACAAAAAACCATTGGTGCGGCGGCCGTCGGTGCGACAGCAGAGAACGATAAAATGTTCGGGCGAGGGCTCATCTACATGGTCCTTCCTGAGACTATCGTTCTCTTCGGGCTTGTCATCGCCTTCTTGTTGATACAAAAAATGTAATGAAAAAAAGCATAACAAGAAAGTTGTTAGCAATAGAATTTGAAAATACTAGGAAGGGTAGACGTACGTATGGGTTTAGAAAAGGTTATCGAAAGAATCGATAAAGACGGAGAAGAAAAAATCAGAAACATCCTTCAAGATGCTGAGAAACAAGCAGCCCAGATACTGCAAACAATGCAGAAAACACTCGAAGCGCAGGGTGCAAAAAAGAAACAGGAGACGGAAAAACAGATCGAAGCATTGCAGATACAGGAGAAAAGTGCCATGGAGATCGAGGCGAAAAAGATACGGTTGAGCGCTGAGAAAGATATCCTCGCGGCAACCTATCAGCAATGCCTGGCCTCACTGCAGTCTCTTCCTCATGAGAAGATTCTTTCAATGCTTCTAAAGAAAATACGACAGGAGATGCCCGAAGCCACCGTGATCTATTCAAATAAACGAGATGAGGCAGCGATAAGGACCCTATCTAAACTCTCGTACGGGGGCATCATTGATTGTCTTGGTGGCGTTGTCGCTGAGAATGCAGACAAAACCTTGAAGGTGGATTTTCGCTATGAGACGATCGCTGCGGCGGTTTGGGAGCATTCTTTAAAGGAGATCGCAGAAAAACTATTCAGGTGAGAAGGGCCATGGAATACACGATACATGAAGAAAACGAATCATTCCCTTATTTTTCAAAAGTACGGTCGTTTTTTTCATCGGGGAACTACCCATATGTCGTTACGAGAGTACGAGCGAAACGTGCGTACCTCTTATCACATGAGGTGTATGAAAAGCTCCTCATGATGGATATCCATGAGATTACACGTTTTCTCGGGGAAAGCCGGTATAAAAAAGAAATCACGGAACTCGGGTTGACCTATGCTGGTTTCGAGCTCATCGATCTTGCGTTGAACCGGAATATGGCTGAGGTGTACCATGATATCCTTGATTTCTCTGAAGGGGACTTGTACACCATGCTTTCCGCATATCTCCAACGCGAGGATATCTGGAATATTAAAACCATGCTGCGGGGAAAGGTCTACAACGCGAAACCAGAGGAGATCATGAGAGCCATACGACCCGCTGGGAAATACCCTGAACAGTACTGGCGGGAGGTTGTCCAAAAAAGTAAAACCCTCGAGGAAACAATAGAGAACCTGAAAGGAAACGAATATTACGACGTCCTGCGGACGTTACAGGATGAATGGCGGACGAATCTTGCGGAAAGCGAAAACAAACTTGAGCGTGCCTATTACGCTAATTTATTGCATTCAGTGCGTACTCGCTCAGAGGCAAACAGGTTATTTATTGATTTCATTCGCCGTGAAATAGATATCGTAAATCTGAAAACCTTACTGATGACAAAATACGAGAACGTAGAACCTGACAAGATATCTACGATGATTCTTCCCGACGGTGAAATACCAGAAAAAACCATACAACTGCTTACAAATGCGGCTGATTTCACGATCTTCCTTGAAGAGCTGCAGAAACTGCGCATCTCAGAGACTATCAAGGAGCACATACAGACTATCGCAGAGACAGGATCATTGACACATATGATCCGCGCATTGGAAAAAGACTATCTTAAGAGGGCAACGAGATCCTCCTATCTGCATCCACTCTCGATTCTCCCTGTCCTTGACTATCTGATCCGGAAAAGAATCGAGGTGGAGAACCTTCGGATTCTTGCACGAGGCAAAGAGAAAGGCCTCCCTGATCCAGTCATCAGGGAAATGATGGTGATGTAACCATGCCAGGAATAACTGTGATTGGAAACCGTGATTTTATCCTCGGGTTTAAACTGGCGGGGATCAGGAACGCATTTATCGAGGAGAACGTGGAATCGCGGGTGACGACGTTGCTCGCTGAAAAAGAAACCGATATCCTGGTGCTTCATGATGAGGATTATAAAAAATTATCAATCGGGTTGAAAAAAAAATTGCGTGAAAGCGTCAGACCGATCGTGATTTCAGTCGGGAAACTCGAAGAGGATGATTTGCGAGAGAGAATCAAACGAGTAATTGGAATTGATCTGTATAAAAAATAATTGGTGGTACAACACTATGGCGACACAAACACAAAAAGGAGAAATCTATCGAGTCGCAGGCCCGGTCGTTACCGTCACGGGCATTAAACCTAGAATGTACGATGTTGTCTTCGTCGGGGACCTCAAACTCATGGGTGAGGTCATCCAACTTGTCAGAGAAAAAAGCATCGTTCAGGTGTACGAAGAAACCTCCGGGATTCGGCCAGGGGAGCCGGTGATCGGAACCGGTGAGCCGTTGGTCGTGGAGCTCGGTCCTGGACTTATTACAAGTATTTATGATGGTATTCAACGTCCCTTGCCTGTTCTTCGGGAAAAAATGGGTGATTTCATCGCCCGCGGTATCATGGAGCCTGGTCTGAATAGAAAGAAGAAATGGATGTTTGTCCCACTGGTGAAAAAAGGGGAAAAGGTTGATGGTGGAAGTGTTATTGGTGCCGTCCAAGAGACCCCTGATATCGAACACCGGATTCTTGTCCCCCCTGATGTTTCTGGCACGGTTGAAGAGATCCATGAGGGATCGTTTACCGTCGAGGAATCCATCGGAACCGTCCATGGGAAACCACTATCTCTTATGCAGCGCTGGCCGGTGCGGATGCCACGGCCATTCAAAGAAAAATTGATGCCTGATATCCCACTTCTTACCGGTCAGCGAATTCTGGATACATTGTTTCCAGTGGCAAAAGGAGGAACCGCGTGTATCCCAGGTGGTTTTGGGACTGGTAAAACCGTGATGCAGCATCAACTCGCAAAATGGAGTGACTCAGATATCGTTGTGTACATCGGCTGCGGAGAACGAGGAAACGAAATGACCGAGGTGCTCACCGAGTTTCCTGCATTAAAAAATCCAAGGACCGGTGCCCCGCTCATGGAAAGAACCGTGTTGATCGCAAATACCAGTAACATGCCGGTTGCTGCGCGAGAAGCAAGCGTGTACACCGGTATTACCATTGCCGAATACTATCGGGACATGGGATACGGGATTTCCCTTATGGCGGATAGTACCAGTCGATGGGCAGAAGCAATGAGGGAAATCTCCAGTAGACTCGAGGAGATGCCTGGTGAAGAAGGCTACCCCGCGTACCTTGCGACGAAACTCTCTGCGTTCTATGAACGATCAGGACGGGTGACGACACTTAACGATAAAGAAGGGAGTATCACGGTTATCGGTGCAGTCAGTCCCCCTGGTGCTGATTTTTCTGAGCCGATCACACAAAACACGCTACGGATCGTGAAGGTCTTTTGGGCGCTTGACACGAATCTAGCACATCGTCGACATTTCCCAGCGATCAATTGGCTGACGTCCTATAGTTTCTACACTAATACCTTGGAGACATGGTTCGCTGAACATGTTTCCCCAGAATGGAAAGAGCTTCGCGTGAAAGCAATGGAGATATTGCAGAAAGAAGCAGAGCTTCAGGAGATCGTTCAGTTAATCGGTTCCGATGCACTCCCTGAAAAAGAGCAGCTGACGTTAGAGGTTGCCCGTGCGATCCGTGAAATCTTCCTGCAGCAGCATGCGGGTCATGATGTTGACTCGTATTGTTCAATTGAGAAACAGTACAAGCTCCTGAAAGCGATCATGGAGTATGGAAACGCAACGTACAAAGCTCTTGAAGGTGGAACCCTGGTGAGCGATATCTTGAAGATGAAATCCCGGGATATGCTCGCCAATTCAAAGTTTGAGAAAGATTTCGATAAATACCTAAAAAAAGCGACCGCGGAGATGCGGAAAGAATTCCAGACGATGGGTGTGGAGGCAATGGCATGGTAAAAGAGTACCATACGATCACCGAGATTGCTGGTCCGTTGATTTTTGTGGAAAAAACGGAGGCAATCGGATTCGGCGAGCTTGTCACGATACAATTACCAGACGGATCCATAAGACGAGGTCAGGTCTTGGATACCAGTAAAGATGTTGTCGTCGTGCAAGTTTTTGAGGGGACCGTTGGTATTGATCGTGCGTCTGGTGCCACGTTCCTCGGGGAAACCATTAAACTCTCCGTGTCTCAGGATATGCTCGGGCGCATTTTAAATGGTTCAGGGATGCCGATTGATGGCGGCCCAAAGATCATTCCTGACGATAAAATGGAAATTATCGGGTCTGCGATTAACCCCTGGGCGCGGGATAGCCCAAGGGAATTTATTCAAACAGGGATCTCCACCCTTGACGGCCTTTTGACATTGGTTCGCGGGCAGAAGCTTCCTTTATTTTCAGGTGCGGGGCTCCCTCATAACGAAATAGCGCTACAGATCACGCGGCAGGCGAAAGTCGTCGGAAAAGACGAAGGTTTCGCGGTCGTTTTCGCCGCGATGGGCATCACGAATGAGGAAGCACAATACTTCATGAAGGATTTCGAGCGAACCGGGGCGTTGAAACGGGCTGTCGTGTTTCTAAATCTCGCAAATGACCCAGCAGTGGAACGAATCATCACTCCTCGTCTCGCCCTTACTGCTGCTGAATATCTCGCGTATACCCATGAAATGCACGTATTGGTTATTCTCACCGATATGACGAATTACGCAGAGTCTCTGCGTGAAATCGGGGCTGCCAGAAAAGAGGTCCCTGGGCGGAAAGGATACCCGGGGTACATGTACACTGATCTCGCGACGATTTATGAACGTGCAGGGAGAATCAAAAACAAAAAAGGGTCAATCACCCAGATCCCGATTCTTACAATCCCGGAGGATGACTGGACGCATCCGGTTGCCGATCTCACAGGGTACATAACCGAAGGCCAGATCGCGGTCTCAAGAGAATTACATCGGAAAGGGATTTACCCGCCGATCAACCCGCTTCCCTCGCTTTCTCGGTTGATGAGACTCGGTATTGGTCCTGGAATGACTCGTGAGGACCATCGATCGGTAGAACAAGGTCTTTATGCCGCATACGCAAAAGGTAGAGATTTGCGTGATCTGATAGCTATCGTTGGCAAAGAAGCACTCTCTGATACTGATAAGAAATTCTTGGAGTTCGCTGATGTCTTTGAAAACAGATTCATCAGGCAGGGGCGGGATGAAGACAGAGCGTTAGAACAAACCCTGGAACTTGGCTGGGAGCTTATTGCAATGGTCCCGGAAAGCGCGCTTACGATGATCGATCGAAAGACCCTGGAGAAATACCACCCTGCGTACCGAAAGAAAGAGAAGGACTAGAACCATGGTCAGTCAAGAGGTGAAACCGACAAGAACCGAGCTTATTCGGGTGAAACGAAAAATCGCTCTGTACGATAGAGGACATAACCTTCTGAAAATGAAGCGAGACGGTCTTGTCCTTGAATTCTTTAATATCCTTTCAAAAGCACGTGATGTCCGTTCAAAAATCATCCAGGATTATAAGAAAGCAGAAGAGAAACTAACCATAGCGACCGGTGTCGACGGGGAAACAACGGTAAACTCAGTTGCGTTCTCCATCCGAGAGGACCCCAAAGTCACCATGGGGAGTAAGAACGTCATGGGCGTGCTCGTTCCGACGACCTTGGAAAGCGGGACCGTGAAACGCCGGATCGATAAACGAGGATACGGCATCATCGGGATGAGTGTTCGAATCGATGAGGCAGCGGATGCTTATGAACAGCTCGTCGAGGATATCGTCCTTGCCGCGGAACTTGAAACGACCTTGCGTAGACTTGTCGAGGAAATTGAGAAAAATAAACGTATCGTGAATGCCCTTGAATTTAAGATTCTCCCGGATCTAAAGAAAACAGAGGCGTTTATTCGAACGCGTCTTGAGGAACTCGAACGGGAAAATATCTTCCGGTTGAAACGAATTAAAAGCACGATCGTGTGACGTATGGCTGTTAGATTTAAAGAAATGTTGACTGATCCAGAGAAACGGGCGAAATTATTGTACTGGATTTGGATCATTTCAATGATTATGACGGTCCTTGGGTACATCTTGATATTTTATTTTTTATTTTGGACGCATAAATAAAAGATGAAAAGAAAGGATATTCTTCTTGTGAGAGAGAACATCCCATGGTATTTTCTGGTCTATTAGCTATTTGATTTGGTGCCTTCGGTTTTAATCCGCATTCTGTAGAACGACCGCCAGACAAAGAACATGGATACCGCAAAGAACACTGCGAAGAGTGCATAGTTGACGATGTTATCTTCGCCGAATCTTGTGATAAGCGACGCTGAGAGCTCCACGGCAAGCAGTCCAAAAAGGGTGGTGAATTTGATGATCGGGTTCATAGCAACAGACGAGGTGTCCTTGAACGGATCACCGACGGTGTCGCCGATGACGGTCGCTTCATGAAGCTCGGTTCCTTTTTCTTTCAGGTCGACCTCAACGATTTTCTTTGCGTTATCCCAGGCGCCGCCAGCGTTCGCCATGAAGATCGCCTGAAACAAACCGAAAATCGCAATTGCGATGAGATACCCGACAAAGAGATAAGGGTCCAGGAATGCGAAGGCTAAGGTCGCACAAAAAACAGCGATAAAGATGTTGAACATCCCTTTCTGGGCGTACTGGGTGCAAATTTCCACGACTCGTTTACTGTCCGCGACGGATGCTTTCTCACTGCTTTCAAGCTTGATGTTTCGTTTGATGAACTCGACTGCCCGATACGCGCCCGTGACCACCGCTTGGATTGATGCGCCGGTGAACCAGTAGATCATTGCTCCACCGATGACAATACCTAGGAAGAATCGCGGGTTTAGAAGCGATAGTCGGTTGATAAATTCTGGTTGCAGGCCGTTGGTAAGAAGGATAATGATTGAGAAAATCATGGTGGTTGCCCCGACAACCGCTGTTCCAATAAGCACGGGTTTTGCCGAGGCCTTGAAGGTGTTCCCGGCACCATCGCTTTGCTCTAAGAGTTCTTTGCCATGCTCGAAATCTGGATCGAAACCGAAGTCGCGTTTGATCTCTTCCTTCACATTTGGTACTTGTTCTATAAGGGACAGTTCGTAAATTGATTGTGCGTTATCCGCGACAGGGCCATAGGAATCAACCGCGATTGTCACTGGTCCCATGCCAAGGAACCCGAAGGCGACAAGCCCGAAGGCAAAGACCGCTGGCGCGATCATGATGGTCCCTAACCCGAAAAGGCTGACGGCATACGCGGCACCCATAAGACCTATGATTGCGAATCCCAGCCAGTAGGCGCTGAAGTTTCCTGCGACGAACCCTGAGAGAATATCAAGGGATGCACCTCCTTCCCGTGCGGCGGTGACGACTTCTTTGACGTGTTTGGAGTGCGTCGAGGTAAACACCTTAACGAACTCAGGGATAATCGCCCCGGCAAGGGTACCGCAGGTGATGATAATGGACAATTTCCACCAAAGAGAACCATCACCCACATCACCAATGAGGAAATAGGAAGCAAGGAACGTGAATATCACAGATATAAAAGAGGTAATCCAAACGAGAGATGTCAATGGTGACTCGAAGTTAATACTCGTACTGTGTTTATAGCGTGCCCTGGAGATAACATCATTAATGAGATACGAAAGCGTGCTGGACACGATCATCAGCACACGCATAATGAAGATCCAGACGAGCAGTAAAATTTTCGTTATATCGTTATTGACAGCGAGGAGGATAAATGAAATGAGTGCGACACCTGTGACTCCATACGTTTCAAATCCGTCTGCGGTTGGTCCGACTGAATCACCAGCGTTATCTCCTGTGCAATCAGCGATAACACCAGGATTTCTTGCGTCGTCCTCTTTGATTTTGAAGACGATTTTCATTAAATCAGAGCCAATATCCGCAATCTTAGTGAAGATACCACCAGCAATTCTCAGGGCGGCGGCGCCCAGTGATTCACCGATAGCAAATCCAATGAAACAGTACCCAGCAAAGCTTCCGGGAACAAAGAGTAAAATACTCAACATTATAAACAGTTCAACACTGATGAGGAACATCCCGATGCTAATGCCTGCCCTCAGGGGGATTTGGTTAACCGGGAGTGGTTTTCCACGCAGACTCGCAAACGCGGATCGAGAGTTCGCAAGTGTATTTATTCGGATGCCGAACCACGCGACTCCATAGCTTCCTAGAATACCGATTAAACTAAATATTAAAATAATAAAAACGGTGGATGGTGGGAATTCGCTCCCTCGGAGGATGCCGAAATAGATGCCGATGACAAAGGCGATGAACACCCACAAGACAAGGAGAAACTTCCCCTGGGTGACCAGGTATGTTTTACAGGTCTCGTAGATCAATTCTGAGATGTCCCGCATGGAACGGTGCACGGGAAGCTTCTTCACCCGCAGATAATTAAGCAGGCCAAACACTAACCCCAGGACGCATACGATAAGCCCGATAATCAGAAGTAGTCGTGCGTTCACGCCAAAGAACTCGGTTTTACTAAAATCAGGGAGTTTAATACTTGCCTCTCCGCCGCTTGTTTCAGCTGCCAACGTCGCTGGCACAAGAAGTACAAAGAGCACCATGATGATCGAGAGGATTGATGCGAGGCGCATGAATCGCAGCCCTGAGGCACCTATTTTTTTTCCTATGTAATTCTCTGAATTTATCAGGTCTTCCATAAGTAGACACACTCCTCCAGTAAATGCTGTAACCGGAAACCGATATACTCTATTTTAACATGTCGTTTCTTTACAAAACCCTCAAGGAGAAAGAGGTTGTTACATTCCCCAGAATTTATTCGTTTTCCGTTTAATGTCCAGGATTTTATTAAGCACGTCTTTTTCGTCTTCATTGAGGACATCCAGCAGTCGGAGTTTCCGTGCGTCACTCTCCGGGATATCGGTGAATAGAATATCCCCACCTTTGATCTGCCGGCCAACAGTGATGCCTTCGATAGAAATCGCGACCTCCTGCCCCTGAATTGCCTCTGAGATCGCCTTGTTCTCAGATTGCATCCCTTTGATGCTGCCGATGATTTTTCCGTCCTGGTCCATGAGTAGCATATCCACTTTGATTCTTCCACCAAGGACCCGGATTCCGATAACCGCAGGGTGGCTCACCCGAAACACGTACTCAGGGAGGAATTTGATCATCCCGGGATGAATATAATCCTCCCTGCGTTTCTTCTCCAGCTCCTCTTTTTTCTTCGCGAGCCACACATCATAATTTTCGATAATCGTATAGATCACGTCCTCATTAAACACCGTGACATCAGTATTAGCTACCTCCTCTTTTGCCTCAGGAAGCATTTTTACGTTAAACGCGAAAATAACTCGGTCGAGCGGGTTATTCAAGGCAGCGGTGTCTGTGATGTCATGTTTCGAGATGTTGCCGATATCTACCTTTCTAATATGGATGCCTTTCTCCCGTGATTCTTTTACCAGCGCCTCAAGAGAACCTATGGTATCTGCTTTGATGTACAATCCGTCTTTATCAACGTCGATTTTCACCTGAGACTGGCTTTTTATCTCCTGGACCAGCTCTGCTTCGTTGCCATGGACGACCCGGAGTGGCGCACCAGGAACAACCTGATCAAGGCCCGGTGCTGATATCTTGATACCGCAGGCAGCATGCACTTCCTTGACGCTATCGAACCGCTCCCGCGGATCACGGATCTCATCCATTGGTTTTGGTTTGAGCAGTGCCTTGATTTTGGTAACGAGCGGCTCATCATGTGTTCCAAAAATGATCGTATCCTCTTTTTTGAGTACCCCGCTATAAATGATCGCGTCGACCGTGGTCCCCAACCCGACATCTTCTTTCACCTCAAGGACTGTTCCTTTTCCAGGGCCGCTTTCGCTTTTTAACTGATCTTCGAGGAACCGCTGCGCCAGCCCCACAAGAATCATGAGCAGCTCAGAGATTCCTTCACCGGTTTTCGCAGAAACCGGAATGATCGGGATGGTCTTCGTGAAATCCTTGATATTGAAATATAAATCCGAATCGAAGCCTTTATCATAAATCACACCTATGAGATCGTAAAGCTTCTCCTCAAAGAGACTCTTGGTCATCGGACGCTGGTGTTGTATACGCTGCTGGGCGACCTCGGTGCTGTACTGCCACCCGCTGACCGAATCAATTTTGTTAGCAGCGATCACAAACGGGGTTTTATACTGACGAAGGATGTTGATCGATTCATGGGTCTGGGGCCTGAACCCTTCCTGAATATCTACCACAAGGATCGCAATATCAGCAAGCGACCCGCCGCGTGCCCGAAGCGTGGTGAATGCATGATGCCCGGGCGTGTCAATGAACAGAAGGCCAGGGACCGAGAATTTCTTCCCCCCGAGCAAATCCCCGCACATCGCATAAATCGCATCAATCGGTACTTCCGTTGCGCCGATATGTTGCGTGATCGCACCAGCCTCCCGGGCAGCAACCGTGGATCCTCTTATATAATCGAGTAAGGAGGTTTTTCCGTGATCGACATGACCCAGGACACTGACAATAGGCTGACGGATGTATTTCGAGGATTTTGTCATGATCGCTCACCTGACGTCTAGAGGCGTAGATAAAACATGCTTTTAAAAACATATGGGTTGTAGAATAGGCTTTTCTCCTGAGAGTCTTCAATGAATGGATAAATGATTAGGGTGGCAGCTCGAGTGTCGCATGACGTGACCTCATCGTTTCCTCGGTTTCACCTTTCTTTTCCATGAGTTGTGCGATAATGCTATCAAGGAAGACCCATGCGCTTGCCTCAAATAATGTTCCGAGGGGTGCGAGTTGTTTACGTTCTTTTTCCGTGCATTCTGATGAAAGGACGATTGCGACATCGGCATGTTTGGTTATTCGTGAATGCTTCTTTCCCGTAATCACCACGAGTTTCGCGCCGATATCATGGGTGATATCCGCGGTCATGACCGCAGGGATGGTTT